>FWPU01002656.1_pt1 | contig 48324 bp, 41 predicted proteins | sample 2228361 | NCBI WGS metagenome assembly FWPU01 (sample SAMEA103939777, study PRJEB20133) | metagenome
CCTCGCTGCTTATCAGCAAGCGGCGGAAATCGCAATTGCCCAGTCATACCAGATTGCCCAGTATGGCGCAATCGCCCTGCCGGGGGACTGTACCTGCTAACCCGAAGATATCGTTGTTTCCCCTCGATGCCCTGGTGCATCCGGACGTGCCGGAGGTGAAGGCGGCAGACCGAGTGCGCGTCACAGGATTGTTTCGGCGATCCGACGGCAGCCTTGTGGCTGCGAAACGAACCGTGATAGGCCTTGAAAGAAAGCTTCCTCAGATCAAGGCTGGAGATTAAACATGGAACCTTTGCGCGTCCGACCACAAGCAAGCTGGCCCCGCGAGGGGCTCTTGCCGAGCTCCTTGGTTAGCCCCTCAGCGGCTATCGCGCACCCCGATTCGCCGACAGTATTGCCGGATGGGGCAGGCGGAGCACTTTGGGGAACCGGTGGTGCAGAACTCTCTGCCGAGCGAGACCATGTTGACGTGAAGGCTGAAACGCAGATGCGGCGGGATCTTCCCTTGTAGCCTGTCCATGTCCTTTGGCGAGCACGAGCCATCAGGCCGCGTCGGGCGCACCCAGCCGAGCCGCCGGCAGACTCGCCAGCAATGCACATCCACTGGGAATACCTGCCTATCTAGCGAATACATCATGACGCACCGAGCCGTTTTCTTCCCGACACCCTTCAGCGAGGTCAGAAAACGCTCACACTCCTCGTCTGCCAGTCTTCTCAAGGGCGCGAGCGTCGGCTTTCTAAACCGCGCAATGACTTGCTCGAGCAACTGCTTAATCTTGTGAGCCTTCTGCCTCGATAGCCCGCCGTTTGCGATTACCTGCGCTACCGTGTCTTCCGGCGCTCCGGCCAGCGATCCAAATGTCGGGAACGCGCGCCGCAATGCCGCGAATGTCCCGCGGTACAGGTCCTCGTTCGTTTGGATGCTGCAGAGAATGAACAGCAACTCCTCGAGCGGGTTCCGGCGGTTGTAGTGCGGCCAATTCCGGTAGCGATCGGACAGCAGGCGGGCTATTCTTGCTGCATTCGGGGCGAATGCGCGGCCTTTGTTCATCGGTTCGCTGCCGGTGCTCCGGCCTCCAGAAAATGCCTCAGTTGGGCACCCAAGAGTTCAGCCATCCGGCAGGGCACCCCGTTACAAATCATCTTGAACTTGGCAGAAAGAGAGAAGCTTTCAGGCAATACGTATGCATCGGGCACAGATTGAATCCGGAGCGCCTCGCGCACCGAGAGGCGGCGAGGTTTCCAAGGGTGCAGATGAACCTCCTGGTTTCCGTACCAGACCGTTGGGCTGTAGCGGTATCTATGTAGCCGCTTGAAGGACTTGCTGTAGACGTCTCCTTCTCGGCGCTGCCAAAACTTCTCGGAATAGGAATGAAAGTACTCGCGCCCATTGGGGAGCGCCTCCGGATCACCATCGCCTAGCAGCGGCTGATACGCAGTCAGTTCGATGGGGATCTCGGCGGGCTTGGCCGGGTTTCCCCCAAACGGATCGGTAGTAGGCCAAGGTAGCGATCGGGCTGCCGTGTAGCGATCGATTCGGGGCCAAGGGAACCAGTTTGTCTCTTTAGCAGATAGCTTGCGGCCCAGCGCGCGGTGCGCTATGCCTTTTCGGATACCCACGACAAACAGGCGCTCCCGGCTTTGCGGGATTCCCAGCTCAAGGGCAGCCAGCACCTTGAGGTCGATCGCGTAATTGCCGCCTTCCCGCAGCTTGGAAATCTGCGAGTTAAGAAAATGGCGGTGCTTCCTGAACTTCCACAGCCCCGAGACGTTCTCCATGAGGAAGAAATGCGGGCGCATCTGCAGTATCATCTCGGCAAACGTTCGGGTCAGTCTGCCATTTTCGCCGCCCCCGCCGGCATGGTTACCGCCATTGCTGAAATCTGGGCACGGCGGCCCACCAACGACCCCAAACAAGTCCGCTTGGCAGGTCTCCAGTCCCTGGCGGAGCACAGCGCGGGCGTTCAGGTCAACGATGCTGGCACGGCTGCTGATCTCAGCGGGCGCAGCAGCCCGCTTCCGGCTTTTCCTCCATGCGGTCATCGCCGACTCGTACATGTCTGCGAAAGCCGGGTTGTTTTCGTTGGTCCACACAATTGAAAAGCCAGCCTGTTCGAGGCCCAAGTCAAGGAAACCGCCGCCTGTGAAGAACGAGAAAACGGGAATCGCTGGCATCCTGCACACCCCTCCAATCAGTGCCGTCGCGAGGCGAGCGTTTTCAGGCACGTCCACATCCTCCTCTGGTTGTTCCAATCCACTACCGCCGCAACCGGCCGCAGGTTCCGCTCCGTGATCGGGTCGCGGCCCGCCTCCACGCGGGGCTGAAACACCACCTCCTCTTGTATGTCTGGCGCAAGGTTAAGCAGATTCATCACTTGTGTCAAGCGGGCGCGGCTCACGTGACCTAGGCGGGCCAGCTCTGCTTGGTCCTTCACCACCCCCTGGCGCATGAGTCCGTCGAAACGGATGGCCAGGGCCATAAGCCTCGCAACCCGGGGCACGCGGCCGGCAGGCGGCGTCGGGGGAGGCTCGCCTTGGCAAAGGTCTTTACGGCCATATTTGCCGCGGCGGACATGGAACGGACGGGCAACGGTCAGTTTCTGGGTCATGCGGCCTCCTCCTGGCTGCAACCGCCGAGTTCTGCGGCCAGCGATTTGATCCCGGTGGGCCGGAACGGGATCGAGACGCTCCCGGCCGGACCGTCGTAATCGATCCGCTCGACGAGAAGGTTGAGAACCCGGGCTTGCTCGCCTGGGGCGAGCACGGACCACACCTGGTCGAACTCGGCCAGGGCCTTGGCCACTTCTTGTTCGTCCACAAGATTGCCCGACAGCGCCACCAGTTGTTCATTGATCTCGGTCAGCCGCTGCTCGGCAAGCCGCAAGCGTTCCTGCACGTCAGCCAGGCGGGCAAGGCGATCGCCGTTGTTTCCGGGCGAGGCGGCCAGACGCCGCAGCAGGCCCTCGTCGTCGCGGCGTTGGCGCTTCAAGGCTGCGCGTTCACTCTCCAAGCACTTGAGCAATTCCTCCGCCTGGCGCTGTGTGTCGGCCAACGTCGCGGCCACTAGCGCCGGGTCCCGGCCGATGCACTTGATCTGTTCGACGATGAACCCTTCGATCTGGCCGGCAGGGACCGACGGCGAAGGGCAGGTCTGCCAGCCCCGCTGTTGGGCCCGCACGCAGACATAGTATCGATACCGCCGCTGCCCCTTGGCCGTGTACGTTGGTGCCATTCCACACCCGCATGATGCGCACCGAAGCAGCCCGCGCAATAGCGCCCCGTGCTTATTCCGCACGCCGCCTCCCCGGCCATTCCGCTTCAGTGCCGCCTGGACTTGCCGGAAGACCTCCTGGTCGACGATGGCCTGGTGCTCGCCCTGGTGAATCTCGCCCTTGTACCGGACCTTGCCGATGTAGGCCACATTGGTGAGCAACTGGTACAAGCGATTCTTGCTGAGCGGCTGGCCGCCACGGGCCGTGCCCCTCTTTGTGATCCACCGCTTCGTGGTCCAGCCGCGGCGGTTGAGTTCTGTCACGACTGGCAACAAGGATTGGTATTCCAAATACAGCTCGAAGACCTGCCGCACTCGCTCGGCCTCGTCTTCATTGACCACCAGCTTCGTGTTCACCACGTCGTAGCCGAGGATCGGCCGGCCGCCGACGTACTTGCCCTTGCGCCGGGCCGCGGCCATCTTGTCGCGGGTCCGCTCGCTGATCATCTCCCGCTCGAACTGGGCAAAGGACAAGAGCACGTTGAGCACCAGCCGGCCCATCGACGTGGCCGTGTTGAACTGCTGGGTGACCGAGACGAACGAGACCCGGTGCCGCTCGAACGTCTCCAATATCCTGGCGAAATCCAAGAGCGACCGGCTCAGCCGGTCCACCTTGTAGACTACCACGCAATCGACCTTCCTCGCTTCGATGTCGGCCAAGAGGCGCTGCAAGGCCGGCCGGTCCATGGTGCCGCCCGAGTAGCCGCCGTCGTCGTAGCGATCCGGCAGGCACTGCCAGCCCTCGTGCTGCTGGCTGGCGATGTACGCCTCGGCGGACTCCCGCTGGGCGTGCAGGGAGTTGAAGTCCTGGTCCAGCCCTTCTTCAGTGCTCTTGCGGGTATAGATCGCGCAGCGGATCGCCGGCGGCGCCTGGGTTGCCGCGGCTGCGATTGGCCGGCTCATTGGGCACCTCCCCGCTTCGTAAGCCCGAAGAAGTGGTAGCCGTTCCAGCGGGCACCCGTGATCGCCGTGGTCACGGCACTCAGCGACCTGTACACCTCGCCCTCGTACTCGAAACCGTCCGGGAGGACTTTCACCTGGACCAGGCGCCCCTTGTACTGGCGCGTGAGGATGGTCCCGGCGGGCGGCAGGCGCGTTGGGCCCGAAAAGCGGGCCGGTAGGGTCACGGTGCGGTCCTGCCCGTCCAGAGAACCTCTTGGCAAGCAAGGTGCCGTCAGCCGCAGGTCGGCGTCGTTGGCCAGTTCCGTGGCCCGGCGTCGAGCTCGCTCGGACAGATCGCCTTCCCCGTTGGCCTGCAACCGCCAGGCGATTCGCTTCAGCAGCCACTGCTTGTTGCGACTGCGGGGCTGTTCACCAAAGACCTCAATGTACTTTTCCTGGAGCGCTTTGGGGCTCATCCGCGCCATCGCGGCGACCTCTCTTTCGATGTTCAATGCCATGCTGTTCCTCCATTCTTGGTGGGATAGGAGCCGTCAACCAGCAGGGTCACTGAGCCTCACTTGGTGGGAAAACTCAAGGCCTTTGTCGCCGGATTCCGAAGTGGGCTTTACTCCCGGCCTGCTGACCTCGGCAAGACTGGTCCCGCACTTGTGCAAGCGAAGCACCCCGGCAGCCAAAAGGCGGGCAATCTGGCAGAGCCGCTCTTGGGCCGGGAGTTCGCCGGGCGCGTTCACTGGGCGCATCGATTGCTTTCCTGGAGTGTTCAGAAAGGCCCTGGGGCCCAGAGCGAAGCGGTGCCCCTATTGGTTAACTACCCGGTCGCACGCCGAGCTGACGGGAAAAACCCGCTGCACGCCCCGCCTGCCGAAGCCGCAAACGCCGGGGAGGCGCGGTCCGAGTAGCGCCGGCGCCAGGCACAGGGCCAACGCAACACCTTGCCAGTAAACACCTTATGTCCAGTAGCGGCATGCCCCTTGTACCGCCGTGATGTTTCCGTATACTATTACGGTTGGCCGAATGGAAATTCGGTACCCATTCCTGGGGTTGATACCTGGCTGGCCCCCGTCACGGAGCCCGAATATGGTCGGCAAGCGTCCGGGATACCCGCCGGCGTCCGCCCTCACGGTGGCACAGCGGCGGGTACTGAAAGCGACATCCGAGTTCATCGCCCGGCGGCAGTTCCCGCCCACCGTGCAGGAGCTGGCCGAGCTTCTCGGAGTCCGGCCTGCGACAGTCCACGAGCATCTCAGCCACCTAGCGAGAAAGGGCTACGTCAGACATGAGCCGCGCAAGGCGCGGGGATTGGCCGTGGTCCGGGAACCGGAGGATGAACTGGAAGAGCTTGTAGCGCTTCCGCTGGTGGGCATGGTGGCTGCTGGCCAGCCGGTGCTGGCCGAAGAGAACATCTTGGGCGAGGTTCTGGTCGAGTCCAGCCTCGCGCGGCGGGGGCGCTGCTTCGCGTTGCGGGTATCGGGCGACAGCATGGTGAACGCGGGCATTCGGGATGGCGACATCGTCGTCGTCCGGCTGCAACCCGTCGCCGAGAGCGGCGACATCGTCGTGGCGCTGCTCGGAGGCGAGGCCACGGTCAAACGGCTCCATATCCGGGGCGATCGAATCGAGCTGCGGCCGGAGAATCGGAGGTACCGGCCCATCACCCTCGGCCCGGAAATGGAGTGCCGGATAATAGGCAAGGTGCTAGCGGTCAGAGCATGTCAAGGAGGGTAGAAAGTGTCGCGGCAGTTTTCCATTCCCACCGTCCTGCGGATGGTCCCGAATCGCCTGCCGAACCGGACCTTGTTGTTAACCCAGCGGGGGTTGTTAAACGGAGAGTTTGAGAGTTCGAGGGCGGGTTGCGTTCGGAGTGCGAGCGGAACCTCCTCGGGTGGCGGGCGGATGAGACGATTTGAGAGGGGGCGGCAGGCGAGAGGGTGTAGCCGAGCAAGCCGGCTGGTATGGACGCAACCCTTTGGTATGCAAAGGGTTACGCCCACGCAAAACAAAAACGCCGGGGCGGCTTCCGCCTCGGCGTTTTCGGTTAACCCGTGGGTAGCCCTATTTCGACAACCGACGCAAAGCTCCCCGACAAGGACTCGAACCTTGGACCCAGCGGTTAACAGCCGCTTGCTCTACCAACTGAGCTATCGGGGATCGTCCACCTATGTTAGCCCGAGCCGCGTGGCCAGGCAAGTCGCCTACGCCGCGCTGGGCTAGGGGGCCAGAATGCCTCAGGTTCAAAGTAGGCGCACCGGGCAACCCAGTTTGGGCGGCCGGGTGCCAGGCGGTGATTCCCGAGCACATTCGGGTACGCGAAAGCTGTCCGTTCGGATGGCCCCGACGTAGGGCGCTGATGCTCGCCTATCAAAGGTCGATGTACGACTCGTCGCCGGACGCCTGCGCGACCACCGTTGCTGCACGGGCGAGTTTCGTGGGTCCGGCCGGGGCTGCTGTTGGCCGGCCCGGCGGCAGGGCGCCGCAGATATGTGCTCGAACGCAAGTGGGCCCATCTTGCGAATCTTGCGAGCCATTACTAAAAGCCCTGACATTGGGCCGAAACAGCGAATCCATTTACCGGTGACAGCACGAGCCCCTAGCCACGTACCGATGGCCCCGTTGCCGCAGGCACGCCGTTTGCTGACGGAGCAAGCGGGGACGCTTGCTCTACGGGGCGCAAGCCGGCGTGGCGTGGGCGGATGTGCTGAAGGAGTTTGGCCTGCCAGAGCAAGCGGGGACGCTTGCTCTACGGGGCGCAGCATGCGCGTCGATCGGGGCGCAAGCGACCTTGCTTGGGCGGATGTGCAGAAGGAGTTTGGCCTGCCTGAGCAAGCGGGATGCATTTGGCAGTTCTGAGCAAGCGGGGACGCTTGCTCTACGGGGCACAAGCGTCCTTACTCGCGCGGGCCCCGGCCCGTTCCAGCGCGTACAGCCGCTCGTAAAGCTGCCGTTCCTCAGGCTTCAATTTCCTCGGCACCGCGACTTGCAAGGAGATGTAAAGGTCACCGCGGCGGCTTGTGCCGAACTTTGGCAGGCCTCGCCCGCGCAGGCGGAGCACGTCTCCAGGCTGCGAACCGGCAGGTACGGCAACCTTGGCACTTCCCTCGAGCGTGGGAACTTCAAGGTGCGTTCCCAGCACGGCTTGCGGAATCGAAATCGTCTCGGTACGCCACAAATCTGCACCGCGGCGCTCGAAGCGAGAATCGGCCGCGCTGCTCACTACCACGTACAGGTCGCCTGGTGGTCCACCGGGTTGCGTGCTCGGCATGCCGTGGCCTGGCACGCGCAACGCCATGCCCTCTTCGATTCCGGGCGGGATCTTGACCGTGACGGCCTCTTCTCTCTCGACCTCGCCGCGGCCTTGGCACTGCGAGCAGGGTTTGTCGATGAAGCTGCCTCGGCCGCTGCACACCGGGCAGGTAGTAACCTGCTGGATGCGGACGTTGCCTTGCTGGTGGGTCTTCACTTGCTGCCCCGTGCCGTTACAAGCCGAGCAGGATCGTGGTGTGGTACCCTTCTCGGCACCCGATCCTTGGCATGCGGCGCATGGTTGTGGGCGGGAGAAACGGACGGTCTCTTCGCCGCCCGCCAGCACGCGCTCCAGTGGGACGACCAGGGTGACTTCTACATTTGCGCCCGGAGATGGGCCAGCCTGTCGGCGGCGGCGGAAGATGCGGTCGAAAAGGCTGCCACCCAGGTCGAAGTCGAAGCCGAGCCCGCCGAACAGATCACCGAAGTCTATTCCCCCCAGCAGGTCCTCGGTAGTCAAGCCCGAGACAGATGCGAAGCCTCGCTGGTCGTACTCTGCACGCCTGTTAGGATCGGACAGGACGGCGTAAGCCTCGGCGATCTCTTTGAATTTCTCTTGCGCGTCTGGTTCCTTGTTGCGGTCTGGATGATATTGCAGCGCGAGCCGGCGGAAGGCGTCCTTGATGGTCTTTTCGTCGGCATCGTGGGGGACACCCAGCACGTCGTAGTAGTCTCGCTGCGCCGCGGCCATTGCGGCCTACCCTCCGGCGCTCAATGGGACTTGGCTTCGTGAAACTCGGCGTCCACGACGCGGCCGCGCGGTCCGGCGCCTGTCGGCCGGGGATCGGCGGGCGCAGCGGCGGTTTCTGGTTGCGGCTGCGAACTCGAGGTAGCTGCCTGGGCATACAGGCTCTTGCCCACTTCCTGGAGCAGGGTCTTGAGGGCATCGGCCCGTTGCGAGGCGAGCGAGACATCTCGCTTGCTCAGGGCCTCGCGCGTTTCTCGCAGGGCGGCCTCGAGCTTTTGACGCAGATCGCCGCTGAGCTTGTCGGCGAAGCCTGCCAGGGTTTTTTCGGCCTGATAGCAGAGCGAGTCGGCGTTGTTGAGTTGCTCGGCCTGCTCGCGCCTGCGTCGGTCCTGTTCGGCGTAGCGTTCGGCCTCCTCCACCATGCGCCGCTTTTCGGCCTCGGAGAGGCGTGTCGAGCCGGTAATCCGCAGGGAACGCTCCTTGCCGGTGGCCTGGTCTTTCGCGATTACGTTCAAGATGCCGCTGGCATCGATATCGAAGGTGATCTCGATTTTGGGAACGCCGCGCGGTGCTGGCGGGATGCCGTCGAGTGTGAACTCTCCCAGGCTGATGTTGTCGGCCGCCATCGGGCGCTCGCCCTGGAAGACATGTACCGTAACGCTCGCTTGAAGGTCGGCCGCCGTGGTGAAGACCTCGCTGCGTTTGATGGGGATAGGCGTGTTGCGGGGGATCAGTGGCGTAGCGATGCCTCCCAGGGTTTCCACGCCCAGCGTGAGCGGGGTCACGTCGACCAGCACAATCTCTCCCAGTTCCCCTCCTAGCACACCAGCCTGGATGGCAGCGCCGCACGCCACGCACTCCATCGGATCGACCCCCAGTTCGGCCTTGCGGCCAAACAGTTCTTCGAAGAACGATCGCACTATGGGCATGCGCGTGGGCCCGCCGACGAAGATGATACGGTCGATATCTCGGGGCGCTGCCCGCGCGTCGCGCAGAGCCTGCTCCACCGGGGCGCGGCAGCGTTCGATGACCGGGCGCACGAGCCGCTCGAGTTCTGCCCTGGTCAGCTCCAGATCGAGGTGCAGCGGCTCGCTGCCGCGGGCTGTAAGGAACGGCAGGTTGATCCGCGCCGTGGTACTGGTGGAGAGTTCGATCTTGGCCAGCTCGGCAGCCTCGCGTAGCCGCCACACGGCCCTGGTGTCCGTGCGGATGTCTACGCCTGTCTGCTGCTGAAACCGCTCGGCAAGGTGGTCGAAGATTCTCTGATCCATGTCGGTGCCGCCGAGCTGCGTGTCGCCACTGGTGGCCTTAACCTCGAATACCCCCTTGCCGAACTCCATCAATGTGACGTCGAGCGTGCCTCCGCCCAGATCGATGACGACGATGCGCAGCTCTTGTCCCAGCCGGTCTAGGCCGAAGGCCAGAGCGGCAGCGGTAGGCTCGTTCACAAGCCGCAGCACCTCCAGCCCTGCAATGCGGCAGGCGTCCTTGGTGGCGCATCGTTGGTTGTCATCGAAGTAAGCTGGAACGGTAACCACCGCCTGAGTAACGGTCTCGCCCAAGAACGACTCCGCATCGCGTTTGATTTTCTGCAAGAGAAACGCAGAAAGCTGCTCGGGAGAGAACTCCTTGTCGCGCAAGCGGATGGTGACGCGCTGGCCCATTTTCCGTTTGAAGGCCGTAGCCGTTCCCTCGGGATTCACGGCCGCCTGCCGCCTTGCCGGCTCGCCGACGAGCACCTCTCCCGTGGCGGTGACGGCCACATAGCTGGGGAACGCCTTGCCGCCCAGCGTAACGCCCTCTGCGCTGGGGATCATGGCGGGCCGGCCGCCGCGCAGTACCGCCGCCGCAGAGTTCGAAGTCCCCAAGTCGATGCCGATGATTGCCATCTTCAAGCTCTTGCTTTCACCATGCGCATGGAAATTTCTTGATAGGGACGCGCGCCGCAGGGTTGCCCGCGCCTGTCAGTTCCTGCGCATACCGGCAGCTTGCGGTGCATCCGTATCATGCAACTCGCGGCCGCAGCTCGATCAGCCGATCCGGCTGTGTGCAAGCTGCTGTTCGACGCTGGATATCATGTCAGACAGGTGGTGCGGCTGGTTCTTCCGATCATCGATCGTGATGATTGTCAGCACGCGGTCGCAATCCAGGGCGACCAACTGGTGGCAGCGGCGAATCGCCTCCATCACCTGATCCCAGTCTCCCTCCACCGACGTGCTCATGGGGCCAAGGCGATAAGGCAACCCCGTTTGCTGCAAGGTCTCGATCACCTTGGCCACGTCTTTGCTCATGTGCTCCTTAAACAGCGGGTAGATGCTGAATTCCACAAGCATCGGCTGATTCCTCCCAAGGTACTCACCAGAGCCGCGCCGGCTCGGCAGCGGGTGCTGATCACGCAGCTCCGAGCGTCGGGTGCAGAGGGCAGAGCGCAGACTCAGCAAGTGCGTAAGGGGCTGACTTCGTCAAAAGCAGCCGATCTTGACCTCCTCCATGACGGCCTGCTTCAGCCGCTGCACTTCTTGCTGGCACTGTGTCTTGAAGTCTCGCCACATGCTTTGAATGGCCGGCTTGCCCTCTGCATTGGCGATGTACTGGTCGTACCGCCACAGGGCATCCAGCTTCTTGCTCAGCTCATGGACCAGATCGTGATCGTGGTCCGTGCAGCCGCAGGTCTCTCCGATGTGGGCGTATTCCTTTGCTGCGGCGAGTGTCATAGTGATCCTCCTTTTCTCGCGTGGGTTTGGCCGTCTCGAACTTTGGGTGCGGCGCGGCGAGCCGGCCGCGCTGCTCGCCGGCATGGCCTCCTGTTCACCGAAGCGCTCCGACGAGATGACCTCCGAATGGCCACTCTCTTCGTAGCCCGGATGCCCTTCGGTAATGTCCGGATCGATGCGGATGGGTTCGGAAGCCGAGAGAATCGATTCGACGGCTCCCGGTAGCACGCCTGGGCGGTGCGGCAATGCCGGCCTTGCGCGCGGGGTGGCACCACGCTTCGCCGAGCCTCTGGTACGCGGTTTGGCGGTGCGCGGGCGATCTTCTTCGGCCTGCCGCCTGCGCCGCTCGGTTGCCATCTTGCTTCTCCCTTCGTCTGCTGTTCTTGGCGGCCGTTCGATGCGCTGTGCCAACGCCAGAGCGCTGGGTGCGCCCGGGGGCGCTTCGGTTTATCTTCGGCTGCCGCAGCCTCATGCAGGTGCAATCTGCGTGCCGGAACGGCACGGGTATCGGAGTGCTGGGCAAGACGGAGCCTGCATCTGGAGCGCACACGGACCATCTGCTGGCCGACTGTGGAGAGACACGAGCCCCTGTGCGAAACTGCACAGCCCGTGTGCGTGTGGGTACAGAAATGGGGTGCGAGGAAATTGAGCCACACGCCGGCTACGAGACGTCGCGATCTCCGCGGCAGTGCGGCGGTAGATACGTTCTGCCTCGCGCGGGGCGGGCCAACCCGCCGAAGCTGCTGGTGCTTGGCAGCCGGGGGTGCCGCTGTGCGCAGCGTGGCAGGGTCGATTCCGGTTTCGCGCTCAACGAGCGAGCAACGTCGCCGCGTGCGCAGGGCGGCAGGAGATTGGGCAGGCAGGGTTCGCGCGGGGTCGAAGCAGCACAGGTGCAAGGGGCGGGAAGCTTGTCCTCTGCTGGGGGCAACGCCACGGCGAAGTTGCCTGGCACCTGCGGCCGTGGTATCTAGTTACAGTGTGGGGCAGTGTGCCACCCGGCTGAACCAAATGGGCACGATTTCAATGTTGCTTGCGCAGTGTAAGGAGGGAGACGAAGATGCCCTGCGCCTGCTCTGCGGCAAGTATTGGGACGAACTGGCAGCCCTCGCTCGACGGCGGTTCGGAACGGTGCCTACAGTCGTCGTGGATGATGCCGATGTGGTCAACAGCGCTCTGATGGCATTCTGGAACAAGGCGCGCGGCGGAGAGCTGCCTGGGGTGCAAGACTCGGCCCAGTTGAGCGCCTGGTTGAGCACCGTGGTGGCGAACAAGGTTGTGAGCGAGATTCGCCGGAGCAGCGCGCAGAAGGCGGGCGGGGGCCGCCGCAGCGACTCGCCCTTGTTGGCAGACCTGGCGCAGGCACGAGAGATCTCTCCCTTGGAGCAACAGATACTGGACGAGACGCTTCAGCACTACGTGGATCAGCTTCCGCAAGACGTGAGACCTTTTGCGGCCCTGCACCTGGCTGGATTCGACCAGCAGCAGATCGCCGATCGGCTGGAGTGCTCGCGGCGCACGGTGATCCGCAAGCTCAAGGTCGTTTTCGAGACTTGGGCAGAGCTGGCGGCGGACAGGGGAGAGTGGTAAGCGATGTCCGGAGAAAGCCGGGAGTCAGGTGCAACGAGCGCGCGTAGACTGTGGCGCAACGTCGACGAGCCGGCCAGCCGTTTCGAGGCGGCGTGGAAGCGCGGCGAAGTACCTGAGATCGAATCCCTGTTGGCCGCCTGTCCCACGGAGCACCGCCTCAACCTGCTGTGCGAGTTGGTGGCCCTCGATATCGAATACCGCCGTGCCCGCGGAGAGCCCGCCGCACTGGAAGACTATTTCGGCCGGTTTCCGGAGCTGGTCGATCCGCAGATCCAACAACGTGCCGACTTGTTGGAGTATCTGCGTACGTTACCCACAGTAGCCGAGGCAGGTCCGGGGCGAGAAGCGGACCGGGGGGATGTCGGCAAGGCCGATAAGGCCGCTGCGAGCCGCTTGCTGGGGCGTTTTGAATTGTTGGACGTGGTGGGTGCCGGTGGCTTTGCGACCGTGTACCGTGCGCGCGATACGCACCTCAACCGGCTTGTGGCCGTCAAGGTGCCGCACAGTACAAGGCTGAGTAGCGAGTCTTACAGGGTCCGCTTCTTGCGTGAGGCGCGGGCGGCCGCGGCGCTGGACCACCCGGGTATCGTACGCATTTTCGAGATCGGCCAGCACGAAGAGCTGGTGTACCTGGTCGGCGAGCTGGTTGTGGGCCGTACATTGGCCGAAATCCTGCGGCAGGAGCGGTTGCCGTTTCACCGCTCGGCCGAGGTGCTGATGGAACTGGCTACTGCTTTGGAGTATGCCCATCAGCGTCAGGTCATCCACCGCGACCTCTCGCCTGCCAATGTGCTGATCGATTCACAGGGACGCGTGCGGCTTACCGACTTCGGCCTGGCACGCCTCGCAGACGAGGCCACAGTGCTCACGGCCGAAGGGGCTGTGCTGGGCACCCCGGCCTACCTCTCGCCGGAGCAGGCCAGCGGTCGCTCGGCAGAAGTCGATGCGCGCAGCGACGTGTATAGCCTGGGCGTCATGCTGTACGAACTGCTTACCGGCCATAAGCCATTTTCTGGCGAGCTGACCGCCGTGCTGCATGCCATCCGGCACGAAGAGCCTCCGCCGCCTAGGGGGCTGAACCGCCGCATCCCCAAGGACCTTGAGACTATTTGCCTGACGGCCATGAATAAGTCTCCCGCGCTGCGCTACCAATCGGCCGCCGATCTGGCCCTGGACTTGCGCCGCTACCTGCGCGGAGAGCCTGTCCAGGCGCGCCGTCCCGGCCCTGCCCGCCGGGCACTCGCCTGGGGCCGCCGTCGTCCGCTGGCGGTGCTCGTGGTGCTTACCTCGCTGCTGTTGCTGGGAGAGAGAGGCATCCGGTGGTGGACCACGCCCGGTACCATCTCGCTGGTGGCTACCCCGACCGGCGCGAAGTTGGAGATCGCCGGGCGGACGCTACGCGCCACCGGCCACGTGCAACGAATCGTTTTGCCGGCCGGAAGCTACCAACTCGTGGCCACAGCGCCTGATCATGCGCCTGCAACTACTCGCGTGGTGGTGCGGCGCGGTGGCGACGAACCCCTCTCGATTGCCTTGGAGCATCATCGGGCCCGCCTCAACCTCGTCGCCGAGCCGCCGGGCGCGGAAGTCCTCCTGTGGGGCGGCGATCAGTCCGATGTGCGCAACTTCGGCTCGCAGACCTCGAACCTGGCCTTCCCCGTGGGTACATACGTGGCCCAAGGGCGAGGCGTGGGCTTCTTCGACTCGGCCGAGATCACACTCACCCTGCGCAAAGACGAGCAGGTGAGCCGCCGCATCTGGCTCGATCGCGGTTTGATCTGGGAATACCGCTCCAACGGCATCCAGCAGACCCAGGTGCTGGAAGACCTTAACGGCGACGGTGCGCCAGAAATCCTCAACAACGAGCTGCGCAGGCTGGTCGTGTTTTCTGGTGCTACGGGCGCGCTGCTCTTCGAGCGGCCCTCTGTTGATGCGAACTTCATGGCGATGATGCAAGCCGATTTGGGAGGCGAAGTCGGGCGCGTCGTCTGTACCTACGTGCAGCGCGGGGCCACAGCTACCAATGGCGGCCAGATCGAGGCCGCTATCTACAGCCTGGCTTCGCTGCGAACACAACTTGAGACCCCGCATGCCGCGGCCGCCAACGGCCAGGGCCGATTGCCCAATCCCCAATTTGTCTGGCTTGGCCCGGAGGTGGATGCCCTTCAGCCCGCGGGCGTGAGTGTGGCATTTCTCGCCGACTTGACAGGCGATGGAGTCCGCGAAATGGCAGTGTGCGGCTCCCAGCCCGAACTCTTTGTGCTCGACGGCGCTGCCAGCGGTACCGGCCGTCTGCTCGGCCGAACCACCGTGCAACTGGAAGAAGCACAGCAGTTCGGACGCCTCGAGCTGGCCGCAGCAGGGAGAGCCCTGGCGTACTTGGCAGTAGCGAGCGACACTGGGGCAGCCAGTACCCCCGCAGGCGACGCGCAACCGGCGCGCAGTGCGGCCGCGAATCGGCGCATGCTGAAGCAAATGCGACTCGGCGCCATCGACCCCACCTCGGGAGCCCGCCTTTGGCACCGCGCCGCCAATGCCCGGCTTGCACAGTTCGCTGACGTACAGCCTGATGGTTCGAACGAGGTCGTGCTCATCCTCGCCGACGAGTGGCAGATTCTCAACATCGAAACGGGCCAGACGCTCTACTCCGGCAAGCTTCCATCGCACCTGGTTGCGCCCTGGGACTCGCACGCACTCGCCGTACAGGTCGGGCTGGCCGACATAGACGGCGACAGCAAGCTAGAGTTGCTCTTTTTCTCCAACCAGGCCGAACCGCCGCTGGCGGCCGTAAACCTCGCCAGTGGACAGACGGTATGTTCCTACTCGGGCACGCTCTATCAACCGCAGCCCGTCCTGCCCTACATGAGATTCTGCACGGCCGAGTCTCATCTGCTGCTCTTGGAACCAGAGGGTCTGGTGTTGCTGCGGGCAGACATGGCGGCGCAAAGGTGGCATGTGGCGTGGCGTTTTTCAGAGCGGGTTACGAGCGTGTTGGCGGGCGATTGGGACAACGACGGCACGGACGACGTGCTGTGCAACGTACCGGGGCAGGGCGTGGCCTGTTTGGACGCCACGGCGGGTTCCGAAGCGAAGGTGCGCTGGTTGCTGCGGACCGCCACTGAAGTGCATCCGGAGACTTGGTGCGGCGACATCGACGGGGACGGCTGCAGCGAGATCGTGCTGCAACGTCACGCCGCGACTCTGGGCGTGGCGCGCGGGCCACGCTATCTCTGGCGTCGCACTGCCATGGGGCCGTTGCAGGCCGCACCAGTCGTCGCGGATTTCGATGCGGACGGCCGGCTGGAGGTACTCCAGGCGGGCGACTGGGGCGAAGCAGGAAAATTGCTCTGTCTCGACGCCGCGACGGGTGACGAGCGTTGGTACAGCGGGTTGTCTGAGCCCGTTGCGGCAGACGCTGGTAACGAGGGTGCACACCGCCGCATCCCATTGTCCATACCGCCCAACCGGCCCCCCGCATTGGTCGCTGCCAGGGGGAGGCGCGGCTTCGACTTCGTCACCGTAGGCGAGGTGCAGAGGGAAGTTGTGGGCCGGCAGCGGTCGAGTTGGGGCACTGCAATTTGGAGCGGCTTGGATGGCCGCCTGATCGAATATGCTGTGCTGCCGTCTGACGCTTCGCAATGGAGCGCAAGCACGCCTGTTTTTTGTGATTGTAACGGCGACGGCGCGGATGAAGTGGTTGTGCTGCGGCATTATCCCTATGACGTGATCGCCCTGGATGGGAAGAACACGGCGCGCTGCTGGCGGCACGAGACGCAAGGACCCAACCAGGGTTCGGCGGCTGCGGCTGACTTTGACCATGATGGCCGTGACGAGGTGGTCGTGGTCTCGGGCGATGGACACGTTTATGTCCTCTCGGCTCCTGTTGCTGAAGGGCTGGAGGGCGTGCGGACGTTTGACATGGTGTTTAGCTGGAATCAGCAGGGCAGCACGTTTTCGATGCCCTGCATTGCCGATGTGACTGGAGACGTGCGCCCGGAAATTGTGGTGGTCAGCGCCACGGGGACGCTGTTTGTGCTGGATCCGCTAATGCGCGAGTGCATCTGGCAGTACAGTGCGGGACAGGGATCGGAAGACATTGTGGGCGGGCCGGTGGCGCAGCGCATTGTGCACGCCGATCCACCAGCGCCAGCGATTGCCACGGACAGCGACGATGGTCCGGTAATTGTGGCGGTGCCCTTTGGAGACGGCGGTGCCGCTGTCGTGGATGCCACGAACCGCCGCGAGCTTTGGAACCTGAGAGACCATCCGGTTGTGTCCACTCCGTTGGTCAAGGATTTGGACGGGGACGGGCTTCTCGAAATCGTGCTCACCACTGCGGACGGCTATCTGCTCGTACGGGATCTTGTTACAGGCGAGCCGTGCTGGCAGTTACGCGTGAGCGACCAGCGGATCGAGGCCAGTGCTGTGGCTGTGGATTTGAACGGCGATGGGATGGACGATATCGTTGTCGCTGCGGCGGACTTCCAGCTTTCCGCCATAGCGGGTGTGAGGCCGCAGAGACGGTTGAACGGAGCCGGGCGGTTCCCGTAGCTCGGCTCGCAATGCAAGATTGCTTGGAGGCCGCCTAGAAAGCCGCTACAATGAGGAAGGCGTGGAACGGCGTTCGAGGAGAGCACGGAGATGTGCGGCCCATCACTGCGTTGTTGGCTTGCGGTCGGGCTCGTGTGGGGAGCGCAGTTGGCTCCTGCCGCTGCCCAACAGGCGTCTGTTGAAGTTCCATTCGTGGGCATCAACCATGGCTTTTTTGAGCGAATCGGCCTGGCTTGGGGGCTGAGCGCGCCGGGATTCAATGCACAGTTCAACAATGTTTTTGCCGCCGCCCTGCCGCAATTCGGCGGCTTTCAGCCGGGGGCGGGGCTAGCGGGGGGTGTGGGGTTTGGCGGCGCGCAAGGCGGCCTGATCTTCGAGGCGGCCCAGGGGATTCGCGCGAGCAATAGTTCGCAGGTTCCGTTGATCGTGCTTCCCAACGGGCAGGCCGGGTTTGTGGGGGACGTGGTTCTTCAGCCTTTTGTCTTCGGACTCGTGCCGATTGTGAACGACTACGCCTTCTCGCCAACGCTCGTGCCTGCTCCGACTGTTGCCGCTCAGGCCCTCGCAGCGCAGCGCGCCGCTCGCGCCTCAGCAGACCAAGATGGGATTGCGAACCGCGAGCAACCGCAACTGGCACAGCATCCCGTGGCGGCCCCACAGCAAGCTGCAAGGCGGCCACCTCCGAGCACGGCTCATCAGCCCGTAGTCAGCCTGGCGGAGCTACGCCGCCGCAAGGCCGAGGCGCGCTTGGATGCACGCAGAAAACTCCACGTCCACGCCCCGCTGCGCCTCGCTGGGCAGGACAGGAGCGAGGACGATGCGAGTGAATCCGGTCCACAGGCAGACCAGCCTGCAAATACAAACATCGAGCGCGAGGCGGAGGAGTACTTTGAACTCGGCCTGGATGCCGAACGCAAGGGACAGCTTGTTGAGGCCCGCGTGGCATACCGCCTCGCTGCCAAACGCGCACACGGAGTGCTGCGCGAAGTCATCCAGCACAAACTCGCATCACTTGCGCACGACGATTAGCCGGCGCCAGCGACCTGCGGGTAATGGGTACTGGGACGGTGGAGCCGCAGGCGCCATTGGGGTCTGGGACAGACATGACCGGCCCGCTTCGTGGAGGCCTAACAGCTCTGCCGATTGGTCAAGAGCCGCTGACAAACAGGCCCACTGCAGGGGTTTGGCAGAGCCTCTTAAGGATCATTCGTTGGCCTGTTGCACACGTTGCGCAAGAATCGCAGCAGCACCTGCGTGGGCGGGTCGTCCGGCAGTCCAAGGTCGGCATTGAGTGAGACGTGGTCCTTGCCTTCGGCCGCGTAAAGCGCGGCCGGTACTCCGGCCTGTTGCAGCGCCGTGGCAAGCCGGCCCGACTGGGCCGTCGTCTCGGGATGTCCCGCGACATGCAGAATCAAAAAGGGCGGAATGTCCTTTCCCAGGGCAATGTGGCTCACGCACGATAGGGCGCGCTGGTTTTTCTCGTCTCCGAACTTGTGCTGGTAGATCTTGGCACGCTGCTCTTCGACGGCGGCGATCTGCATGGGCACGTCGTACGTGTCGCCGTCCACGGGAATGCAGGCCTTGATCTGCTTCAGCGTCAGACCGGCTGTGCTGAGGTAGCGTTCGTCCGTGCATACGAGCGCGGCCAGTTGCGCCCCTGCGGAGTGGCCCATGAGGACGATCGATTCGCGGTCGCCGCCATAGTCCGAGGCATGGTCGTATACCCAGCGAATGGCGCGGGCTACGTCGGCGGCCATTTCGTTTATGTGAACCTCCGGCAGCAAGCGGTAATTGATGGAGACAAACACATATCCCTGATCCACCAAAGCCTGGGCCTTGTGGTCTACCTCAGATTTGTCTCCGCGCTGCCAGCCACCGCCATGGATCCATACGACTAGAGGAAATGGACCGCCGCCCGCGGGGGCATAGAGATCGAGCGTCTGAAGCTCGTGGGGTGGCTCGACGTATGCCAGGTGCCGGTGGGCACGCGGTTCAGCCGCAGGAGATATGATCGCTGCCAGCAGCAAGGCAAGGGCAGGGGCGCATCGCATCGCGGCCTTGGACATACAGAGAGCGAACGGGGGAGATGTACTGTGGCAACCGCAATTCATGATGGCCATTTCAAAAACGAACCAGCAGGATATGCTGGGTCAAGGTAAACCTCTGCGTCTGCGAGTCGCCGCGGCAGGCTCTGGCAAGATACAAAAGTGAGGCTGGAGGGACTCGAACCCTCGACCTACGGATTAAAAGTCCGTTGCTCTACCTGCTGAGCTACAGCCTCGTGCCGCGTGGGCAATGCTAGTGAATGAGATCGGGCATACCAGTGCAAGTCCAAGGCCGCCATGCGGGGCAAACCGGCGCCGGGCGGCCATGGCAGGGTCTGCCTGCTCTGCTGCGAGTTGGCACAGGCAGCAGATTCGGAGCGCACCGGGGGCAGGCCGCCATAGCAGGTCGAGGTTGGGGCAAGGCATGCAGTGACTGCCAGGCACGCTGCGACGGCTTCACTTGGCTCGATCGCCTAGCAGGATTGTACTGGAGGCCTCAACACTGGCAATCCCCCCGCCCTGAACGCAGCATCCGGCAGTTGTGTTATCCACGCGCCCGGGAAGTGGCGGTCGCACTGCCTTGTTATGTGCGCCCGGTGCTGGCGTACGGGGCGCGGCCGCATGCGGCCTTCCCTGCCGATTATGCCTCGGCAGCGGCCGGCTCGATCACGCGCATGGTCTGCCATTTGCCCTGCAAGAAGCGCAAAAGATAGATGCTTCCCAGCAGCAGAATCCAGAGCGTGACCACGGCCCAACACCAGTTGAGGCCCTGTTGCCACACATCCAGTCCGAGCCAGGTGAACAACACTGCAAAGACAGAAACCCCGATGGTGGTGAATAGCACAAACTGTGTGTCGCCAGCCCCCTTGATGGCCGAACAGAAGACGATATTCATGGCGTCGAACAGGGTGTAGGCCGCCACAAAGCGGAGCAGTACCACCACCACGCTGCGCAGTGCCGCAAACTCTGTAGGGGAGGCGTGGCGTTGGTGCAGGTATAGTATTGCATCGGGCGCAAGCACATACGCGGTCGAGATGGGGAGCATCAACCCGACGGCCAGCCAGAAGCCTGCCCAGGTGGCCCGCGCGGCGCGGCGCGGGTCGTTGTTTCCCAACGATTGGCCAACGAGCGTCGAAACGGCCATGCCGATTCCCAGCACGGGCATGAACGCCAGACTGTTGATGTTGAATGCCAAGAGAGAGGCCGCCGTGGCCTGCACGCCGAGCCTGGCCAGAAGCTGTACGAACAAGAAGAACGCACCGGCCTCAACCGCGTATTGCAGCCCGGTGGGAAGGCCGAAGCGCAAGATGCGCAGGCAGAGTTCGCGATCGAAACGGCACCCAGCCCACGTTTGGAACAGCGCGTTATGCGCCGGCCGTAGCCAAAGTGCCAGGTACACCAGCAGCTTAGCCCCCAGTGCAACGTTGGTGGCCCATGCTGCGCCGGTAATACCCATGGCGGGGAAGCCCCAGTGACCAAAAATCCAGCAATAATCGAGCAACACGTTGGCGGCCGCTGCCAAAGAATCGACCAGCATCACGGTGACCACCCTGCCGCGGCCAGTGAAAAACGCGGAGATCGCTGCCGAGGCGACCATTGCCCCGCCGCCGTAATTCAGCGTGGTGAAGTAGTCGATTTCCAGCGGCACGACGGCGGGGTCGTGCCCCGCCCCGCCGAAGAGTGTCGGTGCGGCCAGGTTGGTCGCCAGAATAAGCGGCCAGCAAGCCATCGCCAGGTACACGCCCTGCCACACCGCCAAGCCGATGCGCGCGTGCCTGCCGGCCCCGTGGTACTGAGCCACAAACGTATTCACATAGCCGGCAACCCCCAGCGGCAGGCATACGGCGACCCAATGCGCCGTACCTGCGGTCAATGCCGCGGCCGTGGCAACCTCCGAGTGCCACACCAAGAACAGCCGGTCGATGAACATCATCACCGTCCAGCTCATCGTAGATACCACCAGCGGCGCGGCGAGACGCAGCACCTCCCGGATCCCTCCCGGAGCAGACCAGAATTGCCGGATCGTTTGCATGGGGCGTCTTGTGCCGACTAACCGCGATAACTATACACACGTAGACAAGTCGAAACCTTGATGCGCATTGTGCTGTGCTATCCCCTGGAGTCCCGCCACCTGCAACAGGTTCGGGCCTGCGCTCCGCATGCAGAGGTTGTCGATGCGGGTCAGGAGCGGGTAGCCGCAGAAATCCTCGAGGCAGACGTCTTTTGCGGACACGCCAAGGTGCATCCGGTGCCTTGGGACGAGGTCGTGGCGCGCGGCAGGCTCAAGTGGATTCAGTCTTCGGCCGCCGGGCTCGATCACTGCCTGGCGCCGTCGGTAGTCGAGTCGCCCATTATCGTCACCAGCGCCTCGGGAGTGCTGGCAGACCAGGTTGGCGAGCATGCCCTGGCCCTGTTGCTGGCGCTGGTTCGCAGCCTGCCGGTGTTCTGGCGTGCCCAAGAGCGTAAGGAGTTTGTGCGTCGACCGACGCGAGACCTTCACCACAGTACCGTGGGAATCGTCGGCTTCGGAGGCAATGGGCGGCGGCTGGCCGAGCTGTTGGCGCCGTTCAAGGTGCGGATCGTGGCCACGGACTGGTTTGCGATCAAGAAACCGCCGCACGTAGACCTGCTGCTGCCGCCCGACGGGCTGGAGGAGCTGCTTCCCCAGGTAAACGTGCTGATTTTGACAGCCCCGCTCACGGAACATACGCGGGGGATGATCAATGCCCGCACACTGCGCATGCTGCCGCAAGGAGCCCTGCTGATCAACGTAGCCCGTGGCGGCCTGGTGGTAGAACAAGACTTGGTGGAAGCCATCCAATCGGGCTGGTTGGCGGGTGCCGGCCTCGACGTCACGGAGGTCGAGCCGTTGCCTCCACACAGCCCACTCTGGAACCTGCCGCAAGTCATCATTACGCCGCACGTGGGGGGGCAGTCCGCGCGGCGAGCCGACGACATGACCCGCCTGTTCTGCGAAAACCTCACGCGCTGGCTGACCGGCCGCAGGCTGCTCAATTTGGTAGATAAGCGGCTCGGTTTTCCGATCCCAGAAGAACTGCAAGGTTAGGCGCTCCTCCGTGGCAGGCGGCCGGTGCTACGACCGGCGTGCTTGCAAGCTTGCACGTTGCCAGCCGGAGCCGGGCGCTATCCGCTGCATTCAATCTGATCGGACGAATTCGCCGTGTCCGGCCGGCTGCATGCTCCGCACGGTAAGGCCGCACTCCCGGTAACAATCGTCGGGCTGTTGGTTCCCGGCAGGTGGCGCGACTAGGTGTGGCACCCCCTCTCGACTTGCTTGCAACAAGCGGCCGGTTCTGTGCCGCAGCATGCCGCCTACGGAAGCTCCCGAATCTTGATGTCCTTAAACTCGACGGGAGAGCCTTCAGATTCCAGGCAGATGTACCCCGTACACGGCGAACACCCCGTTCCGCCGGATACTTCTTCTCCGTTCACCCACAACCGGACCTCGCCGTTGATGCAACGGGCATAGTAGTGGTTCCACTCGCCCACGCCCTTGCTTAGCTGCTTGCGCGGGAAGCTGCGCTTGCCGTCAGGAGCCTTCGGCTCGAACGGCGTCATGGTCGACTTGCCCACGGGGAACACGTCTCCGTGAGTGGTAAACCAGTCCGGCTTCTTGCCTTGCTGCTTTTCGTACTGCTCTGCATATCCGTGGTCGAGCACCTGGAGTTCGATGCCCACGCCGGGAAGGGCATTGGGCTTAAGGCCTTCCAGGCCCTCGTCTGTCGCCCATACGAAAATGCCCGAGTTGCCCGCTGACTTGAGGTGCCGCCACTGGGCGAGCAGCTCGAAGTTGGTAAACGCTCGGCGCGTGCGGATCACGCCCACAGGCTGTCCCGTGCAATGCACGTGGCTCCCCTCCCATGTCCAGGTATCGTCGGCACAGTTGACGTTGGTGAAGTCATCGGCCGTGAGGGTATGCCAGCCTGGCTCGGTGCCGTCGATATAGGCTCGAGGGGCCTGGACGGGTTCCTCGGCAAGAGCGGCCAGTGCCGGCACAACCAGTGCCGCGCACAAGAGCGAGCGTCGGATCGAGCAGTTCATGGTGCATTCCTCGTGTGGCGTCGTTGGCAATTGTGTTGCTGGCCCCGCGTTTTTGCGCGTTAGCCGTCCGCAGTGTTGCCGCGCGGCTTCAACATAGTAACCCACGCAGCACGCGGAGGCGAGAGACGGGCCAAGGGTCGGGCGAGGAAACGGCAGCCAGGCGCAGGGCTTTACGCCGAGCCAGAGGCGCAGCGAGGGGCACGGCGGCCCCCAGAGAAGCCTGCCAGGCGATGTGCAGCAACGCAGCCCGGTTTGGCGCAGCGTGCAGTGCAAAGGGCTCCACGCTAGAACAACATCGCTGTAGCAGCACCGCGCAGCGGGCTGAGAAAGCAGGGCTGCCCGCCAGATGCGGCACTACTCTACTTCGAGGCCAAGCAGGTAGTCGTCCAGTGCCTTGCGCAGGGCTTGTTCGCGTTCGGCGAGCTGCGCGATTTCTCGGCGGAGTTGCTCGACGCGGTCTTCTTGCTCGGCGAACTTCTGCACGTAGCGGTTGTACAGTTCCGAGTTGCGTTCCAACTGGGCCATGTTCTGCCGGATGCGGGCCTGCTCCTGGTCGACAATGGCGACCTGCTGTTCTGCGTTCTGCCGTGCCTGTACGGCGTCTGCGATCTCGCGCTTGCGCCGGATGATCTCGGCGAGCGCGTCTTTCACCGCCTGGCTGACGACACGAGCATTGAGGTAGTAGTTGATGGTTCCGTCGTCGAGGTTGTTGAGGGCGACGCGCTCGTCGAGTTGCCGTTCTTCGGCCACCTTCAACTCAGCCGGCCGTCCCGGCTGGGCCAGGACCGCAAAGCGGTACACGTCTCGGGTCTGCTCTGCTGGCTCTTTCGGCTCGACCAGCTTCCAGGCGGCGTCGAAGGGCTGCTCGATGAGCACCTTCTTCTCGCGGCGGCCGGAGTTCTTGACGGTGTACGTCTGCGCGCGTGCGAGTTTGCGTCTGGTCACCAGCAGGCCCTTGGTGAGCTTGCAGCTTGCCAAGAGATCGCTGCTGCCGGTCGACTGGGCAACGACCTCGGTCTCGAGGTCGAGCGCATAGCTGATCAGCCGCCGGCTCCCGGGCGCCAGATCTTCGATCTGCGCGTCGCCCGCATAGGCGCCTCCGTCAAAGACTGTGATAGGACCTTGCACGAGGTGCAAGTCGGTCGAGTTGACGAGCTGGAGGCCGTTAAGTGCGTGCTTCGGATGCACGGCCGGGTTGAAGATAGAGACCTTTTCTCCCTGTACCGTCTCGTTGATGATGGGCAGCATGGCAGACTGCTGCCGCGCCAACGTCACGCGCCCCTCGATGCGGTACTGAAAGAGTTCGCCTGCCTCGGCCGCCTCGGCCAGCGAGCGGACGCCCTGGCGGAGGTCGAGTGCCTCGTCTCTGCCGCCCGCTTCGGCAGCACGGTTGCGTCGCAATGCACGGCCCGCCGCCAGCTTGTCGGCCGGAGCCGCCGGTGCCGCCGCAGCGGCGTCGGCTTGCTTGCGGAATCGTTCCTCGGCAGCCGCCAGATCCTGCTCGTAAGTCTGCGGCCGGAGGCTGGCAAAGAGTTCCGGCTCAACCACCGGGCGGGGAACATACAGAGGATCGTACAAGTTCATCACGAAAGAGATCGGCCGGCCGCTCACCAGCGTCAGCGAGACGCCGTCCCACTCTGCTTCCGTGGTGTTTTCGACAATTGCCCAGGCCTGCAAGTGTGGCGGGCCGTCCTCGTTCAGCACCAGCCGATAGCTGGTCTTCCAAATAGGCGCCTCCTGAATGTAGCCAACCTGCACCTCGCGGCGGCCCTGGCCGGTAAAGTTGAGCACCACGGTCTTCTTCTCCGTTGCATGCCCAAGGGCCAGCACACTCAATGCCTGCCGCAGCTCTGCGTTCAGCCGCTCATCGACCAGGCGAATTGTCGTCACGCCTGCCAGCGGTATGCTCCGCAGCCCCTGGTCTGTAAGCAGATTCAGCACCTCCACGTCCACAACAGACTCACCGGCCTGTTGCTTTCGCATCTCAATGCCCAGGATCGTCCCTTCGATGCGCGATCCCGCCTCGATGACCACGCGTTCCCCGCGCACCTGCGCCAGCAACTGCGCCAGCGTGGGGTTGGCCGTCAGGTCGATGGCAAAGGTCTTAAGCGTCTTCGTTATCGGATCCTTCGAACCATACGTGACCGCCCCGATTTGCCCACCGCCGTAGTCCATCAGCACCATGCTCTTGAGCAGGTCGTTTACGTCGCTGACGTTGAACCGCAACTCGACCTGAGCTGTGCCCTCGACCTCCCCCTGGTGCTCAAAGAAGCCCACGCCCGAGTTGAAGAGCATGATCCGGGTCAGCGGCAACTGCACCTGCCCCTCGCCTTGGGCCCGTGCCTGCTGGCCGCCCACGAGCATTGCCGCCAAGACGGCAGCCGCCAGCCAAGTGCGTGCCTGCACTCCGCCAGCCACCTGGGGCCACCCGCTCCCCAAAGATGCGCTATCGCCGGTAGATCGCCCCGGTTTTACCGAACACGTCATGGCACATTCCTCCCTCGGGGGTCGCGCAGGCCGGTAGCCACGCCTGAGTGGTACGCCCGTTACACCGTACCTTTTGACGCGCGAAAACGCCAGAAGTTCCAAGCCTCGCATGCACGCAACGTGAACACGAGCAGCGCGCCGCGACCGCCCCGCTCCGCGGGCAGCACAGGCACTATTCCAACGTCGCAGAACGCCAAGAGTTCGGCTACCGAGGGTACCTGCAGGCCGTGATGGCAACACGTGAGTCGATGCTCGGTCCGCACACGCCCCATCGCCCCACACCGGGGCCCGAACATCACACTCGTACGGCTGGCCGATCACCGCACCCGGCTCCGGACCAGGCTGCCCCGCCGCTCGCCTTGTGCCTGGACGTGCCATCCACGAGGTATCCGCGATTACGAAGCTGGACGGCCGCTCGCCCTGCGCTTGGACGCGCTGCGGGTAAGACCGGCTTGGGCCGCGTGAGAGTATTCGGGCGCCGGCGCCTACCCACAATCGTTCACACACGACCACATGACGAACATGCCGTTCGCGCCGGTCGTGGCGCGCGCGGGCTGGAATCTAGAGCAGCCGGGCAAACTTGAACGATAGAGAAAAGGCTTCCACCGGCCGGTATGTAGCAACTCTCAGCGGTTTGTACACACCGGCCTTGACCACGCAGCGCACGCGATGTCCTGCCCAGAACCCCACTACCTGCTGTTCACAGAAGCAGTCGAAGAGGGCTCGTCAGCCCGCTGGCGGTTCGTGTTACAGACCGCCGACGGGACCCAGCGGCTCGAGGCCGAGGAGGCTGAGCCGGCTATACGTGGAGAACGGCTCGAGCTGTTGGCCGTTGTGCGAGCGCTGGAATCGCTCGATCAGCCATCCCGCGTCACCCTCGCCTCGTGCCCAGATTATGTAAGGCGCGGGCTAGTCTTCGGCCTGGACGAGTGGCGCAGGCAAGGTTGGCGGTGGGAATGGTTCGACCAGCTTGTTCCGGTTCGGAACTGCGACCTTTGGCAGCGCATGGACCGGGCACTGGCCTTTCATCGGTTGGAGGCAGCGGGCTGGCGATTCGATCCGCCGCATCGCATGCCGCAGCCGCATGCTATGCCTGCAACGCCGCCTATCGCCCTCAGAAGGCGGACCGAGGAGGTGCATGCGGCCTTTCCCTTAGCAGCGATCGCCATGACGCACAGCCGTATGGCTGCGCAACGGCTGGTGCGCGAGGGCTACTTTCGGCATCGTACACCCGCCGGGCAGGAAACGCTGGGTGTGACGGCTGTGTGGCCGCGCCGCCTCGTGCATCGCAGCGTGCGTCGGGTGCAGTGGCTCTGCGCCTATGTGAGTCGGGCCTTACGGGAGGCGGCCGGCCGAGCTGCCGCGCGGGTCACCCAGTTGTGTACGCCGCTCGCCCCGCCTCCGTGGTACGGGTAGGTAGAAAATGGCGAATGTGCACTAGATGCGTGCTTTGCACAATTCAGGAAATAGTCCTGGACGAAACGAGTTGGTCGAACAACAATCATAGTTTCACATGGAGGACCGTGTGCGCCCAACCTTGCCAATGGATGCGGTGAGCCGGCTGCTCGAGGGTAGGCTAGAGAACCCGTTCGAGTTGCTTGGGCCGCATGTGGTGGAGCATTCTGGCGGCCGGGCCGTGGCCGTAAGGGCCTATCTGCCGGATACCAGCCAGGCCTGGGTGGTTGACCGCGCGCACCAGACGCTGCGGCCCATGTACCGGGTGCATCCGGCGGGGCTGTACGAGGCCATATGTCCCTGGACGGGTAACGAGTTCCGTCAGCAGTACCTGCTGCAAGTCGCCGACCGAGAAGGGCGGCGTGCCACCATGCATGATCCGTACGCCTTCCCGCACTTGCTGACTGACTACGATATTCACTTGCTGGCGGAGGGTCGGCATTGGCAGAGCTACCAGAAGCTCGGGGCGCAGCTTCGCACGATCGATGGGGTGGAGGGGGTGAACTTTGCCGTTTGGGCGCCGAATGCCACGGCCGTGAGCGTGATTGGAGACTTCAATCAATGGGACGGCCGCCGGCACCCCATGCGCAGGCATCATCCGGGCTTTTGGGAGCTGTTTGTGCCCGGCCTGGGCGAGAACACGCTCTATAAGCTCCAGATTCGCCATGGCAATACCGTTTTCGAGAAGTGCGATCCCTACGGATTTGGTGCGGAGGTGCCGCCGCGCACGGCGAACAAGGTGGTCGACCTCAACCGCTACCATTGGCACGATGCCGCCTGGCTGGCTCGCCGGGCCGAGGTGCAGGCATTCGACGCCCCGTTGAACATCTACGAGGTGCATCTGGGAAGCTGGCGGCGACCAGGCGATGACCCGCATCGCTGGCTGACGTACCGAGAGCTGGCGCACGCCCTGGTCGAGTATGTGCTGGAGATGGGCTTTACGCACATCGAGCTGCTGCCGGTTTCTGAGCATCCGTTTTCGGGAAGCTGGGGCTACCAGACGCTGGGGTACTACGCGCCCACGGCACGCTATGGCACGCCCCAGGACTTCATGTACTTTGTAGACCATTGCCACCAGCACGGCATCGGCGTGTTGCTGGATTGGGTACCTGCACACTTTCCGCGGGACGGGCACGGACTGCGGCGGTTCGACGGCACCTGCCTCTACGAGCATGAAGACCCGCGCAAGGGGGAGCACAAAGATTGGGGCACGCTTATCTTCAACTACGGCCGGCACGAGGTACGCAACTTCTTGATTTCGAACGCCTTGTTCTGGATCGAGAAGTACCACATCGACGGTTTGCGGGTGGATGCCGTGGCCTCGATGATCTACCTGGATTACAGCCGCGAGCCTGGGGAATGGGTGCCGAATCAGTACGGGGGGCGGGAGAACCTGGAGGCGATCGATTTTCTGAAGGAACTCAACGTTCAAGTGCACTTGCAGCACCCGGGTGTTCTTACCGTGGCGGAGGAGAGCACGGCCTGGCCCGGCGTCTCGCGGCCGACGTACGTAGGCGGCCTGGGTTTCAGCCTGAAGTGGAACATGGGCTGGATGAACGACACGCTGCGCTACATGCGGCACGACCCGATCCACCGCAAGTATCACCATGATGAGCTGACCTTCAGCCTGATCTATGCGTTCCACGAGAACTTTGTGCTGCCTCTCTCTCACGACGAGGTGGTCCACGGTAAGGGGTCGCTGTTGGACCAGATGCCCGGGGACCTATGGCAGAAGTTCGCCAACCTGCGGCTGCTCTACGGATACATGTGGACGCATCCTGGCAAGAAGCTGCTCTTCATGGGCAGCGAGTTCGGCCAATGGAACGAGTGGCACTACGACACCAGCCTCCAGTGGGATCTCCTCCGCTGGGAGTCGCACCAGGGTTTGCAGAAGTTCGTGGCCGACCTGAACCGGCTCGCGCGCCGCGAGACGGCGCTGCACCAGGTCGATTTTGAAGGGGCTGGCTTCGAATGGATCGATTGCCACAACTACGACGACAGCGTGCTCGCCTACATCCGTCGGTCGCGCGACCCGCAAGACTTCCTGGTAGTGGCATGCAACTTCACGCCCGTACCGAGAGTCGGCCATCGGTTGGGAGTGCCCGAACTCTGCTGGTACGAGGAGATCCTCAATAGCGACTCGATGTATTACGGCGGCAGCAATGTGGGAAACGGTCCCGGGATCGCGGCCGAGGACGTCCCCTCGCACGGTCGTCCAGCCTCGCTTAGGCTGACGCTGCCGCCCCTGGCTGTGGTGGTCTTTAAGCCGCGGCGCTGATTGGGCACGAGGCCCTCGGGAGCACGTTACCCGTCGCGGTGCGCAGCACGGATTGGGCGTGGGGCCCTTGGGCGAGTCTGCACGCCGCAATCGCCCCGCCATGAGCTGGGCCTGCGACGCTCGGCAGCGTGTTGCGAGACGCATCGTCTCTTGATCGGAGCCAAACTTGCGGGAACAACTGCGCCTGCCAGCTTCCGCAGCGTGCAGTTGAATGTGGGGCTTAGCGTACCTGAATGCCATGCGGGCTGCGCCGTTTGCCGTCCTCACTCAGGGGGCGGCTACTGGCAATCCATATCTGTCGCTCTACAGCGGCAGGCCGTTCTGTGCCATAATATAGCGCTACGCTGAACACTCCCCTGCATCGAAACCTGGCCCGATGCTGAACAGCCAACTGCGAGCCTACGTACTGAGCAGCCTGCTACCGCACGTGCAGACGCCCGCGCAGTACCTTGGCGGCGAACGCAACTCTGTTGTCAAGCATCACGGTTCTGTAAGGGGCAAGCTTTGTCTGGCATTCCCAGACACCTACACCGTGGGCATGAGCCACCACGGTTTGCAGGTGCTGTACACGCTCATGAACGATCGGGACGATTGGGCCTGCGAACGGGCCTTCGCCCCCTGGCCTGACATGGAGGGGCTGCTGCGCGAGCATGGCGTGCCGCTCTATAGTCTGGAGACGTTTACTCCGCTGGCCGAGTTCGACGTGCTGGGGTTTACGCTACAGTACGAGGTGTGCTACACGAACCTGCTGACCATGCTCGACTTGGGAGGGATACCACTGCGGAGCGAGCAGCGGTCGGCAAGCCATCCCCTGGTGATTGCGGGCGGGCCTTGCGCACAGAATCCGGAGCCGCTAGCGCCATTTGTCGATGTGTTCGTAACCGGCGACGGGGAGCCCAGCCTGCCGGTCTTGTGCGATGCGTGGCTGGAGCTGAAGCGATCTGCCGGCCGGCTGCACGGAGGGGCAGCGGGGCGGGCGCAGCGGGAGGAGTTGCTGGCAGAGCTGGCGGCGCGCCTGCCATTTGCCTACGTGCCGCGGTTTTACGAGCCAGAATACGATGCAGCCGGGCAGCTTGCGGGCATGCACCCCACGCGTGACGGCGTGCCGGAGACGATCGAGCCTGCGGTGATCTCGGATTTGGATGCGATTCCGCTGCCTGTCAGGCCGATCGTGCCGAACGTGGAGTGCATTCACGATCGGATCGCCATAGAGATCATGCGGGGCTGCCCCTGGCAGTGCCGTTTTTGCCAGAGCACGGTGATCAAGCGGCCGTTGCGGGTGCGCAGCGTGGAGACGATCGTGCAGGGTGCGCTTGCGTCTTACCGCAATACGGGCACTTCGGAGATTTCTCTGCTTTCACTGTCGAGCAGCGACTACCCATATTTCGAAGAGCTGATTCGCCGCATGCGGGAGACGTTCGCACCATTGGGGGTGAAGGTGTGCCTGCCCAGCCTACGGGTCAACGAGCAGCTTGCCAGCGTGGCCACGCTGATGTCGATGTTTGGAGACCTGGCCGGCCTGACCTTGGCGCCGGAGGTGGCCCGCGACGACATGCGCGAGCAGATCCGCAAGCGCATCCGCAACGAAGATTTGTATGCCGGCTGCCGGGCCGCGTTTCACCATGGTTGGAAGCAGGTGAAGCTCTACTTCCTCTGCGGGCTGCCCGGGGAGCGCACAATCGACCTGGACGGGATTGTGGAGATGGCTGAGACCATCTCGCGCATCGGCAAGGAGGAGCTGGGACGCTATGCACACGTGACGGCCAGCGTCTCGAACTTCGTGCCCAAGGCGCACACACCATACCAATGGAACGGCATGCAGTCGCGGGAGTATTTCCACTGGGCGCATCGGCATATGAAATCGCAGTGCCGTTTGCGATCGGTGAGCATCAAGTGCCACGATGTGGAGAACAGCTTGTTGGAGGGCGTGCTCAGCCGCGGCGACCGCCGCGTGGCGGAGGTGGTCGAGCTGGCCTGGCGGCGCGGCTCGCGGCTGGAAAGCTGGCGCGAGCACCTGGTGCCGTCACGCTGGTGGCAGGCGCTGGCCGATTGCGGCCTGACGCTGGAGGAGACCGTGTATCGCGAGTATCCCCTGACAGCCCGCCTTCCCTGGGACCACGTGAACGTTAAGAAGGGTCGAACCTGGCTGGAAAAGGAGCATAGCCGTTCCGTGCAACAGCTTGCTGCCATGGCCGGTGCGGTGTAGGTGGGGGCGAGCGTGCCACGTTCCAAGTTGCTCGCCGTGGATATTGACGGCACGCTGGTCAACAGCCGAGACGAACTCACACCCCGCACGCAGCAAGCACTGCTGCTAGCTCGCCGCCACGGCATCGAAATTGTGCTAGCCACAGGCAGACGCTACAGCCGTACCCTGCCCCTGGTTGAACCCCTGGGGTTGGAGGTTCCGCTGGTCACGGCCAGCGGCGCGCTCATCAAGCACCCACACAATCATCAAACGCTCTACCAGGCTTCCTTCGAGCGCGATCTGCTCTGCGCCCTGCTGGCTGCCATCGCCGCACACGGCTATGACGCCGTGCTCTACACCGACTCGTACTCCCAGGGCTTCGACTTCTACTGCCCCAGCCTCGCCGTCGAGGATGAAGAGCTGGCAGACTACCTGGCACTCAACGCCGGTTGCGGCCGGGAACGGCCCCAACTCATGACAGACCCCCCAGAAGGCGTATTCGCCGGCTTCGCCATCGGCACTCGAGAAGAGATGCTCGCCCTGCAAGATGCCATCATACGCCAGTTCGGCGACCGAGTCTCCGTGCACGTACTGCGCAGCCCGCGCTACCTCGGTTTCATGTGCGAGCTTGCCCCCCAGGGCGTGACCAAGTGGAGCGGCATCCGCCGCCTCGCACGCCAATGGGGTATCTCTGCACACGAAATCTGCGCCGTGGGCGATGACGTCAACGACATCCCCATGATTCGCGAGGCCGGCCTGGGCATCGCCATGGGCAACGCCCTCGAGGTGGTCAAACAAGCGGCCGACCGCGTGGCCCCCAGCCACGACGAGGACGGGCTGGCCCAAGTGGTCGAGTGGCTGCTCGACTAGCCTACCAGCCCATCACCATGTTCGACTCGATGACTTTGCGGGCTCGTTCCAGGTCTGCGCCCGTCTCCTGCATGTATAGCCGGATCGCGTGTACCTTGTCTCCCGCGGCCTTGGCCAGGCATTCGCGCGCCGTGTGACATAGATCGACAGCCCCCGTAATGCCCAGGGCGGTTTTGGAAATCACCCAGGTATCGCGCGGCCGCTTGGTCAGCCGCAACACCCGATCTCCGGGATATGCCTGGCTCGCCACCTGTTCGGCGGCTTGCTGATCTTCAGCCCAGGTGATAATGATGTGAGACTCGGTTTCGACCTCGAACAGCGGCATAGCAATCCCCCCAACACATCGGCGGCGACCGTCGGCCTGCGATTGCCCTGACGGGCCGGCACTTGATGGTAGAACAGCCCAGCTTGGGCGTCAACCGCAGGCTGAACAATCACGCGTACGCACACGGCGGCGGCGACTTCTGAGCGCCACCGTCCTTGCCCTTTGCGCAATGCCCGTACGTGCACGGCCTCGCTTGGCTCCGGACCGACTGCCGGCCGGTCTCCCTCCCACCCCCCGCATGCGCACCGTCTTGGTCGAAGCACCTCGCGTAGCTCCTGCCGCGTCTCGCAATCCGCTGCAGAGGGCGGTCGGCATTGCTAGGGTTTGACAGCCGTTTCACCGGCCGAGCCCTCCTCACTGCCTTACGCTCGGCGCTTCGTGCGCAACAACACGCGGCGAATCGGCCGTCTCTCGCTAGATCCCCGCTGCCAGACGCTGTAAGCTCCCTGGATTCGTAATGAGTTCAGCCAACATGCGGGAAAGCAAGATCAAAGCGAAGCTGGCTCGCAACGAGCCCGTGCTCATCTGCTGTTTGCACCTGATCGACCCAGCGCTCTATGAGCTGGCCGGGCTCTTGGGGTGGGACGGCGTATGGATGGATCTCGAACACCACCCGACAAGCATGGAGACAGCGGCGAGCTTGATCCGTGCGGCCCGCGCCGGAGGAACCGAAGTCATGGCCCGGCCGGCCAAAGGCGAGTTTATGCAGCTTGGCCGGCTGCTGGAGGTGGGTGCTCAGGGAATCATGTACCCCCGCTGCGAAGATGTGCAGGAGGCGCGCCAGGTTGTAGCCTGGTCTAAGTTCGCGCCGTTGGGATGCCGCGGTTACGACGGCAGCAATCCGGATGCACCGTACTCGCTGCGGCCGATGGCCGAGTACGTGGCGCGGGCGAATGCAGAGACGTTCGTCGTTGTGCAGATCGAATCGCCTAATGCCGCCGCCAACGCAGCCGAAATAGCGTCCGTACCCGGTGTGGACGCATTGTTTGTCGGCCCGGCTGACCTCTCGCTGCTGGCGGGCGTGCCGGGTCAGTTCGATCATCCGCGCGTGCAGGCGGCCATCGAACAGGTGGCGGCAGCCGCCCGTAACGCGGGTAAGCAATGGGGCATGCCCGCCGCCACACGAGAACATGCCCAGCAGTTGCTCGATCGAGGCGCGCGCTTCATCTGCCACGGCTGCGACGTGCTCATCATCAAAGAGGGTTTGCAGCAGATTCAACGCGAGTTCGCACCGCTCGGATTTCGATTCGGCGAGGTTCGTGCATGACTTTCGCGCCGCCGCCGCTACGCTTGCTCGTGGTAGGCACGGGCTCGATCGGCGAGCGGCACGCACGCTGTTTTCTTGCCACAGGTCGCGTCGAGCCGGCCATCTGCGAGCCCCTGGCCGATCGGGCAGCGGCCGTCGCCGCACGCTACGGCATTGGGCATGTGTTCTCCTCGCTCGCAGCAGCGCTGACCTGGCAGCCGCAGGCGGCAGTTCTGGCGAGCCCGGCTCACTGCCACGTGGAGCAGGCGCTGGCGCTCGCCGAGCATGGCGTGCATCTGCTCATCGAAAAGCCGCTGTCGACCAGCACCAGCGGCCTGGAAGCCTTGCAACAGCTTGTGCAGCAGCGGCGTCTGGTGGCAGGCGTGGCCTACGTGCTGCGGCACTATGCTGGGCTAGAGCGGCTGCGGGAGGTGCTGGCCGCGGGCCACTGCGGGCAGCCGTTGCAGTTGGTCGCCGTGGCCGGGCAGCACTTTCCCACGTACCGGCCCGACTATCGAGAGATCTACTACCGAGAGCATCGAACCGGCGGGGGCGCCATCCAGGACGCGCTCACGCACCTCGTGAATGCCGGCGAGTGGCTGCTGGGTCCGGTCGAACGGGTGGCGGCCGACGCCGATCGCATGGCACTCGAAGGCGTGGAAGTCGAGGATACAGTGCACTTGCTTGCCCGCCACGGACGTGTGCCGGCGGTTTACGTGCTGAACCAGCACCAGGCACCCGACGAACTGTCGTTTACATTGGTCGGTAGCGATGCGACCTGGCGCTGGGAACAGCATAACTCTCGCGTACTCTGCATGCGCCGGCCATGTGGCGCGTGGGAAGAAGAACCACTTCCCGCGCGCCCTCGCGACGAGATGTTCGTGGCCCAAGCCAACGCGTTTCTTGACGCCATCGAGCGCGGCGCGCCGCCGCGGTGCACGCTGGCCGAAGCCGCGCAGACGCTGCGCGTAAACCTGGCCGTGCTGCGCAGCGTGGCTGAGCAGCGCTGGCAGATGGTCGATTGATGGGGCTGTGCGTGCCGCCGGTCCTTCGTCCTGTCTGCCGCAGGGTGCAAGGCCTGCGATGGCGCTGCCTAGGCGGGCGCGCGCCTTTGAGTGGGAGGCGGCTCAGCGACAGGGCGCTCGAGCGTTGGACGGTCCTGCGGGTAGCAGCGGCAGCAGTCAGGCTGTACACTTGGGCGCTTTGATTTATATCGACGGCCCGATTTCGCACCCGGCATGGATCATACGAGTTCGCAGGTGGCGAACCACAAGGCAGCCGCGCCGAGCGCCCATGAGGAACCGCATGGCCACGCGCAGTCGTTTTGGCTGCTGGTGATGTGCCTGACGGGCGTGGATTATTTCAGCACATTGGGCTATCAGCCCTCGATTGCCTTCAAAGAGGCGGGCGTGCTGGCCCCACTGGCCACCGTGGTGCTGGTGATCATGACGCTGCTGGGGGCGGTGCCCGTGTACATGTACGTGGCGGGGCAGTCTCCGCATGGGCAGGGTTCGATTGCCATGCTGGAGCGGCTGGTTTCGGGCTGGCGCGGCAAGTTTTTGGTGCTTGTGCTGCTGGGCTTTGCCGCCACCGATTTTGTGCTCACCAAGACCCTCTCGGCCGCCGATGCGGCGGCGCACCTGATCCACAACCCGCTCGCCGAGCACTTGCCGGGACCCCTACAGAACCAGCTTTACGTGACCATGTTTTTGCTGGTTCTTTTGGGCGCGATGTTCTTGCGGGGCTTTCGAGAGGTCATCTGGCTGGCGGTGGCCATCGTGGGCGTGTATTTGCTGCTCAACACGCTGATCATCGGTTCCGGCATGGGTTACTTGATAGCGCATCCCAAGCTGCTCTCCGAGTGGTGGCAGCACGTTACGCACGGAGAATGGCGGCTCGTCGATCCGCCGCTAGAGGGGACGACGCTTCCGACCATCGCCCTGGTAAGCCTGCTGCTGTTTCCCAAGATGGCTCTGGGGTTGAGCGGTTTCGAAACCGGCGTCGCGGTGATGCCTCTAGTACGTGGCGCCCCGGAGGATGATCCTCAGCAGCCCGCCGGCCGCATTCGCAATACCCGCAAACTGCTGCTCACGGCGGCGTTGATCATGTCTTGCATGCTGCTAGGCTCGGCCGTGGTCACCACGACGCTTATCGAGCCGGAGCAGTTGATAGATAAGCACAAGCTTCACGACGCCGCTTATCTGGCCAAGGTGCGCCGCGTGATGGACCTGGAGCCGTACATCGACGCGGCTGGGCACGTGCGCCAAGACCGCATCGACGACTTGGGACGTGCTCACGAGCGTGCATTGGCCTATCTGGCGCACGACGAGGCACCGCATCGCATCTTCCCCTTGTTCGGCGTGTGGTTCGGCACGCTGTACGACATCAGCACGGTAGTGATCTTGTGGTTTGCAGGGGCAAGCGCCATGTCGGCGCTGTTGAATCTGGTGCCGCGTTATTTGCCCCGTTACGGCATGGCACCGGAATGGAGCCGGAAGTTCGTGTGGATGGTGCTGTTCTTCACAGGGGTGAACCTGGGGGTCACGCTGATCTTCAACGCAGAGGTCGACGCGCAGGGCAGCGCGTACGCCACGGGCGTGATGGTGCTGATTTGCAGCGCTTGCGTGGCCACGGTGATCGACCGTTGGCGAAGGCGAGAGGGCGCGTTCTGGCTTTGGCGCACGCCTTGGGCGTATCTGTCGATCACCGGTTTCTTCGTGTACACGACGCTGGTGATTCTCTGGGAGAAGCCAGATGGGTTGAAGATCGCGCTGTGCTTCATTGCCGTGATCGTGGTGTTGAGTCTGGCCTCTCGGGTATGGCGAAGCACGGAGTTGCGGTTCGGAGGGTTTCAGTTTTTCGACCATGAATCGCAGTTTTTGTGGGACAGTATGAGGCACATCGAGTTTCCGGTGTTGGTGCCGCATCGTCCCGGGCGCACGCCGTTGGCCGAGAAGGAACGGGCGATCCGAGAGATCCATCACCTCGATGCGAGCGTGCCCATCGTGTTCATCGAGGCCGAGCTGGGCGACCCCAGCGAGTTCTTGCAGACCCCGCTCATGCGGGTAAAGCACGAAGAAGGATCGTTCATCATCCAGGTCACTCGGTGTGCATCGATTCCGCACGTGATCGCCGCGCTTGCGCTGGAACTCTCCAAGGTCGGAAAACCGCCAGAGATCCATTTTGGCTGGTCGGACGAAAGCCCGCTGGTGGCCAACCTCAACTTCCTGCTCTTCGGCCAAGGCAATGTCCCCTGGCTGGTACGCGAGTTGATCATCAAGGCCGAGCCCGATCCGGAGCGGCAGCCGAAGGTGGTAATCGGGTAGCCCTGTCTTTCGGCAAAACGCCCGCAGGAGTGGCGGCGTGAGAACTTCCACGAGCAACCAAGCCGCACTTGCTGGCGTCTATCACCAGAACGCGCCCGTAGGAGCAATGCCTGGCTCCCTGGCGACCTTCGAAAAAACGGCCACAGCGGCGCGCCTGTACCCTACGCTCGGCGTGCCCCGCGCTAACACCGTGGCAAACCCTAATGCGGGCAGTCATAATGAGTCGGCCCACATTTACGGGCAGGTACACCGTTGAACGGAGAAGCTGCTATGAAGCGACACGGCAAGATCGGCACGGGTACCGGCCGCCAGGCCGGCCGGTACTCGTTTTCAAGCCCCCGGCGATGGCCCACAAAGCATACGCCCCTCGCTTTGCTCACCACTTGCCTGGGTGCAGCACCTCCTCCACGCCCCAGGGCCTGCCTCCTCGCTTGTACCGCCGCGCGGGGCATGGTCACCGGGCGGCTGCCTGTTTGGCGGCGGTTTGCCGGGCCGCCGTTTACTGGGCCGTACATGTGGCCGCCGCTTGCCGGGCTGCTGCTTGCGGCGGCGTGGATGCTAGCACTGTTCCCCTGCGCACGTGCCGCAGACCCCCCTCGCCGCTGGATCCCCGCCACGGCTTATGCCGTGCCATTTGAAACCGCACCCGAGGGAGAAGGCTATTTTTCCATCATCGAGGGGCACAACCAGAAGCTCTACATCGGCACCCACGCCAACGCCGTGAACTCCTACCTCGTGGAGTTCGACCCACAAATGGGACAAATGCGCATCGTCGTCGATGCGCATCAGGCCATCGGCAAAGACTTGCGCGGCTTTGCTGCGCAGTCGAAGATCCATACTCGCAACAACGTGGGCACAAGCGGGAAAATCTATTTCGGCACCAAGCAGGGTTATCCCACCATGGGTGAAAAGTGGGAAGACTATCCTGGCGGCTATCCCATGGTCTACGACCCGGCAACGGGCGAAACCAAGGTGTACCCCATTCCGGTGCCGCACCATGGGATCATCAGCATCACGCCAGATGAGTCTCGCGGCGTGGCATATCTCTCGACGTGTTCCGACGAGCGGCCGCTCGACAGCACGCACTTTGTGATCTTAGACCTAGCCACGGGCACCTACCGAGACCTGCTCGATTGCAAGCACATGTACGCTTTCATCGTCGTGGATTACAAGGGCCGGGCTTATCACCCCATTGTCGGCGGAGAGATCGCCCGCTACGATCCCAACTCCGACCGCCTGGAACGGCTCCGCCAAACGATCGACGGTGCGGCACCGACGCCCGAGAGCATGCTGGCCCTGCCCGAAAGCCACCCCATCAATTGGGACATCTCCCCCGACGGCAAGACGCTCTATGCCGTGCCGATGAGCTGCAACCTGATGTTCAGCTACGATCTCACGGCTGAGGGAGACACGCTGCCCGGGCGCACGCTGGGCCCGCTCGTGCCCGGAGCGAAGTCGACCGATTGCCGGGCGCTGTGCGTAGGCCCCACCGGCGAGGTCTGGGCGGCGGTGACCTCGACCCAGCCCGACGGGGTTCAGTTGCTGCACCTGGTGCGCTATCGCCCTGGTACTCCCGCACCGGAATGTCTGGGCCCCGTATCGATCAGCAATCCGGATTACACGCCCTTTACAGACGCAGAAGGGAAGCCGCTGCCCTTTCACCACGGTTTGGTGACGCTGTCTGATGGCACGGTCACCACGCGGTATGTGAACCTGGGGATCTGCCAGGCCAAGAGCGGAGCCGTGTACATGCTTGCACTGTGCCCATACACGGTGCTGGAAGTGAAGCCGGAAAACCTGCCGCGTTAGCGGCGCATACGGCGGGGCGTGCTCGGGCCGATCCTGGGCGCTCTGGCAGCCGGCGGGGCTGGGGTGGAACCGCCGCCGGCTGCTGGCGCCTTAATGGTTGCTACGTTGTGCGGGCTCGGCAATGCAGCCTCGCTTGGCATCTCACCGCAGGTTGCCGGCTGCGAGGGTACAGGCCAGGCTGGCGCCGTTTGAAGGCCGCGGAGCGCTGTCAGTTGCTGGTTTGCCGACGGTCGGGATCCGCAGGGGGCCGTACGCGCCAAGCGATCGGCCGCTGCGGCTGGCGATGGGGGCGATCGAAGATCCAGCGCAGGATGAGCCGGCCGCGATGGCGGGGCCTTCTTCGTTGGGCGGAGAGAGTCATGGACGCAACTCCAGCGTCGCTTGGGGTATGCTTGGGGAGGCGCGCCCCGCGGCCGCCGGTTTCAGGATGGGCCGACGGCCGCCGGGGCGCCGGGCTGCGTGCGCGTCGCCGCGCGCACAGCCCATACGGGGTCGAGGGAGGCCGCGACTACGGAGGGCCGGGCAAGTCGCTGTATGTGGCCGCAGGCGCCGCCAGGTAAGGGTCGCACGTGGCCGCAGGCGCCACCGGCGCACAGGGCGCACAGGCCGCCCCCCGGTTGAACCAGGGATGGCAGCGGCACCCCGCGCCACTGGCCAGAAGCAGCGCTAGCAATGTCAACTGGTACAGCCTCTTCATCTTTGGCATCTCCGGTAGCGTTTTCGCACCATGGCGAACGTTGAGGTCAAGCAACTCTACACCACAGCTTGCGCCGTGCAAACGCAACGCATGTTTTTTTTCAGCAGCTTGCGCCGCCTCTTTTCCCGACATCTCTTATGTCAGGCTGCAGGCCGCGCCTGGCACGAACGTACCCCCTTGCGAACCGCCGCTATGCTGGTCACACGGCTTTGCGTCCCCACGCGCTGCGCCCGTGGCACGTACTTGCTGCCGCGCGCGCTCATAGGGGTCGTGGCGGTTGTAGCGGCCGTGTTGCGGCCCCTGCCGCACGAGGCCAGCGGCCTCGCCGCACCAGGTCGGGCATTCGCTGCCGGCCAAGAAGCCGTTGCATCCAAGGAGGGCGATCATGCGCCGCGGGTCGCCCCATCGGGCGCCACACCAGACGCACGTGCCCGCACAAGTGATGCCCACAAAGCACATGCGGCCGATTCCGGCTTCTGGCTGGTCAGCACGCGCGGCCGCCGCGGATGCGAGTATGCCCCGCGCGTCGATTGGTGTACCTGCGCGTCCGGATGCCGGCCTTCCAGCCTCCAAGCCCTGCGCGCCACCGACGATCCCGGCACGGTGACGGTGATCTACGTCCACGGCAACGACACCAGCTCGGCCGAGGCCCGCAGGGTAGGGCTCGCCGCATACAAGAAACTACGAATCCCGCAGCATGGCCAACACGTGCGGTTCATCGCCTGGTCATGGCCCAGCGATCGCGTACGCGGGCGCATCGCACGCGACGCGCGGATTAAGGCCGCACACGCCGAAATCGAAGGGTATCAGCTCGCACGCTTCCTCAGCGATCTTTCGCCCGGCGTGCCGGTAAGCCTGGTGGGGTTCAGTTTTGGTGCGCGGGTGATCACGGCTGCGGCTCACCTGCTTGGAGGCGGCAGCGTGCGAGGGCAGGCCCTCGATGCGCCCGCACCGCAACGGCCCCTGCGTGCCGTGCTGCTGGCCGCTGGCCTAGATCGCGACTGGATCGTGCCGGGCAATCGCCACGGCCAGGCGCTTGCCGCCTGTGAGCGAATGCTCGTGCTCGTCAATCACCAGGATCGCGTCCTCCGCTATTACCCGCTTATCTCGGACTACGGTTGCACCGAAGCCCTGGGCTACGCCGGTGCACCCATACATCGCTTGGGTGAATACCGAGAGCGGGTGGTACAGTGGAACGTCAATCCCTATGTTCGTCGAGCGCATGGTTGGGAGACGTACCTGTACCATGGCACAATCGCTGGGCGCATACGCCAAGAGGCTTTGTTTCAGAGCGATTAACACGCTACAGCTCGCGATTGCGAGGCGTGGTGCGGGTGCCTCCGCGTTCAACACGGGTTCCATGGCCTCTGCACGCCGCCGCTCGGAGGCTTGCCAAACACCGCCCAGCCTCCCCAATTGCCCTCGGCAGACTGTACACTGGTAGTGGGTCGCTTCGTTGCTAGCAAGCTGCGTCGGCCGCTGCGCTGGATGCGGCAGCGGGGATGGACTCCCGCCAAGTTCGTGTGTTTGCCGCAACGGTGCGTGCCGTAGGATGTAGAGGGTCGTTGCTGCCCTCCCATTTTTGCAAGAACGTGCGGCGGCGAAGAATGCTGCGGAGCTTGAATGATGCGATCGACGACGTGCTTATTGCTGGCGTTTGTGTGCCAAATGCCTTGGGGACAGGGTTGGGCTGGAGACTGGACCCGATTCCGCGGCCCGGACGGCACGGGCGTCTCGAGCGAAACTGGCCTGCCGATCACATGGAGCCGCGAGGAGAACGTTCGCTGGCGCACGGAACTTCCGGCGGCGGGGAACTCCAGCCCCGTGGTAGCTGGGGGCAAGGTGCTGATTACCTGTGCAACGGAGGGGGGAGCCCAACGCGGCCTGTATTGCTACGACCGGCGGGATGGCAGCCTGTTGTGGAGCCAGAGCGTGGCATTTACCGGCGATGAGCCCACACACGCCACGAACCCGCCGTGTGCGTCTTCGCCCGCCTCGAACGGAGAAGTCGTGGTCGTGTGGCACGGCTCGGCAGGCGTGCATTGTTACGATCTGGAAGGTAAGCCACTTTGGTCGCGCGACCTGGGGAGCTTCCGGCACATCTGGGGGTATGGGGCCTCGCCTGTGATTCACGGTGATCGGGTGTTGCTGAACTGCGGTCCCGGGCGGCGTTCGTTTGTCACGGCCTTGGCGCTGGCCGACGGCCAGACGCTCTGGCAATCGGACGAGCCGGGCGACGATGGCGAACCGACTGCGGGCACCGACCGCAAGTGGATCGGCTCCTGGAGCACGCCGCAGGTGATCTCGCTCAATGGCCGCGAGCAAGTGGTCGTGAGCTTGCCGCAGCGGGTCAAGTCGTACGACTTGGAGACGGGCGAAGTGCTCTGGTCGTGCGAGGGGCTTGGCGACCTGGTGTATACGTCTCCAGTGGTGGGCAGCGGATTTTGCGTGGCCATGAGCGGGTACCACGGCCCGGCCCTTGCCCTGCGGCTGGGAGGCAGCGGTGACATTACGGCCACACATCGCCTCTGGCATGCCGCGCAGCAGAATCCGCAACGCATCGGCTCCGGTGTCATCTTGGGCGAGTACATGTACATGGCCAATGCCAACGGGGTGATGCACTGCCTGCACGTAGAGAGCGGCGAGCTGCGCTGGGAAGCGCGGCTGGCCGAGTCGATCTGGGGTTCGCTATTGGCGGCCGAAGGCCGGCTGTATGTCACCGATCAGGCCGGTACCACTTACGTGATGGCGGCCAACCCCGAGCGTCTCGAGGTTTTGGCCGAGAATAGGCTGGACGAGCCCAGCAACTCGACCCCGGCCTTCTCGGACGGAGAGATCTTCTTGCGTACCTTCCGTGCGCTCTACTGCATTGGCCGCAAGGACGGATAACCGAGAAACTGTGCCAACGTGAGCGAACAGGCCCGCCCGTCGAAAAAACACTCCGGAGACACGCGTGAGCCGCCCAGGGACGCGGCAACACCTGCCGATCGTCTCTGCGTGGCGAACGAGGCGGCCCTGCATGCGGCAGCATCCCAGGCCCAGACGGACGCCGATAGCAAAGAGAGTTATCCATCTCAGTCGGAGCGCGGCGAGTCTCTCGACATGCCCCCGGGCATGCGCCGCGCGGCAGCCAAGGTGCGAGAGTTCCCCCATGCGCCGGGCGTGTACCTGATGAAAGACGCTGCTGGCCGCGTTATCTACGTGGGCAAGGCCAAGGACCTGCGCAGCCGGGCGGGCAGCTACTTCTCGCGTGCGGCGCTCGAAGACCGTCGCACGGCCGACTTGTGCCGCGAGATACGAGACATCGACTACCTTGCGGCCGATAGCGAAGTGGATGCGCTGTTGATGGAGGCACGCCTGATCAAAGACGTGCAACCCAAGTACAACCGCGAACTCAAGGACGACAAGTCTTTCCCGTATCTCGAGATCCATGTACGGGAGGACTTTCCCCGCGTCGAGTTTACGCGCGAGCCTAGCCAGCGGGGCACCAAGCTGTACGGCCCGTTTGCCAGCGCCAGCGGGCTGCGGGGCGCTATCCAGGTGTTGCAAAAGATCTTCAAGTTCCGCACCTGCACGCTGGACATCAAAGAATCTGACGAGCGTTGGCGCTGGTTCAGGCCCTGCTTGTTGGCGAGCATCGGGCAGTGCACGGCGCCTTGCAATCTGCGGATTTCGAAGGAAGAGTATCGGCGAGACATCGCCCGGCTGCGGATGTTCCTCGAGGGCAAGAAGCAGACGTTGCTGCAAGAGATGCGTGCCGAGATGGCGGCTGCGGCGCGAGAGCTGCGCTTCGAGCGCGCCGCCAGGCTGCGAGACGAGATCCGCATGCTGGAGACGCTCGACCAGCGAGGCGAACTCGATACCCACGTGCAGCCGGAGGTGTTCTACATCGATCCCAAGCGGGGTTTGGCCGGGCTGAAAAAGGTGCTGAAGCTGCCGCAGCAGCCCCGCACGATTGAGGGCGTGGACGTCGCCCACCTGGCGGGCACGCAGGCAGTGGCCAGCCTGGTGCAATTCATCGACGGCCTGCCGTTCAAGCCGGGTTACAAGCGGTACCGCATCCGCAGTGCGGCTGGGGGAGACGACTTTGCCAGCATTCGCGAGGTGGTCGGCCGCCGCTTCCGCCGCAAGGCGGACGAGCAGGAGCCTTTCCCCGATCTGTTGCTCATCGACGGCGGCCGGGGTCAGTTGCAGGCCGCGCTCGCTGCCTTTGCAGAGCTGGGCTTGGACCCGCCGGCGGTAGCCGCCTTGGCCAAGCGAGAAGAAGAGGTCTATGTCGCCGGCCAAGATGCCCCGCTCAGGCTCAGCCGGCACTCGTATGCCCTGCGGCTGTTGCAATACGTCCGCGACGAGGCGCACCGCTTCGCCCAGCACTACCACCACATCTTGCGGCGCAAAAGATCACTGGGCGAAGAATGACCCTGCCGCGGCGCAGACCGCGCTGCGCCCGATTCAATTCGGCCTTGTTCTGGGCTATCATGCGGTACTGGCCCCTCTGGCGAGAAGGCCGTACCGCGTTCGCTGCACCAAGCGCACATCCTTCGGGAGAGCAAGTGGTATGAAGTGGCATCGCACCAGGTTGGCGTTGCTCGTTTATCTGCTGGCCGCATGCGGCTGTTCCAGCGACACCGCGCCCAGCGGTGGCGGCGCTGGCGGCTCCAGCGCCAGTGCCGGCCCCGTCACCGTGGCCTTCATCAGCAATAACCCGTACGAGTTCTGGACCATTGCCCGCCGCGGTACGGAAAAGGCCGCCCGCGAATTCAACGCCAAGGTCGAGTTCCACATGCCGCCGCGCGGCACGGCTGCCGAACAGCGCCAAATCATCGAAGACCTGCTCGCCAAAGGCGTGCAGGGCATCGCCATCAGCCCAAACGACGCCGCCAACCAGGCCCAGTTTCTCAATCAGATCGCCGACCGCGTACCCCTCATCACCCAAGACAGCGACCTGCCCGCTGGCAGCAAGCGGCTGGCCTATATCGGCACCAACAATTACGAAGCGGGCCGCGCCGCAGGACAGCTCGTAAAAGAGGTCATGCCCGAGGGCGGCCGAGTGATCATCTTCGTCGGCAAACTCGATGTGCAAAACGCCGTCGAACGCCGCCAGGGAGTGCTGGACGAGTTGGCCGGCACCAAAGGGGCCAAAGGCCCACAGCTTGGCAAATACGAACTCTTGGACACCATGACAGACGACGCTAAGCAAGAGAAGTGCCAGGCCAATGCAGAGGATGCCCTGGTGAAGCACGGATACGATCCCACGCATCTCTGCCTGGTAGGGCTGTGGGCGTACAATCCGCCCGCGATGCTGGCCGCAGTGAAGGGGGCGAACTTGCAGGGCAAAGTGCGGCTGGTGGGTTTCGATGAGAACGAAGAGACGCTGCAAGGGATCAAAGACGGGCACATTTACGGCACCATCGTGCAACAGCCCTTCCAGTTCGGCTACGAGGCGGTGCGCATGCTGGCTGCCATCGCCAGGGGAGACAAGAGCGTGCTGCCGCAAGACGGCATCTTGTACGTGCCCCACCGTGTGATCAAGCAGGACAATGTCGAGCAATTCCACGAGGAGCTGCGGAAGTTGAAGCAGCCGGGCGCCCCGTGAGCGCGGCTGATCGTCAACCTGTTCCGTGGCTGGAGGCCGTGGGCATTTGCAAGACGTTCCCCGGCGTACGCGCGCTGGACGACGTCTCATTGCGCGTGGCGCCGGGAGAAGTACTGTGCGTGGTGGGAGAGAACGGCGCGGGCAAGAGCACCCTGATGAAGATATTGGGCGGCGCGCTCACTCCGGATGCGGGTTCGTTGCGCATCGACGGCCAGGTGGTGCAGCTCGCGGGGGTGCCGCACGCTCAGAAGCTGGGCATCGCGCTTATCCACCAGGAGCTGAATCTGGCCCAAAGTCTCGATGTTGCCGCCAACATATTCCTGGGGCGCGAGCCGTGCCGCGGCGGGCCGTTGCGGCTGGTCGATCGCTCGATCTATGCGGCCGCCGGCAAAGTACTGGAAAGCCTGGGGGTCGCCGTCTCTCCCCATAGCCGCGTGGGCGGGTTGTCGATCGGCCAGCAGCAGCTCGTTGAGATCGCCCGCGCGCTCAGCATGCGGTCGCGGCTCCTGATCATGGATGAGCCCACCAGCAGCCTCACCCAGCGTGAAACCCAGCGGCTGTTCGGCGTCATCGCCGACTTGAAGGCACGCGGCGTCAGCGTCGTCTACATCTCGCATCGGCTGGCGGAGGTGCAGGCCATTGCCGATCGTGTGACCGTGCTGCGAGACGGGCGCAACGCCGGCGAGCTGTCACGGAGCGAGGTCACGCACGAGTCTCTCGTGCGGCTGATGGTGGGACGGGATCTGAAGCAGTTCTTTCCGCGCACGCACGTGCCCGCGGGCGATCGGCCGCCCTTGCTCGAAGTGCGCGGCCTGGTGGTCTCTCTCAAGCAGCCGGAGCCGATCAGCTTTGAAATTGCTCCGGGCGAAGTCGTCGCCATGGCCGGCTTGATGGGGGCAGGCCGCACGCGGCTGGCACAGGCACTGTTTGGCATCCGCCGCGTGCACGCGGGAGAAGTTCGTGTGGACGGCCGGCCGCTCCCGAACGCCTCTCCACGCACGGCGATAGCGGCCGGCCTGGTACTGGTACCTGAAGATCGGCGGCAGTTGGGCCTGGTACTTGCCGCCAGCGTGCAACGCAATATCAGCCTCCCCTCGCTGGCCGGACTCCAGCGCTGCGGCTTGATCGTCTCTCGCCGCGAACGTGCGCTGGCCCAGCAGATGGTCGAACGCCTACGCATCCGCACGCCTAGCCTCAGGCAGGCCGTGGCGCTGCTCAGCGGCGGCAACCAGCAAAAAGTGGTGCTTGCCAAGTGGCTGGCAAGACAGGCACGGGTGTTGATTCTCGACGAGCCTACGCGCGGCGTGGACGTCGGCGCCAAGACAGAGATCTACAGCCTGATCGACACCCTCGCACGAGATGGAGTCGCCATCCTGATGATCAGCAGCGAACTGGAGGAAATCCTCGGCATGGCCGACCGTGTGCTGGTGATGCACGAGGGGAGGCTCGCCGGCGAGTTGGCCCGAGAAAACCTGTCTGAAGAGGCCATCATGCACCTGGCCACCGGAGGCAAGGCCGCATGAAGAAGCTGCTGGGCCTGGCGCTATTCTTACTGGTGCTGTATGTCCTGCTGCTCCTGGCCGATCCCGGAGCGCGTTCTGCGCTCAACCACTTTAACCTGGGCAAGCGGATCGGGCTGTACGGGATCATCAGCTTGGGCGCGGCGGTGCTGATCATCAGCGGAGGCATCGACCTGTCTCTGGGGTCGGTGATCGGATTGTGCGCCACAGTGATGGCGATGCTGCTGGTCGACTACGGTTGGCCGCCGCTGGCAGCGATGGCCGGGGTGCTGGCGCTGGGGGCGTGCATCGGCCTAGCGAATGGGCTCTTGGTCACGCGGCTCAGGGTGCAGGCGTTCGTGGTCACGCTATGCGGGCTGTTCATTTATCGCGGCGCGGCCCGCTGGCTTTCCGGCGACCAGGTCAAGGGCTTGGGCGCAAGCTTTCCCAAGCTGAAGTACTGGCTCTACGAAAGCAAAGACATCTTTGGCCTGCCCATGTCTCTGGTGATCTTCGCTGTGCTGGCCGCTGCTGCGGCCGTATTCTTGCACTTGAGCGTGTACGGCCGGTATCTGTTTGCCATTGGCAGCAACGAGGCGGCTGCGCGTTACGCGGGCATTGCCACTGACCGCTACAAGGTGCTGGCGTACATGATCTGCTCGACGCTGGCGGCCTTTTTCGGCATCTTGCTGCTGATGGAGCTGAATAGCGCGCAGCCCTCCGAGACGGGCAGCTTCATGGAGTTGTATGCCATTGCCGGCGCCGTGCTGGGCGGATGCAGCCTGCGCGGAGGCGAGGGGAGCGTGCTGGGCGTGCTGATCGGCACCGCCATCCTGTGGATGCTGCCCAACTTTACCAAGATGTGGGGCGTGCCTTCGGAGCTGGAGTACACCGTCGTGGGCGGCGCGCTTTTGTTGGGTGCCTTGCTCGACGAACTCTTGCGCCGCCGCTCGGCGCAACGGAAGGAGTAGCGGCAAACCGAGGTTGCCCCCCACACGCCGGGTTCACGCGAGGAGCATCCGTGTGCCACTGCTTGACGCACCGCGTCAAGCAGTGCGATCTGCCGAGCACGTTTCGCCTTGAAGGAGCACTGTTCCCGCAGGCTCACACGCGGCCGCATTCAAGAGAGTGGCACACCCTTGACGCACCGCGTCAAGCAGTGCGATCTGCCAACCATGCTTCACCTTGCCGCCCGTGTGCCACTGCTTGACGCACCGCGTCAAGCAGTGCGATCTGCCGAGCACGTTTCGCCTTGAAGGAGCACTGCTTGAATGCGGCCGTGGTGCATCGGTCCTGTTCGCGCAGGCTCACACGCGGCCGCATTCAAGCAGTGGCACACTGAGATGGCGCCAGTTTCGCGGACAGTCCGAATGCTTAAGGTTGTTGGGAAGGGTAACGTTTCCTGATAGTTCAAAGTACCGGTGCCTCTT
>FWPU01001956.1_pt1 | contig 48291 bp, 36 predicted proteins | sample 2228361 | NCBI WGS metagenome assembly FWPU01 (sample SAMEA103939777, study PRJEB20133) | metagenome
ACACATCGGTCTGCTTCAACATGCAGGGCTACAGCCTGACCAGCCTCTCTTCCGGCTGTGTTTTCGATTGTGAGGTTCTCAGCCGCAAAACCGTTACCCTGTACCAGTATGGTATAAGAGGTAAACGTATTAATATTTCCTTTTCCGGCATGGTCGTTCCATGAAATGATGGTTTTATGCTTGTCTTCGCCTATCAGAACAACATTGGTTTTCCACGAAGGAATGTGCACCTTTTCGTAGTAGGTACCGTTTTTAATATACACCACTTGTTTGCTTTGTGCGTGGTCGGGCAAGGAATTAACGGCAGCCTGCACAGAGGCAAAGTTGCCGGAGCCATCAGCCGCGACGGTAACCACAGGCACCTGGGCGTGGTTATCTATTGCCGTCTGTAAAAAACATACAACAAAAATTGTCTTTACAAGACACCTGGATAACAGAAAATGGGTGTGTACGGTACAAATCATAACCGGGATTTTACAAGACTGTTGATATACACTTCTATGTTGGTATAAAGCTTACTCAGTTTGTACTGGGCTGCATCGGCCGGAGAGGCCGGATTAAGTCCGTGTTTTTTTTCCCACACATCGGGCATACCATCGGCATCGGCATCGGCAGGCGCCGGCAGGCTTTTAAGTTCGGGCCATCCTCCGGCATCGCGTGGTGAGTCAATAATACCGTTTTTGTTTTTTCCCAGTGCCGATTTACCGGTTCGTACTTCGGCAACCAACCGGTTGTCGACATCATCGCGAATCAGGCTTGCACCAGCACGTTTAAGGACCCGCCTGAGGGCCGTTTGGGCCGGGTGGAGCACTATGGATGCTGCAGGAAAAGGCTCAGCCACCAGGGCCGAATCGGGATGAGGGGCCACAACACCTATGCGGTTGTTCCGTGAAATTTCCTTGTTGCCTTCCAGCACATTGCCTGCCACAAAAAACAAGCCGTAAGGCCGGCTGGGGTTAAGAATCTGGTTTCGCCTGGTGGCGGGTGTTGCCGGACCCGGCTTGAAATAATTGTTTACCACGTTATAACGACCTTTTTCACCTCCATATATATTGTTGTTCATCCAGTTATAAACTACGTTGTTTCTGAAATCAACCAACTCGCCCGGAAGGTTGGGCACGGTGGCCGAACCACCGAAACGGGGCAAACGGCTGTTGTGCGAAGCGATTAAATTATGATGAAAGGAAGCCTTTACGCCTCCCCATATTCCGCCGTATCCGTGTTCGCCTTTGGTGTGCACGGAGTTATTCAGGCTTTCGGAAATAATGCACCACTGAAGCGTAAAGTTTTCGTTATGATAAAACGAAGCGCATTCATCAGTGGCCCAGCTTATGGAGCAATGATCTATTATAATATTTTTATGACCGGTAGCTCCCAGGGCATCATCTTCTATACCTTTTTCATCGCCAAGCCTGAAGCGCAGATATCGGATAATAACGTTATCGGCCTTGATTTTTACCGGGTAGTTTTTAATGGTAATGCCATCGCCCGGTGCGGTTTGGCCGGCAATGGTAACATTACCCTTGCCGATATACAAGGGCGACTCCAAGGCAATGGTTCCGGAAACAGTAAATACAATTATGCGGGCTCCTGTTTTTTGAAGACCATCGCGGAAACTACCCGGACCGTCATCGTTCAGGTTGGTTACGCGATAAACAAAACCCCCGCGCCCACCGGTTGTATACTTGCCAAATCCTTCTGCTCCCGGAAAGGCCGGAACCGGTGGCGATTGAGCTGCGGCACTGTCGGCAAAAAAAAATGCAGGTGTTATCAAAACAATTATGCTTAAACCCCTGTAAAATGGCATGATGTGTCTGTACTTAAGCAGCATCACGTTACTTTTTGGTAATGTTCGTTTCGTTTTGCTTTATTTTTTCAACTCCGTGCTGGCAAACAGCAATGCAGCCAGGCCTTTGTAATCGTCAATTCTTCTTTCTGTTGTAATGTAATACTGGTAATCGCCTTTGGATGTTTTGGGATTAAGGGTACCGATTTTTACGGTTTGATCGAGGTGAAGATTGCCATGGGCATCCGTATAAACATATTCATTCAGCAGGGCATTAAACGCGCGTTCGGCCGCATTCAGAAAAGTTTTGTCCAGTATTCCCAGCCGGTATCCTTTGGCAAAGGTATAGGTAAACATGGCCGAACATGAGGTTTCAACCCAGTTTCCGGGTGCATCGGGTTTATTGATTACCTGATACCACAGGGCGTTTTGAGGATGTTGATATTTTTTTACGCCCGAGGCAACCGTTTGGAAAATGGCAATAAGGGTGTTGCGCTCGGGGTGGCCTGCAGGCAGATAATCCAGGCATTCAACAATGGCCATGAGATACCAGCCTATTGCCCTGCCCCAGAATTCGGGCGAAGTACCCTTTTGCGGATGTGCCCAGACGGGATTCCTGGATTCGTCCCAGCCATGAAACATGAGGCCGGAGGCCGAATCGTACGTATGCCGGTAAATCAGCTTTATCTGATGAACGGCCTCATCATACCATTCGGGTTTGTTGAATATGCTGGCGTATTGCATGGCAAATACATCGGCCATAAACACACCATCGAGCCACATTTGGTGGGGATATATTTCTTTATGCCAGTAACCGCCCTCAGAAGTTTTAGGCTGGTGCATAAGCTGGCGGATTAGCGTATCGGCAACAGCTTTGTATTTATTGTGGTGTGTATCAGCGTAAAGCTCGAGTGCGAGCCTGCCCGGAAGCACATCATCGAGTTTAAATTCTCGCATAGTGTACACCCCGGGCCTAAAGCCAGATCCTTCAATAAAGTCATCTATCCATTGCCGGGCGTAGATGGTAAAGTCAGGAACATGGGTTTCTTTTCCGAGCCTGTACAAGCCTAGCATAAAAAAAGAATACTCATAATTCCACTTTCGTGGTGCATAGACCGGAAACTTCTTTACATCCGGATAAAGGTTAAGGGTGCTTTGCGCAAGGCGTGTTGCCACGGCATAATGCCCGCCGGCAGTTGCCAGTGGTTTTAAAAATTGTATGGTAAAGCGGCTATCGGGCACAACCTCATCCACCTGAACCGTAAATTTTTTTCCGGAGGCCATTACCCGAAATGCAAATACAGGCTCATCTGACTGTAACGTGTGGGTAAGCACCAGATAGTCGGGATGTTTGTTGTTTTTGGTGCTCACTATCCGGGCAGTTACAGGTTTGCCAAAATTCTGGTCGGTAACAACCGGGGCATGGTTTTGAAGAGCCGGAAGGTGAGTTATGAGGCTGTCCCACGGAAGGGCAATAGTTACCTGCTCGGTTTTTTTGGGAATATTGTAATTCCGCATTACAGTTACAAGCAGCCTGTCGGGCCGGGGTTTGCCCAAACAGGATGACATGAAAATTAAAAATCCTAAAAATCTGAAAGCCATCATTGGACAATAACCTGAACAGGGTTGGCAAGTTCGCTTGCTGCCAGATTGATGTATTCTGTAAATTCCTTTTCGGTTTTGACTCCATCCGGTTCTCCCTCCCAGGCAGCAGCAAAGTAATATGTTAACCTGCCGTTGCGGGGTTTGAGTTTTACAATGTGATTAAATTCGTCATCTGCAAAGCCGTTAAAATTATCCGGATGAAAAAATACTGCTATGCCCAGGTTGTCGTTGTTCAGGCTTTGCTTGCCAAACGTGGCTACATACCCGAAACTGGTTTTACTGCCCGCGCTTGTAAACAACTTTGCATTCGGATCTTTATTTAATCCTGTACAAATAGCCGTTGCCAGCGAGTCGGCCAGCAATAAACCCAGGCGGGTAATACGGGTTCCGGCAAAAATTGAAATATGCGAAAGCAAATTGGTTTTTACCGTTCCGGTATTCCATCCGAAGTATTGGGTAATTACAGAAGAATAAACACATCCGTTTTCTGCAATCCGGCAGGCAACGCTGTCGGTAAATTCAACCCGTTTTGCCGGCAGCTCATGGCAATACCCGATCGACCCAACACCCAGCGATTTACCCACTTTCATTACATCCATGCCCCAGTTCTGCATTTGGTGGTAACTGTCAAATCCGTCCAGTCCTACCTGGTGCAATACGGGCTCCTTCACCTTCTTGCCAAACACATCAACAGCATTTCGCTGGTCGAGGTAAAACCGATAGCCAACTTTGTCCGATTCCCATCCCGGTCCTTCATAGCGAATAAACCAGGAATGATCTTTATGCTGCGGGGGAACCCTGAGGTAAGTTACATTTTGAAAGGTGCCTCCTATATATTCACGGTCTTTCCACTCACCGCCAACTTTATGCGACAGTTCGGCCTGTGTGCGCCTGGGGTAATTTCTTTCTGAACTTCCCTGTGGGTTATAACGTATTGTTAACTCGATCTTTTCTGCCGCATTAAGGCTATCGAGCACCAGAAAAATTCCGGCAAATGCACTGTCGTACTGGTTGTACTGCGAAGGAATTTCTGTTTCACCGTAAAAAACCGCAAAATTATTCTTATTAAAGTCTGCTCCGAGTTTACCGGCTGGTATGTAAACCGGCACGGCCCTGCGTGTGCTATGCAGCGGATTTATTACGGTAATGTTAACCGACCGGGTAAATTCTCCGGAACCAGAACCGCAACCGAATACCAAAATCAATGCAGCAAAATTCAAATACAGGTTTTTCATATACAATTAATGCAATTTGGATTTAAACTGGCTAACCGGAGCTAAAAACTCCCGTCCGTTGACTTTAACATTAATAAGGTTAAGATTTTTATATCCTTTCAGGACATTTCCTTTTTGAACATTTTCGAATGAGCAGTTTTCAATGGTAATATTTTCGACCGGGAATTCTTCTTCGGCTTCAATAAACAGGGCGTAATCAGACTTTTTGCAGGTAACGTTGGATACACGGATATTACGTACAACCGGATAATTGTCGCCCGTTTCATTGGCGTAAAACATGTATATCCGTATCGCAGCATCGGCTACTGTATCGACCTTTACATTGCGCATAAAAATATTTTCAATGATGCCGCCCCTGCGCGAATTGGATTTAATGCGAAGGGCTCTGTCCAGGTACGGACTGTTCATAATGCAGTTTTCGGCAAACACATTGCGCACGTTACCCGATACCTCGCTGCCAATTACCACCCCTCCGTGGCCGTCTTTCATGCGGCATCTGCGGATTACAATGTTTTCGCTGGGCACGTTTACCCGGCGGCCATCGTGGTCACGGCCCGATTTTATGGCAATACAATCATCGCCCGTATCGAAAACGCAGTCTTCAATAAGTACATTTTTGCAGGACTCCGGGTCGCAGCCATCGCTGTTGGGCCCATGGCTTATTACGGTAACTTTCCGGACAATAACGTTCTCGCATAACACGGGGTGTATTACCCACATGGGCGAGTTTTTAATAGTTACTCCTTCAATCAGCACATTTTTACATTTGTAGGGCTGAATAAAATTAGGCCTGAGGTAATCGCCTTCTCCAAAAATTCGTTGTGCTACGGGAATGCCCTCTTCGGCCATTTTCTTCAGCTTTTCATTGGCTGCTTTTTGATTTGGTGCACCAGCAGGCGGATTGTACGAATAGGTGCCATGACTCCACTTTCCTTTCCACGGCCACCAATGATCTTTATCGGCTTGTCCGTTAAGTTCACCCTGCCCCGTTACGGCAATATTTTCCTGTTCATAAGCATAAATAAATGGGGAATAATTCATAAGTTCAATGGCCTCAAACCGGGTGTATACCTGAGGTAGGTATTTTTCGGTATCCTGGCTAAACAGCAGTACCGCACCTTTCGAAACATGGAGGTTAACGTTGCTCTTAAGGTGTATGGGGCCGGTATAATACTTTCCGGGAGGCACAACCACACGCCCCCCTCCTGCCTGGTGGCAGGCCGCAACCGCTTTGGCAAAGGCTTCGGTGCAATCGGTTACTCCATCAGCAACGGCTCCATAACGGGTAATCAGAAAGTCACGGTCAGGAAAACGGGGTTCTTGTATATTTTTTAAAATCTGGCTTACCTGCTGCCACGGATCGGAAGATTGTATTTGCTGGGCATTTAAACCCGTAAAAATCAGCAGGCAGAATAATGTTGTGTTTTTGATCATGTTACCTGTTTGCTTTTGTTATGCGGTGTGCAAGATCCAGTTTAAGTTCTTGTATTCCATCCAGCACCAGCTTAGCTACTTCAAGGGCTCCTGCCTCGTTAAAGTGGGTATTATCTTCCTTGCCGTTTGGGTAGTTGGGATGCTCGCCCGGCTTAAGATGCAGAAAGAGTAATTTGGATTTTTCGGGTCCGTATATATCCAGCAATGCCCTGCTTTTTTTATCAAGATCAATAAGCTGTACCTGCATACGGGTGGCCACTTCGCACACCAGAGCAGTATATTCGGTATGCGATTCCATAACTCTGCCTGATGCATCAAAACGTCTGCGGGATACCGGGGTGAGCAACACCGGTATGGCTCCCTTGCTACGCGTTTCGTTTACAAACCTGGCCAGATTATCTTTGAACTGTACAGGTGGTGTGTATCGGTCGGTTTTTTCTTTCGACTCATCATTATGGCCAAACTGAATAAACACATAATCGCCGGGCTTCAGCTTGTCGAAAACCGGCTGCCAAAGATTTTCGGCCAGAAAGGTCCGGGTGCTGCGTCCGTTTTTTGCGTGATTTTCAATGCTTACCGTTTCATCAAAAAAATTCCGGAAGGGCATGCCCCAACCGGTTTCAGGCCTTGCTTCAGGGGTCTTGTCGGCCATGGTAGAGTCGCCAATCAAATAAACCCCGATCTGCCCGAAAAGTATCTGTGCAGAGAACATAATACCTGCTGCCAGGTGGCACCGAAGCGAACTGAAATGTATAATCCGGTTTTTCATTCAAGCCAGTTTAATCCATGCGGTACTGTTCAATGGTTATGCTTTTTATCAGGCTGTTAATATACACTTCAATGTTATCGTATGCGGTGCTTAGATTTCTGCCGTTCGCATCGTTTTTATTGGGGTCAAGCTTCATTTCTATTTCCCAGCTGTCGGGCATGCCATCGCCATCGGAATCGACAGGCGGAGGTAAGGTTGTAAGTTCAGGCCAGCCGCCAACATCTTCCTGGCTGTCAATAATACCCGGCCATCCGGTTACCGAACCTGTGTATGTGGCCGTTCCGAGCAGCACCTCATTCACAATCCGTTCATCAACTGCATCACGTTTCAGTGATGCTCCTGCAAAGGTTAGTACCCTGTTAAATGCAGTTTCTGCCGTATGTGTTGTAACCGGGGCAAAAGCACTGGGTTCAGATAATTCAACCAATAACCGTGTAGTAGGTCCGTCATAAATTAAACCATTCCAGTTATTGGCTGTTACGGTTGCACTTCCGTATACAAAATTTCCATGGATGAAAAATTGGCCATATCCGGGGCCATAAGATGGGTTGGTTTCAAAACTTACCCGCAAAATACGGGTGCTTTTTGAGGCGGGCGTAGCGGGACCCGGCTTGTAATAATTATTTACCAGGTTGTAGGTGCCGTTTTCGCCACCGTAAATGCTCTCATCGCGCCAGTTGTAGATAACGTTATTGCGTACATCTGCGTAATCGTTTGGATAGGGCCCATTGCTTACACCCGAACGGAAACCATTTAAACGGGGGTTCCGGCTTTTATGGTGTGCTATGAGATTATGGTGAAAGCTTGCCCGGTCACCTCCCCAAATTCCGCCATAACCATGGGCGCCTTTTTCATGCAGTGAGCTGTTCAGGCTTTCGGATACGATGCACCACTGCATGGTAAAGTCCTGGTTGGCATAAAAGGAAGCGGCTTCATCGGTGGACCAGCTAATGGAGCAGTGGTCAATAATAATGTTTTTGTGGTAGCGCCCCCAGATGGCATCGCCCTCAACCTGCTTTTCATTACCCATCCGAAACCTCATAAACCGGATGATTACATTATCCGATCCTACAAATACCGGATAGTTTTTAATGGTTATTCCATCACCGGGTGCTGTTTGGCCTGCGAGGGTAAGATTGCCTTCGGTAATATTCAGTGGGCTAAGCAACTCAATGGTGCCCGATACTTCAAAAATCACTATGCGTGGCCCGGAGGTCCCCACGGCAGCCCGCAAACTTCCGGGGCCGGAGTCGTTAAGGTTGGTTACCTTAATTACGCGCCCGTTTCTGCCTCCGGTTGTTTTACTGCCAAATCCTTCCGCACCCGGAAAAGCGAAGGGCTCTTCTTCAACCGGCACAGGCGCATCGGTTATTCTTTGTTCTTCATCCATAGTGCACCCAACCAGCATCCATAAGGCTGTTAGTAACGTTGCTATGCAAAACCCGGCAAAGCGCATCATGAAAAAAGTGTAAATCCGCTTTCGCTCAATATAACCATTTCGGGTCGCCCACGTTACGGTCTTTAAGGGCTTGGCTGTTTACCCTAAAGTTTCCGTTTACCGGATCTTCCAATAACGGCTCGGTTTCAGTTGCCGCTACCTGCGATGCGGACGTATAGAGCCCGGCAAAAATATTGAAGCAATTAAACACATTATTATTTGCATATACGGGAGCTTCTACATTCATATTTGATGCTGCCCGGGTCCATACACCTCCGCGCAGCGGATCGGTTGCATCGTTGCGTCCTGTTTCAGCAAACAGGCAGTTGCGTACTTCAAACATACTGCCGGCGCCTGTAATTCTGAACAAGCCGGTATTGTTGCTGTCGTTAACGTTACCGCCTACGCAAAGCTTATAGAAGGTACAGTTTCTGAATATAACATTAGCGGTAGCCTGAAGCCTGAGAAAAGAACGGAACGAATTGGCAAAGGTTGAATTTTCGACTGTTAAATTAGTTACCGCCCCGGCCGCACGAAAATCAAGTCCATCACCGCCGGTAGCAGGCAGTATATCATGTACATAGCAATTGCTTATAATGATATTGCCAAACTTACCATTGGCCGAAGAGGTGTTTGTGCTGCTTATAAAGCTGTTGGTGTATCCTGATATTTCGCACTCTGAAATGGTGAGGGTACCTATCTGGGCATTTACCAATGCATTGAAAAACTGCGAAACTGTGCCATCAGGAGTAAATTTAATTCGCTTTAGGGTAACAGAAGTTACAGCCGAGGCACAGGTAAAATTACCCTGTACGTATGATGGATCGTACGGGTCCTGGCCTTCAATGGTTATAGCTTTGGTTAAATCAACCAAACCCACCACGTAGGTTCCCGGTGCAAGTACCAGTTCGGCACCGTCTGGCGCTGTGTTGATTATGGCTAACAAATCGTCTGCAGGCGTTACGTTAGCTTCCTTTAGCGTACTTACCTGCATTACGCCCCGGTTAAACAGGCCATTAAAGATGGTAAACGTATAAACCGTATTGGGTGTTAGTCCGGTAATTACTGCTTCACCGTTGTTTTTTTCTGCTTCAGAAACGGTACGTTCAATATTACCCGGGTTAATTAGTATATGGGATACATTGCTTCCGGGTTGCCATTTAAGGGTAATCTGGGTGGTAAGCGGCCGTGCCCCGCCTGGAAGCGGCAGAAAAATATTTTCTGGTTCGGTGCGTATGGTTACCGTAGCCCATTTAGAGTCGGCTTTTCCACTGTTGCTAACAGCTTTTACACGTGCTGAGTAGCGGGTATCTCCGCCGAAAGTTTCCTGAATGGGTATTTCATCAGGCATAACCGTGCGCGTAAGTATAATGTTGGTAAACTCCAGGCTATCCTGGCTAAACTCTACCACATAGTGTTGGGCATCATTACGGTGATTCCAGCTTAGCTCAATAGAAGTAAGGTTACGGATACGCGCGGTTAACCCCGTAGGTGAAAATGCTCTGTTTACCTCGAGTTCAGTTAAAAGCGGATCGATTTTGTCCTCACATGCCGTGGGCAGCAAAGAGGTAATAGTTGCAGCCAAAAGAATAAGATATTTTGGTTTCATAAAAGCTTACTTTACGCAGTGAACATCAGTAACCATAATCATTTACCAGCATACCATTGCTGGAATCGATAAAGAATTGCCATATAGGCCAGAATTGCCGGGTATCGGGGTCGCGCACGTACAACGAGTTGATTTTGGTATCATCCAGGTTAGTCCAGGAAAAGGCTGTGTAGCCCGGTCCCGGGCTGGTGTGTTCTCCACGGTTCAAACCGTAAATAATCAGTTTTTCCCAGGTGCTCCATTTCGCCTTGTCATCTTTGTTTGCCGGCGGGTCATCGCTTTCATATTTGTAATAAAGCGTTACGGGAACATCGGCATAATCACCGGTGCGGTCGCGCAGGGCCGTCATTTTCGCTTTGGCTTCATCCAACTTGGTTTTAAGTAAATTCCACCGGATAAGGGCCTGTTTGCGTTCCATTTCACCACAAAACTCAAACTTATGCTCATTAACAATGGCATTGAACATGGCTTCTTTGGTGGTAAGTGCATCCACGTAGGCATCTACTTTTACAGCATGTTCCGATGGCGGAAAGGCACGTCTGCGCAGTTCTTTTAAATACGGGGCTGCGGCCGCAGGCCCGCTGAGTTCGTTTGCAGCTTCGGCAGCCATGAGCAGTATTTCGGCATAGCGCATATACACCTTATTTACCCCATCATCATTGCTTGAGGTTACATGGCGGCTCATCCATTCGTATCTGAACTTACCGAAATACCAGGTGTTAAGCCCAACCAGTTCCTGGCGGGCACATTGTGTGGTGGGGTTTGCGTTGCCATAGCGGTAAGGCACACAGGTAACGTCTCGTCTGGTGTCAGCCTGGTCGTAATCATAAAAAATATGCGGAAGGGGGCCTGCCTGTCCACCACGGTTAGATCCGTTAGAGTGGTGCTGATCGTTGGTGTTATGCCTTACGGCAAAGGTAAACAGCATACGCCCACGGCCGTCGGAAAAAGGGATTTCCCAAAGCGATTCTCCGCCCGCAGCCACGACATCCTGATTTACCTTTCGCCACAAACCTTCGAATGAGGGTTCAAGGTGGGCGGTGCCGCTGTTAATTACATCGAGGCACTCCTGCAGGGCTATGGGATACAGGTTAGCAACAGAAAGATCGGGGTCGTTGCTTCTTCGAATGCCATCGGGGTATTGTGAGAAGCCGCTGGCGGCCAGGCAAAGTTTTGCCCGTAATGCTTTAACAAAGGCTTTGTTGATGTTTTCGGTAGTAGAAGTACGGCTAGTTTCATTTGGCCAGGGTACCAGCGTGGCTGCTTCTTCAAGGTCGGCAATAAGCTGTTTATAAATTTCATCACGGCTTGATTTGGGCAGGTAAAGCGTTTCGGATGTAATGGGTTCGAATCTTTTGGGCACATCGCCCCAGGCTTTTAACAGGTCGGCATAGTAAACTGCACGGAGTGTAAGGGCTTCGCCCAGCAACTGGCCCAGTTCTGTTCCTGGTGCCGGGTTTCCGTAAGTTCTCAATCCGCGAATGCACAGGTTGGCCCGCTCAATTCCCTGGTACATCATAGCCCACACGTTGTTCTCCGTATTCATATTGGAGTTATTGGGCTTGGCATCGTACACACACAGGTCGGCATTATCGCCAGGCGTTTGAGATGAGTTGTACCATTCAACATCAGTATTCATGCCATACCAGGGCAAAAACCTGCCGCGGTACGAGTTGGTTTCGCCCATGGGAATTTTTATTCCATCAACAGCCGCACGTGCCAAACCGGGCGTGGAAAAAATAACCTGGTCGTCAAGCGATGATTTGGTTGGTGCTTCCAGAAAGTCATCGCATGCAACAAATGAGACCATGCAGTAAAACAGGGTAAGGTATTTTATGGTTTTCATAGTTGTTCTCTTTAGAAGCTAAGGTTAAAGCCAAAAACAATTTGCCGGCTCCGCGGATAGGGCGAGTAGTCAACACCCGGAGTTAATGGTGTTCTTCTTCGGGTAGACACTTCGGGGTCCAGTCCGGAATAGTTTGTTAGAACAAATACATTGTATCCGGTGGCATAGAATCGCAGGTTGTTTATGCCCCATTTTGATACAATGGAACCAGGTAAGGTATAACCCAGTGTAAGGGTGTTAAGTCGGAGGAACGATCCATCTTCTACTGCCCAGTTGCTGAAAACGTAGCGTTGCATGTAGGGCGACCACATGGTGGTGTTGGCATTTAGTGCAGCCAGGGCTGTGGGGTCGGTTACACGCTGGCCTGTAGCGGGGTCTATATCCGTCCATCGGTTGCCATCGGCCATAACGCTAAGCAGATTTCTGTACTGCCCGCTGGGCGAAACCGCTGCTGTTGTGAATTCGATTTTGTTGGCATTATAAACATCGTTTCCATAGCTCCAGTTAAAGGCCGCTGTAAGATCGAAACCGTAGGCATAGGCATTTACAATAAACCCACCGGTGTGTTTGGGGTTGGCATTGCCAATTACGGTAAGATCGTACTGGTTAACTACCCCATCCGGGGTTCCGTCGGGGCCGCTGATATCTTTAAGTTTCATAGATCCGGGCCGTACCGACCCTACAACTGTTGAGGCATCGGCCACGCCTGTTTTAAGGGTATAGGTTCCGGTTCCCGGGTTGTAATCAAAGTCCGACACTTCGTAGCGGCCGTCATTTACATATCCATACATAATGCCCACAGGCTGGCCTACATTTACCAGAAAATCATTGCCAATGGCTGTTGAGGCCCATCCCGTAGCCTGGCCAAAGTTGTTCATTACACCCAGTGAGGTAATTTTATTGCGGTTTATGCTGATATTGAACGACAGGTTAACCCCGTAGTTCCGGGTTTCGAGCAAGGCATAGTTAAGGGTTGTTTCAAAGCCCCTGTTTTCAGTGCTGCCCATGTTGCGGTATTGATTCAGGTATCCCGATCCCGGAACCGGGAAAAGTATTAACAGATCTTTTGTGGTGTTGTGATACAGCTCGAATGTACCTGTTAATTTACCTATCAACCCGAAGTCCACACCTATGTTTCGCGTAACGGTGGTTTCCCATTTCAAATTGGGATTAGCCAACACGCTCGAGGGAGCCCAGAAGTTTAACACCCCGTTAATCCAGGTAAGTGGAGCGCCCGACCCGGAAACATAGTTTTGTTTGGTTTGTCCTACGGGAATGTTGTTGTTACCCGCTTCACCATAGCTTACGCGTACCTTAAGGCTGTTCAGCCAGGCTGAAGTACCCGCCATAAACGATTCTTCAGAGAGTTTCCAGGCGAGTGCAGCCGAAGGGAAGTAACCCCACCGGTTTTTGCCCAGAAACTTACTGGAACCATCAGCGCGGAAAGTTGCGGTAAATAAATAACGATCGAACAAATCATAATTGGCCCGCACAAAATAAGATAGCAACTTGTCATCGGGCAGGTAATTGCTGTTTACCGATTGCGGCACTCCCTGCGACAGCAGCTTGAAGGCCGACCGGGCGGTATAGAACTTTTCAAAGCCCTGGATGGCGGTTGTTATTTCAGATGCCTGGTAGAATATCATTTCATGCCCCAGGAGAAGGCGCAACCTGTGGTTCGGGGAAAGGAGATTCCGGAAGTCATAATCCAGCGTATTGGCGTTGCGCACGCGCAGGTCTTTAAAGTCGCTCATCACTACTGCGGGCAGTCCCTGGTATTCGGCCAGTACGTTATTGTTGGCGTAGTAGGTTGACCGGCCGTAAAATCTGTTGTCTATCCGGTTTCCGTTGTCCAGCCCAAGTTCTGTGCGGAATTTGAAGTTTTCGAAGGCATTCCAGTCGAAGCTGGCTACCGTATTGAAGTTTCTGCGCAACTGTTCACGGTCGTTATCGGCTATGGAAACGAAAGGATTAACCAGGTATCCGGCCACCATTTCATCTGTGTCGTCTGTGGTAAGGCCGGGCAGGGGTAAGGGCGAATAGCCCACAGCATGGCGCAACCGGGCATCCTGTGAAGAGGCTTCACGCTGTTCGTTCATGCCGCTTCCGTTTATTTCCGTATCCGAGTAGCGGACGGTAAATCCAAGGCTTATTTTATCGGATGGTGTTCCTTTAAATGAGAGCGTAAAGTTATTTCGTGTAAAATCAGAGCCTATCATAATGGCCCGGTCATCGAAGCGGGCGTAGTTAAAAGAATAGGTGAGCTTGTTCGATCCGCCCCTTATGCTCAGGTCGTTACTGTACACCCTTCCGGTTCTTCCAAAAACCTGTTGCTGCCAGTCGTTGCCCTTCATTCCGGCAAACAGGTCGCGGTCCTGCCAGCTGCCGAAGTATTGTTCGTAAGATGGAATATCATTTCGCAGTACGGCCAGTTCAGATTGCCATTTTACAAAATCTTCCGGGCTTAGTACATCCAGCTTGTTGGCTATACGCTTAAATCCCACAAAGGTGTTGTAGTTAATGGAGAGCTTTCCTTCCGAACCTCCTTTTGTGGTGATAATTACCACGCCATTGGCTCCGCGCGATCCAAAAATGGCTGTAGATGAAGCATCTTTCAACACATCAATGGATTTGATATCGGAAGGAGAAATATCGTTGATGCTGTTTACAGGGAAGCCGTCAACTATATATAAAGGAGAGTTGTCCTGCGTGATAGACCCTCCGCCACGCACCCTGATGGTAATTTCAGCATCGGGAGAGCCTTCGGCCGAGCGCACGGTTACACCGGCCAGCCTTCCGGTAAGGGCCTCGGATATGGTAGCCACCGGCATTTTTCTCAGGTCATCGCCTCCTACCGATACTACCGAACCGGTGAGATCTGATTTTTTGGCCGTTCCGTAGCCAATTACCACAACCTCTTCCAGTTGAGCCACATCGGCCTCCATATCAACCGTTATTTCGGTCTGGTTTTCAACAGGGACTTCATACGGTTTCATTCCTATAAATGAAAATACCAGTACCGCCTGTGGAGAAATTGAAAGTGTAAACCTCCCATCTCGGTCTGACACCGTTCCATTGTTAGTACCTTTTTCGGTAACGGTTACACCGGGTAGCGGCTCACCTCCAGATCGAACGATGCCCGAAACCACCCGGGTTTGGGCATACCCTTCCAGAAGGATACAAGTGGCAGCCATGGCAAGAACCTTCCGGAGAACGGAGTAAAGACGCAATGTCATAATGCAGACAGGTTTAGGGTAAGAAATGAAATCATGACGGACTTGGGTTTGGGTTTATGCATGCGTTTCATAGAATATTTTTGCGCAATCGATTGCATATTAAAAAGTCTTTTTATATTTACCAAAACAAATTTTTAAATTTTGAGAAAAAAATAACTTAAAATATTGTTTTTCAATAAATTACTTTTTAAATATTTGTTTGTAATAACGCCTGGTTTCAATGCATTAGCTCAATATAAATGACTAAATTGCGCAAACGATTACACCATATTTTTTGAACTCCATGACTACCCGCACCTATATCCGCCAAGCCGTCCATCCCGACCACTACCGAACACTCGATACAGCCGCACTCCGCGCACACTTTCTTATTGAATCCCTCTTCCAGCCCGACTCGCTGTGCCTCTATTACCTGATGTACGACCGAATGATTACCGGCGGTGCGGCCCCTGTAAGCAAACCCGTTGCATTAACGGCACCCGGTGTGCTTAAGGCCTCATATTTTCTGGAAAGAAGAGAAATAGGCATTATAAACGCCGGAGGCAAAGGCACTATTCTGGCCGACGGACAAACTTTTACCCTTAACCACCAGGATGCCCTGTACCTGGGCAAAGGAACCCGCGAAGTAGTGTTTTTACCGGGTGAAGCATCGGCCCCTCCTTTATATTATTTCAACTCCTCACCGGCACACAGGCCCTGCCCCGCCGCATTGGTTACCGGCGCTCAGGCCGAAACCCTTCAACTGGGTGCACCCGAATACGCCAACGAGCGCACGGTAAAAAAACTCCTGGCCGGAGGCGCTGCCGAAACCTGCCAGCTGCAAATGGGCCTTACCTTGTTAAAGCCCGGCAGCGTGTGGAATACCATGCCTCCGCATACGCATAACAGAAGAATGGAAGTGTATTTTTATTTTAACCTGGCACCGCAGCAGGTTGTGGCCCATTTTATGGGCGAGCCGGAAGAAACACGGGTACTTTGGATACACAACCACCAGGCCGCCATTTCCCCGCCATGGTCTGTGCACGCCGGAGCAGGCACAGCCCATTATGCCTTTATCTGGGGGATGTGCGGTGAAAACCTCGATTACACCGATATGGACACACTGTCATTAACCAACCTGAAATGAAGTATCTGGAAAACCTGTTCAGCCTGAAAGGTAAAAATGCGCTGATAACCGGAGCCACCCATGGCCTGGGCATGGGAATGGCCAGGGCCCTTGGGCATGCCGGTGCCTCACTTTCATTAACGGGACACACCCCCGAAAAACTCGAAAAAGCCCTGCAACAATACCGGTCAGATAATCTCCCGGCACAGGGTTATCTTTTTGACGTTACCAACGAAACCCAAGTAGCCCGGGCAATTCAAACAATAGAAAACGAAACCGGGCCAATTGACATTCTGGTTAACAATGCGGCCGTCATTATCCGTAAACCTGCGTTGGATATGCCGGCTGAAGAATTCAGAAAGGTAATTGACGTAAACCTTACCGGTCCATTTATTGTATCACAACACGTAGGCAGGTTTATGATTAAGCGCAGGCGCGGTAAAATCATAAATATATGTTCCATGATGAGCGAGCTGGGACGCGACACCGTATCGGCATACGCAGCCGCCAAGGGTGGCCTGAAAATGCTTACCCGCAATATGGCCACAGAATGGGCCCGCTTTAACATTCAGGTAAACGGAATTGGTCCCGGGTATTTTGCAACCGATCAAACCGCTCCCCTTCGCACGCCCGGGCATCCGTTCAATGAGTTCATCCTTAGCCGCACGCCGGCGGCACGCTGGGGTAAACCTGATGATTTGGCCGGTGCTGCCATTTTCCTTGCTTCGCCCGCCAGCGACTTTGTAAACGGACAAATTTTGTATGTTGATGGCGGCATTTTGGCCACACTTGGCAGGCCCTTAAGCGAAGTCACTTAAATTATAATGATAGCCATACCTTTATGAAAAAGGAGCGTTCAACCATACACGATATTGCCAAAAAGCTGGATATAACAGCCTCCACGGTATCACGGGCGCTTAAGGATCATCCCCGCATAAGCGAAGCCACCAAAAAAGCCGTATTGAAGGCAGCCGAAAAATTAAACTACCAGCCCAACCACATTGCCGCAGCACTGCGCAACGGCCGGAGTAAAATTATAGGCGTAATCGTTCCCACGGCCGACAGGAGTTTTTTTGCCTCGGTGGTGCGGGGAGTTGAAGAGGTTGCCAATGCTGCCCAGTATAACGTGATGATCTGCCAGTCGTATGATGACCAGCAAAAGGAAACCAAAACCGTTGAAACACTTTTAAATACACGGGTAGATGGCATACTGGTATCGCTGGCCAAAGGAACCGAATCATTTCAGCACTTTCATAAAGTACAGAAAAAGGGTATACCGCTTATTCTGTTCGACCGCACCAACGAAGACCTGGACGTAAGCAGCGTGGTAATTGACGATTACCTGGGCGCCTACAAAGCGGTTGAGCACCTCATACAACAGGGGTGCCGCCGCATAGCGCATTTTACCAACATAAAAAAAATAAGTATCTATCGCGAGCGCCTGCGCGGTTACCGCCAGGCCCTTGAGGATTATGGTATTCCCTTCGATGAAAAACTGATTGTGGAAAGCAATATGCAGCTTGAAGACGGACGGGAAAGCATGCAGCGCCTGCTGCAACTCAACGAACCTCCCGATGCCGTATTCTCTGCCAGCGATTACAGCGCCATGGGAGCCATGCAAATCCTTAAGGAGCGAAACATAAAAATACCCGACCAGGTTGCCCTGGTTGGCTTTGGCAATGAACCCTTTACGGGATTTACCGATCCGCAGCTTTCTACCATCGACCAGAAAAGCAAAGAAATGGGAAGAGCTGCCGCTCAGATATTTCTGGAACTCATGCAAAAAGACAACAAAATCAACGTTTCAAAAACCATTGTACTTAAGCCTGAGCTCATTATACGCACCTCGTCAGTTAAAAAAACCAGACCGCAGTAACATGGAATTAAATATTGAGGAAAAGCAAAAAACATTTATTAACGATGACTTTTTGCTTTCAAACGATTTTGCCAGAAAACTCTACCATAACCACGTAAAACATCTTCCGGTTATTGATTACCACTGCCACCTGCCGCCCGACCAAATAGCCGGAAACCAGCAGTTTGAAAACCTTACTCAAATCTGGCTGAATGGCGACCATTATAAGTGGCGCGCTATGCGTACCCTGGGCATTTCAGAAAACTTTATCACCGGCAACGCCCCTGACCGGGAGAAGTTTGCGCAATGGGCCTATACCGTTCCTTACACCATGCGCAATCCGCTGTACCATTGGACACACCTGGAGCTGCTTCGCTACTTTGGCATTGGTTCCTTGCTTAACCCCCAAACAGCCGGTAAAATTTACGATGAAACAGCCACCCTGCTGCAAAGCAATGATTTTGCAGTACAGCAACTTATTAAAAAAATGAATGTTGAAGTAATATGCACCACTGACGACCCTGCCGATTCACTTGAACACCACATCCGCATACATAACAACCCATTTGGCACAAAGATACTTCCCTCCTTCCGTCCCGATAAAGCCTACAGCGTTGAAAATCCGGAAAAGTTTAACCAGTATCTTAACCTGCTCGGGCAACGGGCCAACCTGGAAATAAAATCGTTTACCGGGCTGCTCGAAGCCCTGCACAACCGAATAGAATATTTTCACCAGCACGGATGCCGGCTTTCTGACCACGGCCTGGAATATATGCCGTGGCAGGATGCCGGAAGTTTATCAAATCCAGAAAAAATTTTTTTAAAAATCCATGATAACCACCCGTTAAGCCCAACCGAAATTGTAAGTTTTAAATATGCTGTGCTTATTGAGCTATGCCGCATGTATCACGCCAAAGGATGGACACAGCAGTTTCATCTCGGTGCATTGCGCAATACCAACAGCCGAATGATGGCAACACTCGGACCAGACTCCGGATTTGACTCAATTGGCGATTTTCAGCAAGGTGTTTCACTGGCCCGCTTTTTAAACGAACTGGACCGCACCAACCAGCTTGCCAAAACCATTCTATATAACCTCAACCCGGCCGATAATGAAGTAATGGCCACCATGACAGGCAATTTTAACGATGGCACCGTGCGCGGCAAGATACAGTTTGGTTCGGCCTGGTGGTTTCTTGATCAGAAAGACGGCATGGAAAAACAGCTTAATGCCCTTTCGAACCTTGGCCTGTTAAGTTGTTTTATCGGCATGCTTACCGATTCCAGAAGTTTTATGTCATTTCCCCGTCACGAATACTTCAGGCGAATACTCTGTAACCTTATTGGAAAAGACGTTGAAAACGGAGAGTTACCTGCCGATGAAAACTGGCTGGGCAATATAGCTGCCGGTATTTCTTACCACAATGCCAAAAATTATTTCGGATTTTAAACCTCGCGCTGAGCTTAGCATGAAAAAACAACTTAACCGAAAAAATCATCCCGTGCCCTGCAGGCCTGTTAAAGTGCTTCAATTCGGTGAAGGAAACTTTCTCCGGGCCTTTACCGACTGGATGATTGACATCATGAACGAAAAAACCGGTTTTAACGGTGCCATACAGGTAGTTCAGCCGCTTGAACAGGGCACAGGCAATTTGCTGAATGATCAGCATGGCCTTTACCACGTAGTACTGAAAGGCTTAATAAACCAAAAAACAGTTAATCAAATACGGCTAATAACTTCTGTAAACGGTGCAATCAACCCATATCGCAACTACAGCCTGTTTTTAAAACAGGCCGAAAATCCGGATTTAAAATTTGTAATCTCCAACACCACCGAAGCCGGCATTTGCTTTAACCCTGCCGACAATTCGCCCGAACAGGTTCCCCTAACCTTTCCCGGCAAATTAACGGCACTGCTGTTTCATCGATTTAAATATTTTAATGAATCCAGCGAAAGCGGACTTATACTGCTACCCTGCGAACTGATTGACAAAAATGCCGACACTCTGAAAAGTGTAATAGGGCAATACATTGAACACTGGAATCTGCCCGCAGCCTTTCGCACCTGGGTTGAAACCCAAAACATTTTCTGCAACACACTGGTCGACCGGATTGTGCCTGGTTACCCGAAGGATTTTATAGATGAAATTGAAAAGGAAACCGGATTTACAGACCAACTCACTGTAATGGGAGAACCTTTCCATTTATGGGTAATTGAAGGAGATGAAAGCGTTGAACGGCTGTTTCCGGCAAAACAGGCCAACCTGAACGTAAAATTTGTAATCGATGTAACACCCTACCGCACCCGAAAAGTCAGAATTTTAAACGGTGCCCATACGGCCATGGTACCGGTAGCTTACCTGCGCGGGCTGCGAACCGTGCAGGAAGCCATGGAAGACAGATTTACCGGAAATTTTATCCGTGCGGCTGTTTTCGAAGAAATTTTACCCACACTCGATTTGCCGGAAGAAGAATTAAAGGATTTTGCAACCCAGGTTCTGGAACGATTTGTCAATCCATTTATACGGCATGAGCTTGCTTCCATATCGCTCAACTCCATATCCAAGTTCAGGGTTCGGGTACTGCCTACCGTGTTGGAGTATGTTAAGCGCAAACATAATCTTCCGCAACGCCTTGTATTTTCGCTGGCGGCTTTAATTCGTTTTTATAAAGGTTCGTGGCAGGGTGCCTCCATCCCCCTTAACGATACAGCCGATGTGCTGCAGTTTGCGCAGGAAGCATGGAAGCATGAAAGTGTACATACCGTTGCGCAATCGTTCCTGTCGAATAGTCGGCTATGGGATTTTGATCTTACCACTATACCCGGTCTTACCGTACAGGTTACAAAAATATTGCAGCAACTGGAAACCGAAGAAAGGGTGTACGGTTAACGTAGCACCGTTTTAATCACAGGTTTGTTTTGCCGTTTAACGGAAAAACAACTATGACAATCCGGTAATCTTCCCCTCATTGTCGATATCCATGCCCAGCGCGGCAGGTACGGCAGGTAATCCGGGCATGCGAAGTATATCCCCGGTTATAGGGATAACAAAGCCTGCTCCGGCAGCCACTTCAATTTCCCTTACGGTAATGGTAAAGTCCCTGGGCCGGCCAAGCCTGCGTGCGTCATCCGAAAGGCTGTTCTGGGTTTTGGCAATGCACACGGGTACGCCGTTTAACCCTATTCGTTCAATCTTTTTTATGTTCTGACGGGCTTTGGGCAAAAACTCCACATCGCGTGCACCATAAATTTTAACAGCCACCGCCCGTATTTTTTCTTCCACCGAATCGTGCCAGTCATAAACCGGCCAGTATTTTCCATGAAAAGAATCGGCAGCTTCCATTACCTTGCGGGCCAGGGCGGTCATGCCTTTACCGCCTTTTTCCCAGCCTTCGGCCAGGGCAATATCCACACCCAGTTCTTCACAACGGCTTATTACCCATTGCAGTTCCTCATCGGTATCGGCCGCGAATCTGTTTAACGAAACCACTGCGGGTATGCCGAAAATTTTGGTGTTTTCAATGTGTTTTTCCAGGTTGGCAAATCCTGCTGCCAGGGCCTTCATGTCGGGTTTGCTCAGTTCTTCACGGGGCAAACCTCCATGGTACTTCAGGGCACGTACGGTTGCCACCACTACCATGGCATGTGGCGAAAAGCCACCGTATCCGCAAACAATGTCAATAAATTTTTCAGCGCCAAGGTCGGAGCCAAATCCTGCTTCGGTAATTACATAATCGGCCAGGCTCATGCCCATACGTGTGGCAATAACCGAGTTAGCTCCCTGGGCAATATTGCCAAAAGGGCCGCCGTGAATAATGGCCGGATTACCCTCCAGTGTCTGCACCAGGTTTGGTTTAATGGCATCTTTAAGTAACAGGGTCACTGCGCCATGGGCTTTCAAATCGCGGGCAAACACTGCCTTTCCATTATAGGTGTCGCCCACATAAATATCTCCGATTTTCTGTTTAAGCTCATCAAGGGTGCGGGCCAGGCAAAGTATGGCCATTATTTCTGAAGCAGCGGTTATGTTAAACCCGGTTTCGCGCATTATGCCTCCGCTTTTTCCGCCCAAACCGGTAATGATGTGGCGCAGCGCCCGATCGTTCATGTCCATAACTCTTTTCCATTCAACGGTCCGGGGGTCAATCTGCAGGCTGTCGTGTATCTTCTGGATGTCGTTGTCAATCAAAGCTGCTAACAGATTGTTAGCTTTTTCAACGGCCGCGAAATCGCCTGTAAAGTGCAGGTTTATGTCTTCCATGGGCACCACCTGGGCGTACCCGCCTCCGGCTGCTCCGCCCTTCATGCCGAAAACCGGCCCCAATGAGGGCTCCCTGAGCACCACTACCGTATTTTTACCCAGCAGGTTCATGCCCTCGCACAGGCCGATTGAGGTAGTGGTTTTGCCTTCACCGGCAGGTGTGGGTGTCATGGCCGTTACCAGAATAAGTTTACTTTTGCGCAGCCGCTCTTCGTTGATGAGTTTTAGCGGCAATTTGGCTTTGTAATTTCCATAAAGCTCCAGATCCTGTTCAGCAATATTCAGCCGCTTTGCTATTTGGGCAATGGGTTTTAACGTGGCAGCCTGGGCAATTTCCAGATCGGACAAAAAACGCATAAGCTTAGGTTTGCAATAAAGGTACGGTAATTTTGCAATGCATGAGTACGGTGTTTCGCTTTAAGCAGTTTAGTATACTTCAACGGCAAAGCAGCATGAAGGTGGGCACCGATGGTGTGTTGCTTGGAGCATGGGCTACGGTAAGCAACGTTCACCGCATTTTAGATGTAGGAACCGGCACTGGTCTAATAGCGCTGATGCTGGCCCAGCGCACCAGCGGGCAGGCGCACATAGATGCCGTTGAGTCGGATAACGGGGCCATAGCCGATGCCCGCGAAAACTTTAAACAATGCCTGTGGAGCAACAACCTTCATCTTTTCCACCAATCACTTCAGCAGTTTACACCCGGGCACGCCTACGATCTGATTGTCTGCAATCCGCCCTATTTTAATAAGGCATTAACTTCGCCCGACCGCAACCGTACCATGGCCCGGCATACCACAACATTGAAACATACCGATTTGGCTGACTTTGCCGGCCACTGGCTTATGCCACGGGGAAGACTGGCTGTAATCCTGCCGGTTGAAGAAGCCCGCCTGTTTAAAACCACAGCCGCCGGCAAAGGCCTGTACTCCATACGTACCACTTTCGTAAAAACCACTCCGAGCAAACCAGTAAAGCGATGGCTTATGGAATTTTCACTTGTTCCACTTCCTGAAGAAAAATCAGAGTTAACCCTGATAGAAAGCGATGGCAGCCGTACCTTAGCCTACCAGCATTTAACCGGCGATTTTTATTTAAACGGCAAAAGCGCGCTCATGTAATATGCGAATTTTGCTGCCTGCTTTATTCGTTAACTGCAAAATGCTTACTGCAAGATTTGTATTATTTGTACTGATAAGCCTAACTCTCTATATCGGAACTTTTGCCCAGACGCTGGTAGCCAGAAAGATAAACGGCAGCATTACGCTGGATGGAGAAATGAACGAACCCGAATGGCTTGAGGCTCACGTAGCCGGAAATTTCAGGCAATACTTTCCCTTCGATACCGCCTATGCCAATGCACAAACAGAAATAAGAATTCTATACGATGATGCCAACATTTACCTGTTTGCCAAAATGTACAACAACGGCCCGCGAAGTTATGTAACCCCATCGCTGCGCAGGGATTTCAGAGGCGAGGCCAATGACGGCATTTCGTTTGTGTTCGACACCTTCCGCGATCGCACAAATGCCTTTATGTTTGGTGTTAATCCGTTTGGTGTGCAACGCGAAGGTCTGATAGCCAACGGTGGCAGCAACAGCGAAGATTTTTCACTTACCTGGGATAACAAGTGGTATGCTACAGCCAAACAGTTCGATGGTTACTGGACAGCCGAAGCGGCCATACCCTTTAAAAGTATCCGCTTTAAAGATGGCGAAACCGCCTGGTACGTAAACTTTTACCGCATAGACAGCCACCAGGCCGAGCGCTCAACCTGGGCGCCTATTCCGCGAAATTTTGATATTGTTAACCTGGCCTTTGGCCGTACACTGCAGTGGGAAAAACCTCTGAAAAAGCCGGGCGCCAATATTTCAATCATACCGTATGTGGCCGATTTACAAAGTAAAAACTTCCTGGAGCAATCGCCCTCCCAAAACAATTTTGAAACCGGTGGCGATGCCAAGGTCGCCCTGAGCCCCTCCCTGAACCTGGACCTTACCTTTAACCCCGACTTTTCGCAGGTAGAAGTAGACCAGCAGGTAACCAACCTGGACAGGTTTGAAATTTTTTTCCCTGAACGCCGGCAGTTTTTTCTGGAAAATGCCGACTTATTTGCAGGCTTTGGGGTAGATGGAACACGCCCGTTTTTCTCCAGAAGAATAGGCATAGCCGTAGATACAACCACGGGGCAAAATTTGCAAAACCCGCTTTATTTTGGCGCCCGCCTGAGCGGCAAACTAAACAACAATCTGCGACTGGGCGTGCTTTCGGTGCAGGCAGCACGCGAAAAATCAATAGGGTTGCCCTCGGTTAATTATTCGGTGGCAACGCTTCAGCAAAAAATATGGAGCCGCTCTAACATTGGTTTTATTTTTATTAACAAACAGGCCTTCCGCGATTCAATTAACGGTGATTTTACCATCCGCCCCGATAACTACAACCGGCTTGCCGGCTTTGATTTTAACCTGGCTACTGCCGACAACACCTGGAACGGAAAAATATTTTATCACCAGGCTTTCCTGCCTAACCAGCCCGATTCGGCATTTGCACTGGGAGGTTTTATAAACTACAACACCTACACCTGGCAGATTAACTTTTTTTCCAGAAGTGTAGGTAAAAATTATTTGCCCGAAGTAGGCTTTGTAAGAAGAACCGACATTCAACAGGCTGCCGGAACTGTGTTCTACAACTTTTATCCTGCCGGAGGCATTCAATCGCATGGGCCCGGTTTTGATTTTGATATAACCGGTAACGATACCTACGGGTTTTTAGACTGGGATGTGAACCTGCTGTACCGCATACGCTGGAAAAACACCGCCCGACTGAACATCCGCCTGCGCAGGGAATACACCTACCTGTTCAGTAGCTATGATCCCACCGAAACCAATGGACCTGAATTGCCCGAAGACACCGAATACTACAACTACCTGGGCCAGGTTGAATTTTTATCAGACACGCGCAAAAAATTCTATTATCAAATCCGCACGCGTTCGGGCGGATACTTTAACGGAACCCGCCTGAACTTAAGCGGGCAGATAAGCTACCGGATGCAGCCCTATGGGTTGTTTTCGGTTGACTTTAGCCTGAACCGCATACGCCTGCCGCAACCTTACAAAAGTGCAGACCTTGTTCTGGTAAGTCCCCGTGTGGACATTACCCTTACCCGTTCGCTGTTCTGGACTACATTTGTTCAATACAACAATCAGCTAAACAACTTAAACATAAACTCCAGGTTACAATGGCGTTTTGCGCCTGTTTCTGATTTGTTTTTGGTATACACCGATAACTATGCCACCGAAACCTACCAGCATGACAGCCTGCTTATTACCAGAGGCCAGCCCAAGCTACGCGCTTTTGTTTTTAAGCTAACGTACTGGCTCAATATTTAAGCCCGCAAAAAATAAAAACCCCGGCCGACTGCCGGGGCTTTCAAAGGTAAAAAAATCAGGAAGCTTCACACTTCCGTGATAAAGCGGCATTCCGGTGCCGGCAAAAAATATTTACAACCAACAACCACTACGAATGGAGTAAAACCAGTCGCACCGGAAATGCCATACCTTTGAACTCTTTCAAACCCAAACATGCTCACCCGCTAAATCAGTCAACGTTATCGTGCAAAAACTTGTTATTTCCCAGCAGCGAATTGTCGTCAGAAAGGTTAAACTTCGACACAAAAGGTTCTGACGAATGGGGCACGTTATCCATCTTAATGCCCCGCCGCACATAGGCCGGCAACGACCATTTTTCCATAAAATCTTCGCGGGTCATTTCTTGTTTACGCGAAGAACTGAATTGTTTCTTCCGCTGCTCGGCCTGCTGCCTGAGGCGCTCTCGTGTTGCCTCCAGCGCGGCGTTGTTACCGGTGCCAGACTTAGCTGCAGAAACCTGTTTTTCTACTGACCTTTCGTCTATATCTTCATCGGGAGCAAACAAACCATCTTCACCGGTAAAATCCTCATCCTCATCGTTTTGGTTTACTGTCGAACCAAAATCCAGTTCGGGTTGTACCGGTTCATCAAAAAGACTGCCAAAGCCTTTTTCGGATTTGTTGCCGGCCGCAGGAGTGGTTTTCAGTTCTATTTTAATGGGGTTGCCGGCCGGAGGCTCAGGTTCAAAATTCCATTCCTGGGTGCGCTCCAGATCGTGCTTCTTATATTCTTCCTGTTTTTCCGATGACTCGCGTTCTTCTTCGGGGGTATGGTGTGTAAATCCTGTTGCAATAATGGTTACCCGCAGGCGGTCGCCCAGCTGCGGGTCAACACCATGCCCGAAAATAACTTCGGCTTCCTGCCCTGCCCGCTCCTGAATATAACCGGTAATCTGGGTGAGTTCATCCATTTGCAGTTCAGCCTCTTCGCCTGAAACAATGGAAAGCAGGATTTTGCGGGCTCCCATAATATCGCAGTTATCCAGCAAAGGCGATGTTAGCGCTCCGCTGGCAGCTTTAATAGCGCGGTTTTCGCCACGGGTTTCGGCTGTGCCCATTACGGCGGGACCTGCATTGTGCATTACGGTGCGAACGTCCTGAAAATCTACGTTTACATAGCCGGTAAGTGTAATTATTTCGGCAATGCCCTTGGCGGCAGTGGTAAGCACGTTATCGGCCTCGGCAAAGGCTTTGCCTATGGGCAGGTTGCCGTACATTTCGCGAAGCTTATCGTTGATAATTACCAGTACCGTATCGCAACTCTGCCGCAGGGCTTTTATACCGGCTTCGGCCTGTGCCCGTTTTTTGGGGCCCTCGAACGAAAACGGCATGGTGACGATTCCCACGGTAAGTATGCCCATGCTTTTGGCAATCTTGGCAATAACAGGTGCTGCGCCGGTGCCGGTACCTCCGCCCATGCCGGCTGTTACAAACAGCATTTTTGTGCCATCCAGAAACTCGCGGATAAGTTCCTTGCTTTCAAGGGCTGCACCCTTGCCGATTTTGGGGTTGGCCCCGCAGCCCAGTCCTTCCGTAAGGTCAGCGCCAATCTGAAGTTTGGTAGGCACCGGGCTGGCATTCAGCGCCTGCACATCGGTGTTGCATACCACAAACTCCACATCTTTGATGCCCTGCCGAAACATGTGGTTTACGGCATTGCTTCCGCCTCCTCCCACACCAATTACCTTAATTATAGATTTGGTGCGAAGTGCCCCGTTGGGGATTTCGAATTTATATGATCCGGTTTCCAGCATAATGTTGTGGTTTAGGGTGAGCAATTTTTTTAATATTCATTTTTATCGTTCAGGTCGTCTATTAACAGACTCCTGGTTTTGGTTAAAATTTCATTGAAGAAATTACGCGAGGTGGTGCGTTTAACACTTTTGGCATTTCGTGTTAGTTCGCGTGCTTCGCGTATGCGGTCCTCGCGTTCATCAAGCGAACGGAAGCCGGCCAGCACCAGGCCTACCGAAGTAGCATACATAGGGCTCTTAATGGCTTCGATTTTGCTTTTGCCAAGGTGCTCGTTGGGATAGCCGATTCGGGTATCCATACCGGTCATGTACTCTACCAGTTGTTTGAGGTTTGCCAGCAGGGCACCGCCACCGGTAATGACTATGCCCCCGCCCAATTTGTTTTCATAACCGGAACTGATGATTTCGGCATGGGCCATCTCAATAATTTCTTCCATCCGGGCCTGAATAATGTTGGCGAGATTCTTGACCGATATTTCCTTGGAAGGGCGGTTGCGGATACCCGGAATGGAAACAATTTCATTGGGGCTGGCTTCTTCGGCTATGGCCTTGCCAAAGCGGGTTTTTAACTGTTCGGCCTGCTGGGGCAAAACCATAAGCCCCTGTTTAATATCGTTGGTAACAATGTTGCCGCCAAAGGGTATTACGGCCGTATGCCGGATGATGTTATCGTAAAAAATGGCGATATCGGTGGTTCCGCCGCCAATATCAATAAGGCAAACGCCTGCCTGCTTTTCATCTTCGCTCAGCACAGCCAGGCTGGAAGCCAACGGCTCAAGAATGAGGTCCTGAATTTCCAGGCCGGCCCGGCGTACGCACTTGTTTATGTTTTGAATGGCATTGGTTTGCGCGGTAATGATATGGAAGTCGGCCTCCAGCCGCACGCCCGACATTCCCACGGGTTCTTTAATGCCCTCTTCGTAGTCAACCATATAATCCTGAGGCATAACATGAATGATCTGGCTGCCCGGCGGAACTACCATGCGGTACATATCCTGGGTAAGGCGTTCTACGTCTTCAACAGTAATTTCATCTTCCTTCGACTGGCGTGTAATGCCCCCATGCTGAATAAAACTGCGTATGTGCTGGCCGGCAATACCCACGTTTACCACCCTAATATCCACACCAGCCTGATCAGAGGCCTCCTTTATTGCCTTTTCGATGGCGTAAACGGTTTTGTCGATGTTAAAGACAATACCTTTTACTACGCCCTCCGATTCGGCTTTGCCCATGCCCAGCACTTCCAGTTTACCGAATTCGTTTTTTCGCCCTACAATGGCACATATTTTTGTGGTGCCTATGTCGAGTCCTACTACTATTTTTTCATTTTCCATAGCGTTGTACAGTTTAGTGGTTGTTTGTTGTATTTGTTAAAAATATTTTCATGTTATTCTGCAACAATCTGGTTCTGGTATTCCACATTAACACGGTGGTAACGGTTCCAGCCGCGCGTAGGTAAAATGCGGGTAAAGAAAATACCGAGCTTCTTCAGCTTTTCTTCCGCATTGTCCGGATAGCCAAATTCTATTACTTGCCCGCCTACCTGCGGTATCATAATTATTTTACCTGCCGGTGAAATATCGAGCTGGGTAATTTGTGCGCGCCAAAATTCATCTTCATTTAGCTGATGGAGTAAGCTCATAAGGGCTGCTCCGTATTCATCTTTGTGCAGATTTTCGTTTTGTATGAGGGAATGGACTTTGGTGCCGGTTATAACCACCTTGCGAACGGTAAAACGGTTGGGCACAGGCATTATGGTTCCATCAACAGCTATAAAGGCCCCTGAACCATCGGGCCGGAGCATCCGCGCCAAAGCCCGGCGCAGATGTACTTCAATGAACAGATTACCCTTCAGGTCAATGTATACATCGGCATCGTTAACCCAGCGATTGGTGAGGATGCGCTGTTCCAAATTCCGCAGGTTAAGCGACTTTACTGAAGCTCCCAAAAGGTTTTCGCGATCCAGCTGCATAAGGTTAAAGATGTCCTGTTCTTCCAGTACATGGTTTTCTTCATCGTTATTAATACTAACCTGCACATTGTTAACCACATCGTTTGTGTAATCACGACCGGTAAAGGCTATCAGGGCCAGAATTCCGGCTATCAATATCCCGATTGTTGCCTCCCTGCGCAGATTGAATGCTCCTTTGCTCATTGCAGTTGGTGTTTAATGGGTTCAACAAGGGTATCAATATCGCCTGCTCCAACAGTAGCCAGTATTTCAATCTTTTTGTTTTTAAGCAGTTCGGGCAAACCGGCCTTGGTGCACAATTCCTTGCGGGTTGTTACTTTTTCAAAAATCAGGCTGGTGTCTACACCGGGTATGGGTTGCTCGCGTGCCGGATAGATGTCCAGCAGTATCAGTTCATCAGCCAGGCTAAGGCTTTGGGCAAAGCCATCGGCAAAATCGCGTGTACGGGTGTAGAGGTGCGGCTGAAATACAACCGTGAGTTTGCGCTTTGGATACATGGCTTTAACCGAGCGCAGAAACGCTTCTATTTCGGCCGGATGGTGGGCATAATCGTCAATGAATACTACCTCTGGCGTTTGAAGTATAAACTCAAATCTTCGCTTAACGCCCTTAAAAGTAGCCAGTGCCTGGGCAATAACGTTGCCCGGAACTCCGGCAAGATAACAGGTGGCGGCAGCAGCCACGGCATTTTCTACATTATGAAAACCGGGGACACCGAGTGAAACAGGATGCACGGCATCCAATCCGTGCAGGTCAAATTCAAAAAATCCGGCCTGCTTTGCAGGTCTTACATGTTCGGCAAAAAATTGCCCCCGGTTTATGCCGTAGGTATGCTTTTGAATATGAGTTATGTGGTCTGCCATTGCGGCCACCTTTTCGTGAACAATGAGGTGTTGCTGCACCTGGGTAATAAATTTCCGGTAAGCATCGAGCATGGCCTGATGGTTCCCGTATATATCAAGATGATCGGCATCGGCCGAGGTTACCACTGCCAGCCAGGGATGAAGTTGAAGAAACGACCGGTCGAATTCATCGGCTTCGGCTATCATCAAGGCGCTTTCATTAGCCAGGCCCTGGCACACCAGGTTAGATCCGTAATTGGTGCTTACGCCACCTAAAAAGGCTACCATGTCTTTGCCTGCCGATTTTAAAATATGGGCGATCATGGAAGTGGTGGTGGTTTTTCCGTGTGTTCCGGCAACAGCCAGCGTGCGGTGGCTATGTGAAATGAGTCCGAGTACCTCCGCGCGTTTTTTAATTGTATAGCCCAGATTTCGAAGAAAGTTGAGTTCACTGTGGTTTGCCGGAATGGCCGGTGTAACAATTACCAGGGTTGCTTCTTTATTATGCAGTACATATTCGGGTATTTGCTCAATCTGGTCGTCATAGTGTATCTCCATTCCTTCGCTTTCGAGTTCGCGCGTAAGTGCGGTAGCTGTCCGGTCGTAGCCGGCCACGCGTTTACCCTGACGCATAAACCAGCGTGCCAGGGCGCTCATGCCAATGCCGCCTATGCCCAGAAAGTAAACAATATGATAGTTTTTGCTTTGCATGTTTTTAAGCTGCTACAGCATTTCCATTTGGTTTTATGCCCATAATTTTTTCCAGTTCATTTACTATGGCTTCGGTGGCATGTGGTCGTGCCAGTGCCGAAATGTTTTGTATCATCTTGGCTGTACGTTCTTCATCGAACAGCATGCGCAACGCTTCATCTACCAGTGTTTGTCGGGCGCGCGCATCCGGGATAAGCATAGCAGCCTCGTGCTGCACCAGCACCTGTGCATTTTTGGTTTGATGATCTTCGGCCACGTTGGGCGATGGCACCAGAATGGCGGCCTTTCCGGCTACGCATAATTCTGAAACCGCCAGGGCTCCGGCCCGGCTTATTACAACATCGGCTGCAGCATACGCCAAATCTATTTCCTTTAAAAAACTATACAGCCGTATTCTTCTGCGATCGTAGGTTTGCAACCAACGATCGTACTCCTCATAATACAGATTACCGCACTGCCATATAAGCTGAATGCCGGAATCGAGAATTTTATCAATATGCAGCCGGATGCTCTCGTTAATGGTTTTTGCACCGAGGCTGCCGCCCATTACTAACAATGTTTTCACCGCAGGCGAGAATCCAAAGTAATTGAGCGCTCGTAAGCGTTTGCCGGCCAGATTAACAATATCGGTCCGCACTGGATTTCCGGTAATACAAATTTTGTCGGCCGGAAAATACCGGTCCATATTTTCATGGGCCACGCATATACGGTGCACTCTTTGGGCCACTTGCCTGTTAGCCAGGCCGGCAAAGGCATTTTGTTCCTGAATGAGTGTAGGTATGTTTCTTCGTGTGGCGACCCATAACACCGGTATACTGGCATAGCCTCCGGTTCCTACCACGGCATGCGGCCGGAATGCTTTTATAAGGCGTCTGGCAGCCAGGTAGCTTACCAGAAGTTTGACGGGCAATAACAAATTCGAAAAACTTAACTTACGCTGAATGCCGCTTATCCACAAACCCACAATCTTATAGCCGGCCTCGGGCACGCGTTTCATTTCCATGCGTCCTTTGGCACCGGTAAAAAGAATATGGGCATCCGGGTGCCGCCTTTTGAATTCATCAGCAATAGCCAATGCCGGAAAGATATGCCCACCGGTGCCTCCACCGCTTATCATGAGTCGATATGGTTGCTGTGCTGTCATGCGGTGCGTACCTCAGTGTTGTTTTTTTGTGTAGTTTGCTCCCACAATTCATCCCGTTCACCTCTGCTAACGCTAAGTATAATTCCCAGCGATAGTCCGGTAAATACCATGGAAGTTCCGCCCATGCTCAGCAACGGAAGCGGTTGACCAGTAATGGGGCCCAATCCTACCACTACACCCATGTTAATCATGGCCTGGCAAACCAGATCAAAGCTTAACCCTGCCGAGAGTAATCCGGCAAATGCACGCTCGCTGTTATAGGCTACCTTCATACCCCGATGAAGCAGGACGAGGTAAAGTACCAGAACCAGTACACCGCCTACCAGGCCATATTCTTCTATTACAATGGCATAGATAAAGTCGGAGTAGGGATGCGGCAGAATGTTGCGCTGTTCGCTGTTGCCGGGGCCTTTTCCGAAAATACCACCGCTGGCAATGGCAATGTGCGCATGTTTGGATTGAAAGGGAAGCTCTTTGGTGCCCTGAACAAAGCCTATGTAGTCTGAAATACGGCTAACAACCGTGCCCCCGCGCACGCCAAATTTAAATGCCAGCGCTCCAAACAACATGCCCACAAACAAAAGCATGGCCAGGTATTTTACCGGCACACGTCCAATAAACATAACAAGCATACAGGTAAGCAGCAGCAGTACCGCAGTAGACATGTTGGTGAGGGCTATGAGCCCGCAGATAAGACCGCACCAAAACAAAATAGGAATCAATACTTCCTTTACATCTGAAATATTCTGCTGCCGTTTGGAGAGCATACTGGCCAGGTTAATGATCAGGGCCAGGCTGGCAAAGTCGGAAGGCTGGAACGATGTGTTGATGATCGGAATGTTAATCCAGCGTGCCGCATCGTTAATGGTGGTTCCGTTGGTAAAGGTGTATATCAGCAACGGCACACTTACCCACAGCGCTATACGCGATAACCGCGAATAATATCGGTAATCAACCCGATGGGCAAGCCACATAGCCAGCAATCCCAGCAATATATGGACAGTGTGGGTAAGCAAATATTTTTCAGGGCTTACAGACCGTTTATAGGCCAGTGTTCCGATAGAGCTGTACACCACCAGCATGCTGAGCAACGACAGGGCAAATACAACCATCCATATCACGCGGTCGCCCTGCAGGTTTTCATCGGCCCATGTTTTTAGTTTATTCATACCGGTTGTTGTTCCAATTCTTTTTTTATTTCCAGAACTGCTTCACGAAACTGGTTTCCGCGGTCTTCATAATTTTTAAACAGGTCGAAGCTGGCGCAGGCCGGTGACAGCAGCACCACATCTCCGGCCGATGCAACCTCTATGGCCATGCGCACCAGTTCGCGCATGCTTTTTGTTTCGCGTATTACCGGTACAACACCGGTAAAAAAAGTTTTTAGTTTACGGTTGTCGGCCCCCAGGCAAATAAGGGCTTTTACTTTTTGCTGTACTTCATTTTTTATGAGATTATAATCGTTGCCCTTATCAATACCTCCGGCTATCCAGATAATGGGCTGTTGGTAGCTTCCAAGAGCATAGACCACCGAATCGACATTGGTGGCTTTGGAATCGTTTACAAATTCAATGCCTTTAATGGTGGCAATATGCTCCAGTCTGTGCGGTGCATTTTTAAAGGTTTTAAGCCCGGCCAGAACAGCCGCGGGTTTTACTCCGGCAATCAATGCCGCCCCCGATGCTGCCAGGGTGTTAACTGCATTGTGTTTGCCCCGCAAGGTGGTTTGAGCCTGTTTAAAGGTTAGCTGTTCACCCCGCAGGTTTATATAAAATTGCTCGCCATCGAAATATAACGGGGCCTGCGGCCCGGTAAGCGAAATGGGTAATATGCCTGCCGAAAGATTACGTACATGCATTTCGGCTTTCAATACTTCGTCATCGGCATAATAGATAAAAGTATCGGCTGCAGACATGTTTGCTGTGAGACGAAACTTGCTGTTGATGTAATTCTTCATCTCGTACCCATATCGATCCAGGTGGTCGGGGGTAATGTTCAGCAGTATGCCAATGTCGGGGCGGAACAGCTTTGTGCCGTCAAGCTGAAAGCTGCTGATTTCCACAACATACCAGGCATTTGAGCCATTTGCCACTTTTCGGGCAAGGCTTTCGCCAACGTTTCCGGCAAGGGCCACATCCAGCCCTCCACTCTTCAGTAAATGATAGGTTAGCAGAGTTGTTGTGGTTTTGCCGTTTGTGCCTGTAATGGCAATAATTCGCCCGCGTATGAACCGGAAAGCAAATTCAATTTCATCTATTACCGCAATCCCTCTTTCGTATGCCTTTGCCACAACCGGTACGTTAGGCGAAATACCCGGACTTTTTATGATGGTACGGGCTGTGAGTATTAATTCCTCCGTGTGCTGCCCCTCTTCAAATTGAATCTTGTTGCGGATCAGGTCATCACGGTAAACCTGCTTGATAACGCCTGCATCCGATACAAAAACGTCATACCCCTGTTGCTTTGCCAGCAGGGCCGCTCCGGTACCGCTTTCACCAGCTCCCAATATCACCACCCGTTCTTTCATCGCAGTTTAAGAGTTGCAAGTGTTACAATGGCCAGCAGTATACCCACAATCCAGAACCGCGTAACGATTTTCGATTCGTGGATATTCTTTTTCTGATAATGATGATGAAGGGGCGACATAAGCAGAATGCGCCTTCCTTCTCCGTATTTTTTCCTGGTGTATTTAAAGTACCCCACCTGAAGTATAACCGACAGGCTTTCTACAAAGAAAATTCCGCACAACACGGGTATGAGCAGTTCTTTCCTTACGGCAAGCGCCAGCACAGCAATAATGCCGCCCAGGGTAAGGCTTCCGGTATCGCCCATAAATACCTGGGCCGGGTAGGCATTGTACCACAAAAAGCCCAGGCAAGCACCAACAAAAGCCGTACAGAAAATAACCAACTCGCTCAGGTTGGGTATATACATAATGTTAAGGTAGTCGGAGAAATCGACCCGGCCGGAGAGGTACGCAAAGATGGCGAGGGTTAGCCCTATGATACCCGAAGTACCCGCCGCAAGCCCATCCAGGCCATCGGTAAGGTTGGCACTGTTGGATACAGCCGTAACAATAAGAATAGCAATACCTACATATACCACCCAGGTATACCTGCGCAACGAAACAGGTAACAGATAGGCATAATCAAATTCATTGTTTTTTACAAATGGTATGGTGGTGGTGGTGGCCTTTACATCGCGGTAGGATGGCGTACCCTCGCTGATGGCCATTACCGGGTTGCTTTCAACCAGTGTAAGGCGGGCATCGGGGTTTATTTCGCGCACCACCACTTCATCATGGAAAGCCAGTGTAAGGCCCACAATAAGCCCAAGCCCTACCTGTCCAACAATTTTAAATCTTCCGGCCAGGCCCTGCTTGTCCTTCCGGAACACTTTAATATAATCGTCAATAAATCCAATCGCTCCCATCCATACCGTAGCGGTAACCAGCAGGATAATGTAAATATTATCGGGTCTTGCAAAAAGCAGCGACGGAACCAGTATAGCGGCCATGATTATCAGTCCACCCATGGTGGGCGTTCCTTTTTTCTGCAATTGTCCTTCCAATCCAAGGTCGCGAATATCTTCGCCTACCTGCTTTCTTCTGAGCAACTGAATAAGGTTCTTTCCAAAGAAAATGGTGATAAGCAAAGAGAGGAATGCTGCCATACCTGCACGGAAGGAGATATACTGAAACACTCCTGCTCCCATGAGGTCGTATTCTTTATCCAGATAACTAAACAAATAATACAGCATATATCTTTCAGTTGGCTACCAGTGCCAGCATGCGTTGCAATACCTCGCGGTCGTCAAACGGATGCTTTACACCTTTTATTTCCTGATAAGTTTCATGTCCTTTTCCGGCTACCAGCAAAATGTCGTTTTCTTTTGCCATAAGGCAGGCGGTTTTAATAGCTTCTTCTCGGTCGGGTATAACCAGGGTTTTGCGAGCCTCGGTGGGGGTAATTCCGGCCTGCATTTCGCGGATGATGTCCATGGGGTCTTCATCGCGCGGATTGTCGGAGGTAAGCACCAGCTTATCGCTTAGCTTCACAGCTATAGAGGCCATAAGCGGCCGCTTGGAACGATCGCGGTTACCACCACACCCTACCACGGTTATTATTTGCTCGTTGCCCCTGCGAAAGGCTCGGATAGTTTCCAGCACATTTTTCAGGGCATCGGGGGTGTGGGCGTAGTCCACTATGGCCGTAATTTTTGACGATGAGGGCACACGCTCGAACCTTCCTCTTGCACCTGGTGCATCAGAAAGAACCCGCAGCACTTCTTCCGGCTGCTGACCAAGCATAAGGGCAGCGCCATACACAGCCAGCAGGTTATAGGCGTTAAAGTCGCCAATAAGTTTAAACCAAACGGTTCGCCCGTCAATGTCCATTTCCAGTCCATCAATGGTATTAGTAAGTATTCTGGCTTTGAAGTCGGACGGCTTTTTAAGTGAAAAAGTCTTTTTTACGCCCCTGGTGTTTTGCAGCATTATCATGCCACGCCTGTCATCGGCATTCACCAGGGCAAAGGCCCCGACAGGCAGTTCATCAAAAAACTTTTTCTTGGCTTTAATATAGTTTTCGAAGGTTTTGTGGAAATCGAGGTGGTCATGGCTAATGTTGGTAAATATGCCTCCGGTAAAACTCAGACCGGCTATGCGCTGCTGCACCACGGCATGTGAACTCACTTCCATAAAAGCGTGAGTGCAACCTTCATTGGCCATTTGCCGCAACAGGTAGTTAAGCTGCACGGGGTCGGGCGTGGTGTGCGTGGCAGGCAGTGTTTTATCGCCAATTCGGTATTCAACGGTCGAAATAAGTCCTGCCTTGTGGCCCAACTGGTTGAACAATCTGTACAACAGGGTAGCAACCGTTGTTTTGCCGTTGGTGCCGGTAACTCCTACCAATTTTAGTTTTTGTGACGGAGCGCCAAAAAAGTTAGAAGCAATAATGCCCAGCGCTCGCGCGCTATCTTTGACGGTGACGCAGGTGGCTTTTTCATAGTCTGTATCGGGAAAATTTTCACAGACTATGGCAACAGCACCCTGTTGAACAGCTTTGCTGATAAACTGATGGCCGTCGGTCTGGGTGCCTTTAACGGCCACAAACAACGACCCCTTCGTTACCTGCCGTGAGTCAAAGCATACACCGGCTACCTCCACGCTCATGTCACCCATCGAAGAGGTAATGTTTACTCCGTATAATATGTCTTTCAGTTCGGCCATTATCCCAGCTTCACTAAAATTCTGTTTCCTTTACCTACGCGGCTGCCCGGGGGTATTGACTGGTTCAGCACGCGTCCTTTCCCTTCGAACTGCACAATAAGCCCGCGTTCTTCCAGCAGATACAGTGCATCGCGCAGGGTAAAACCGGTTACATCGGGTACCAGCTCTTTGCGAAATTCTGCGTCATTCCACATTACGGCATTCCCGTTTCTTACCGATCGTACCCACTCTTGTCCGGTGCGGGCATGGTTTGAAATGCCCATGCGAAGGGTTAGCTGCTCCAGTTCATCCAGCTTTCCGCCGCGGATTACCGGAAAAGTTCCCGGCTGATGGTAAGGTGAAAACTCCATGGCTGTATGGATGCGGAGGTCACGGGCATAGATATTATCGGCTATTTCGCGAAATACGGGTGCAGCCACGTTGCTGCCATATTGCTGCCAGCCACGCGGGTTACGTATAAGAACTATTGCCGAGTACCGGGGCTGATGTGCGGGGAAATATCCTACAAACGAGGTGATATACTTGCGCATGTATTGCCCGTTTTCAAGTATCTGAGCGGTTCCGGTTTTACCGGCAATGCGATAGTGGGTTCCTTTAATGTTGCGTGCGGTGCCATTTTCAACCACTCCCTCCAGAAGCTGTTTAAGTTGCCTAAGCGTTTTATCCGAACAGATGTGGTGCACCAGGGTTTCGGTTTCGAAGCGATCGATGATTGCATCGGCCCGGGTTACAGCACGAACAAAGAGAGGCTTAATCATTCTGCCGTTGTTGGCAACGGCATTGTACAGGGCCAGGGTGTGGAGGGGCGTTATTTCAAAACCATAGCCGTAGGCCATCCAGGGCAGACTTATTCCGCTCCATCCTTTCTGTCCCGGAAAGATAAAGCGGGGGTTGGGCTCTCCTTTTATCTGAATGCCCAGGGGTTTGTTAAGTTTAAGCCGTTCAATATGCTGTACAAAACGCGAAGGATTTTTTCCGAAGTTTTCATCTACCAACCGGGCCATGGCTACGTTCGATGAATGCTCAAAGGCTTCGCGTACGGTTATTTTTCCAAGCCCTCCCTCCTCATGGTCGCGAACTTTGTATTTTTTATGGAATATCATTTCGCCCTTGCCGGTATCTACCGAATCGCTCAGTTTAACAGGGCTGTCTTCCAGCAGGGCAATAAGTGTTACCAGCTTAAATGTTGAGCCAGGCTCGAACAAACCTCCTGTTGCATAGTTGAATTTTTCGTAGTACCTGCCGTTGCCGTCATGACTAAGGTTGCTAATGGCTTTTACTTCTCCGGTTTGTACTTCCATTACCACAACCAGGCCATCATCGGCCTGATGCTGCACCATGGCTTTGTAAAGCGCTGTTTCAGCTACATCCTGCAGGTTTACGTCAAGGGTGGAGTGAATATCCAGGCCGTTAACAGCTTTTACATTGCTGGCATCGAAAACGGGTTTCCATACCCCGCCGGCAATTTTCTGGTAGTAGGCGTACCCGTCTTTGCCGGCCAGGTATTCGTTAAAGCTGTATTCCAGCCCGGCACCTTTTTCCTGTTCATTAACAAAGCCTATGGTTCGGCGGCTTAACCCGGCAAACGGACGGTAGCGCACGTCTATCTTTTCAAAGATTATTCCTCCGCGGTAACGTCCTTCTCTGAAAATGGGCCAGGCTTCCATCATTTTCTTATCCTGATAATCAATTTGCCTGCGGTTAAGAATGATATACTGCCTGCCTTGTTTGCGGGCATCTGTTAACAGGTGTTTGTACTGCGTGGGGGTTCGGTCGGCATAAAAGCGGCTGAGCAAGAGCGCAAGCGAGTCAATGCCGGCCTGAAAAACATCTTCTCTGGGCAGCGTGGCATCGAAAGCTACTTTATAAAAGGGCAGCGAGGTAGCCAGCAGGCTTCCGTTATCGGAATAAATATTTCCCCTGGTAGCCTTAACCTTGCGGTAGTCGAACAGGGTGGCTTCGCCCATGGCAATCCATTTCTCACCTTCGGCCATCTGGATGTAGCCCACACGCGCTACCACCGCAACGGCAAAAAGCATTACTGCCAGAAAGGCCAGGCGCACGCGGAGCAATATGGATTGCTTAATGTTCATTTGTCTTTCACAACAATTTTAAACGGAGGTGTAAGGCTTTCCTTAAGTCCCATCGGAGCCACTTTTCGGGCCACTTCACTTTGCCTGGTTGCAAACATCAGTTCCGATTTAGCAGTTATATAGTCGGCCCTCAGATCTTCCACTTCGGCCTGAAGCTGATTTATTTCGCGAATGGTGTTTTCAACTTTATGGGTGTTGCCTATGTAAACAATACCCAGTGCAACCACAAACACCACTTTGGGCAGGTATTGTATGGGAAAACCTCCGGCCAGGTAGGCTTCCAACCTTAGTTTGCGCTCCAGCCAGGCAAAGAGTCCTTTGCCTGACCCGGGTGTTTTAATGCTCGATTGTACACGTATGGTGTTGCTACTCATAGTATTTTATATTTTTTCTGCCACACGCAGGCGGGCGCTGCGTGCACGGCTGTTGTATTGTATTTCTTCTTCGGATGGCACAATGGGTTTGCGGGTTATGGCCCGGAAAGGTTTCTGCACATTTCCAAACACATCCTTAACCGGTTCGCCCCATGCTGTACCCTTTGCCAGGTAGTTTTTTACTATCCGGTCTTCCACCGAATGGTAGGCCAGTATTACCAGCCTGCCGCCGGTTTGTAATACTTCGCCCGCCTGGTGCAAAAAATCTTCAAGTGCTCCCATCTCATCGTTAACTTCGATGCGCAGCGCCTGAAACACCTGGGCGAAGTATTGGTTTTCTTTCTTCTTCGGAGCCAAAGGCCGCAGCAGGTCAACCAGAGCTGCTGTGGTTTTTATGGGCGCCAGGCTGCGTTGTTTTACAATAGCCCGTGCTACGGTTCGTGCATTGCGCACTTCGCCATAATGGGTTAGCACGCGTTGCAGTTCTTCGGCTGTATATTCATGGATGATGCGCGCAGCCGTTACCGTCTGCCGGACATCCATGCGCATATCGAGCGGACCGTCCTGGCGAATGGAGAAACCCCTGGTGGCCTCATCAAGCTGATGTGATGAAACGCCCAGGTCGGCCAGTATGCCCTGCACTTTGTTTATTCCGTGCCAATCCAGAAACTTTTTAAGGAACCGGAAGTTGGCATGACAAAACGTGAAAGAACGGTGCGTGATGGTTTCGGCCTCACGCCGGGCATCGTCATCCTGATCGAAGGCCAACAGCTTGCCGGTAGTTAACTTTTCCAGTATGGACCGGCTGTGCCCTCCGCCCCCAAAAGTGGCATCTACATAAATCCCTTCCGGATCAATGTTTAATCCGGACAGTGCCTCAGCCAGCAATACCGGCTGATGGTACGAGTTGGCTGCTTTCATGTCCATACTGCATTATTGCGGCTTCGGGCTGTTTAACCCTGCCATCTCAATAATTTTAAAGAACGACTGGTTCGGCTTTATTCTCCTGTTCGGAAGCGGGCCGCATGTGTTCATTGTTCCAGATGCTTTTGGGCCAGCTTCGACAGTTCGGCCGGACTTTGTATCAGATACTTCTGATAGTTTTCCGGATTCCATATTTCAACCTTGTTACCCATGCCCACCAGCATTACTTCGCGGTCAATGCCGGCATAAGCCAGCATGTTTTTGGGAATGAGGATACGACCACTCCCGTCCAGTTCAACGGTAGCTGTACCGCTGAAAAAGTTCCGCTGCAGCTGGCGGTATTCTTCGTTGAATTCGCTTAGCCCGCTGATTCGGGCAAATACTTTCTTAAACTCTGTTAGGGGATAAACAATGAGGCAAGGTTCGAAACCCTTGCGCAAAACCAGCTCTGTGTCGCCCTCCGGTAACTGCGCCTTAATGCGCGAAGGCAGCACCAAACGTCCTTTGGCATCAAGCTTACTTTCGTATTCGCTGGTAAAAAAGGTCATCGGGACGTAGTGGTTGTTCCTTGAACAAACATACACATTTTTCTCCACTTTCAACCACTTTCACCCACTTTTTTACATTTTTTCTGTAAAAATGGGTTTTCCGGGCTTTTTACCCATACCAAGAGGGCGTACCGGTTTGGCGCCAGTTGTACAACCCTTCGATAGAAATACACCGGAAATACCTTAGTTTGCCGCTTTACCAAATTGCAGCCATGGCTGGTCGTATCTTCACAATGGTGTTTACCATTTGGGTGGTGGTGGTATTTTTTTTATTCATGATACCTCTCCTGCCCTTCATTTTGCTGCCTTTTGCCGCGGGTACCCGCTTTACATTTATCGGATACTGGTTTTTGAAATTATGGGCCAGGTTTTTTAGTATTTTCACGGGCATACGGTACCGGCTTATTGGCCGGGAAAACCTTTCGGCCGGCCGTGCACTGATTTACGTGAGCAACCATACTTCGTTTCTGGATGTGCCCGGATTGCGCCTGCTTATTCCAGGTGAGTTTCGGCCGATTGCCAAAAAGGAGCTGCTCAGTATTCCGTTATTTGGATTTATAGTTAAGGCTGCCACCGTGGTAGTTGACCGCAGCAATGCAGAAAGCAGAAAGCGAAGCGTGGAAGCAGCCCGAAAGATAATTGAGCGGGGTATTTCCATGCTGATTTTTGCCGAAGGAACGCAAAACCGTTCGAACGAGGTTCTTCAGCCGTTCAAAGACGGGGCCTTTAGGCTGGCCATTGAAACCCAAACACCCATTATACCGGTGGTGGTTACCGGAGCAGCCCGGCTTATGCCTCCGGGAAAGTTATGGGTAAAGCCAGGTGTTATTGAAGTTACGGCCGGAAAGCCTATTGCGGTTGCCGGCATGACACTTGCCGACCTGCCTGCGCTGAAGCAGCAAACTTTTGAAACCATGAAGCAAATGCTTTTGCACCCGAAAAATACTGCCGGCATTACTGCGGGTTAGTTTTCCGGTTTGGACGGGCACTCCAGCTTCCAGTCTTTGGCAAGGGCCAGCTTCCCTTCGCGTGCCTTTTTAATAACAGTGTCGCGGTTCTCGCGGCAACCATTATCCACATACCGGTAGGGCATGCCGTTTATAAGGAAGTTATAATGGCAGGCGTTGGCGGCTATTTGCCTGCGTACACACACCAGCTCCACTTCGTCCTGGTTGGGCGGTGCCGATAAAAATGATGATAGCCATACCAATACAACAACCCAGGCATTCATAGTAATACTAAATCTAAAAAAAATACGCCACATTCGGCAAGCCGAAAGTGGCGTACTGGTTTACAGATCAATATCGGTAATAATCGGGCTTGAAGGGGCCCTCTTTGCTTACTCCAATGTAATGTGCCTGTTTGTCGGTAAGTTCTTCCAACTCCACGCCTATTTTGGCCAGATGTAACCGTGCCACTTTTTCATCTAAGTGTTTGGGCAGGGTATAGACTTTGTTTTCATACTTCTCAGCATTATTCCAGAGCTCAATCTGGGCCAGCGTTTGGTTGGTGAATGAGTTGGACATGACGAACGAAGGGTGCCCGGTGGCACAGCCCAGGTTAACCAAACGACCTTCGGCCAACAGAATAATCTGTCGGTTGTTGGGCAGGGTAATTAGGTCAACCTGAGGTTTAATGTTATCCCATGTACCATGTTTGCGCAGCCAGGCTACATCAATTTCGTTGTCGAAGTGACCGATGTTGCACACAATGGTTTTGTCTTTCATTTTCATAAAGTGCCTGTCCACCACAATGTCGCAGTTGCCGGTGGCTGTAACCACAATATCCACCTCACCAGCCACATCATCCAGACGTTTTACGGCATAGCCATCCATTGCGGCCTGCAGGGCACATATCGGGTCAATTTCGGTAACGATAACGCGCGCACCTGCACCGCGCAGCGAAGCAGCCGATCCCTTGCCCACATCGCCATAACCACATACAACGGCTACCTTGCCGGCCAGCATAATGTCGGTTGCCCTGCGTATGGCGTCCACGAGCGACTCTTTGCAACCATATTTGTTGTCGAACTTCGATTTGGTTACCGAGTCGTTTACATTAATGGCTGGCAGGGGCAGCTTACCTTTTTTTTCCCTTTCCATAAGGCGGTGCACACCAGTGGTGGTTTCTTCGCTGATGCCGCGTATGCCGGCCACCAGTTCGGGGTAGCGGTCTAGCACCATGTTGGTCAGGTCGCCCCCGTCATCCAGTATCATATTCAGGGGCTTGCCGTCTTTAAAGGCAAACAAGGTTTGCTCAATGCACCAGTCGAATTCCTGTTCGGTCATGCCTTTCCATGCAAATACCGGGATGCCTGCCGCTGCAATGGCTGCTGCAGCGTGGTCCTGGGTGGAAAATATATTGCAGGATGACCAGCTTACTTCAGCGCCCAGTTCAACCAGGGTTTCTATGAGCACGGCCGTTTGAATAGTCATGTGCAGGCAGCCAGCAATGCGGGCGCCTTTAAGGGGTTTTTTGGGACCGTATTCTTCACGCAGGGCCATAAGTCCCGGCATTTCGGCTTCGGCCAGTTTAATTTCTTTTCTGCCCCATTCGGCCAGAGTGATGTCTTTTACCTTGTATTTTAATGTTTCTACCATAATTTTTACTGGTGGGTTACGGTTTCTGAACCACAAAGGTACCACAAAGGTTTTAAATGCGCTTAGTTTTTTTCCAGGGCAACTTGCATCATCCAGGCCACGGCTGCTTCTATGGTATCGAACGCACGCAGTTCAATGCCCAGTTCGGCAGTAGTTTTTTGCATACGCTGGTAATAGTCTTTACGTTCAGGGTCGGCAAAGCCAACGGCCCCGATATGTTTTAAGCCATTATGAGCAGCCGCCTTTAAAACGTTTTCGATAAACCATTGCTGGTCTTCGGGTTGTATAACTCCCTGGTTGCGTAAGTCGGCAATCCAGCCTGGTGTTTTGTAAGTCTTTAGGGTTTCGTATACCACTTCAAACACCTTGCGGTATTCGGCACTGGTTACGTTTCGCTTCCATACAATTACCGTATTGTTGATATTGGCATCGTAATATAACTGTGCAGCTTCGTTTTCGAAGAAGACCTGCTTATTGGCATCGGCCGGCACAGGAAACAGCAGACGAAAAACAGTTCCATGGCCGGGTTCGCTTAACACTTCTACTTTACCACCCATGATATCCATTTGCGACTTTACCAGATACAGTCCGAGCCCTTTGCCCGGCACATGGTGATGAAAACGTTTATACAATTTAAAGATGTGCTGTCCCTGCGTTTTCAGGTCTATGCCCAGCCCGTTATCGGCCACTTCTACTACAATTTTATCGGCACCCTGCTGCAGGTGGCTTTTAATGTTAATCTTAAGCGGATGGTCGGGTGACCGGTATTTAAATGCATTGCTGATTAAGTTGTACAGTACACTATGAACCATGGGCCGGATGGCGTACACATAAGGTGCCTGGGTAAAGTTTGTTTCAATGGTTTCCGGATTTGATTTAACATTCATTAAATGCAGTATGCGCTCAACCTCATCGCGCAAATAAATCTTTTCCTTTACCCGGTACAATTCGTTACGGATGTCGATAATGGCCGACAGGTCGTGAAGAATATCATCCAATTCTGCAGCCGACTTATGAATGTATCCGGAGAGTTCGTGTATTTCCTCCGGTTTTCTGGCTTGCTTCATAAGATTGGTAAGGCCCAGCAGGCGTGCCACAGGTCCCCTAAGGTTATGCGATACGGTAAACGAAAACTGCCGAAGCTCATTATTGGTTTTAACCAGCTCTTCATTGGTTTGCAAAAGTTCTTCGTTCTTTTCGCGCATCAGGGTTTCCAGGTCGGCATTATATTGTTGCAGTTTTTTCCTTTGCTGGTCAATCATGCGGTTAGCCTGTTCGAGCATTTCATAACTGGTACGAAGTTCCTCCTGCTGTTGAATAAGTTCTTCGTGTTGCGATTCCATTTCGTAAGTAACCTGTTCCAGCTGGCGGTTACGTGCTTTAAGTTCTGCAGATGTTGTTTGCTGTTCGGCCATTGCTTTCAGTAGTTTTTGGGTAACCTGGTGATCACGCCATTTGAGTAAAAATACTGCCAGCAGCAATGCCAGGAACGAAATAAAAACAATATGGTTTACATGGTAATAGGTGGGCACATCAAAACCCTGCTGATAGTAACCCAGCCCCAGCAGGTTGTGCAGGGGATCGAAAAATACAATGGATAAAAAGGTGGCTATCAGGCTAACTATCATATACCTCCATTCAGGCCAGTCGAATACAATGGCCGGGAATACGGTAGTGATAAGCAAAAAAAAACGACTGTCGAAATAAGTAATGTATTGCTGTTCAGGCAGCATTACCTTATCCAGCAGGGTGATGAGCATAGTTAAGCATATTGGCGCCAGGCAAAAGAACAGGCGCCCTGCACGGTGCCATCCTCGTTTGTTTAAAAAAATTACCAACCACTCGGCCAGGGATATGGCAACGAACAATAATTGAAATAAATGGTACCTAAAGGTGTAGATGTTAACAGCCAGCAATAAAAGGGCCAGCACCGAAAACAGAAGTGCCAGGAGGTTGGTTGTGGCTACGAGTCGTTCGGTGGAACCCGGAAGGTGCACGGGTAGCTTATTTTTAATGGTTTTCAAATACGAATTATCTTGCTTTTTCGAGTTCACTTTGCTGAAGCGGAGCCACCCAAATACTGCTTGCTGATCCATCCAGGCGGGTCCATACCGGCACTACAAATCCATTATAAGCTGCAATGGCCGTGTACTTTCCGGGTAGGCCGTTTGTATCCGGCAGAAAAGGGGTTGCGCTTAATTTTACATTTTTAAATGTTGTTCCGTTATCGGCCGACCAGGCCAGATATACATCGGTATGGGTATCGGCATGGTCTCTGCGGTCGTAAAATAAAACGTAAATATAGCCTGTTACGGGATCAACTGTTAGCGCAGGGGCAAATTGGTGGGCATCGGTCTCATCGGTGTGAACGCGAACAGGGGGTGTCCAGTTATCGCCCATATTGAATGATCGCATAAACCATATATCTGCATGGCCGTCACCGGCATCGGTCCATATCAGGTACAGCGCCCCGCTAAAGCGCCCTTTAGAATGGTCTGTAACCAGCTGGGGTGAACCGTCAACCACACCCATACCAGGAATGTGCAGCTTTTGCCCGCCCGGCTGGTTGGTTAGCTGGATGTCGTGCGTTAACCAGGTGCTGCCTCCATCCCAGGAGCGGTCCATAAAAATTTTACCTCCCTGTGCCCAAGCTACAAAAATCTTCCCGTCGTTGGTTACAGCCGGCATTGGTCCGTAAGGCATTTCATCCGGCTTACAGCTTGCATCGGTAGCCGTAATGCGCATCGTACGGGAAAATTTTTTCCCCGACTGTGCTTTGCTGATAAGAATGTTTGCTCTGCATGAGTTTTCCTGCACGTATAATTCTGTCCAGGTAACGTACACCGTACCATCGCGCCCGATTGTGGCAGCGGGATTTACCGGATGTGCATTTTCGCTAAGTGCGGTAATGATACCTGCATCCCAGTATCTGCCGTCATCAGAAGCTTGCACCACAATTCTGTCGGAAGAAAGTTGTTCCTGGCCGGCTTTGCCAGAAAGATGTGCATAATAATATTTGCCCTTATAATCACCAAGCACCATCGGGCTGCCTCCAAACGGATATGGGCAGATTAATCGTTTCCCCGACCATGTTTTTCCCCTGTCGGAGGAATGGTACACCCAGCCTTTTCCGGAGCCAACCACTACGTTATCGGGATTTTTCGGGTTGATGGCTACGGCCGGATGGTGCGGTGCCTCACGCCCAGCCGCTGAGCTGTCGATAAGGATGTTTGCGAACTGAGCGGGCAGCGAAAACCAAAATAAACTAAAGATTAAGGGTATAAGCCATTTGCACATGCCCGTAAAAAATTTGCAGTGAATTAACTAAAATTGGATAAGTTGTTCAATATTAGCGGCAAAGGTACGTTAACCGGCTTAATTATGGCTTCGCGTAGCAGAATAGATGTGGTGATGTATCGTTTTTTAAAGGAACGATTTAACCTGGAAACCGACAAGGCCGATGATGAGGCTACGTTGGAATACATTAGAAAGGGGGTAGAGTTTAAAGGTCCTAACTTATGGATTTTAATTTTTGCCATTCTGATCTGTTCCATTGGCCTGAATGTTAATTCCACGGCTGTGGTAATAGGCGCCATGCTCATATCACCGCTTATGGGCCCCATACTGGGCATAGGTACCGGCGTAGCTATTAACGATCCGGAACTATTAAAGCGCTCAGTTAAAAACCTCATTGTTGCTACGTTGTTCAGTGTGGTGGCTTCTACCGCCTACTTCTTCATTACCCCAATTTCAGCGGCGCAGTCAGAACTGCTGGCACGTACCAATCCAACCGTGTGGGATGTGCTCATTGCCTTTTTTGGCGGCCTGGCCGGTATTGTTGCTGGTTCCAGAAAAGAAAAGAGCAATGCCATTCCGGGGGTTGCCATAGCAACTGCTTTAATGCCACCCCTGTGCACCGCGGGTTATGGTATTGCTACAGGCAATGGTTATTACTTTTTAGGCGCCTTTTATCTGTTTTTTATAAACACAGTTTGCATAAGCATAGCCACTTTTATAATTGTACGGTTGCTCAGGTTTCCGAAAAAGAAATTTATCGACACCGTGCAGGAAAGACGGGTTAAAACCTGGATGTCGGTTTTAGTGCTCATAACCCTTTTACCCAGCATCTGGCTGGCCTATCAAACCGTAGAACGCAGCATTTTTGAGCAAAATGCAAATTTGTTTATCGATAACGAACTTCGGTTTGAAAAAGCCCGGGTTATAGCCAAAAAAATACTTTACAACAACAAACAACCTGTAATTGAGGTTACCCTGTTTGGTGAACATATATCGGAGGAGTTACTGGAGGATGCCCGCAAGGAAATGGCAAGCTATAAACTGAAAAATGCCCTGCTTAGCGTCATCCAGGGATATGACCCGGCCCGCCGGGGCGCTGAAGTTAACAACCAGCGACTTCTGGAAGAACTGATACGAGAAAACGAAAGCCAGCTAAGGGTACGCGAAGAACAACTGATTGCGCTGGAGAAAGAA
>FWPU01002658.1_pt1 | contig 48286 bp, 38 predicted proteins | sample 2228361 | NCBI WGS metagenome assembly FWPU01 (sample SAMEA103939777, study PRJEB20133) | metagenome
CGTAGTTATAAGATAAAAAGATGTGCTAATGTAATTTCAGATGGTGTAGATTCATATATCGATAGTATCGTAACTAATTCAAATTATCAACCATTCTGGAAATGTTTTAAAAGCTCCACAGATATAATGAAGTGTATTTCTGAATCTGAGGTTATAGATGTTGAAACCATTGGTATTTTGAATAGTGTTATTAATTATAATGGTAAAAGTTTACTTCTTACCAATTTAGATGATTTTTTTAAAACTTTACATCAAAACACAATAGGTAAAGTGTGGTATGAATTTGTAGACGGTAAATGGGATCAGTGCTGTGTAAGGTGCTGTGGTAATAGAGTATGTGACCCAAATCGCCCAGAGTGTCCTAAGTATGGGAATAATAATTGTTCTGATAAGCGGTCATATAATGATTATTGCACTGGGATAGCGCCAAGTGAAAATTTAAGAGGAAGGTATTTAAAAAAAGCAAAAGATATTTTAGGTGCAGAAATTTTTGAAGAATTAAGAAAAAGAATATTTGATTTTGAAAAAGTGTACCCTTTTTCAGAAGAAGCACTTAAATGCTCCTCTCAATGAAAGTGATATTGATAGTAACTTATAAGCTATAAAGGTTTTTTTGCACAGACTCCTCGACGAGAAGGTGAAGGTATCCAAGTAAGTTGTTATATAATGCTATATGAATTTTAAGCTTCTTTTAAAAACTTTGGGTTTTTCTTTAAATAGCTATTTAGGATGGGTGGATTTCTTAATGTAAGTTATTATGCTAGAAAATATTAAGAGAGAGGAAATATATTTAGGGTGTGTTTTATGATATTTACGCTTTGAGAAAAGAGTATTGAAGAGGGATATTCTTTACTAAACCTAGTTTTACTATTTATAAAAAAAGAGAAAGTAAGGAAGGAAGATTAGGATAAAACTAAAAAATCTCCTTGCTTTAATGGTTCTGGGAATTTCTGGTGTTTAAATGAAGCGAGATTTTTAGCAAAGAATTATTTTACAATTTAACTTTGAGGAAATGAAGCATTTGCTTTCAATGAACGATTTGACAGCAAAAGAGATAGAATATCTAATAGATAAAGCAACAAAGACGAAGAAGAAATCTTCAAAATTGAGAAATTTTCTTGTTAATAAAACATTATTGATGATTTTTGCAAAACCGAGTTTAAGGACGAGGTTAAGTTTTGAGGCGGGGATGACCCAACTAGGTGGACATGCGATATATTATGACATTTCAACATCGCCGTTAGGTAGGGGTAAAGAGACAATTGCAGATACAGCTCGTGGAGCGTCTGCTTATGTAGATATTATAATGGCGCGATTATTTGAACATAAAGATATAGAAGAATTTGCTAAAAATAGCAGTGTTCCAGTTATAAATGGATTGACTAATTTAGAGCATCCATGTCAGATTTTAGCTGATCTTATGACCATAAAAGAAGTGTCTGGGAAATTGAGGGGATTAAAATTAGCATATTTTGGTGATGGTAATAATAATATTTCTCACTCTTTATTACTTGCATGTCCGAAAGTTGGTATGAATATAGGTGTTGCAACACCTAAAGGTAAAGAGTTTGAACCACAAGAGACAGTGTTGAAAGTTTCTCAGGAACTATCTATAAAGAATAAAGTTGAAGTTACCATATCAAATGACCCAGACAAAATTATAGGAGACGCGGATGTTGTTGTTACTGACTCGTGGATGAGTTATCATATTCCTAAGGAGATGGAGCAGGAAAGAATAAGAATATTTTTACCGTATCAAGTGAATGGTAAACTTATGAAGAAAGCAAAGTCACATGCTATTTTTATGCACTGTTTACCTGCAAGTAGAGGACAGGAAGTAACCTCAGAAGTTATAGATGGTAAACAATCCGTAGTATGGCAGGAAGCTGAAAATCGCTTGCATATTCAAAAAGTTATTATTCTTTATTTATTGGCTAAGAATTTATTGGACAAAATTTGAGATAATTGAAAATTTATCATAGTGAGTCCCATTAATTTAGTGTTATTATTTGCAACCTAATGGTATGTGTGGTATAGTAGGGTATATTGGCAAAGCATCAGCAAAAGATGTTATATTAAAAGCAATGAAGTTTTTAGAATATCGCGGATATGATTCTTCGGGTATTGCCTTGTACAATGGTAAAAAAATACTGTGTAAAAAGTTTGCTGGTAAGCTACATATATTAGTAAATCATCTCAAGAAAATTGAATTTCCTGCAAATGTAGGTATAGGGCATGTAAGATGGGCAACACATGGTGAGCCATCTGATATAAACTCACATCCTCACAAATGTTGTAAGTCAAATATATTTATTGTTCACAATGGTATTATTGAAAATTTTTTTGAGATTAAAACCCAGTTAGCGAAAAAACACAAGTTTTTATCCCAAACTGATAGCGAAGTAATAGCTCATGTTTTGGAGGAAAATTATGATGGTAATCCATTTAAGGCAATTCTTAATTTAACGAAAATCATAAAAGGGTCATATGCAATTGCAATAATATTTAAGGATAAGCCTAATCAACTTTTCGGCGTGCGTTATTTCAGTTCATTAGTTATAGGTATTGGTAAAAATGAAACTATGATTTCTTCTGATATACAAACATTATCCAGCTTTACTGATAATGTTTATGTTCTCAATAATGGCGAAATTGCGATGATAAAAGATGGTTCTTTAAAAATTTTTGATTTTAATGGGTGCGAGAAGAAGTATAGGATAGAAAGAATAAAAGCTGAACAGATATCCTTATCTAAGGAACGATATGATTTTTTTATGGAGAAAGAAATTTTTGAGCAACCAAAATCGATAGAAGGTTTTTTAAGTGGTATTAGTAAAGCAAATGGTTCATATAGATTTATAGATGCTCCTGAGTTAGATATGTATTTGAAGGACTGTGAAAAGGTTATAATAACTGCTTGCGGTAGTGCTTATCATGCGGGGTTATACTTGTCTTATATTTTGGATAAGTATTTGAATGTTTTTAGTATTCCAATTCTTGCATCTGAACTGCGTTACTATCCAAAGAAGATGGATAAAAAAACATTGGTTATTGCTATAAGTCAATCTGGAGAGACAAAAGACACAGTGTCTGCATTAGAATTTGCAAAAAGCGTTGGATGTAAAACATTAAGTATATGTAATATAATTTCCAGCGCGCTTACAAGGATATCTGAAAAAACAATTTATATAAGAGCGGGCGTAGAAATTAGTGTGGCCGCTACAAAAACATTTATGAATCAGTTAATAGCGTGTTTTACACTAACAAATTTTTGGCATCATTTACAAAAGGGATATTATATTGAGGATATAGAAATTTTAAAGGATGTCTCAAGTAAAATTCAGGAGGTTATAGATAACCATAAGCTCATAAAAGAGTGGGCAAGGGATTTATATGATAAATGGCACTTCTTTTACTTAGGTAGAGGGTTGCTTTATCCTGTGGCTTTGGAGGGTGCATTGAAACTAAAAGAGATTGCATATGTTCATGCTGAAGGTTATGCAAGCGGTGAAATGAAACACGGTCCTCTTGCTTTGGTATCGTCGGATTTACCTGTTTTTGGGTTAATATCAAAAACTGACCTTTTTGAAAAATCATATTCTAATTTAGAAGAAATTGTAGCAAGAAAAGGGATGTTGTATATTATTACAGATAGGAGATTAGGTCTCACAAATAAAGCTAATCAATATGTTGTTCCTCAGGTTATAAGTGCTCTCAATCCTGTTGTGTCGGTATTACCACTGCAACTATTTGCATTAGAAGTAGCGAAAAATAGAGGAACAGAAATAGATAAACCTCGCAATCTTGCTAAAAGTGTAACCGTTGAGTAGTTACTGTTTTTCCAAACTAAAAAAAGTTGTTTTTTAATATTATATTCAAGCTCAGTGTGCAATTTAAGGAATATGTGACAAATTAAACAACATATATATATATATTATCGCATTAGAAATGTAGAGTAACGTAGGAGGCATTTATTTATAGTTTTTAAAAACAAATATATTTAGATACCCCCACGGGGATTTGAACCCCGGTCCGCAGACTGAGAATCTGCTATCCTAGGCCGCTAGACGATGGGGGCATTTGTTATATCGGATTTTAGATTCAAGATTTAAAATTGCAAATGTAAACTTAAGGGCGACCTATAGAACGGTAAGTAAATCCTAAGGAGCGGATGTATTGTGGATTTAAGAGATTTCTACCATCTATTATAACAGGCTGTTTCATTAATTCTTTTATTTTAGCATAGTCCAAATTTTGGAATTCTTCCCATTCTGTTAACAGTATTAGAGCGTCCGTATCTTTTGATAATTCGACAGGATTATTATGATATTCAATATTTGGGAATATCATTTTTGCATTATCCATTGCTTTTGGGTCATAAGCTTTAACCCTTGCTCCTGCTTCAAGAAGTCTTTGTATTATATATATGGAAGGCGCTTCCCGTATATCATCAGTATTAGGTTTGAATGAAAGTCCTAAAATACCGATTGTTTTTTCATTTAGGATCCATAATTCTTCTTGTAGTTTTTGTAGGACTTTTTCTCTTTGTGTTTGATTAATTTTTTCAACTTCTTTTAATAATGTAAAATCATATCCTACTTCTTCTGACAATTTATAAAATGCTTTAATATCTTTTGGAAAACAAGAACCACCATAACCTACTCCTGGATTTAGAAAGTGTGGATTTATTCTTGGGTCCAATGCTAATCCTTTGGTAACTTCTGTTACATCAGCTCCAACCAATTCACAAATATTTGCTACAGCATTTATGAAAGAAATCTTTAGTGCTAGAAAAGAATTAGAAGCATGTTTTATCAATTCAGCACTTGTTAGAGTTGTATATATTATTGGTGCTTGAAAGTCCTTGTAAAGTTTTTCCATAATATTTTTTGCTCTTGGAGATGAGGTACCGATTACTATTCTTGAAGGATGGAAGGAATCATATATTGCATTTCCTTCTCTTAAAAATTCTGGATTTGATACTATATCAAAAGGAGTAGGTTTTTTCAAATATCTTCTTATCGTCTTTTCAAGTTTTTCCCCTGTTTTTACAGGCACAGTGCTTTTTTCAACTATTACTTTATAATTATTTATATATTGAGCAACTTCCCTTGCTACCTTTTCCAGAGAAGATAAATCTGCTTCGCCGGTCGCTGACATAGGTGTGCCAACAGTTATAAATATTACCTCTGCTTTTTCTACTGCTTCTTGATGGTTAGTTGTAAATTTTATTGATCCAGCGTCTAAACATTCTTTCAAAAGTTCTTCAAATTGTGGTTCATATATAGGTGGTATACCTTTATTTAGTTTATCAATTTTGTCAGAAATTATATCACCACCTATTACATAGTGTCCTTTTTTTGCAAATGTTAGTGCAGTTACTAAACCCACCACTCCTAAACCTATGACACTTATGTCCATATTCTTTTTTAATTCGTTATTTTAATGGATTTCAAGTTTATATATTTTATCATTCTTCTATGTAGTATTTCTTTGTTGTTTCTTGTTGAATTGTTGTTATAATCTCTAAATATGCAAAATATTGAGCCAAAAGTGAAATTGGAAGTGTCATTAGTATAAGGGTAAAAAACCCAAAAATTCCTATAAAAGTTGTAAGTATTGTTAAACTAAAAAAAATAAAGTGTGAAGCAAAATCGTTTCTTACTATCGTAAAACTATACTTTAACGCCTTCTTTATATTATAGTGTCTATCTTCTATAAAGCCAAATGTAAGATAAAAGAATGTTCCACTTATTAGAAACATCATTCCACACAATGCAAAAAGTAGTATAGCGTAAAGATAAACGTATCCAATCACCATTTTTTGGAAAAATAGGGCAATGATTAAACTTATAACGAAACATATTAAGTATCCGGAAGAGAAGAATAACCCTGCTAACAAGCTATTAAAAAAATTATCAAAACCACTAAATAAATCGCTCATTTTTGGTTTTATGTGTCTTGTGCCGTTTAACGCCATTCTGTAGAAGCCACACATAAATGGGCCAATTAGTATTCCGCCTGAAAAAATTCCTACTAAGAGTATTATCGCTCCTGCCGCGGTAAACTCAAGAGGATAAACTCTATAAAGTCGCAGAGCATATATAAATCGTCTTTCCATCAAAAACTATGAATTCTTTTTTTCTGGATTATGTTTTTTTTCAGGATGACGAGCTCTTTTCAGTCGTAGTTTCACTCTCGGTTGATTGGGTTTCTGCTTTAGGTTCATAAACTTCTACTTCAGGTTCTTTTTCCCATGGTTTCTCTTCCGGTTCTTCAAATATTTCACTTAATTCAATACCATCTATTTCTTTTCTTAAAAGTAAATAGGTAAGCGTTTGTGCTGACCAAAAGTACGATATTATATACGAAAAAATAATTCCAACAACCAAAAATAACCAAAATCCTAAAACTAATAATGATAAATATTCATGAACAGATATGTTTGCATTTGACAAAGGTATTTGTGATTTTCCTGTAATGAAATTTAAAATCATATCAAGTTTGTCATATGGTAGGTTAAAACTAAAAAGAAATCCCGCTGTGTAAAGCCCTAATTTTAAAGTTAAATATCCAAAAAATCCAACTATTAGAAAACTTACCACCCCGGTGACAGCGATTGCAACTTGATATATAATATATTTTAATGGTCTTGTAAGAACATACATGATACTTCTTGATGCAGCATCATAGACTTCTGTTCCTTCAACTGCAACCGTTGGATACATAAGAGGATAACCAAGTAAACTTCCGACTGCTAATATTGCCATTACAAAACCAGAAACAAATGCTAATGGTGCAAAAATTAATACTAAGAAATCCAAAGGATAGTTTAAACTAAGCAATCTTAAAATGAATCTTGTAACACCTGTATGTTTATCAGGATTTAGAAGTGATTCCCAACCTCGCCATATAAATCCAAATATGTATATTAGGATAACTTCTATGACTACCAATAGCAGAACAGATACGAAAAATTTAGTAAGTAATTCTTTGAAACTTTCAGGTTCATCCTTTTCGGGGAATAAGGATTTTTTTATGATTTTTACCCACAGTAAATAAAACAAAAATCCACCACCTGCCAAGGTAATAAGATAATTCAAAGGTATGGCTCCTACGAGTCCTCCTATAATATTACAAACAGCGAAAACTAAAAATATGACAGAGCAAAGAATTATTGCCATAGCGGCATCTCTATATCTTTTACCAGTGTATTCTACAACATGTTTACTTGAGACAATTTCATCTTTCGCAAGGTTCAATGTAGCAATCCTGCATATACCTAACCCAAAGTATGCCCAAATTAAATTGAATAAAATTATATATGCCAGTCCAAATATAAACGGTATTACTTTATTTACTCTTCTAACAAAAGGTGAACTGTTATTGCTTATAACCAAATTGGTGTTTACAAGTTTTCTACTATCTTCAAAAATATGCTTACATCTTTGATGAAACACAATTTCAAACCCGTGTATAACAATTTGATGATGCTCCCTTATACTAAGATGAACATCGCTGGATATCCATTTTTTGCTTGCATGTCCAGCAGATGCAAGATTTTTAAGACTTGATAATCCTATAAAGTATGAGATACCGTAGATAAGAACGGTGCTAAATATTAATCCTGCAAATCCGAGAAGCATTTTTTTCAAATCCAACGCAACACCAAATAGTGATAAAAAATCTTTAAAATTTCCTTTTAATTCTGTACTCATATTAAATACTCCTTAATCATTTTTAAAATCGTTATTTTTTAAAAGCAAATCTTCTCCTCTTAATCTATATTTCTCTTTTAACCAATTATCCAGATCAGCTAATAAGCATTTTCTGGAACAAAAAGGGAAATATTGATTACTTTTTTTGGTTTTTATACTACATCTTGGACATTTCATCTGATTTTTCATTATAAAAATATTCCAATCATAAAAAAAATATAGAATTTTGCAATTATTTTTTGGACGCTTAGAGATTTCAAAGTTAGATTGTATAAAACAAATATAAATATATTCACATAAGAAGTAATCTTTCTAATTAAGTTACATATTAATACATTTATAACTTTCAAGCTTTCTTTTAAAATATTTAGAACTTTATTATAACAATAACAAATAGAAGAAAGTGAAATATATATTTATTATTATTTTTATTTAGTGTGTATTTACAATGTTCACAATTTAAAAAAAAAGGTAGTAAGGAGCGGCTATTTCATAAACAAACTTAATGAAATTATCATTTATTAAAAGAAGAAAATTAAGTTAATAAAACAAAAATATTCTTGTTTTAATAGTCGTGGCTTTTTTAAAAAATCTTGACAAAAATAAAAAATATTATTATAATAGTAGATTTCGGTTTTTAATTTTTAGAAGATGGTAGGGATATACCTGAGATATCAAAGGAGGGGTGAAGGGACATATATACGCACTTTTCTTATGATATATTTATTACTATTATCGGCGCGGTTAGCATACTCTATATATACAAGCGTTATTGCAGAATGGTGGTTCAATCCTTTTCTGGGCATAAATGCTCTTGATGAATTTGGGTTTAAAAATGGTCGGGTTATAGCATTTTTTTCATTCATTATTTTTTCATTTTGTTCTTATCTATTCTTGAATTTGCCGAAAGTAGTAAATTTTTTGATCCAAACTCAAGATGAATTACAGATAGTTGCTAAACCATCTAAAAAAGAGTATTTAGGGGCATCAATTGCGGTTATTGTTATGGTTATTATATTATCGCTGTATTTAGCAATAGTAGATTCTGTGTTTACAATAATATTTTTTGAATAAGATGGCGTGGTATATTATACAAGTAGCAGGTGGCTTAGAGGATAAATTAAAGGAAAAGTTAGAAAAAAAGATTAAGAAAGACAATATGACAGAAAAAATAAAAAGGATATTTGTTCCTAAAGAAAAAGTTAAAGAAGTAAAAAAAGGAGAAGAAAGGATTATTGAAAAAAAATTATTACCCGGGTATTTACTTGTAGATATGGATTTAGATGAAGAGACGCTATTGTATATGAAGAAGGTTGGAGGGGTTGGTAATTTTATAGGTAATGTGAAACCAAAAGCTATAGATGAAGAAGATGTTAAGAAGTTTTTACAAAGACAGGATACAGAACAGCCGAAATTAAAAGTTGAGTTTAAAAAAGGAGATGTAGTGAGAATAAAAGAAGGTCCGTTTGAAAATATAGAAGGTACTGTTGACGAGCTTGTAGCTGAAAAAGGAACTATAAAAATAGTTGCTATTGTATTTGGTAGACCCACAACAATTGAGATAGAGCACTGGCAATTAGAGAAAGTGTAATGAATTATGGCTAAAGAAGTTACGGCGGTAGTGAAATTGCAGCTTCCAAGTGGGCAGGCAACACCAGCTCCGCCTGTAGGTCCTGCCTTGGGTCAACACGGAATTAATATTGGTGATTTTGTTAAAAAGTTTAATGACAGAACCAAAAATCAGGATGGTATTATAGTAACAGCGGTTGTAACAATATATAAGGATAGATCATTTGATTTTATTGTAAAAACACCACCCGCATCTGTTCTTTTAAAAAGAGCAGCGGGATTAGCAAAAGGAGCTATGAGATCAGGTCAAGAAAAAGTGGGGACCGTTACTTGGGAGCAGGTGAGAGAAATTGCAAAAATTAAAATCGTGGATTTAAATACAAATGATATTGATGAAGCTGTAAAAATGATAGAAGGTACTGCTAAAAATATGGGTATTGTTGTAAAGAAATGAAGAGAAGAGGTAAAAAGTATTCGGAATGTATAAAATCATTTGATAAGAGTAAATCATATACTATAGCTGAAGCGGTGTCTTTGTTGAAAGAAAAATTAGTATATACGAAATTTGACCAAACAGTAGAGATTATTGCAAATTTAAACATTGACCCTAAGAAATCTGATCAGATAATTAGGGGTTCGTTCAGTTTTCCTAATCTTTTTGGTAAAGAAAAAAAAATTATTGTATTTGCTGAGGGAGAAGATGCAAAGTTGGCCCAAGATGCAGGTGCAGATTTTGTTGGTTCCGATGATTTAATTAAAAAAGTTCAAGAGGGTTTTGAAGATTTTGATGTTGTTATAGCACCAACCTATATGATGAATAAGATTGGGAAATTGGGTAAAATTTTGGGACCTAAAGGGAAAATGCCGTCACCGAAAACAGGAACTCTTACAAATGATGTTGTTAGTGCTGTAAAAGAATTTAAAAAGGGTAAAGTAGAATTTAAAAACGATGCTAACGCAATTTTACATGTCCCCGTAGCTAAGATTTCACAGGATGAAAAAAAAATTCAGGAAAATATTGGCAGTTTTCTTGATTATTTGAAATCAATAAAACCGCCTTCAGTAAAAGGTTCATTTATTAAATCAGCGTATATAAAAGGTACAATGACACCTGCAATAAAAATAAAGCTTGTAGCTTAACCAGTGGTTAACAAGTTTAAAAAAATTCAGTTAGAGGCAATAAAGGAAAGGTTGCAAAGTGTTAAAAATATGATTTTCGTTGACTTTTTTAAAGTAAATGCCAATGCATTGTCAAACATAAGGAAAGAATTACGAAAAAACAAGATTAATATGTTTGTGTTAAAGACCTCATTAGCAAAATTGGCTTTATCTCAATTGAATACTCCTAAAGAAATTACAGAGAATTTGAATCGTCAAAATGCCGTGATTTACGGGGATGATCCTATTTCTCTCGCGAGGATTACGAACGAATTTGTCCAGAAAAAACCATTATTAAAAATAAAATTCGCTTATTTGGAGGGCAAAATATGTGAAAAGAATACAGTAGAAGTATACTCTAAATATGCATCTAAAAATGATCTTGTGGGAGTTGTGATAAGCAAGATAAGACAACCTATTATTTCATTTATTTTTGATTTGAGGTTCATTTTTTATAAATTTGTAAGCGTATTAAAAGAAATAGGAGAAAATAAAAAATAAATTTTAAAGGAGGAGACGATGACAGAAGGACAGGTAAAACAAATAGTTAAGGAAATTGAAGCACTTACAGAGGATCAAAGGACGGAATTTTTCATTGAATTAATAAGTAATTCAAGTGTTTCTTTTTTAAGTAATTTGACAAAAAAACTGGAAGAAAAATTTGGTGTTAGTGGTGCAGTTTTTACAGGGGCAGCGAGTACTGTTCAGCAAGCACCTGCTAAACCACAGGAAGAAGAAAGAGCAACATACGACATATTTTTAAAAGATATAGGTGCCAAGAAAGTTGAGGTCATAAAAATTGTAAAAAATATTACAGGGTTGGGGTTAATAGATGCAAAAAACTTGGTTGAAAAGGCTCCAACAACAATTAAAACTACTGTTCCCAAGGAGGATGCTTTAAAGATAAAAAAGGAATTAGAGACTGCTGGAGCTACTATAGAATTAAAATAGGTCAAATTTATTGGGCTTAACTTAAACATTTGAAAAATAAAATTTTTGAGTATAAGTAGAAGAAGGAGTGTAATATTTAAGTTGGAGGTAAAAAATGGAAATTGTTGATTTTAGACCAAAAAAGGCTTATTTAAATTTGAAAGATTTGTATGTTATTCAAGAGGAGGCATATCAAAGACTGTTGCAGAAGGATGTGCCTTCCAATGAAAGAGAGAATGTTGGTATTGAAAGTGTTTTCAGAGAAATATTTCCTATTGAGAGTAACAAAAAAACATATGTATTAGAATATAAGGGATATAGTGTAGGACAACCTCAATATTCAATTGGAGAATGTTATGAGTTAGGGATTACTTATTCTTATCCCATTTATGTTAATTTTAGATTGATATCACCTTATGAAGTTAAAGAGGAGGAAATATATTTTTGTGAAATACCTGTGAAGGTAGGGGGCGGTAAATACATCATAAATGGCGTGCCTCGTGTAATAGTAACCCAAATTCAGAGGGCGCCGGGTATTGATTTTACAGAACAGAAGATAGGAGACAAAAAATTTCAGATAGCTACAATAATAACCGAGAGGGGGGCGTGGTTGGAGGTGGGCGTAACAAAAAGAGAGTATATAACTATAAAACTTGATGCTGCTACAAAGTTTACCGCAACAATGTTTTTAAGATGTATGAGTGATAAATATTCAAATACAACAGAAATTGTTAAAAATGTTTATCCAGTAACGAAGGTAAAAGTTAAGAGGGATACAAATATAAATGATTTGGTTGGGCACTATCTTGCTCAAGAGATTATGTTAGGAAATGAAATTTTGTATGGCGCAGGTGTTGAAATAGATGAAGCGATAGCAAAATATTTAATTTCTTCCGCAGCAGATGACAAATATGAGTTATTTATAATTGAGAAAAAATATAAACCTGACCATGTTTTCTTGAAAACATTGATAGAAGATTCAAAATCTGGTATCATATCTTCCCAGAAAGCGTTGACAAAATTTTATGAAAGAGTAACAAGTAACACACCATCCAATATTGAAACTGCAAAAGAGCTATTTTCTGAAAGATATTTATCTCCTCTTAGGTTTAGAATTGGGATCGCCGGTAGGTATCGCATACATAGGAAATTTGGTCTTCAAGTAAATGAGGAGGAAGTTGGATTGTTGCCGGAAGATATAATAGGTATTATCAAGTATATAATAAGGATGCGTAATCGGGAGGGCGAGGAAGATGATATTGATAGTTTAGAAAACAAAAGAATAATTCCAGTGGATGAACAATTTTGTAATTATTTTAGGAAGTCTCTTTTGAAGCTTAAACGTGCGATCACGGAGAGATTGAATAATGTGGAGGAAGGTGAGATCGTTACTGCAAAGACACTTATAAATCCGAAGCTTATAAATTCTACTATAGAAAGATTTTTTTCAAGAAGTGAATTAGCTCAATTAGCAGATGAAACTAATCCTTTGTCTCTTTTAGCTCATCAAAGAAGACTGTCAGCTTTAGGTCCTGGTGGATTGGATAGAAAGCACACAGGGTTTGAAGTTAGAGATGTTCATCCAAGTCATTATGGCAGAATATGTCCTGTGGAAACTCCTGAAGGTGCTAACATAGGATTGGTAATATCTGCTGCTACTTTTTCACGTCCAGATAATAGGGGATTTTTAACTACCCCCTATAGGAAGGTGAAAAATGGGGTATTACAGGATGAAGTTGTATATATGAATTCCTATGAAGAAAAGAAATTTATTATTGCTCCGTGGGATACCGAAATAGATAAAAATGGTGTAATAGTTGGTAAACGTATAAGAGCCAGAAAAAATGGTGAAATGATATGGGTTCAGGCAGAAGAAATTGATTTCCTCGACGCATGTTATAATCAAATATTAGGTATTAGTGCTTCTTTAATTCCGTTTTTTGAACATGATGATGCTAATCGTGCTCTTATGGGAGCAAACATGCAAAGACAGGCAGTTCCTCTGGTTGAAACAGAACCTCCTATTGTTGCCTCTGGGCTGGAAAGTGTTATAGGCGAGTTAAGTGATCTTGTTATCCGAGCAAGGAATGATGGAACCGTAAGAAAAGTTACAGCAGATAGGGTTGTAATAGATGAAGAAATATATGAGATAGAAAAGTTTAAAAATACTCCTGATAAAACATGTTTTAATTATCGCCCTGTTGTAAAAGTTGGAGACAAAGTAAAAAAAGGGACGGTAATAATTGATGGACCTGCTTTCAAGAATGGAGAACTTGCTTTAGGTAAAAATGTGCTTGTTGCATTTATGCCATGGGAAGGATATAATTTTGAAGATGCTATAGTTGTTTCAAGAAGATTGTTAAGAGATAATATATTTACATCAATTTATGTAGAGGATTTTGTAGTAGAGCTACATGATACGAAAGAAGGGAAGGAATTTTTAACGCGTGATTTACCTAATATTCCTGAATCAAAACTGAAAAACCTGGACAACTCAGGATTGGTTATAGAAGGTGCTTATGTTAGTGGTGGCGATATACTTGTAGGGAAAGTTGTGCCGCGTAAAACTGAACCACTAACGCCTGAGGAAAAACTGTTACTTGCAATTTTTGAAAAGGATAAAAAAGAAATAGGGAAGGCGGAACCTTACACATTACCAGCAGGGTTAGAAGGTAGGGTTGTTTCTGTTAAAAGATTCTCAAGAAAAGTTTTAGCTACTGATTATGAAAAGAAAGAATTAAAGGAAAAACTAGAGGAGATTAACAGAAAGTATTATCAACTTGGGAAAGATATTTTTGATAGTTTAGTTTTGCATATAGAGGATATTGTAAAAAGTAAAATAGAATTAAGACAAAAGATAAAAAGTGTTAATGAGAGAGAAAATATAAATGTAATATTTAATTGGATTGATATTTTAAAGAATATACTATCAAAACAATTTGAATCACAATTGAAGAATATACTGCCTATTTTAGAAAGATATATTTCTAAATTGCAATCGTTACGTGAGGAGAGAAATCAAAAGGAAAAGATAGCAAGATTTGGTGAAAAAATACCTATTGATATAAGAGAGCTTATAAGAATATATGTTGCATCCTTACGTGAATTGGAAGTTGGGGATAAACTATCTGGAAGGCATGGTAATAAAGGTATTGTTGCAAAGATATTACCGGAAGAGGACATGCCATTTCTTGAAGATGGCACACCGGTAGATATGGTATTAAATCCTATGGGTGTTCCTTCAAGAATGAATATAGGGCAGTTATATGAAGCGCACATAGGTTGGGCGGCACAAAAGTTAGGGTTGAAGATAATTACTCCACCGTTTGCAGGCGCAAAAGAAAAAGATGTTATAGAATTTTTGAGAAAAGCTGGTTTACCGGAAGATGGTAAAGTATCTCTTTATGATGGTAGAACAGGAGAATTATTTAAAGAAAAAGTTACTGTTGGTATTATGTATATGATGAAATTACATCATATGGTTTCAGACAAGATTCATGCGAGAAATACAGGTCCATATTCACTTATTACTCAACAGCCTTTAGGGGGTAAAGCAAGAATGGGGGGACAGAGGTTTGGAGAAATGGAAGTATGGGCATTAGAAGCCTATGGAGCATCACATCTTTTACAAGAAATGTTGACTATAAAAAGTGATGATATTGAAGGGCGTCAAAAAATTCTGGAACTTATAGCTAAAGGACAGGAATTTTTGGAGCCCGCTTTCCCTTCTTCATTAGCAGTATTGGTTAATGAGTTACGAGGTTTATCACTTAGTGTTAAATTTGGTAAATAATTTTTAAATTTAGGAGTTCACTAATGGTTACTAAGTTTTTTATAGACAAAATAAATGAAGTAAACTGGGCAACTATTCGTCTTGCTTCACCAGAAGAAATCTTGTCCTGGTCTTATGGCGAAGTTTTGAAACCGGATACTATAAACTACAGAACATTACGACCTGAAAAAGATGGGTTGTTTTGTGAAAAAATATTTGGACCTGAAAAAGATTATGAATGCTATTGTGGAAAATATAGGGGTTCAAAATATAAAGGATTAGTATGTGATAGGTGTAAAGTAACAATTACTGAATCAAAAGAAAGAAGATATAGATTTGGACACATAAAACTGGTTACTCCAGTCGTTCATATTTGGTTTTATAGAATCATTCCTAGTGTTTTGGGAGTGTTGCTTGGGTTAAGGCAAAAAGACTTAGAAAGTGTTATAAATTATAATGCATATCTTATCACGAAAATACACGATATAACAATCCTACCAAAATTAAGAGCTTTTTTAGGTTATCAAGATAAAAAATCTGACTTGATTGATGAATATTTGGTAATAAAAGCTCATAAGTTAGTTGATAAGGAACAAACAGTTCTTACAGAAGATGAAAACTTAGATAGGATTAAAAAAGAATTTCCAGATAGTTTTGAAGTTGGGCAGGGAGCTGAAGCAATAAAGAATGTTTTGAAATCAATCGATCTTGAAAAGTTTAGGAACACTCTATATGGACGACTGGGAAAAAGTTTATCTCACAAGCAAAAAATTTATGCAAAAAAAATAGAAATAGTTGAGAAGTTTTATGAAAGTGAAACTAAACTTGAATGGATGATTCTGGAAGTTTTACCTGTTATACCTCCAATGGCAAGACCAATTGTTACCTTAGATAATGGAACTATAGCTACCAGTGATATAAATGATCTGTATAGAAGGGTCATTAATAGAAATAATAGATTGAAAAAACTTATGGAACTTGATGCACCTGAATTGATATTACGTAATGAAAAACGTTTGCTCCAACATGCTGTGGATGCTTTATTAGATAATACAAGGTGTAAAAGACCAATGTTAACAACAGAGGGGAGACCTTTGAAAAGTTTTGCAGACATAATTAAAGGTAAACAAGGAAGATTTAGAGAGAATCTCTTAGGTAAAAGAGTTGATTATTCTGCGAGGAGTGTTATTGTTACCGGACCTCATTTAAAACTAAATCAATGTGGGTTACCTAAGGAGATAGCAGTTGTTTTATATGAGCCATTTATTTTGCAATATTTACTTAAAGAGAAGAAAATGGAATTTATTGAAGCAATTACTCTTATACGTAATAGAGACGAAAGAATATATGATATATTGGAAATTGTTTCTAAAGAAAGACCTGTTTTACTGAATAGGGCTCCAACCCTTCATAGATTAAGTATCCAAGCTTTTGAACCTGTTTTGGTAGATGGTAAAGCAATTCAAATTCACCCTTTAGTTTGTCCACCATTTAACGCTGATTTTGACGGTGACCAGATGGCTGTTCATTTACCTCTTACCTATGAAGCAAATATTGAAGCAAAATCTATACTTCTTTCCTCGCTAAATATTATGTCCCCTGCTCATGATGGAATTGTTATGACCCCCGCTCAAGATATTGTTTTAGGAATAAATTATTTAACATTAGATAGATTCTTTGAACCAGAAAAGGTTATATTAAATTTTACATCTTATGAAGAATGTGAATTATCACTTGCTTTTAAAAAAATAGATATTCATCAGACAGTAAGGTTTATGTTGCCTAAGGATAAGTATATTGTGGAAGGTGAGCGCAAGAGAATCACAAAACCATCAAGTGGCTACATCACAACTACTGTTGGTAGAGTAATATTCAATCATATTTTACCTGACGAACTTCCATACTATAATATAGAAATATCTAAGAAATCTCTCAATGAAATAATAGAAACAGCTTATAAAAAAACCGGATTGAATAGAACAGTAGAATTGTTGGATGATGTAAAAGCATTAGGATTTAAATTGGCAACTTATTCCGGGCTATCCTACTCTTTGTGGGATATGGTTATTCCTAAAACTAAGGATATGATTATAGAAGAAGGATTTAAAAAGGTTGAATATGTTGAGAAAAATTATAGGGAAGGCATAATTACGCCCAATGAAAGATATAATCAAATTGTAGATATATGGATGGAAATAAGAGATAAAATAACACAAGAAGTAATTAAGGCATTAAAAGAGAATATTAAAGGTGATAAACCATATAATAATCCTGTATATCTTATGGCGAATTCAGGTGCTCGTGGTAATATGGATCAGGTTAGGCAGCTTGCAGGGATTAGAGGATTAATGGCAAAGCCATCAGGTCAAATTATAGAAACACCAATACTATCTAACTTTAGAGAAGGTTTAAACATCCTTGAATATTTTAGTTCAGTGCATGGAGCAAGGAAAGGACTTGCGGATACAGCATTGAAAACATCTGATGCAGGGTATCTAACCAGAAAAATGGTTGATATAGCTCAATCTATATATATAACAACCTATGACTGTGGAACATTGCAAGGTGTAGCAAAAGGTGCTATTTACAAGGGAGAAAGTGTAGAAGTTCCTTTAAGTAAGAGAATATATGGTAGAGTAGCCAGAAATACAATTGTTGACCCTATTACGGATGAGCCTATTGTAAGAGAAAATGAGATGATAACAACAGAAATTGCTTTAGAACTTGAGAGACGAGGAATATTAAGAATATTAGTGCGAAGTCCGTTGAAGTGTGAAGCCCAGCATGGTTTATGTGCTTTATGCTATGGAATGGATTTATCTACAGGTAAGTTAGTAGAGGAAGGGACAGCGGTTGGAATTATTGCTGCTCAATCAATAGGAGAGCCTGGGACACAATTGACGATGAAAACTTTCCACATAGGTGGAACTGCACATAAGGTTGTTGAGGAAACACAGATAATTGCCAAAACAGCTGGTTATGTAAAATTTGAAAACATGAAATTTATAAAATTAGAAGAAAAATACCTTGTTCTAAATAATAGTGCAGAAATAACTATTGTAGATGAGAAGTCAAGGGAGTTAGAAAGATATAACATTCCTGCGGGTGCTAACCTTTTTGTTTTTGATGGACAAAGAGTGTCTGCCGGAGCAGTCTTAGCAAGGTGGGAACCACTTTATACGCCTATTTTGGCAGAAGAAGAAGGCCGGGTAGTGTATAAAGACTTGATAAAAGATGAAACATATAAAATTGAATATGACGCTAAGGCGAAAATATACCGAAAGGTTATTATGGAATATCGTGGTAAAGAAAATCCTCAACTTGTTATAACAGATAAAGAAGGTAAAAAATTAGGGGTATATTCATTGCCGGAACATGCATACCTTGAGGTAGAAGATGGAACAGAAATAAAAAAAGGAACATTACTTGCAAAAATTCCGAGGGAAGCTGTTAGTACACAGGATATAACTGGAGGATTACCTCGTGTTACAGAGCTTTTTGAAGCAAGAAGACCCAAAGATCCCGCTATTATTAGCGAATTAGATGGAATAGTAGAAATAGGTGAAAAAAAGAAAGGTAAGCAGGTTATAAAGGTCCGAAATCCTCAAACAGGGCTTGCGGTAGAGTATCTTGTTCCAAGAGGGAAGTTTATAAGATACTACAGCGGTGACTTTGTAAGAAACGGTGACCCATTAACAGACGGTAACATTGCGCCACATGATTTATTAAGAAAAGGAGAAGATGCTGTTCAGGAATATTTATTGAATGAAGTTCAAAAAGTTTATCGTGCTCATGGAGTAACGATAGACGATAAACACATAGAAATAATAGTGTCTCAAATGTTTAGATGTCAAAAAGTTGTGATGAGTGGTGGAACCGATTTACTTATTGGACAGATTGTAGATAAGAGAATATTTAAAGAGAAAAATAGTATAGCAATATCAGAAGGGAAAGAACCTGCAATAGCAAAGCCGTATTTGATGGGTATATCCAGAGCTGCGCTACAAGCAAAAAGTTTTATTTCCGCAGCATCTTTCCAGGAAACTCCTAAAGTGTTAGCAGACGCAGCTATTTCAGGCAAACAAGATTTGTTATTGGGATTGAAAGAAAACATCGTTTTAGGGAGAAGAATACCTTGTGGTAGCGGATATCCTGATTTTCAAAAATTAGAACCCAAAAAAGTTGTATCAATATTTGAAGAAAAAGAAACACTCCAACAAAAAGGTGCTTAATTCATTCTTAAAATTGATATATTGAAAAACAGAAAGAAAAATAGTTACTTGGTAAATTAAGAAGGTGTAAAGTTGGAAGATGGATAATTATCTTAATTGAAAATAATGAAGAATGCATTATATGATACATTAAAGAAACAGTTTTTTATTATTGCAGGACCATGCGTGATTGAAAATTATGATGTGTGTGCTACGGTGTGCGATAAACTAAAAAAAGTATCTTACCTCTATAATTTTTGTTACATATTTAAAGCGTCGTATGATAAAGCTAATAGGTTATCTATAGCATCATTTAGAGGTAAAGGTATAGATGAAGGACTGAAAATTCTTGAAAAAATTAAAAGTGACTTTAACGTTCCAATCTTAACTGATGTCCATGAAAGTGAACAGATAAATAAGGTTGCAAAGGTAGTGGATATTATACAAATACCTGCTTTTCTGTGCAGACAAACAGATTTGGTAGTAAATTCTGCCAGAACTAACAAAATTATAAACATAAAAAAAGGACAATTTATGGCACCTGAGGATATGAAATACCTTGTTGAAAAAGTAAATACCACTAACAATAATAAGATTATCCTAACAGAAAGAGGATATTCATTTGGTTATCGTAATTTAGTAGTAGATTTTAGAAGTATTTTAATAATGAAAAGTTTTTGTGAATTAGTTATTTATGATGCTACGCACTCATTGCAGTATCCTGGAGGTAGCAACGGTAAATCAGCTGGTGCAAGATTTGCAATAGAACCACTTATGTATGCAGCTATTCCTGTCGGTGTAGATGGCTTATTTATGGAAGTTCACCCTAATCCACAAAAAGCTTTATCTGATAGCGCAACGCAACTTCCTCTTGACGATGCTGAAAGAATTTTTAATAATATTAGAACTTTGTTGAAAGTAAAAAGTAAATTAAAATATAACCAGACAAAAACAGCTTTCTGTTAAGTTTATTAATAAATGATCTTTAAAAAAATAATATATATAATAGTGCAAAGTTAGTATGGAAATAGATTTTAAGAAATTATTTGGTAAGGCGAAAGAGTTTCCGGATGGTGTATGGACAAAGTGCATTGAATGTGGATGTATATTATACAGGAAAGCAATTGAACAAAAATTTTTTACATGTCCTGAATGTAATTTTCATTTTCCAATTTCACCAGATCAGCGAATTAAAATGTTGTTAGATGAAAACTCTTTTAAAGAAGAATTTGACAATATTGAACCAGTGGATCCATTAAATTTTAATAGTGGGAGATTAAACTATAAAGAAAAAATATTGGAAAATCAAAAAGCAACTGGTAGGAAAGAGGCTGTGGTTACAGGGACTGGAACAATATTCTCTAAAAAAGTAGCTATTGCAATAACAGATTCGAGGTTTTTAATGGGAAGTATGGGGAGTGTTGTTGGTGAAAAAATATCACGAATTGCCGAACTCGCCAAAAAAGAAAAAATTCCTTTAATAATAATATCGGGCTCCGGTGGTGGAGCAAGAATGTATGAAGGGTGTATTTCTTTAATGCAAATGGCAAAAACAGTTGCTGCAATAAGAGAATTTCAAGAGAGTAAGGGGCTTTACATTTCTGTGTTGACTCATCCTACAATGGCAGGGGTTTTGGCAAGTTTTGCAGGAATTGGTGATATTGTTATAGCTGAACCCAAAGCGTTGATTGGATTTACAGGTCCGCGTGTTATTGCGCAAACAATAAAGCAGGAATTACCAGAAGGATTTCAGCGTTCTGAGTTTCTACTTCAACATGGTTTTATAGATATGATAGTTGAAAGACCACTTCTCAAGAAAACTTTAGGACAATTATTGGATTTTTTTACTTAATTAACTGTTAAAAAATAATATTAAGAAAAGAGGGGGCACTTCGTTGTTATTATTTTCAGTAGTAAAAGAGGAAGATATGAAGGAAGGCTCTATATATCATATCAGAGTTATGTATATTGGCTTGGATTATATATAAGATAAATATACCAATACACCTGAATAATTTATATACGCTATTTTTAACTATTTTTTTTCTAACCGATGTTGAGCTTTGAAAATGAATTTTTAGAGCGTTGGTAGTAGTTTATGAGGTATAAAGGATTAAAGTTAGATAAATTTCAGGTAGACGCATTGAAACTTTTAGAAGACGGATATTCAGTAGTTGTATGCGCTCCTACAGGTGCGGGTAAAACGCTTATAGCAGAATACTTAATAGAAAAAGAATTACAAAAAAATAATAATGTTATTTATACCGCTCCAATAAAAGCGATAAATAACCAGAAGTTTAGGGATTTTTCAAAAATTTATGGTGACAAAGTAGGAATCTTGACCGGCGATGTAACTATAAATCCACTAGCAAATTGTTTAATTATGACCACAGAAATTTTTAGAAATATGGTCTTAGAAAAGGATTATCGACTTAATAATGTTTCATATGTAATATTTGACGAAGTTCATTATATGGACGACAAAGAACGAGGAAGTGTTTGGGAAGAAAGTTTTATTTATGCCAATAAAAATATCAATTTTTTATGCCTTTCTGCAACTATTGCAAATATACAGGAATTATGTGACTGGTTATCAAGCATACGACAGAAAGAATTTAAATATATAATAAATTTTGAAAGACCTGTTCCCCTAAAATTTTATAGTTATTGCAACGGGAAATTTGTTTCTTTGAACAAAGAATATACTAAAATATTCAGTGAAATTAAGGGGAAATATCGTCATAAAATAAAAAGAACAGAAGAACTTTATAGTTTAATTAGTAGTTTACACAAAACAGATAAATTACCTGTTATTGTATTCGTTTTCAGTAGGATAAAGACAGAATTTCTATCTGCAAAAATTGCGTTTATGAATTTTTTAGATAAATACGAAAAGGAGACAATTAAAAATCTATATTTCAAGTTAGTTGAAAAATTAAATATGGATAGGCAATTTCTGATTGATATAGAACGATTGATTTTTAAAGGTATTTGTTATCACCATGCTGGGTTATTACCGTCGATAAAAGAACTGGTTGAACAATTATTTACCACTGGTTTAATAAAAGTGCTATTTGCCACAGAAACATTTGCACTCGGGGTTAATTTTCCTGCCAGAAGTATAATTTTCTCAGAATTATATAAGAAGCAGAATGGTAAACTTTTAAAATTGCGGAAAAGAGATTTTTTTCAGATGGCTGGCAGGGCTGGAAGACGCGGAATTGATAAAGTAGGATATGCTTTTATGATAGCACAACCAAAAATAAACTTTGATGCTCTATGGGAATTTGCTAATTCTAAAAATATCGAACCTATAAGTAGTCGCTTTAATTTAAATTATGCAACTATTTTGAATTTATACAGGGATTTAGGTGAAAATATAATAGATGCATTTGAAAAATCTTTTGCTTATTTCCTATACAAAAGACAGTCATTTTTAAAAACACCAGTTAAAATAAAAGAAAACTTACAGAATAAATTAAGATTGCTTAAACACTTGAAATACATAGATAGATTTAAATTAACTGCAAAAGGAAATTTTGCAAGTAAACTATATGGATATGAAATTTTTTTAACAGAGACATTTTTTGATAATATCTTAGATAACCTCCCTACTGAAGAATTAGTTATAGTTTTTTCAGCATTAATTTTTGATTCAGACACCAAATATGTAAAAAATTATCAAAAAAGCAAAACACATTATTTTGCTCAAATAGAAAAAAAGAGTGAAGAAATTTTAAAGATAGAGAAGTATTTTAATATTAATAATTCACACAAAGGATTGAATTATGCTTTATCCTATGAAACATCTCTTTGGTTTAATGGAGCAGATTTAGAAAAGTTATATGAATCTACTCAGGTATATTTGGGTGACATAATAAGGCATTTTAGACAGGTTTTGCAGTTATGTAGGGAACTTATGGAGGTTGTTCAAGGTTATAAAAGTTTTACTGAGAAGTTGTATGAGATTATTATCAAATTAAATAGGAGTGAAGTTGATGCTTATAAACAACTTAAACAGGTTTAAATTATAAGTTAAATTTTCTGTGAGGTTTAAAAACAATTTAATTTATAATGAATTTTGTGAAAAGAGTTTATACTTGCGGAGAGTTAAATAAATCTCATAATAATAAAACGGTTGTATTAAATGGATGGGTTAGTGCTAAAAGAGAGCATAAAAGTGCAATATTTATAGATATAAGTGACAGGTATGGCATTACACAGCTGGTTTTTGAATCTGAAAATATTGTTCTATATAAAAATGCTAAGGAATTAAATATAGGAGATGTCATTGCGGTGGAGGGGATTGTTCAGCTAAGACCAACTGAATCTGTTAATCCTAAAATTGCAACAGGTGATATTGAAGTAAAGGCAAATGTTTTAGAAGTTATAAATAAAACCAATCCTCTTCCTTTTGATTATTGTAGTAATAAAGGTGTTTCTCAGGAATTGAGATTGAAATATAGGTATTTAGATTTACGAAATAAGGAAAGTATTGAAAATTTTGAATTTCGTAGTCGGCTTTTTCTTTTTATACGCAATTTCCTTGTAAAGAGGGATTTTATAGAGGTAGAAACCCCAATTTTGACGAAATACATACCCGGTGGTGCAAGAAATTTTTTGGTACCTTCCAGACACTTTGAAAAATGTTATTATGCTCTTGCGGAATCGCCTCAAGTATTCAAACAATTATTGATGATTGCAGGGTTTGATAAATATTTTCAGATTGCTAAGTGTTTGCGAGATGAAGATTTAAGAGCAGATAGACAACCCGAATTTACTCAGCTGGATATAGAGATGTCCTTTGTAGATGAAGAAGATATTATGAATGTTATAGAGGATTTGATGGTTGAAATTTTTTTTCATTTTGGGTTAGCAAATCTTCAAAAGCCATTTTCTAAAATGACTTATAGAGAAGTTATAGAAACATATGGAACTGACAAGCCTGATTTAAGGTATAATTTTAAAATTCATAACATAACAGGATATTTTAAGGATACTTCAATAAATTTTATAAGAACGCTGGTGAATAATGGTGGTGTTGTTTGTGCTTTACCATTTCCATATAATATAGATTTTCATGCTTCTGAAATGGAATACATAGATAATATTGCGAAGCAAAGGAAGTTTCCAGGTTTTTTTGTTGTATCCCCATATGAAAAACTATCAGGAGTTGCAAAAAAATTGAAAGATAAAGAGTTGGGCGTTTTGAAGTCATTAGTTAAAAATAAGCAGAAAATATTTATTTTAAGTGGTAAAGGGGATAATCTTTATAAAACACTTGGACAATTAAGAAATTATTTAATTGCCAACAAATTAAAGGATACCTGCTATATTGATAATAGCACAGATAAGTATAAGTTCTGTTGGGTATATGATTTCCCTATGTTTGAGATATCAGAAGAAACAAAAGAATTAGTAGCAGTTCATCACTTATTTACGATGCCAAAAGATTATGACGATGAAAATGTATTAAATTGGAAAGCACGTTCATATGATTTGGTATTGAATGGCATTGAGATAGGTGGTGGTAGTATACGAAATCATTCTTTAAAATTACAACAGAAAGTTCTAAGTAAATTAGAATTAAAAACTGACCCTAATAAATATTTAAAATTTTTTTTGGATGCTTTATCATATGGAGCACCACCACACGGCGGAATAGCTTTAGGACTTGATAGAATTGTAGCTATTTTGCGCAACAAAGATTCTATTCGTGATGTTATAGCCTTCCCTAAAACTGCATCAGGTCAGTGTCTTGTAACAGGTGCTCCATCTACAGTAGATTAAATGAAAAAAGGTATCCTATTAATTTTTGTCCTAAGCATTATATCCATATTGTCAGTGATTGTTCTTGGAATTCTTAATATAACAGACATCGCTCAAAAAGTCGTATCTCTTTATCACTATCAGATAAAAAGTCAGTTCGCTGCACATAGTGGATTAGAGTTTGCAAGAACGAGAATGCGAAATATGCTGACTAATAATCCAATAATTTCAGTGACAAATCCTTTTTATTATAGAGGTGAAATTGAAGATTTAGAAATATGGGGATACTCAGATGTAAATAAAAATAATTTTCCAGATACTATCGGAATTGCTGTAGATGATGCACTGTACCCGTCTTTTGCAGCAAGAGAGAGTTTTTATGCAAAGAACAATAAAAGTTTTTCCTATTCAGGTATCTTAGATGATTCTAAGGAATTTCGTAGTGTATTTAAACTAAAAATTGTCGATTTATCATCTACTGTATATATTGGTAAAATATCCATGGGAACTAAGAATTTTCTTAATAATTTGTCTCAATACTTAAATTATCCTGTTTATTTAGGTGATATTTTATTTTCCATTTACCTTGAGAAAAACAAAATAGATTCTTTCGATAGTTTAAAAGACATACTGCAATATCCTCAAGCAAATGTTTTATCAAACTTTTTAAGCTTGGATGGCTGGCAATATTCAAATTTAGTATTTTCACGAAAAGGTCAAGTTGAAAAGGAAATTATTAAATCTGGCTATGATTTTTTACAGCGAAGCTTAAATAACATAAGTTTTGAAGATAGAGCACCATTGAATATCAATATAATATCTAAGGAGATGATAAAATCCAATTTGTATAATATGGGCGCTAATATATTGATAGAAAGCCCGGATTATAATATTGATATACCAACGAATATATCATTACAGGAAGCATTTAAAATATTAACCACCCCTTATGAACTAATAAAATATGCAACAAAAGTAAGAAGTAAAAATATTCCAAAATTAGGGTATATCAAATATTATAAAATAGATGATGAAAAAATTGATAAGTTAGTTGAGCTAATATTAAAACAACGAGTTGAAAAACCTTTTGATACATACGATTCATTTTATAACTTTCTTATAAGAACTGCACCGCAAACCACTTTGTCCAAAACTGACATCGATATTATATATACAAATATATATCCTCAAACTTATTTACAAAAATTAAATTTTGATAAGAGTTTAAAAATAAAAGTTGATAAATCTGATTTAACGAATCAAACATTAGAGTTTATATTTTTTTCTCCTGGGAAATTTTATGTAGAAAGTGTCGGTTATGTAATTCACAAAAAGACAGGTGAAATTGTAAGTAAGGATGTTGTTTCAGGAACTTTTTCATCTTATGAAATTTCAACATTTTTAACACAAGAAGATTTTGAGAGTGGTTCGGTTACATTTGATATGTTAGCCAAACGGTTAAGAGGTGTTTCTGTTGGGCCACTTTATAGTAATTTTAGAAAGAATAAATTAAGAATTCAAAAGAATATTTCTGGTTTCTTGACATTAGGGTTAGTAACAAACGGGATTACAACAGATGATATTACTTATTGTGATACTTTCGTAAATCCAAGACCAGATGTTGGTTATCAGGATGAGAGTGAATATGTATTATTCAACGATGGTGCATATAGTTCATTAGAGTATGCTTTAAAAATACCCGTAGATAAAAATTTCCCTATCATGGATTTTATGGATTTTTTTGGAGTAAAATATAAATGTGATTTTTTTAGAGGAACTGCATTAGAGCATGCATGTGGTAAGATAAGTAAGGGAACTTTTTGTTTCTGGATTAAACCTAATTATGAAACTCAACATTCTACGCGTATGAGAACTTTAATCTACTTACAATCTATTGATCCTAAGTTTGATAAAACTGATAATATAAAATATGTAGACTCGTTTATTGTAAGTTTTGTTCCTGTAAATCTTGTAAAAGAAATGGTAAAACAATACTTTCCTATGTTTGCGCCTCATACTGAGTATTCAATAACCTCACCATTTTTCTTGTGGACACCTAAGGTTAATCCTACTTATTTATCTTTGATAAATAGTAAAGAAGAACTTTTAAAAGAAGGACAATGGACACATATATGCGTTCAGTGGGATAGTATGAGAACAATAGAAAGAAGTTTAGGTGCAAAAATCATTGTTAATGGTGAAAATAAAACATTTTTGTTTGGTAATGATTACTCAACTGACTATGCAAGAATGTTTAGATACTTTGCCCCTACTTTTATTAAGTCAAAATATATTGTATTTGGTGCAGAAGAAAATCAACGCTTTTGGAATTTTCCTTTGGAGGCAACTATTGATAACATTATAATTTCCAAAAAGGAATATACCATTGAGCAAATAAATGATTTCATATACAAATATGGAAGATATATCAACAAAGATGTTTCCTGGCAAAGTCCTACCATAAAGACAGTATATAAGCAAAGAAAAGCACTTTTCTATACAGATTACCATTCTACAGACAAAGTGAACTTTTATATAAGTTTAAAAGGTGATAATGATTTTGGAAAAAAGATTCTAACTCCTGTAACATTATTTGATGATTTGCCTGATTTATCTTCATTTAAATTTGGAATTCATTTTGATATTTTGGATGAAAGTAGTGCACTTTTTGAGACGCCATTTATCAAACAGATTTTATTATTTTTATATACTCCGCAAAATAATTTAACTATTGCTAATGTTGATATTTTGTTAAAAAATAAAAAGTAACAAATCACTGTTTAAATTTATCTATAAATATAAAATTAGTTTGCTATTATAAAGTTTGCAACAAATTTTATCCTTACTTAGTAGCTATTAAAATATGCATATATATGGTATGTGTTTATCTGAAATGTATGTTTAATTGTTTAATAATGTATGTGAGAGACTTTATAATGCTTTATTGGAGATAGTATTGTTTTGAATCGTTGAAGTATCAATTTTTTTAAGGAAGTACTTGAGTTTTAGCGATGAATTCTATTTAAGGTGTGCAAAAATGATTCTTCCAGCGCTTGTTGTTATAATACTTGCAACAGTTACATTAACTATTTTACCGATTTGAGGAGCGGCGTTTTCTACTACTATCATTGAGCCATCATCTAAATATCCGACTGCCTGACCTGGGTTTTCACCATGCTTTATAAGTTTAATAGAAATTTCCTCACCAGGTAAAAATACAGGTTTTAAAATATTTGCTAGGATATTTACATTAATGTAATTTACACCTTCAAGTTGTGCTAATTTGCACAAATTTAAATCATTTGAAATCAAGATTGCTCCTAATGTTTTTGAGAGGCGAATAAGTTTTTGGTCGACACTTCCTGTAAAAGGTAACTGACTTTCGTATATTTCTAAAGATATCTTTTTGGAATCCTGTAATTTTGTAAGTGTTTCTATCCCTCTTCTCCCTTTCATTCTTTTTAATTTATCTTCCGAGTCTGCTAAAAATTGTGTTTCTTCCAAAATAAAGCGTGGAACTATTACTGCGCCACGTATAAGATTATTTTCAACCATATCATATATTTTCCCATCAATCAGAATACTTGTATCTAAAACATATAGGTCACCCTTTGACGATGTAGCATGTTCCTTTTTTAACTCTATAAAGGGTATTAAAAATTTGAATTCACTCTGCGCCTTTAAAACAATCACTAATACCAGGTATGTAATAACGAAGGTAAAAACTAATTTAATCCAGAATTCATATTTCTCAAATTCGTTGGGGGAGGAAGTTTTGAATTCCTCAATCACGGGCAGGATAAGAAATGCTTGCACAAAAAGATATGAAACTAAAAATCCAAACATAAGACCGATAATAATGATTGATATATAAGGTATAATATCCTTGGTAAAAAAAATTTCTAATATCACTAATATAATTGATATTAGTAGTCCTGTAAATGTAGCAATTATTTTTGCTGTTTGAGTTTGTAATATACTATTACCAAATGCATATGATATGGATGTAGAAAGTATTATGAATATTATTCTAAGGAGTATTAAGGTAAAGTTTTCTTTTGTTTGTTTCATAATCTTTCGAAAGGATGAAAAAGGCGTTTATACTCTTCCTGTGCAAATCTATCTGTCATACCACAAATATAATCAGCGACTGTTCTTTCTACACTTTGCATCTTTAACAATGTGTAATATTGGGGTGGTAACTGTTTTGGATTATTTCTATAAGCATTAAATAGCTGAATTATAAAAAATTTAGCTTTCTCTGCCATTGCAATTAACTTGTAGTGATTATAAAAGTTGTCGTATAAAAATTTATTAAGTTCATTAAATCTTTTGGAGAATGTAGTGGAAAATGAGACTAAAAAGGAAGGGTGTTTTCTTATATCTTCTAATGAACATATAGAATTTCTTGTAAGATTTTCACTTGTAGTATATATAATATCAGTTACGACAATATCAATAAATCTTCTTACAATTTGTTTTCTCAAGATAGAAAAGGTATCGGATGGTTTTATATTGTTATAGATTTCTTTTATCAATGTAACATCAAGAAGAGCATCAAATTCTATTAGATTGGATTTGAGTGAGTCATCGATATCATGAGCGGTCCATGCGATATTATCAGCAATTTCGGCTATTTGTGCTTCTAAAGGAGGTAACAGGTGTGGTAAAAATTCTTTTTCTACTTTATAAATATTAGAATGTTTTCTCAATGCTTCTCTTACTTCCCATGACAAATTTAATCCACGGAAATTGGGGTATGGAGTTTCAAGAAATTCTACGGTTTTCACTGCCTGGACATTGTGGTTAAAGCCATCTTCATTTTGAAGTAATTGATTTAAAGCATTTTCTCCAGCATGTCCAAAAGGAGGATGCCCTAAATCGTGGGCTAAAATTATACATTCAGTTAAGTCTTCATTAACATTTAGAGTTCTTGCAATAGTTCTTCCAATAGAAGTAGCTTCCAGGGTGTGTGTTAAACGATTTCTAAAATAATCGCCTTCATGATTAACAAATACTTGTGTTTTATATTCCAGTCGTCTGAAAGCATTAGAATGCACTATACGGTCCCTATCCCTTTGAAATGTTGTTCTATAAGGATGTTCATCTTCTTTGTATTCTCTGCCTTTAGAATGTTTGGACAGAATTGCGTATGGAGCTAGTATTTTTTCCTCTCGTTCCTCTAATTGCTGCCTGGTTAAAAACATTTCCTTCTATTTATTTTTATATATTTTACTTCTTATATACTCTATTGTTTTTAAAAGTCCATTTTCAAAGGAAATTTTTGGTTCCCAATTCAAGATCTGTTTTGCTCTGGAAATATCAGGTTTTCTTCGCTGAGGATCATCTTCCATCTTACCTGTGTGTATAATAGAACTTTCACTGTTAGTTAATTTTTTTATGAGAGTTGCAAGTTCGTTCATTGTGATTTCTTTTGTATCACCGAAATTTATTACACCAATGTAATCTGATAGCATAAATTTATATATACCTTCTATTAAGTCGGTAATATAACAAAAGGAGCGTGTTTGATTGCCGTCACCATAAATGACTATCGGTTCATTTTTAAGAGTAGCAGTGATAAAAGATGGTATAACTCTTCCATCATCAAGTCGCATTCTTTCTCCATATGTATTAAATATTCTGGCAACTTTTATATCCATTTTATGCTGTCTGTGATATGCAAAGGACAAACTTTCAGCAAATCTTTTTGCTTCATCGTAGACACCACGAGGACCTACGGGATTTACATTGCCATAATAGCTTTCAGTTTGTGGGTGGACTTGTGGATCACCATACACTTCACTTGTTGATGCTAAAAGAAACTTTGCATTATTCTTCTTTGCAATGCCTAATGCATTTAATGTTCCTAATGCTCCTACTTTTAATGTCTGGATGGGATATTTCAGATAATCTTTTGGACTGGCAGGACTCGCAAAATGCAAGACAAAATCTACTTCTTCTGTAAAGTTTATCCTTTCAGAAATATCAGCATTTATAAATTTAAAATTAGGATTGTCTAAATTATGATTGATATTCTCCAAAGAGGAAGTTAAAAAATTGTCTATACCAAAAACTTTGTATCCTCTATTTAGAAGAAAGTCAACCAAATGTGACCCAATAAATCCCACCGCTCCTGTCAGTAGTATGCTTTGCATTCTGCAAATTTTACATTCTTAATGTGAAAAAAATAGAAAAATACAGGATTTATTATAGAATAGTATAATTCTTCTATATGGAACAACGTAAATATAAGAGATTTAAAGCAAATTTACTAGTGCGTGTTAAAACCTTAGGAGTCGCTAAAAATATTAAAAACAATTTACAAGCTTCTAACATAAGTTTAGGTGGAATATTTCTTTCAACACCATATCCATTTCCTAAAGATACTATTGTGGAATTAACTTTGAAGCTTCCAGGAACAGAAGATACTGTGAAATTAAAAGGTATAGTTAGATGGGTTTCAAATCAACCGGAGAATCCAGGTAATGGCATAGAATTTGTTGAGGTTCAACAGTTAGACAAAGAAAAATTATCTAAATACATATCAAATGAATATGTAAAAGACTTGCTATATATGTGTGAGAATAATAAAACATATAAAGACTTTTTAATTTTATGGAATAAATTTAATAATAAAGAATTTGATTTTTCTGCATTATCAAAATTTTTTAATTTGACCAAAGAAGAACTTGATAAAATTGTTGAGTATTTTTTCAACATGAAAATGGTAGAGATGTCAGGTAATAAAATTAAATTTGTCTCTCCACACGAATTACCTGCTTTGAATGAATATATAAAAAAGATTGAGGGAAAAAAATGAATAGTGAATCTTGCTTTTTGAATTCCAATGACCAAAGACAGGGGAATAGTTATAACTGACAAAATATATAGAAATACAAGTCAGCTGATAAAAATCTTCCTGGAAAACAATGGTTTTGTATTGGGGTATGCCAAAGGGATTTATAGAATAAAGAAAAGTGATTTTGATGGTCCGTTTAAAACATTTTTCGAATATGAAGTCGAGGTTCACGGCAATCCGGAATGTAATGATGTTGTATTGATAACTTCTTCAAAATGCATAGCTAAAATTGATTATACAACATTTGATAAATTACTATTTTTTAAAAAAATACAGAATTTCATTGAGTTCTTTTTTGTATTAGGATACAGGAATGTATCTATATATAATTTTCTAAGTTTATTTATAACTTATTCAAATAAGTTTGAGAAGCAGCACTTTTTACATTATGCTTATTTTGTTTGCAACATCTTAAAATTATTGGGGCTGTTAAATTCTTCTTCTGTAAGTAGATTAAAGTTATCAAAAAGGATGCATTCGTTTATAAAATTCCTACTTTCCTCAAACCTTTTAAAAAAAACCAATTTGATAGTTGAAAATTCTTTGTGTTTAGAGTTTGATTATTTTGTAAAAAATAATTTTCATCAATATTATAATAATTTATATGTTCAAAGGAGCGGAAACTAAAAGGCGACAGATGGTGCAATTTTTTCTTAGTATTAAGTATCTTATAATACCGTTTCTAAAATTAATGTTTTTATCAAAAGTGGATATTGTTGTAGCAAAGTTGTAATATTCACTTACAATTTTTGGCTGTGAGATAAGATAATGATGACAATGATGAAGAGGCGTAGTATAAAACAGATGATAGGAGTCATTACTTTTTTGTATGTATTGTTAGTTATTTCATTGCGAGCGGAATGGCAATGGTCTAAGGAAACAGGTTGGATAAATATAAGGAGAGTTCGATTAGGGAATAGTGGCAAGTTGAATAGGGAAGGTGTAAAATTACTTAAAGAAGGCAGATGCGAGGAAGCGACTCAATATTTTATAAGTGCCTATAAAACATCTAAAAGTGGCAAATTTTCTCAAAAGATTTTGCTCAATTTAGCAACAGCGTGGATATGTGCTAAAAAATATTATAGAGCCTATAGTATACTAAAAGTTATAACTGAAAGATATCCTCATTCACCATATTTAGAAGAGATAATAAAATTAAATTATGAAATAGGGTTTAATTTCCTCCGAGGTGCAAAGAAAGAGATTTGGGGGGTTTCAATATTACCAGCAAAAAGTATTGGTCACAATTTAATACAATCACTAATAGAAAAGTATCCATTTTCTAAATATACTAAGGATAGTGTAATAAAATATGCTAATTTTTCTTATGCCAGAAAAGATTATGCGTTAGCGTATAGGTTCTACAAAAAATATGTTGAACTATATCCTGAAGATGAGAATGCAGGCTTTGCAATAATAAGGATGTTTCAGAGTAAACAGAACGATACATTTGGAGCTAGTTATGACAAAACGAATATAGAACAGTTGGAGTTAGAATTAACAAAACTATATTTTGAGAATGCAAGAAAAAAGATACTGAGCGACAAAGAGTACCAGAAGGTAAAAAATACTGTTGAGAATTTGAAAGCAAAGGCAGATTTTGATGTTGCGATGTATTACTTAAAGGTTGGTAAAAAAAAGGCAGCTTTTACATATCTTGAAAGTATAATGAATGATTATCCTAAATCAGTGTATGCAGAAAGGGCTAAAGAAGAACTTAAAAAACATAGTAGTAAGAAGTAGTTTTATATATTTTCTTACTTTTTTGTCTTGCGCGATGGAAAAATTTAGTTATTATAAAGTATACATTGCACCCATACTGAATAAAACTAACTGGGTGCAACTTGATACGGAATTGCTTGAATATTTACACAGTTTTTTTAACAAATTTACACAAATAGAGCGTTCAAAGCAGTATGCAGATGTCCATATATTTACGACAATAACCACAGTGCAGATGACTACTCCTGTAAGTAGTAGATTCGATGAACCCGTATTTTCAGAAGTTTCAATAGGTGGCAAAATTCAGCTGGTTACAAAAAAAGCAACCTATAACTTTGAGTTTTATGAGAATGTTCCATATATACGTGTGCAGCCAGAAACTTTGGACCATGGATTACAAAGATTATATGAAAAGGTTGCTTCGCGAATATATTTCTATCTTGCAAAAATTATAAAAGATGATAAAAAAATATAGTTTTTTTATTTTACTATTAGTTGTAATACTTTTTATAATTTTTGGAAGATACATCAATGTGTACCAGTATTCTTCTCTTGATTATTATGTGTTTAAGAAAGAATTAAAAGCAAAAAATATATTGACAGTTACGGTAGAGGATGATAAGATAAGTGGAGTGTGTTCAAAAAATATTATGCCGCGCTGTAAAGGGGATAGATATGAAACATTCATTCCTGAACCGTTACTTAAGGATTCTAAAGAGTTAAGGGAATTGAACGAAATATTTGCTAATAATTTTGGAGAGAATCAGTTAGACAATTTTAGGGTTAAACCAAGACAATCACCGATATGGAATATACTTTTGCAGAGTTTGCCATGGATAATAATTTTTGTTTTGGGATGGTATTTTTTAGTAAGGCAATTGAGGATACAAACGCAGGGTGGCATTTCAGAATTTACAAGGAGCAGGGCACAAATTATTAGTAAGGATAGGATGAAAGTTACCTTTGAAGATGTGGCAGGAATAGAAGAAGCAAAAGAAGAGGTTGTGGAGATCATAGAGTTTTTGAAGAATCCTGAGAAATTCAGGAAGATAGGAGCGAGGATTCCGCGTGGAGTCCTATTAGTAGGTCCCCCTGGCACTGGTAAAACGTTACTTGCTAAGGCGATAGCAGGTGAAGCAGGTGTCCCATTTTTTTCTATTTCCGGTTCTGATTTTGTCGAACTATTTGTGGGTGTTGGAGCAGCTAGAGTAAGAGATCTATTTAAAAAAGCCAAAGAAAATGCTCCGTCAATAATATTTTTAGACGAAATTGATGCTGTTGGCAGGAGGAGAGGAACGGGGTTAGGGGGTGGTCACGATGAACGAGAACAAACATTGAACCAAATACTTGTTAATATGGACGGATTTGATACACATGACAATATAATTGTTATTGCTGCTACCAATAGACCTGATGTCTTAGATCCTGCTTTACTTCGGCCTGGAAGATTTGATAGGGAAATTGTTATAGACCTGCCAGATGTAAAGGGTAGATTAGAAATTTTGAAGGTTCATACAAAAAAGGTAAAACTTTCCTCTGATGTTAATTTGGAAACGATAGCAAAATCAACGCCATTTTTTAGTGGTGCTGACTTGGCAGCTCTGGTAAATGAAGCGGCAATTATTGCCGCTATGAAAAAAAAGGTAAATATAAGTCAAGATGATTTAGAAGAGGCACGAGATAAAGTTAAATGGGGAAGACAGAAAAAAAGTAAAGTTATGGAGGATGAGGATAAAAAAATCACCGCTTATCATGAAAGTGGTCATGCATTACTGGCAAAGCTACTTATGAAAAATGAACCTGTTCATAAAGTAACTATAATTCCCAGAGGTATGGCTTTAGGTGCTACAATGAGGTTACCTGATAAAGATAGATATCACATCCAAAAACAATATGCATTAAATACCATTACCGTTTTATTCGGGGGAAGAGCTGCCGAAGAAATTTTTTGTTCAGATATTTCTGCAGGCGCAAGTAATGATATAAAAGAAGCAACTGAGCTTGCAAAAAAAATGGTGTGCGAGTGGGGTATGTCAGAAAAATTAGGGATGGTAAACTATTCAGAAATAGAAGAACATTTCTTTTTAGGTAGAGAAATAGCAAAAAAAAGAGAACACTCTGAACGAAGTGCAGTTTTAATTGACATGGAGATAAAAGAGATATTAACTAACGCATATAAACGTGCAAAAGAATTGATTGAAAAACATAAAGACCTATGTGAAAAACTTGCAAAAGAGTTGCTTGCTAAAGAAGTATTAACTGCTAAAGAAATAGATGCCATCTTACAACCTATTTTACTTCAAGACAAAAAATAATAAGTTGGTAGATTAAACACCAATAAGGTTAGGAATTTAATTCTTCAACCTTTGTAAAAAGGAGAAGTTTTATGTATATTAAATGTAGAAATAGAATTATTAGATTTACTCCATATAAGTGTTTTATAATGGGAATCCTAAATATAACACCTGATTCATTTTACGATGGAGGAAAATTTTTTAAGTATAAAGATGCTAAAGAAAGAGTAGAAAAAATGATTTCAGAAGGTGTTGATATTATCGATATAGGCGGTGAGTCAACTCGTCCAGGTAGTAAAGCGATTAGTGAAAAAGAAGAATTAGAAAGAATATTGCCAATAATAAAATTTATTGATAAGTTAAATGTAAAAAATATCCTTATATCCGTAGATACATATAAGTCAAAAGTATTGGAAGAGGTGCTGTCTTATAATGTACATATAGCAAATAATATTTTTGCATTAAGAACTACTTATGAAAATAGAATAATCAATAATGAAAAATATGCACAAATAGTGAAAGAAAAAGATTTAGGGTTGGTTTTAATGCATATGCAAGGCACACCATCCACTATGCAAATTGCGCCTTATTATAAAAATGTAGTAAATGACATAATACATTTTTTTTCAGAGCGCCTTGAATATATCAAAAGCATAGGTATTAAAAAAGAAAATGTTATTATTGATCCAGGTATAGGATTTGGTAAATCATATAAACATAATATCCAGCTGTTAAAAAATTTGCGAAAATTCAAAAAGTTTAATAGACCCATTATGGTCGGTGTTTCAAGAAAAAGTTTTTTAGGAAAAATGTTAGGTTTGAATATACCACAAGATAGGTTATTTGGTAGTTTAGGTGCAAATATCGCCTCTTTTTTAAATGGTGCAAATATTCTGAGAGTTCATGATGTTAAAGAAACTAAACAAGTTATAAAGGCATTTAAAGCTATATATGAATCTTAATATTTTTGGGTATAGCATCTATATAAATCTTATCAGTATATTAGAAATACTAATAATATATTTAATGATATTCTTATTTATTAAATTCGTTCTCTTAGCACGAATTGGTATCCAGGTTAAACTCTTGATTTGTTTATTTATAGGGTTAGTTATTGTGTTGGAAATTGTAAGTAGAACTTTATCATACAGTAATATTTTTATTGTGAAATATAGAAGCATAATTTATATAGGTTTTATTGTAATATTTCTTTCTGTATTTCAACCTGAGTTAAGATATGTTATACTGAAAACATTTAACTTATATAAGAAGAGTAAAATACCTTACAATAATATTAGTAATGTTATGGAATTATTAAAACCGTTACAGGAAAAAAAGATGGGAGCACTAATAGTTTTGGAGAATTCTATAAGTGTAGAGCCATATATTACTTCACACATTGAAGTAGATTCAAAGCTGACAAGTGAAATTTTATTATCAATATTTTCCAAGTTATCTATCTTGCATGATGGCGCTGTAGTAATAAGTGGTGATAGAGTAAAATATGCTAAAGTTTTTTTCAAGTTTGTAGATAGCCAAATATCAGATAGTCGATTAGGAGCAAGGCATAGGGCTGCGATTTTTATATCTACTCAAACGGATGCTGATGTGTTCGTTATATCTGAGGAAAGAAATACGATTTCTCATTGTAAAAATGGCACGCTTAACGAGATTCATTATTAATACCAAACACCTACTCATTACAACACAACATAATGTAACTAACAATTGCATACTATTTTTTGTTATCTTTTTTTTATATTCTATATTTATTTTCCCACAAACAGTAAATATAGAAAAAAATGAATATGATTTTGGTGATAACTTTAATATTCTGTATTCGGATATAAAGAAAAATCAAATTCGGGTGTTGGGAGTAAAAAATGTAAATAAGCTGTCAAAAAAAATTGTATTGGTTATGCATAATCTTCTGCTTGTAGATAGTGGTATAAAAGCGAAGAAAAATTACTCCAGAAGATTTGTCAATTTGAAAGATATCCAAAGATTCTTGGTAAAAATGGGGATAAAATCTACAATCATAGGTGATAGTATTTATGGCAACTATTTTGAGAGTAATAATGGAATTAGTAGGGTTCCCGTCATAAACTATTCAAAGTTTGTAAAGAAATTAAAAATAAATGGTTCCATTTATGAAATAAAACAGATACGATTAGGTAGTATTAACAATTTAATTAATATTCAAACTAAAATAATTATCACTAAAGATACAAAAGCAATATTTGACAAGAAATATTCAATGCTACTTCCTTTTTCATTATCTGAAGTTGACGGCAATTTTTATATATATCTTTGTGCTTTTAAGTTCGGATTATTAAAGAGTACGATGGATTATATATTTAACAAAGGATTATCTTTAAACTGTAGCTCCTTAAACATAGCTACTTTAAAGGAGGAGGAGTTATTGACAACTTATTTTGATCCTGATGAATTCGGTAGCATAATGCGCGGAATTCCTATAGTTTATGTATTACCTGTAAATAATGAGAAGATAGATAAAATAGTTATAGTTTTGAGAAAGAAGAAACTATTATTAAACTTATGCAAAAGAAACGTAATTCCTTGTAAAGTAATAGAGAAAGTGAATATAGATATAGAATTTCCTAAAACTTTATTGACAATATCAGGAGGTCCAAAAAATAAACCTAAAATAATACTTATCCATTCTTCTAAAATAGAAACAATCACACTTTCTTTTTTAACTGAATAATCTATTTACTAATACAGGTAAAATGAGTTAATAAATATTTATTTGTTTTATACACATTTGTGTTTTTCAATAAAGACATACGACTTTATCTTTTTTTCATTGTTGAATAATTAGAGTTCTCTATCTACTTTTGTATTGGCAAATTTTGATTTCGCCTGATATTTTTGTTGTAAAGCGATAATTTATGCAATAATAAATTGCGAGATTTCTCAATTAGGCAAGGTTAGATTATGATGTTTTTTAACTCAGTTTTTTATGTTTTTTGCAACACTTTTCATCACTGTGGATTTTCTATAAGGTTATAATATAAAATAGGAGGGGCTTGAACTACCCCTCCTATAACAACGAAGATGAGAGACTTTTAGTTACAAGGCTCAGAACTACAAGAAGATTGGTTTTTCTTCATTTTTTTTCCTTTTGATGTTTTTTTCATCTTAGATTCATTTTTTTTCTTCGTCATCTTTTTCACTTTCCTTCTTCACCCCCTTCCCACATACTCATCTACATTTTCAATATATATATTTTATAAATTTATAACCAGATTGTCAAGTTATTTTTTTGTAATATTCCTGAGAACTTATATTCTTAAGATATGGCTCAAAAGATAAAAAATAATTTACAAACTTTTGGTTTTAACTTCTAATTTTTTAAGGAATCTTTCTACTATAATTTTGGCGATATTGTTACCTGTTGCTTCTTCCATTCCTTTAAAACCAGCGGTAGAATTAACTTCTATAATTACAGGACCATCTTTTGTAAATAGAAAATCTACCCCTGCAAAATCCAAGCCTAAAATTCGCGATGTTTTTATTGCAAGAGTTTTTAATGAGTCTGCTATATCAACTTCTGTGCAGATACCACCTTTGTGAACATTTGATCTGAAATCACTGCGATGTGCTTTTCTCTTCATTGCACCTATTACCTCACCGTATAATACTAATACTCTGTAGTCACATTTTTTTGATTCTTTAATGTAATGTTGAATTATTACTTCCTCTCCTAAAAAATTCAAGGTATCAAGAACTGACATGAGAGAGAACTTATTATCCACATATATTACGCCATTTCCTTGAGAACCTTGTAAAATTTTTATTACATATGGTGGATCACCTAAAATCTTTGCTATCTGCTTCGCATTTGTAAAACTTGCTACACTTAATGTCTTTGCAATAGGTAAATTATGTTGGAGTAATATCTGGCTTGTAAGTAATTTATTCTTTGTATTATATATGGACATCGCACTGTTTAATGTCGGAATACCCATCAATTCAAATTGATTTAAAACCGATACCGCATATTCTAACCCAGATGTTCCTATTCTCGGTATTACACCGTCAGGCTTTGGTATTTTTTTATCAAGATAGTATAGAATTTTTTTAGCGTTTGATAAATACATTCTTATAAGTATGTAGTCATAAATACATACTTCTACATTTTTATTTCGTAGCTCTTCTATAATTCTATGTGTAGAATATGGAAGAATACTTCTGGTAAGAATAATTATTTTCATCAACGATAATTATATTATGGTAAATAATAAAAATACAGAACTGATTAAAGAGTTTGAAACATACTTAAAAAATAGTCATTATAGTTCTAATACAATCTACAACTATATTTTAGATTTGAAGGATTTCTTAAAAGAATGTAACTTGAATTTATCTGAGAGTTCTAATCAAATAAATGAGCAAGTTGAAAAGTATTTTTCAAAGATATCTAACAAACTTTCACAACGTTCCATATATAGACATACAAAATCATTAAAATGCTTTTTCAAATTCTTATCTCTTAATGATATTATTGACGCTGTTCCAAATATCCCTAAGCTAAAATTCATTCCTAAATTGCCTGAAAGATTAGAGGATGAAGAGATAAAAAGGATATTCACTGCCTGTAGTTATATTCAATTCCCATACAGAACAAAAGTAATTGTAAGTTTGTTATATGCTTGTGGTTTGCGGGTCTCGGAACTTACTAATTTAAAACTAAATTGTATTGACTTTGATGCTAAATTCATAAAAGTTTTAGGAAAAAATAGAAAAGAAAGAATAATACCAATATCTGATAGAATTGTAAACCTTATTAATATGTATATGGAAAAAGAAAGAAGATTTTTTAAGTTTGCTCAATCGAGTGAGTATCTTCTATTAAGTAAAAGGAGTAATAAAATCACAAGAATCCAGATTTTTAATCTTATAAAAAAGTTACGGCAATTAGCAGGGATAAATAAAAAGGTTTATCCGCATTTGTTAAGGCATTCTTTTGCAACTAAATTGCTCGAAAATGGTGTAAACCTAAGATTCATCCAGGAATTATTAGGACACTCAAAGTTATCTACCACAACAGTCTATACACATATTGATTACAAAAAACTACAGGAAATTTACGACAAATACTTTTAAAATAGAACCTTAAAGCTGTGGAATTTAAACAAAAAAAGAGAAAACTATTAATTATTTATTACAACTATATTAAATGAAATGAAAAGTGCTTTTTAATCTTAAGTGATGTCATTGCAAAAGATATCTTTTACAACCCATCATTGCACAAGAGACAGTCGACAAGCTAATCTTAAATTTTTGAAAACCTCTTGCTTAATATTATATCAGATAGTAGCTTCCTGTATATTGTTGAATGTTATTATGTATTCACAAAATTTCCATATAAACTTTGATGACCCTAAAAAATTACCGTATTTATTAAAAAAAATAACTGCCCCTTCTTGTAGTAAATGGGGATCAGATGGGTTTGACAGTAAGAAAAAAATGTTTTGGATTAAATACCAAAGAAAGCCCTTGTGTTATATGGTTTATAAACTTCTCAGTTTAAATAATAAAAATTCCTACACATTGCAGTTGGGGTATCAGACAAGTCAACCTGTTTATTTCTCTATGTATCTTATATATATGGACAAGAAATTTAGAAAGAGAGGTTATCAGATAATATATAAAAATATTTTAACTACGAATAAAAAAATCTTGAATATCAGCTTTCAGCCTAAAAAAAATATAAAAAAAGCACTTCTTTACTTTTCAATTCTATATATAAAAAAAACCATCAAATTTTATCTTAAAAATATCTCTTTTAAAAATCAAAAAAAGATTTATTCAAACCTTGATAACTTATACTTAATCCCATACAAGAGTAATATAACTCTGAGAATATGTGCAAGCGGTTTCAAGAAAAGTATCGGAATATTGGGATTTTCTTTCACTAATCTTCTAAAAAAGTTGTCTCCGATTAGTGATACTATAAAAATTCATTCTGACTATCTATGCCTTAAAAAAAACATTAAGTTAGAAAGTGGTATATATTTATTTGAATATTATTTTAAAAGTAATGGCAATACATATCATAAGAAAAGTGTTTTGTGGATAACCTCTAAAATAAAATTACTAAGGAAAATTATCTATGCTTTCAATACAAACTCTAAGCTATTCATTAATATAATTCCTTATATATCTTTTTTGAATTTCAAAGAAAATATTTCAAATAGCGTAATTTTAGAACCATTCCTGGATGAGGGAATATTTTATAAGTTTTATCCAACTAACTCTCATGATTTTTTTAAAAGCACTTTTGCTAAGAAATTTCTAAAAGAATTGGCAATAAATAATAAATTAAAAAATTTATTTGTTATCTTAGATGATACCGATATTCCTTATATAGATATAATCAATTCATATGCCAAATCATACAGAAGTATGTTTAATATGTTCTTTATAAGGGAAAAAGATATGAATAACGATATTTTTGAACCTCTAATAACCTACCCAAAAAAAAGATTCTTGTTTGTGAATATTCCTCCATCTGACATTTTTCAGATACCAAATAATTATATTTTGGTGCTAAATTATCACTATTTTGAAAAATTTATACCTTTAGTATTATTGAAACTTATAACATATGAAGCATTGCCAATAACAGAAAGTGATTTTTCTGATGAATATAAATTCTACATGAATAAAAATAGAACTATAACTGTTATAAAATATTCAAAATCGCCTATCCAGATGTCTTTGTTTCCTATTGAAAATATAATAAGTAATATAGTTATCGATCTTAAACAATTTGGGTATGATACGGATAGGAAAATTCATATATTAAGATTCAAAGGTGAATTACCTTCTTCGCTGAGGAAGACTAAAGATAGTGTGATAATTGCTCCCCGAACCTTTTTTTTACCGAAAAGTAAAATTAACGCACATATCTCTTTCAAAAATTTCTTTAATGAGGAGTTATATGTTAAGCATATCTACATTCATTCCCGACGGCGATGGGAGATTTTTATAGATGCTCCTAAAAATAAAATAAAAAGTGATGAAAAAATTCTAATACCATTTACTATAACACTACCTTCAATCACACCCTTACAACGTTTTGTTTTTGAAATCCATTTAAAACTACACCATAGAAAAATAGGTGATATTGACATTAGAAAAATGTTTACCCTATCTATGAAAAACAAAGAATTTGACTTTAAGAAAAAAGTGCTCAAAAATAATTCTGGTGTTAGTGTAATATTTGATTTCTTCAACAAAAAAAATGTAAGAAATGCTTATAATATTGTAACGGTTCAACCTCCTCACCTATTGAAAGAAGAAATCTTTATACGACTGCAACCCAGAAAAAAAGAAACTACTTATATAAAATTAAATAATGTAAATACTAGAAAACCTCTTCTTTTTTCAATCAAGAATGTCCTAACCAAAGTGATATATTTTATAGAACTATCAATAAAGTAAATTACCAATAAATTTCAAATTTCTCATAGAATTTCTGAGTGTTTTGGAATAAGGATTTTTTGTTAAAAAGTTTAAAATATAATGACGGTGATAAAAAGTTAAGAGTAAAAAGTATGACAATTTATTTGGATTATGCTGCAACCACGATGCCTGACAGAGATATTTACAAGGAAATGGAAAATTATTTTTTCCAATTCTATGCTAATCCTTCTTCTGAGCATTATTTTGGTAAACAAGCAAGGGAAATATTGGAAAATGAGCGTGCATCATTAGCGGAAGCACTATGTATTACTCCATCCGAGGTAATTTTTTGTAGTTCAGGAACAGAAGCAAATAATTTAGCACTTCTGGGCAGTGCCTACGGCAATTGTCACAAAGGAAAGCATATAGTTTCAACAACTACTGAACATAAATCTGTCCTTGCCCCACTTGCTAAACTAGAAATGGATGGATTTAAAGTAACATACCTGCATGTTGATTCAAATGGTATTTTAAATTTTGATGATTTGAAATGCTCCTTAACAGATGATACAATTATGGTTTCTATTTTAATAGTAAACAATGAAACTGGTATAATCCAACCACATATGGAAATATCAAAGATAATAAGAAGTTTTAATGAGAATATAATTATTCACTATGATTTAGTAGCAGGATTTCCAAAAATTATAAAGAAATTTAATCAACTTGATGCTAACCTTATCACAGTATCAGGGCACAAACTATATGCTCCTAAAGGGATTGCGATGTTATATATAAAATCTGGAACAAGACTTATACCACAAATGTTAGGTGGAGAACAGGAGTTTGGTAAAAGGGCGGGAACGGAAAATTTTTTTGGTGCAGTATTTATGTGTAAATCAATAAAAAAATGCATAAAAGAAATTGACAATGAATTGCATAGGTTAAATGCTTTAAGAGATTATTTCGAAACAAAACTTTTAGAAAAATACAATGACAATGTACTTATTACAGGCAAGAATACAGCGCGTATACCTCATATATTGAATGTATGTTTTAGAAATAAACAAAGAAGAAAAATTATTAAAGAGCTATCAAAGCTTGGCATATATATATCAGGAGGGTCTGCGTGCAAAAGTGGTGAAGATCAACCGTCATATGTAATTTGTGCTATGGGCATTCCTGAAAGTTTTGCGCAAGGTTGTGTTAGATTTTCATTCGGACGTTATACAACTGCTGAAGAACTTAATTATACATTAAGTAAAATATATGAGATTATTAAATATTAATAACATTTACTTATTTCTCTTTTGCATTAAATATTCATTTCCAATTTCTTTTTGACTTTTATATGTCTTACAGATATTATGTTGTTTTTGTGACAGCAGAAAATAAGGAGCAGGCCCAAAAAATAGCAGACGCAGTATTAAATAAGAAACTTGCCGGATGTATTAATACTTTAGAAGTAACCTCTCAATATTGGTGGGAAAACAAGTTACAAAAACATCCCGAGACAATGCTAATAATTAAAACGGTTAAAGATAAGTTTACAGAACTTATGAAAGTGATAAAAGAAAATCATGCTTATAGCGTCCCAGAAATTATTGCTTTACCTATAGTTAAAGGTAATCCGCAATACCTCCTTTGGCTTTCTGATGTAATTTTTGAATGACAATAAAAATTCTCGTTTTACCTTAATTATTTTGCCTTGTAAAAACAGAGTCTATTTATATATCTGTGTTTCAATAGCGATTGTTGCTGGAATATTCTATCTATATAAAATTTTCAAACTTAACTCGTATGAGTCTGCTGACCAAAGAGTGTATATTGGTATTGCAAAGAGTATTGCAGAAAACAAGGGGTATAAAAATATTTACGAGCAATACAACTGGCAGTTTCCTGCACCATATCCACCATTGTATCCATTGATTCTTGCCCTGACATATAAAATATCTCCCGCTTTTCATAAGACCATTATTGTGTTTCATTTTTTGATTTACTTAGTGACAGTAGTCTTAGTTTTCGTTATATTTCAAATCTTATTTACAAAAAGTATTTTTTCTTTTACCCTCACAATATTACATACCATAAATCACATGGTGCTACATTATTTTTTCTCAGCGCCAATAGAAGGATTTTTAATTCTATTATATCTTCTATCTCTTCTATGCTATTATGTTCACATAAAAACTAATAAAGAAAAATATTTTTATTTTCTTCTAATTTTAGGAGCGATTACCCCCTATACAAAGGCATCGGGATTGTCTATCAGTTTAAGTATTATAACTTTTACTTTACTCTACACGAAAAATTTGAAAAAGTTTCTCGCATCTACTTTAATATTATTACCTATCGCAAGTTTCTTTTTCTACTGGTGGCTATTTACAGGAACCCCGGGTAGGTATATATCACACGGATTTTTTTTCACGACAGGTGAGTTTTCTTTACTAAAACTAAATATATCTGAGGTTATATTCTATACCCCATTTAAACTTTTATTTTACTATACAGGTATAGATTACTTAAACAATATTTTCTACAAACCACTCTTATTTATAGGCAGAACAACAAGATTTGATTTGGCAGGATTAATAAGCATATTCTTGTGGATTTTAGTGGTAAAGAATGTTATTAGCATGATAAAAAGTAAGGAATATATGACGTTTTTGATATTTTTTTATAGTATACTGATTTTTGTTATTCATACCTGTACAAATTGTGCTGATGTAAGATTATTGATGATATTTATCCCATTATTTCTATATTACTTCACCTTAGAGATTGAGAAAGTTAAGAATATCTTTACTAAATATTTTCTGTTGTCAGGATTTATTATATTATACTTGTATACGAATATTACTTACCTGTTATATAGTTAACATATAATGTTCTACAAGCTTAAGCGTTTGTGGAGTTTTAATGATTATTTGGTAATACGAACTCTAGTTCCACCTTTTTTAATGGACTCATCAACTTTTTCTAAAACCTTTACAACATCTAAACCAATTTTTTCGTTAGATCTTGGTTTTTTATTTTCTAAAATTGAGTTTATAAAATCATTAACCTGTTGTTTTAATGGTTCTACGATATGCACCTTGGGGCTTTCAATATTACCCTCGCGAACTAAATACTTAAATTCTCCAAAGCTTGTATATGAATTCCTGTCAATCTCTATACCTTTTTCATAAACTTTTAGTGGTTCCTCTGTGCTTAAGTCATTGAATACAATCTTTTTAAATTGTCCAACTACTGCAACTTCTCTTGTTTTATTTGCATCTATCCACGATACATGGATATTAGCCAGAACATTTTTAGGGTAATATAAACTTATAAAAGCGACATCGTATTTATTTTTGGATACCACTTTTGTTGCATTACATTGAACCTCAATTGGTATAGCGTCAACCAAGTAATTAATAATGGAAATATCGTGAGGTGCAAGATCCCAATGAACAGAAACATCTGGTCTTATAAGTCCCAGGTGTGTTCTTTTTGCACTAATATAAAAAATTTCCCCGAATGATTTGTCTAATATAATCTCCTTCATTTTTATTACAGAATTATTATACAAGAAAGTATGTCCTACCATTAAAATACACTTTTTTCTTTTGGCTAATCTTATCATTTCCATTCCTTCTTCTAATTTTAGACATAACGGTTTTTCAACTAATGTATGAATACCATTTTTTAGAAAATATATACTTATTAAGTAATGTGCAGATGTAGGAGTAGCTATTATGACAGCATCTATGTGGTGGTTTTTAACAATTTCAGTATAGTTATTATAGAGCGTTACACGTGGATATTTTATAGCAGTGTTATCTAAATTTTTCTTTACAATATCACAACCATAGATATTGTCAACACAAGGATTTTCAATAAGTAGTCGTATATAGTTTTTACCCCATTGACCTAAACCTATAACACCGATATTCAATTTTGCCACAGTTTCCTATTTTAATTTATATTTTTAAAAAGCGGCTTTAACATTTTGAACCAGTCGGTAAAAGGTTTTATTTTTGTTATACCTAATTTTTTTGGTGGGTATATTTTTGAAACAGGGACTTCTACACATCTAAATCCGGCTTTAATTACTTTAAGATAAAATATAATTTCAAGTTCGTAAGAGGAATAATTTATATTGAAGAAGTTCACATTTTTATTGTTAAGTATTTCAATTTTGAAAGATCTAAATCCATTTGTTGTATCTGTTTTAAACTTGCCACTCTTCAGGGAAAATAGAAAAGGGTGAACGATCCTTGTAGCAAAAAATCTATAAAATGGCATTTTATCATATTTGCCACCAGGTAGAAACCTTGATCCCTGAACAAAATCTGCTTTATCTTGCAGAATGGGTTGTAAAAGTAGAGGGATTTGATTTGGGTCATCTTTATTGTTTCCTGCCATTATTACTGCAATTTTATAATTTTTAGAAATTGCATACTTTAAACCAGTTTTAATTGCTTGTCCAACACCATATCTTTTATCGTGTTGTAGAAAACGAACACCATACTCTCTTAAAATCTTGTCGGTTCCGTCTGTTGACCCATCATCAACAACAACTATGTTTGTCCAATGTTGCTCTGGGAATCTGTCCAACAAAAGTTTCAATTTTTCCTTTTCATTGAATGAAGGAATTATTATTACAGTAGGATTATCCTCATCCATATTTTATATTTTAAGAGAATCAATTTTATGATTTCAAAAAAGTCTTTTATTACTATATTAGAAATAATGCAACTTTACAAGTTAATTATACACGAGCTTGAAACGCATAAATAATTAAAGTCATAATTTATATTAAAATAGATATAAAAAAATAAGTTAAACTGACTATTAACATTGAT
>FWPU01002659.1_pt1 | contig 48279 bp, 50 predicted proteins | sample 2228361 | NCBI WGS metagenome assembly FWPU01 (sample SAMEA103939777, study PRJEB20133) | metagenome
GGTGGGCAAGGTGTGGAAGGTCTGGAAGCCGGAGAAGGCCGCCGCCTCCTAGCGGTCTTCCGCCCGGCGATTCCTATCTCTGGGCGCATCATCTCGGTTAAGTGAATTTGCAGGGGCGAGCCTGTCTCGCCCCTGAGAGGTGGCGTCAGGTGCCAAAAGATCGCCGACTGGGGGTCTAAACTCCCTTGTCTCCACGGCCTGACTCCCGTTATGCTACAGGGGGGCCGGGAAGGCGTTCCTGTTCCCTTATTGCCGCGATGACCAAACAGTATGGAGTCAACCCCATGCGTGATTTTATCTCTCAGCGTGTGCGGAGCGTGCCGCCGTCGGGCATCCGCCGCTTCTTCGACATCGCTGCCACCATGGACGACGTGATCTCCCTCGGCATCGGCGAGCCGGACTTTGTGACGCCGGAGCCGATCCTCAGGGCGGGCATTCACTCGCTGGAACAGGGCGAGACGCACTACACCTCCAACTCCGGCATTCTGGAGCTGCGCCAGGCGCTCTCCCGCTACCTGGAGCGGCTGTACGGCATCAGCTACGACCCCGGCGACGAGCTGCTGATCACGGTCGGGGTGAGCGAGGCGATGTACCTGGCCATGACGGCTACCATCAACCCCGGCGACGAGGTGATCATCCCGGAGCCGTGCTTCGTCTCCTACGCGCCGGAGGTGGTCTTTGCCGGGGGCAAGCCGGTGATGGTTCCCACGCGGGTGGAGGAGGACTTCCAGGTGACGGGGGCCACGGTGGAGGCCGCCGTCACGCCGCGCACCAAGGCCATCCTCATCGGCTACCCCAACAACCCGACCGGCGCGGTGATGACCCGCCAGCGCCTGGAGGAGATCGCCGCCGTGGCCCGCAAGCACGACCTGCTGGTCATCTCCGACGAGATCTACGAGCGGCTGGTCTACGGCATCCAGCACACCCACTTTGCCAGCCTGGAAGGCATGAGGCCACGCACCATCGTGCTGGGCGGGGTGAGCAAATCCCACGCCATGACCGGCTGGCGGCTGGGCTGGGCCGCCGCGCCCAGGGAGCTGCTGGCCGCCATGCGCAAGGTGCACCAGTACACCATCATGAGCGCGCCCACCACGGCCCAGATCGCGGCCATCGAGGCGCTGGAGCGCGGCGAGGAGCACGTGCAGCGCATGCTGGCGGAGTACAACCGGCGGCGCACACTGCTGGTGAGCGGCCTCAACGAGCTGGGGCTGAACGCCTTTGAGCCGAGGGGGGCCTTTTACGCCTTCCCCAGCGTGGCCGCCAGCGGCATGGACGACGAGCAGTTCGCCGAGACGCTGTTGCAGGAGGAGCGGGTGGCCGTGGTGCCGGGCAACGCCTTTGGGGAGAGCGGGCGCGGCTTTGTCCGGGCCTGCTACGCCACCGCCTACGAGAAGCTGGAGGAGGCCCTGGAGCGGCTCCACCGCTTCATGCAACGGCATGGGTAGAGGGAAGGCGGGCGGCCACGCGGGTCGCCCGACGTTTTTCAGTCCGGCCCTGTCCGGTCCTGAAGTTCCGGGAGGTGAGCCGTGGACCAGAGCGAACTCGTCACCTACTGCGGGCTGTATTGCGGGCTGTGCGCATTGAGCGCACCAGGGAGCAGAGACCATGACCCTTGAGCTGATCTCTTCCCCGCTGGCCTTCCTGCGCGGGCGGCTGGGGACGATTCCCGACGAGGACGCGCTCGCCGACTATGAGGCGTGGTGGGAGGATGAGGGCAAAGCGATCTCCTACGCCGTGGACCGCGCCGGGACGCCCTGGCTGCGCATGCACGACCCCTATGGCGCGCGCGTGGATGTTATCGAATACCCGCCGGACTACTGGCGCATGCTGCGCCAGGGCTACAAGGCGGGGGTGGTGTGGCGCGCCTTCGAGGCCGATTCGCTCGTCCCTTCCTACCTGCTGGGCTACCTCACCGCCTTCTATGACCCCGGCCTGTATTGCCCATACATCGTCTCGCTCTCCACGGCAGTCCCCACCGCCAAATACGCGGCGGAGCCGGTGAGGGAGCGCTTTCTGCCACCCCTGCTGCGCCGGGACGACTCCGCCTGGCAGGGCGCAACGTGGATGACCGAGGCCGGGGGCGGCTCCGACCTGGGGACGTTCGTGGAGACGACGGCCCGGCGCGACGGCGAGCGATGGCTGCTGACGGGCGACAAGTACTTCGCCAGCAACGCGGGGGCAGACCTGGCCATCGTGGCGGCCCGGCCTGAGGGCGCGCCGCGCAACGTGCGCGGGCTGGCGCTCTTTCTGGTCCCGCGCTGGCGGGAGGACGGCAGGCTCAACTACACCATCCGCCGGCTGAAGGACAAGGTCGCCACGCGCTCCGTGCCGACGGGCGAGGTGGAGCTGCGCGACAGCGAGGCCTACCTGCTGGGCCAGCCGGAATGGGGCATCTACCTGATCCTGGAGGCGCTCAACCTGTCGCGGGTGGGCAACAGCGTGGGCAGCGTGGCGCTGGCCCAACGGGCCATGGCGGACGCCCTGCGCTTCGCCCAGGAGCGGGTGGCCTTCGGCAGGCCGATCCTGGAGCATCCCCTGCTGGGCCAGCAGTTCCAGGAGCGGGCGCGCCTGTTGCGGTGGGCCTTCGCCCTGGCCTGGGAGGCGGTGCGCCTGCTGGACGCGGTCTGGCGGGAGCAACCGCGCTACTCGGAGCGCTACCACCTGTTCCGGCTGGTGGCCCACCTGGCCAAGTACTGGACGGCGGAGCTGGCCGCCCAGACGGCCCGCTGGGCGGTGGAGGTCTACGGCGGCGCGGGCACGCTGGCCGAGTTCGGCGTGGAGCGCTGGCTGCGCGAGGCGCTGATCCTGACCATCTGGGAGGGCACGCCACACCGCCAGATTCTGGACGGCCTGGAGGCGATGGAGCGCAAAGGGGCGCATCACCTGCTCTTTGCCCACCTGGCGTCGGCGGGAAGGCCAGCCCCACAGGCCCTGGAGGCGATGGCCGCGCGGGTGGAGGAGCACCTGGCCCTGCCAGCGGAGGAGAAAGAGGCCACCGCCCAACCGCTGTTCAACGACCTGGCGGCCTTCACCGCAGAGGCGCTGGGCGAGGACTGAGCCAAGACAGGCCCATCCCAGGTCGTGCTGGCTGGGGACCGGGGGGCCTCACGTGGACAAGCCTTGCCACGGCCCGGCGCGAATGTTACATTTCCCGTATCACGCACATGGTGAGCTTCTCCGAGAATCATGGTCTGGAAAACAGTCTTCGCCATCGTCGGGCTGGGCCTGGTGGCCGGGATGCGGACCTTCTCCGCCCCGGCGCTGCTGAGCACGCACCTGGCCCGTCGCCAGCCACAGCCGGGCCTGGGACCGCCCCTCAACGCGCTGGCCTCCAGGCGGGCGGCCACGCTGCTCTCCCTGCTGGCGATGGGAGAGCTGGCGGGGGACAAGCTGCCGATGACGCCCGCACGCATCGAGCCGCCCGGACTGGCCGGGCGGGCGCTCTCCGGCGCGCTGGTGGGGGCCACGCTGGCCGAGGCGGAGGGCCTGCCCCGCGCCACAGGGGCGCTGCTGGGCGGGCTGGCCGCCCTGGGGGGAGCCTTTGCCGCCTACCACCTGCGCCGCCGGCTAGGGCAGCGCACCCGCGTGCCAGACCCGGTGCTGGGCGGGGTGGAGGACGCCATCGCCGTGGGGGGCGGGTACGCCCTGCTGGAGGCCACGACCCGTTAGCGCGGTGGGCGCGGAACAAACCCACCACCTGACCCATGGCGGAACCCATCGGTTGCCTCATGCCCCGGCTGGGGGGGACAACACATAAAATGGTTACCCGGCGGCCCTCGCCCAACATCGCCAGCCTCATCCCCAGCAAGACGAAGGAGTCGTGGACCGTGGCCGAACTCTCCCAACAACAATGCGTCCCCTGTCGGGGGGACACGCCCCCCCTGAGCACAGACGAGATTGAGGCGCTACTACCCCAGGTGCCGGACTGGGAGCTGACCCAGGAAGCGGGCGAGCCGCGCCTGCGCCGTAGCTTCCGGTTCGCCAGCTTTATGGACGCCATGGCCTTTGCCCAGCGGGTGGCCGAGCTGGCCGAAGCGCAAGGCCACCACCCGCGCCTGACCATCCAGTGGCGACGGGTGACGGTGGAATGGTGGACGCACGCCATCCGCGCCCTGCACCAGAACGACTTCATCATGGCGGCCCGGACCGACTCGCTCTACGCACAGTGGCAGGCCCCGGCACAGAGAGAGGCCGACGTGGTGGAGCAAGCCTCCCAAGAGTCCTTCCCGGCCAGCGACGCGCCGGGCTGGGTGGGCGGTCGGGCCTAGGGCGGGGACGAACCGCTCCCTGCCCCCTCCTCTCCTCCTGTCTCAGAATCCACACCCGGACGGGCGCGTGGCCCGCTGCCTAGCGGGCAGGGGCCTCGGTGGCGTGGCCCGCCGGGGCGACGCGCGCCTGGTGATCCTCGATGTGGACGACCGACGGGATGGCCGCGCCCCACAGGGCCATGCCCAGGCAGAGCACCCCGGCCACCACGTACCAGACCTGGACGCCGACGGCATCGGTGACCGGCCCGGCGATGGCCAGCCCCAGGGGCGAGGTGAGCGTGACCAGGCTGCCGAACAGGTTGAAGACGCGGCCCTGCACCTCCGGGGCGACCGTGCCCTGGAGCACGGCGAACAGGGGGCCGTCGGTCAGGGCGGCGGCCACGCCCATGACGAAGACAGCGCCCACGGCCAGGGCAAAAGCCGTCGCCGGGACCACGCCCAGCAGGAGCATGGTGAGGCCGATGACGATGATGCCCAGGAGGGAGGTGTAGATGCGGCGACGGAAGCCGCCCCACACGCCCAACAGCAGCCCCCCCAGCACCACGCCGACGCCAAAAGCCGATTCCAGACCGGCCAGTTGGGGGGCAGCGCCGCCAAAGTGGCGGGTGACCAGGATGGGCAGGAGGGAGAAGGCGGGCGTGAGGGCGATCTTGACGATCATGGCCATAGCCGTCAGGATGACCAGACCGCGCCAGTTGAACAGGTAGCGCGCGCCCTCCCGCAGGTCGGCCCAGATGGAGGGCCGCCCCAGGGCGGAGCCGTCGGCGCGCTCCGGCTGGGGGATGGAGACGAAGCACAGCGGGAGGATGGCGGTGAGGGCCGTGCCCACGTCCATGAGCAGGATGGGGTACAGGGGCAGCCAGGAGAGCAGGAGCGCGCCCAGGGCGGGTCCCACGATGTTCAGCCCACCGTAGAGGGCCTGGTTGAGGCCGGAGACGCGGGCGAGATGCTGGCGGGGGACCATGAGGGCGGTGGAGGCCTGCATGGCGGGCCAGTGGAAGATGCCGCCCACCGCGCGGACGAGCATGATGACGTAAACATGCCAGATCTGCGCCTGCCCGCTCCAGAACAGGTAGGCCAGCCACAGCGAGGCCAGGGCGATAAGCCCGTCGGCCACGACCATGACGAGCCGCCGGTTCCAGCGGTCCACGTAGGCCCCGGCGACAGGACCCAGCACGATCTGGGGCAAGAGGGCGACCAGCGAGGCGGTCGCCAGGACGGTGGCCGAGCCGGTGAGGTCGGTGAGCCACCAGACCAGGGCGAACTGGACCACACTGCTGCCGACCAGCGAGACGGCCTGCCCGGCCCAGACGGCGAAGAAGGGGCGCTTCCAGTTACGATGCCCGTCCACAACCTGTATCCGCTCCATTGAAGCGTTTCTCCTGGGACAATGTGCGGCGCAAGCGACCAGGATCGGGCGGGGGTGTACGTGCTGGCGTCAACGGCCAGGGCGGGCGTTTGCTGCCGCCGCCGCACATATTTTTTCGGCAGCAAGCGGTCCCTTTGAGCCAGCGCCGGGGCGGGCATTGGCTGCAATTTGCTGCTGCGGCACACATCTTTTTTTGTGCAGCAAGCGGCCCTTGTTTTTTCCGGGCCGGGCAGTCAACAGGCCCCGCCATTATAGCACAAAAGTTCTAAAATGGGCGTTAGAATACACAAACGATGGCGGCGGCCCGGCAGGCCAGCCGCGCCCGGCCATCCCCTTGAGGGCGCGCAGCGGGCCGCCCGGCGGGATTCCGGCGGTGGGCAAGCCCAGGCACACACCCAAACAAGGGGACAAGCAGCACACCCACGCTCGAAGGCAATGCTTATTCTAGATACCACAGAAAGTAAATAATGTCAAGATCAACATGAGATTTCACAACATAGCGCGTAAAAATTTTCAGGCAGCGGATAAATTCCTGCGGGGCGGGGGGCAGGCAGCGCCCGGCAGGGGACGGCGGCAGGGGCGCCCGGCAGGCAGGCGGCACACGGCGCGCCGGGCCGGTTGTGCGGGGGGCCTAAAGGGCGATAATCAAGGGGTGGGGGCTTACCTGACGGCGGCCCCGCCCAGACGAGGGAGGAGAAAAGCCATGTTGAGAATCGCGCTGGGACTCTTCATCGTGTTGCACGGCCTGGTTCACCTGTGGTACTTCACGCTGAGCCGGGGGCTGGTGGCGTTCCAGCCGGAGATGGGCTGGACGGGCCGGTCGTGGCTGCTAAGCGGCCTGCTGGGGGAGGCAGCGACGCGCTCCCTGGCCAGCGTGCTCTACGTGGTGGCGACGGCGGGCCTGGTGGCCGGGGGGGCCGGGGTGCTGCTCCAGCAGGGATGGTGGCGACCGGTGGTGACCGGCGCGGCGGCCTTCTCGGCGGTGGTCATCGTGCTGTTCTGGGACGGCAGCACGGCGATGCTGGTGCAGAAGGGGCTGCTGGGGCTGCTGATCAACGTGGCGATCCTGGTGGCGCTGGTGGCGCTGGGGTGGCCGCCGCCGGAGGCGCTGTAGGGCTGGCCGGCGGGCACGGCGGGGGCGCAAAAAAGCCCCGGCCACCGAGGGCGACCGAGGCTTTGAGCTGCGACAGGGCCGTCCCTGCGCCTAGGGAGCGGTGGGGGCGGCGGTTGCCGGGTCGAGCTGGAGCCGGACGCCGTCCGCCGTCCAGTCCCCCCGCTCGCCGCCGAAGGTGTACCAGCCCTGGCCGCGCAGGTAGACCACGCCGGTCCCGGCGGCCTCCAGGCGGATATCCGTGCCGCGCACGGCGACGGTGATGGCGCTGCCCCGGACGTAGGCTTCGCCGTTCCAGCCCCGGTAAACGAGGCCCTGGCCGCGCTCGGCGTGGCTGCCGTGGCCGGAGACCTGAATCTCGGCGTCACCGGCGCGGTCGCGGATGAGGAGCGTGCCGCTGCCGCTGATGCGGACCCAGCCCTCGCCGCGCAGGTAGGCCGCGCCGTCGCCCTCCGCGTGGACGGTCCCCGTGCCCTGCCCGGTCTGGGCCAGGGCCACTACGGGCAGCGCCAGCAACAGAACTATCACCGCCAGAATGACCACTTTCCTGTACATCGTCGTGCCTCCCTGAACTCACGATTGGATACCGTCATGATGGCAGGGCGTTGTTGCCTTCCGGTTACAAGCCTGTAAAATGCAGTGAACAGGGTGTAAAAAATCTGTGCCCAGCGCAACTAGGGTTGTTGTCAGCAGGGGGAGAGGCTTATGGAATCCGAGGAACTGAGGGCGAAAAACATCGAGCAGATTCGGGAGGTGATGCGCAACCGGCAGCAGCAGCGGGAGCGGCTGGAGCACCTGCTGGAGGTGTTCACCACCCGGCTGTACCAGGGCTTTGAGGAGGCCGTGACGCTGGCCCAACACGCGGGCATCAGCAACGTGGGGGAGCCGCGCTACAGCAACCATCCGGCGGGCGGCTGGCGGCGGGTGATGCAGATTCCCATCGAGGACTGGCGGATCGTGGTGGTGCCGCTGGTGGGGTCGGCGTGGCCCTCATTGCGGGACGAGGCGATGATCCCCGGCAGCTTCTTCAAGGAGCCGTGCGCGCGGCTGGCCTTCTTCCTGCTACAACAGGACGACCCGCAGTGCACGGCCTTCTACGACGTGATCATCCTGATCGACTCGTCGTGGTTCGCCTGGGGCTACGGCTGGCCCAAGCAGCAGGACGACGTGGAAAACACGAACTTCACCAACCTGGCGCTGGACCTGCTGGCGAGCTTTACCAAGGACATCCACCTGACCTGGCAGCCACGGGCCGAGACCACCCTGGCCAGCGCCATGGACCCCAAGCGGCGGGCGTATCGCTTTGGGCTGCCGGGGGAGGAATAGGGCGCTGCCCACCCGCAGGGCATTTTGCGGCCAGGACGCAGCGCGCCCTGCCCCACCCACGCCGACGGGGAACACGTCGGCAGCGGCACAAGCCGGATAAACGCATCCCTGGAGTAAAGCCATGTACGCGGCCCCTGCGGGGCGTGGTACAATTCCCGGCAAGTGAGGCGAACCCGCGAAGGGTGCACAAGCGAGCAGAGGCCCGATGACCGAGTACGAACCCGTGATCGGATTGGAAGTTCACGCGGAGCTGCTGACGCAGAGCAAGATGTTCTGCGGCTGCCAGGTGGTGGACAGCACGCAGGCCCCGCCCAACACCTACACCTGCCCGGTGTGCCTGGGGATGCCGGGGGTGCTGCCGGTGATCAACGCGCAGGCGGTGGAGATGGCGCTGATGGTGGGGCTGGCGCTGCACTGCGAGATCCCGGCGTTCAACCAGTTCGCCCGCAAGAACTACTTCTACCCGGACCTGCCCAAGGGCTACCAGATCAGCCAGTATGACTATCCGCTGGCAGTGAACGGCTACCTGGACATCGACCTGCCCGATGGGAGCAGCAAGCGGATCGGGGTGCGGCGCGCGCACCTGGAGGAGGACACGGGCAAGCTGACGCACGTGGGGAACGGCAAGAGCCTGGTGGACCTGAACCGGGCGGGGGTGCCGCTGCTGGAGATCGTGAGCGAGCCGGACCTGCGCAGCCCGGAGGAAGCGGAGGCCTACGCCCGCAAGCTACGCAGCATCCTGCAATACCTGGGAGTCAACCACGGGGATATGTCCAAGGGGGTGCTGCGCTTTGAGGCCAACGTCAGCGTGCGCCCGGTCGGCTCCGACGAGCTGCGGACGCGCACGGAGATCAAGAATCTGAACAGCATCCGCAGCATGACGCGGGCCATTGCGCGGGAGGTGGCGCGGCAGATCGGGCTGTGGGAGGCGGGGGAGGCCGTCCGGCAGGCGACGCTGGGCTGGAACGAGGCCGAGCAGCAGATCGTGATCCAGCGGGTGAAGGAAAGCCCGGACGATTACCGCTACTTTCCGGAGCCGGACCTGCCGGTGCTGGAGATGAGCCGGGAGCAGGTGGAGGCCGTCCGCGCCCAACTGCCGGAGCTGCCGGACGCCCGGCGGGAGCGCTTCATCCGCGAGCTGGGGCTGCGGGGCACGGACGCGGCGATTCTGGTGGACGAGCGGGCGGTGGCGGATTACTTCGAGGCCGTCGTGGCGGCGGGCGGGGAGCCGCAGGCGGTGGCCAACACGCTGATCGGGGAGGTGTTCCGGCTGATGAACGCCGAAGGGCTGGGCCGGGACCAGATCGGCAGCATCCGGGTGAGGCCGCAGGCGGTGGCGGACCTGCTGAAGCTGGTGGAGGGGGGGACGATCAACCACAACACGGCCAAGAAGGTGCTGGACATCCTCTACGCGGAGGGGGGCGACCCGGCCCGAGTCGTGGCGGAGCGGGGGCTGGCGCAGGTGACGGACGAGGGGCCGATACGGGCTGCGGTGGAGAAGGTGCTGGGGGAGAACGCGGAACAGGTGGCGCAATACCTGGCCGGGCAGGAGAAGCTGGGCAAGTGGCTGATGGGGCAGGTGATGCGCGAATTGCGGGGCAAGGGCGAGCCGCAGACCGTGCAACGCCTGCTGGAGGAGGCGCTGGAGGCGCGGCGGGGATGAGCCACACCGCGAACGGCGCGGAGAGGCCGAACCTGGCCGCGAACCCCATTCTGCTGGACGTGCCGGACCACCTGCGGACGGCGCGGCTGGTGATCCGGGCGCCGCGCCCCGGCGACGGGGCAGTGGTGAACGCGGCCATCCGGGAGTCGATGGAGAAGCTGCGGCCCTGGATGCCCTGGGCGCAGCGCGAGCAGACGATCGAGGAGACGGAAGCCTACGTGCGGGGGGCGGCGGCGCGCTTTCTGAAGCGGGAGGACCTGCCGCTGCTGCTCTTCCGGCGGGAGGACGGGCTGTTCGTGGGGGGGAGCGGGCTGCACCGCATCGACTGGAGCGTGCCGCGCTTCGAGATCGGGTACTGGGTGCGGGCCAGCCTGGAGGGGCAGGGCTACATCAGCGAGGCGGTGCGGGGCATTGCCGACTTCGCCTTTGCGGTGCTGAAGGCGGAGCGGGTGGAGATCCGGTGTGACGCGCTGAACACGCGGAGCGCCGCCGTGGCGGAGCGGTGCGGCTTTGCGCTGGAGGGGCGGCTGCGGCACGACAGCCGCAGTCCGTCGGGCGCGCTGCGGGACACGCTGATCTTCGCCAGGCTGCGGGAGGAGTGGGAAGGTGGGGGGTCGGCGCGGTGAGGCGCGCCGCCAGCGCAGCGGTGTGCGCCGGAAGGCCGGGCAGGGGCAGCCGTAGCGTCTAGGTGCGGCGCGGGCCTTGTCGCGGGCGGCGGCCCGTGGTAGAGTTCATTCTTATCCTTACGGCCTGAAAGATGGAGAAGTGCATGCTGAAAGCCGTCATCTTCGACATGGACGACACCCTGATCGACTGGGACAGCCGGGAGATGAACTGGCGGGAGTACGACCGGGAGCACCTGCGCGGCGTCTTTGAGTACGTGACGCGCGAGCTGCACCCGCTGCCGGACTTCGAGGCGTTCGTGCAGGCGGCGCAGACGCGCACGGAGATGGACTGGCTGGAGGCGCAGAACAGCCTGCGCGCGCCCAACCTGGGCCGCACGCTGGTGGAGACGCTGGCCGAGATGGGCGTGCCCAGGAAGCTGCTGGAGGCCGAGCGCTGCCTGCGGGCCTACGACTGGCAGGGCGTGCCCGGCGCAAAGCTCTTCCCGGAAGCGCTGGAGGTGGTGCGCCGGCTGCGGAGCGAGGGGCTGCGGCTGGGTATCATCACCAACGCCTACCAGCCGATGTGGGCGCGGGAGCACGAGATGGAGCGGCTGGGGTTGCCGCCGGACCTGTTCGACTGCCGGGTCTCGTCGGCGGACGTGGGCTACTTGAAGCCGCACCCGGTGGTCTTTGAGCACGCCCTGGCCTGCCTGGAAGCCGAACCGGAACAGGCCGTCTTCATCGGCGACGACCCGCGCTGCGACATTGCGGGCGCGCAGAGCGTGGGGATGCGGGCCATCCTGCGGGTGAGGCCGGAGGCGCCGATCGGGTCGTGGGGGCTGATCGGGCCGGACGGCATCATCCGCAACCTCAACGAACTGCCGACTTTTCTGGATACCTGGTTCCCCGGCTGGCGGAACGGCGCATAAGCACCCCGGCGCGCAAGCGCCCCGGCATGAGCACGACCATCACGGGCAGGTGACCGACATGAACGAGCCACACTCTGCTACGGACGCACGCATCCCCCTCTACATCGAACTGGCAGAGCGGCTGAAGCGCGGGGAATACAACCTGGATGTGCCCATCGCGCCCCTGGACGAGATCGGGCGGCTGGGGGTGGCCCTGCGCGACCTGGCCATTGCGCTGGAGACGCGCTACCGCGAGCTGCAAAAGCTGGACGAGATCACCTCCAGCATCAACGCGGGGCTGCTGCTGGACGAGATACTGGACAAGGTGTACGAGAGCTTCCGGGAGGTCATCCCCTACAACCGGATCGGCTTCTCGCTGCTGGAGGAGGAGGGGCGGACCGTGCGCGCGCGGTGGGCCAAGAGCGACCGGCCCAACGTGCGGCTGGAGGTGGGCTACACGGCCCCGCTGGCGGGGAGCAGCCTGGAGGGCATCATCGCCTCCGGGGAGCCGCGCATCATCAACGACCTGGAGGCCTACCTGCGGCAGAAGCCGGACTCGGAATCCACGCGGCTGATCGTCGAGGAGGGGATACGGTCCTCGCTGACCTGCCCGCTGATCGCCAACGGGGTGCCGGTGGGCTTCATCTTCTTCTCCAGCGTGGAGGCGAACACCTACCGGTCGGTGCACGTGGAGAGCTTCCGGCGCATCGCGGGGCAGCTTTCCATCATCGTGGAGAAGGGGCGGCTGGTAACGGAGCTGGCGGAGCAGAAAACGGCCATCGAGCAGCAAAACGTGGAGCTGCGCCACCTGGCGGAGCTAAAGAACAAGCTGCTGGGCATGGCGGCGCACGACCTGCGCAACCCCATCAGCTACATCCACTCGGCGTGCCAGTTTTTGCTGGACCCGTCGGTCAATCTGCCGGAGGTACACAGGATCACCGTGCTGGAGGACATCAGCAACCAGGCCGTGTACATGCTGGACCTGCTGAACGAGCTGCTGGACGTGTCGCAGATCGAAGCGGGCCGGCTGGAATTGAAGCGGGAGCCGATTGCGCTGCGCGAGTTTCTGGAGGAGGCCGTGCAGCGGCACAGCCGGATGGCCGCCCCCAAGGCGACGCGGGTGGTGCTGGAGGGCGCGCCGGGCGGCCAGGTGATGGCCGACCGCACGCGGCTGCGGCAAGTGCTGGACAACCTGATCTCGAACGCGGTCAAGTACGCGCCGGGGGGGAGCACGGTGCGCGTCCGCGCGGAGCGCAGGCGGTCGCAGTGGCGGGTCACGGTCTCGGACGAGGGGCCGGGCATCACGCCCGCCGACCGCGACGGCCTGTTCCGGGACTTCGCGCGGCTGTCCGCGCGTCCGACGGGGGGCGAGCGGAGCACGGGGCTGGGGCTGGCGATTACGCGGCGGGTGGTGGAGGCGCACGGGGGGCAGATCGGGGTGGATTCGGAGGAAGGGCGCGGGGCCACGTTCTGGTTCACGCTGCCGGAGCGGCCCCAGGCGGGCGGATGAGCGATGCATGAGGCGGACGGCCCGGCCCCCCCGGACACGCCGCGCTCGACGCTCGGCTCCACGGCCCCCTACCACAACCTGATCCTGGCGGGGGAGATGGGGGTGGGCAAGCGGGAGGTGGCGGCGCGCATTGCGGCGCACTTCAACACGCGGCTGCGGGACATCGACGCGGAGGTGGAGGCGCTGGCGGGCATGCCGCCGCGCGCGCTGCGCGAACTCTACGGCGAGGCGCGGCTGACCAGCCTGGAGACGGAGATCTGCCGGGAGCTGGCGCTCCAGCGCAGCGCGGTGATCGCGGTGAGCGCCAGCACGATGATCCACGAGGCCAACCGCCGCCGCCTGGAGGAGAACGGGGTCGTGCTGGTGCTGACGACGGCCCTCAACGAGATACTGCGGCGGCTGCACGCGGCGCAGGGGGACGCCTTCCACGACCTGCGGGCGCGGGCGACGGTGCTGGCCCGGCTGAAGCAGGAATGGCAGGTGCGCGCGCTGCCGGGGCTGCCGCACCTGGACACCACGCGGCTGACGGTGGCACAGGTGGCGGAGCAGGCCATCGCCTTCTGGCAGGCTGCCGCGCCGGAGGTTTAGGCTTCCTATCCTTGATCCTTCCCCCCCACTAAAGGCGGATTCTTCCCCCATCCTTGATCCTTCCCCCTTAGTGGGGGGAAGGAAAATGGCCTCACCCCCCTACCCCGGCAGGGGCACGGGAGCAACGACGGCGCATCCGCCAGCGGGCGGCCCAGTACTACAGCCGCACCTGACGGGTTATCGTCCCCCCCCATCCCCCAACCCCTTCCCCCACACAAGCGGGGGGAAGGGGAGCAGAGCTTAAGTCCCTCATTTTGGGGAGAAGGATTCAGGATGGGGGTTGCTGTGCGGCTGTAGGGCCAGATGCGCCGACGCGCGCGGCCCCAGAAGCAACGCACCCTGACCGCAGCGTGATTGATCCCAAGCGGGGAGTCGGTGTAGACTACCCCTGGATACAGGCCCCGGCGGCGCATCCGGCGACAAGCGAACCTCAACACTTTGTACCGGAACCCCTTTATTACCCGGCGCAGCACGCGACCGGCGAACGGTCTGGAGAAAAAAGGCATGGCGAAACTGAACATCAGCCTGGCGCAGATGGCCATCGCGGTGGGCAACGTCCGCCGCAACGTGGAAGTGATGCAAACCCTGGTGGAGGAAGCGGCGCGGCGCGGCTCCCAGCTTGTGGTCTTCCCGGAGCTGTGGCCGACGGGGTACGCGCTGGAGCGGCTGCACGAGCTGGCCAGCCCGCTGAACGGGGGGGTGTTCGCGCAGGTCTCCACGGCGGCCAAGCAGCACAAGATCTGCATCACCGGCTCCATGCCGGAGCAGCGGGGGGTGGGCGTCAACAACTCGGCGGCCTTCTTCGCGCCGAACGGGCACGTGCTGGGCGTGTACCGCAAGATTCACCTGTTCGGGCTGATGGGGGAGGACCGCTACCTGAACGCGGGGCAGGCTCCGCTGAACCTGGAGCTGCCGTGGGGCAAGACGGGGCTGGCGATCTGCTACGACCTGCGCTTCCCGGAGATGTTCCGGCGGTACGGGGTGGAGGGGGCGCGGCTGGTGCTGCTGCCCGCCGCCTGGCCGCTGGCGCGCATCGAGCACTGGCGGCTGCTGCTGCGGGCGCGGGCGGTGGAGAACCAGTACTACATGGTGGCCTGCAACTGCGTGGGCGAAGCGGAAACCGCCGAAGGCACGACAGTGTGGGGCGGGCACTCCATGGTGGTCGACCCGTGGGGGGAGACCGTGCTGGAGGCGGGGACGATGGCGGGCCTCTACACGGTGGAGATCGAGCTGGACCTGGTGGAGCAGACGCGGGAGCGCATCCCGGTGTTCCAGGACCGGCGTCCGCAGGTGTACGGGCTGGACGACATCATGTCCCAACTGGACCTGTGAGCGGCGGGGCGGCTGGCCGTGACGCCCCCCGGCGTTTGGGGTTATGAGATGATGTCAACGGGTGTTTAATTGCCGGTGATGGGACCGGTTGCGAGGCAAGGAGGCGGCCCGACGGGCCGAAAACAACGAAGCGAGGTATGCGCGTGGAAGAGCTTGCGACAACGCTGCCCAAGGTGTTGAGCGTGTACGGGCTGGCCTTTTTCTCCTTCTGGCCGGCGATGCCCGCCGGGCTGGCCCTGGGGCTGGACCCGATCCTGGTGGTGTGCACCACCACGCTGAGCTACGTTTCCGGCGTGCTGCTGATGCTACTGTTCGGCAGGGGGGTGCGGGCCTGGTGGCAGCGGCGCTTTGGGGGCAAGGTAGCGGCGGGCGCGCCGGGCGGCCCCCTGGACCGGCTGTGGCGGCGCTACGGCATGGTGGGGCTGGGGCTGCTGGCCCCGATGACCATTGGGGCGCAGACGGGGGCCATCCTGGGGCTGGTGCTGAACGCCAGGCCGCGCCACGTGCTGCTGTGGATGTCGCTGGGCGCGCTGGGGTGGAGCGTGCTGATCACGCTGGCGGTGTCCCTGGGGCTGCTGGGGCTGCTGGGCGCGCAGCCGCCGCTGTAAAGCGGCCCTCCCCCTCCAAAGCGCATACTCCCCTCAAACGGGCGGCCCCGGCGGCTTCCTGGTGAAAGAAGCCCGCCGGGGCCGAAGTGATCCCCACGAGAAGGGCCGCCCGCGCCGCTAGAACTGGAAGCGGTCGCTGAAGCGGACGATCTTGCGGTTGTAGTTGGAGACGTAGCGCAGCAGGTGCTCCTCCAGGCGACGGAAGGTGTCGCTGGAGAGGGCCTGCCGGATGGTTTCCAGGTCCTCGGCCACGAACTCCGACTGACGGACGGGGTAATCGCCGTACATGGTGTGCCAGGCCCGGATCAGGTACAGCCCCATGCCCTGCATGGTGGGGACGAATTCGCTGAGCGCGAAGCGGTAGAAAGCCTCTTCCTGGTCCGGGGAGATATCGAACGTCATCATCAGGTTGTACTGGGGGGTAATGATCTCAGACACTGTGCTTCATCCCTTCGCTTGCCGATACGGACAGGTTCAGGAGCCGCTTTCGACCGCGCTTCTGCACGTCCACTCTACCACGCCACGCGCCGCACGGGCAAATCAGGCGGCCCAGACCCCGGCGATGGCCGTGCCGCAGGCGGGACAGGCCCCCCCCGTGGAGGCCAGGCGATTCTCCAGGACGTGAAAGCCGCGACGCCGGACGAGGGTTGCGCCGCAGGCGGGGCAGCGGGTGTTCTCCCACTCGCCCACGGAGCCGAAGACGTTGCCGGCATAGACGTAGCGCAGCCCGGCCTCGACCCCGATCTCGGCGGCGCGCACGACGGCCTGCACCGAGGTGCGGGGCGGCTGCTGCATCCTGTAATCGGGATGGAAAGCCGTGACGTGCCAGGGGATATGCGGGGAGACAGCGGCCAGGAAGCGGGCGGCGTCCCACAGCTCCGCGTCGCTGTCGTTGAAGCCGGGCACGACCAGCGTCACCACCTCCAGCCAGAAGCCCATCTGGTGGACCCGCTCGATGGTATCCAGCACGTTCTGCAGCACGGCCCCCAGCTCGCGGTAGTTTTTATCCTGCATGGTCTTGAGGTCGATCTTGTAGCCGTCCAGGTGGGGGCGCAGGTACTCCAACACTTCTGGGGTGGCGTTGCCGTTGGAGACGTAGACCGTCTTGAGGCCGGCGGCCCTGGCCCGGCGGAAGACGGCGACCGCCCATTCGGTGGTGATGAGCGGCTCGTTGTAGGTGCTGCCGACGACCTGGGCGTCATGCCGCCGGGCCATGGCCACCAGGTCGTCGGCAGCACACTGCATCACGTCCCGCCCGGCGCGGCTATCCCGCCCGAACTGGGAGATGTCCCAGTTCTGGCAATAGGGGCAGTGCAGGTCGCAGCCCAGCATGCCGAAGCTGAGGGCCAGGCTGCCCGGCAGGAAGTGATAGAACGGCTTTTTCTCGGTGGGGTCCACCTGGAGGGCGGCGACGTAGCCGTAGGGCACGCGCAGGACGCCGCCCTGATTGTAGCGCACCTGGCAGATGCCGCGCCGCCCGGCTTTGAGCAGGCAGCGGTGAGCGCAGGCATAGCAGCGAATCTTGTGCCCGGCCTGGTCGACGACCTCGTAAAGCTCGCCGGGAGCCGTCAGGCGGTCGAGCGTGTCCAGCAGGGTGGTCATTCCAATACTCCTCATTGCTCCTCTATTTGAAGCGTAGCAGCAAGTGACGGTGCTCGTCAACAAGAAGTTGGTAAATTCGGTTTGAGTCAGGTTTGATGCGGCGAACCGTGCTACAATGAACCTGCGCCGGGCCGCAGCGCCCCACCCTGCTTGAAAGGAGAGAACAACCATGCCCCGTGTGGAAGAGCGCATCTTCATCGCCGCGCCGGTGGAAAAGGTGTTCGACTACATCGCCAACAAGCCGGAGCAGATGCCGGACTGGTGGCCGCCGATGACCATGCAGCAGCGCGTGACCCCAGCGCCAACCCGGCTCGGCTCGGTCTCCCGGTTCGCCTACAACATGATGGGCGTGGAGATCAAAGGGGAGCACGAGGTGACGGCCTTCACGCCGAACGCACACCTGCAAGTGACCACCACCAGCGGAATCAAGAGCCGCTTTGATTACCACTTTGCCCCGCAGGGGGACGGCTGCGAGCTGACGGTGGCGGTTGACTACGAGCTGCCGGGCGGGGTGCTGGGCAAGCTGGCCAACAAGGTGGTGGTGGAGCGGAAGAACGTGGACGACCTGCGGACGGGCCTGCAAAACCTGAAGCGGGCGCTGGAAGGCGGGGGCGCGTAGTACTACAGTCGCAAATCGCCCGCCATCCCCCCACCCCCATCCTAAATCCTTGCCCCAAAATGGGGGAAGGACTTAAGCGCTCTGCTCCCTGAGGGCGGCGGGCGACATTGCGGCACTGGCGCCCCCCAAATGGGAGAAGAACCTGGGCAGTTTGTTCCCCTTCCCTTCGTTTGTGTGGGGGAAGGGGTTGGGGGGCTGCCAGCGCCCCACCCAGGCGGCATCCATACGAGAGAGACGCTGCTTGCGGAGGTTTTCTTTCATCACCCAACGCACGTCGGGGTCCGGGTGGGCGAGCCAGCGCTCCAGGCGGGGCACGCCGGCTTCCGGGAGGGTGGCGGCGCATCAACGATGATGCGGCGGCACGCATGCCGCCGCTACCCTACTCCTTCAGAGGGGACAGGCCACGTACCCGTCGGGATGCTTCTCCACGATCACTTTGACAGTTTGCATCGCGCTTCCCTTATTTCCTCTATTCCCGCAGTTTCTCGCGGCGGGCACGGCGGCGCGGGAGCCGCGCTACGGCGGGCGGGGCTAGCGGACGACGCTCTCGCCCTCTTTGACGCGGCGGGCGAGCATGAGGATGTCGTGGGCGCTCTGGCGGGCGGAATCGGTCTGCGCGCCGAGCATGGCGGCCAGCTCGTCCACGCGGGCCTTGTCGTCCAGCACGTCGGCCACGGTCACGGTGCGCCCGCCGCGCTGGAGCTTGCTGATGCGGAAGTGGGTATCGGCGAAGCCAGCCAGTTGGGCCAGGTGGGTGACGACCAAGACCTGATGGGAGGCGGAAAGCTCCCACAGCTTCTCCCCCACCACCGCGCCGATACGCCCACCGATGCCCTGGTCGATCTCGTCGAAGATCAGCGTCGGCGTGTGATCCACGCGGCCCAGGACACCCTTGATGGCGAGCATGATGCGGGAGGTCTCGCCGCCGGAGGCCACCTTGCTCAGGGGGCGGAGCGGCTCGCCGGGGTTGGCCGTCATGAGGAACTCCACGTCGTCGACGCCGGTGGAGTCGAAGGCCAGGCGGGAATCACCCACATAAGCGCCGCCTTCGGGGTCTGGGCGGTGGGTGATGCTGACCTCGAAGCGCCCGCCCTGCATGCGCAGCTCCGCCAACTCCTGCTCGATGCTGCGGGCCAGGCGGTCGGCGGCCTGCCTTCGCGCCTGGGAGAGGCGGGCGGCCAGCTCGCCGATGCTGTGCAGCAGGTCGTCCTCCTGCTGGCGCAGCTCGGCCAGGCGCTCCTCGCTGTGCTCGATGGCGGACAGCTCCGCCTCGGCGCGGGCGGCGAAATCCAGGGCGGCCTGCACCGTGCCGCCGTACTTGCGCTTGAGGCGGTTGATGGCCTCCAGGCGCTCCTCCAGCTCGTTGATGCGGTCCGGGCTGAACTCCACCGATTCGCGGTAGTGGCGCATGGCCGTGCCCAGCTCCTCGGCCTCCACGCTGAGGCGCTCCGCCCACCGGAACTGCTCGGCCTGGGTGGGGTCGATGTCCGCCAGGCGGCGCATGACGATGGCGGCCTGCTGGAGGAGGTCGGTGGCGGCGGGGTGGTCCGCGCCACCGGCCAGCAGCAGCTCGTAGGCCTCCTCGGCCAGCTCGGCGAGGCGCTCGCTGTTGGCCAGGCGGGTGCGCTCCTCGCGGATGGCCTGCTCCTCGTCGGGGGTGGGGTTGACGGCGCGAATCTCCTCGAGCTGGTAGGTGAGCATGTCGATGCGGCGGGCGGTCTCGGCCTCGTCGCGCAGCAGGCCGGCGATCTCGGTCCGCAGGCCGCGCAGGCGGCTCACCAGCCCGGCGAGGGCGGCGCGGAGATCCTCCAGCGCGGCGTAGCGGTCCAGCAGGTAGATGTGCTGCCGGGGCTTGAGGAGGGAGAGGTGCTCGCTCTGGCCGTGGATGTCCACGACCAGGCCGCCGACCTCGCGCAGCACGTCCAGGCGGACGGTGACGCCATTGACCCGCGCCAGGCTGCGGCCATTGGCGCGGACCTCACGGGCCAGGGTCAGCAGGCCGGGGTCGCCGACGAGCAGGTCGTGCTCCGCCAGCAGGGGGAGCAGGGCCTCCTGGACGGCGGGCGGGGCCAGGAAATCGCCCTCCACCAGGGCGCGCTCCTCACCGGCGCGGACGGCGGTGGCATCGGAGCGCCCGCCGAGCAACAGGCCCATGGCGTCGATGATGATCGACTTGCCCGCGCCGGTCTCGCCGGTGATGACGTTGAAGCCCGGCCCAAAACGGAGCGTGAGGTCGTCGATGATGGCGAAGTTTTGGATGCGCAGTTCTTCCAGCATAGTGTCCCCATTAGCCGCCAGCTCATGGCGGACAGCAAGCAGCGTCTGTACAGATCATGCCACGCGGCCAGCGGATCGGCAACGCGGCGCGGGAAGGCTCAGCCGCCGAAGCGGAACCAGCTATAGGCCACGCCGCCGGCGATGGCGATGAAGAGCAGCGGCCCCAGCAGGCCAAGGGCCAGCGCCCCCAGGGGCACGCCCAGCAGCAACCCTCGCAGGAGGGGCCACAGGGCGGGCAGGGAGCCGACGACGACCCCGGCCAGCACCGTATAGCCCAGGTAGCGCCCGCGCCGACGCCGGGTTGCCAGGCGCACGGCCTGGGCGATCAGGCTGCCGGCCAGCGGAGCCAGGATGATGGTGAAGAAGAGGCCCAGGCCGGGCACGATGAGGCTGGCGAGCAGGGCCAGGACAAAGCTCACGCCCCCGGCCAGGGCATAATCGACGGGCGTGGCGGTGAAGAAGACATCCTGCTGGCCGCGCACGCACTCCTTGCAGCGATAGCCGACGGGGGTGGCCACGGCACAGCGGGTGCACATGGGGCGGCCACACTTGTTGCAGCGCAGGGAGGTGGACACGTTGGGGTGGACGGTGCAGTACAGCACGTCCTCGTCCCCCTGCGGCCCGGCCTCCTGCACCCGGTCGGTGATGTCCGGCGATGAATTCGGGTTGTGCATCGGTTATTCCAGTACTCCAGCTCTGTAACCTTCCAAAGCAAGCGCCTCCTTTAACTGCCACTGCCTACCGCGCCCCGCTGCCCGGCGGCCTAGGGATCGGGCCAGCGGCGCCGGGGCTTGTAGCGCGAGGGGTGGCGCGGCTCCAGCCGGTCCAGCAGGGAGCGGTAGAAGTAGGTCCGCTCCCGCAGACGGACGAAACGGCCCACGTGCTCCCCGGCCTGCACGGTGACGCGGTCATCCACGTGCAGGCCGGCCACCAGCAGGCCGTCCACCGTCAGCGCCAGGCCGGTGCGATTCTCCGGGGAGACGAAAATGTCGATCACGGCGCCCTCGGAGACGACGATGGGCCGGTCCATGCTGAGGTGGGGGGCGACGGGCACAACCAGGATGTTGCGCAGCTCCGGCGGCAGGATCGGCCCGCCGACGGCCAGGGCGTAGGCGGTGGAGCCGGTGGCCGTGGCGACGATGAGGGCATCGGCCACGTAGGTGGTGGTCCAGCCCTGGTCGATGTAGGTCTCCAGCCAGACGGTGGTGGGGACGGCCCCACGCCCGATGACCACATCGTTGAGGGCGTCGCCGTGGCACAGCAGGTGGCCGTCGCGCCAGGCCTGGTAGCCGAGCATCATGCGCTCCTCGACCCAGAAATCGCCGCGCAGCAGGCGCTCCAGCGCCCCGGACCAGTTATCGGGGTCGGTCACCTCCGTGAGGAAGCCCAGGCGGCCCATGTTGATGCCGAGCACGGGCACGTCGTGGGGAGCGCAGACGCGCGCGGCGCGGAGCATGGCCCCATCGCCGCCGATGGCCACCACCAGGTCAGTGCCAGGCTGTAGCTCCTGGACGTGCTCGGCGTCCTTGCCGGTGCGCACCCAGACCTCCAGGCCGCGCGCGGCGAGGCCGTCCGCGATCTCGTGGGCCTTGGGCGCGGTGGCCGGGCGGTCAGGATGGGCCAGCACGCCTACCCTGTGGATCGTCTTCACGCGAGGCCGTCCTTGCTGCCCGTGGACACTGGCGCACATTATAGCATAGGGCGGGGCAAGGCGAGTCACAGGTTCCGATTATACGCACAAGCGTTCTAATGCACAACGGGACGAGGACGGGCGCGGCGGAGCGCTGTATAATAACAACAGGCAATGTGACACGGAGCGCCTGGTGATGACGCCACCACCTGACATTCAGACGCGCTGGACGTACCGCGACCTGGACAGGCTCCCCGCCGACCTGATGCGGTACGAGCTTTGGGAAGGGGAGCTGATCATGACCCCTGCGCCGAACGTCGCGCATCAAACGCTGGTCATGCGCATCGTGAGGCTGTTTGTGCTGCACGACCCCCAGCAGGCGTTGGGGTCCACCTTCACAGCGCCCATGGACGTGGTACTGGGGGAGGACATCACGGTTCAGCCAGACGTGGTGTGGATCGCCAGGGCCAACGCGGGGATCATCACCCACGAGCGGATCATGGGCGCGCCGGACCTGTGCGTGGAAGTGACCTCCCCCGCCACCGCCTACGCCGACAAAGACCGGAAGCTCCGCTATTACAGCGAGGCAGGGGTGCGGGAGTACTGGCTGGCCGACCCCGAAGCGCGCACACTGACGCTCTACGCGCCGGGCCGCAACACGCACACGGTCTACCAGCCGGGGGCGGTGGCCCGCTCCGCGCTGCCGGAACTGGAGGGGCTGACGGTGGAGGTGGGCGCGCTCTTCGCCGGGCTGCCGTGAGGCCCGGTCGCAAGGATTCCAGGGCGGCCCAGCGCCACGGTTAGCGCATCAACCTGCCCCCAGCAGCGATCCGGCGGCAGGCATGCCGCCGCTACCGGTCGCCCGTGGCCCCTGGGGCGGGCTGCTTGCCCTTGCTGCTGTTTACCCATATCATAATTTAAAGATTACTTCAGCACGGGGAGGAGAGGCCCGGCCATGACCCCTGAAGCCATGCGCACGCTCTACGGCTACTGCTACTGGGCGTTCGAGCGGGTGTGGGGCTGCATCATGCAGTTGAGCGACGACCAGTTCCGGGAGGACATCGACTACTCGACCGGCTCGATCCGCAACCAGGTGGTGCACCTGATGAGCAGCACGCGGCGGTGGATGGCGCGGATGCAGGGCGCGGCAGTGCCGCCCCAACTGGCCTTCCAGGACTACCCCACCCGCGCCGCCACCAAAGCCGCCTGGGAGGCCAGGAAGGCCGAGGCGCTGGGCTACGTGCACGGGCTGGACCAGGCGCAACTGGACGAGGCGGTGAGCTACGCAATCCAGGGCCGAGGCATTCAGGCGGAGGCGCGGCGCTGGGAACTGCTGCTGCACGTGGCCAACCACGCGACCGACCACCGGGCGCAAATCCTGGCGCTGCTGCACCTGCACTTTGGGGTGGAGACGGTGGAGCAGGACATGCTTTTCTACCTGCTGGAGGCCGGATAGGCCAGCGAGGCGCGGGCCGGGACCCGAACCCCCGCCGCCCCAACAAACCCGAACGCCCTCCGCTAAGGAAGGGCGCCCGGTCTTCGGGGAATTTGGGGGAGTTTGTGGTTAAAGGCCGTGGGGGGCATATCGGCCTCGAACCACGCTCCTAAGATAGCCGATCTTGCCAGGCCCAACTTGACGGCCAGGGTCCGGACTCCCTGCGGGTGGCTCACAAAAACCTGACAGGCGGCTGACTGCGGGCCACAGGGACGCTCAAACCTTGTTGCGGAAGATGAGGCCGAAGCCGCGCCGGGTGATGATGTATTCGTGGGAGGGGTCAACGGCGCTGAGCCGCCGACGCAGGCGGCTGACCAGGGCATCGAGCGTCTGGTCGGTGACCTCCTCCTCACTGCCCCAGACCGCAGCGCGGATTTCGTCGCGGGTGACCACGGAGCCGGCCCGCTCCACCAGCAAGCGGAGGAGGGCGAACTGGCCAGGGCTGAGGGGAGGGTCCAGGCGGACGCCGTCGATGCTGACCGCCGCCGAGGCCTCGTCCAGGAACAAGCCGGGGATGGGCGCGTCCACGAGGGGCATGGTGGCGGTGGCGGCGGGGTCGTCGAACTCCAGCAGGCAGACGTTGGAGAGGTTGATCACGTCGCCGGAGCGGAGCCGCCGGGGCTGGCGCGGCTCCAGGCGCTGCTTGTTGACGAAGGTTCCGTTGGTGCTGCCCAGGTCGGTGATGGTGACCTGCTCGTGGGCGTAGTCCAGGCGGGCGTGGAGGCGGGAGACGGCCACCTGGTCGATGACCAGGTCGCAATCCCGCGCCCGCCCGATGGTATAGGGGAACTCCTTGAGCACGACGCGCCGGGGAGACTGCCCCTCTTCCTTGACAATAAAGTAGGATTCGTGTCGCTGGTTATCGCCGGGCATAGTGGTACTGGCCGCCATCGGTCACGCTCTCGTCATGATCTCCGGGTAATCGCTGTGGCCCCTATTGCCAGTATCCCGGCAAGGGGGCCGCCATACTGTACGGAAGCCCAACGCCTGCCTGACGGGAGGCCTGCGCTGTGGCTATACGGCGACGCCAAGAACCAGGACGGGGATGTCGATATCAGCCACTCCCCGGTGTTCCAGGTCCCACACGAACTGCTCAAAGTACGAAACGCCGGTGGACATGCTGGCGGCCAGGTCTTTAACCGGCACGATCTCCACCCCGGCGTCAATGACGCCCTGGTTGTGGAAGATCGTCATTTTGGCACACACGTTGTAGACCATGAAAGCGTATTTGCCAAACTGCACCTCCACGCCCAGCCGATTCTTGACGAAATCCATTTCGTGGAAAGCGCCGCTCAACGAGACGGAAGGATTGTAGCCGGATACGTAGTATTGCGTGGGGTATTCGCAATAGAGCCTGTGCTTCTGCCACTGGCGCGCCTCGAACTCCCGGCCAAAAGCCCTGTTCAGCGATTGGGGGCTGTACAGCTCTCGCCCGGTCATCGTCTTCTCCCGGCTGACTTTGACCTTGTGCGCCGTGCCGTCCACGGAAGCGATAATCTGCTCAATCTCCGGAAGCTCGGCAGGGAACTGCGACTCAATAACGGCCTGGCCGCGCTTGAACGAATACACCCCTGCGACGATCATACGTCGCTCTGCTCCTCTGGAGCGGCTTCTTTCCACTCCTCCGGAATCTGCGATATCTTCTCTCTACCGGATGGCACATACACAGGCCGACCCAAAGGGCGCAACTTGAGCGCGCCGTTATGAAATGCGCGCAGCCGCTGGCGGGCAATCGCCACGTATTCGGGCTCCTTCTCACTGCCCATGGCCCGCCTGTCGTGCTTGCGAGCGGCAATCAGGGCGCTCCCTACCCCGGCGTAGGGATCAAAGACCCAGTCGCCCTGATTGGTGAGCGCGAGCACACAGCGCTCCACCAGCTCCACCGGAAACTGGCAGGGATGGACGGTCTTCTCCGGATGGTTGGACTTCACGTTGGGAGTATCCCAGAAAGCCGCTTCCCAGTCATGAGCGACGATCTCCCAGACATCAGAGGGATTCTTGCCCTTGGGATTACCCGACGGCTTGCCTTTGTGAGGACCCTTGTAATGGCGCTTGCCCGGATACTTTGAAGGAACGCGGACGGCGTCCAAGTTGAAGGTGTAATCGTGACTTTTGGTAAACCACAGAATCGTCTCGTAGCGCCCGGAAAACCGCTTGGAGGCGTGCAACCCATGCCCAAAGCGCCAGATGATGCGGTTGCGCAGAAAGAGGCCCAGGTCCTTAAAGATGCCGTAGTAGAGGATATCCAGCGGATAGACTTCGCCGTTCTCCACGAAATTGCCCACCTGCCAGCAGATGCTGCCATCTGACCTGAGCACGCGGTAAAGCTGGGCAATAGTCCGGGCCTGGGATTCCAGGTATTTACCGATTGAAACCCGGTTCTCGTATTGCTTGCCCAGGTTATAAGGAGGCGAGGTGATGATCAGCTTGGCTGTGTTATCCGGGATCTCGGCCAAGAAGTCGTTGACATCGCCTTCATAGAGGATCAGTTCCGCGTCTGGCCGAAAGTGGGCCTCCACTGACGGCTCAAAAAGAAACCGGTTTTGCATCTTTCCATGCTCCGACCTGCTGATTGGCAGAAACTACATCCATACCTGCCGCACCTGAAGATAGTTTAGCGCAAAACAGGCGGCCCAGCCCTACGGGCGGCGAGGACCTGCGCGAGTGCAGGCAGTGAGACGCCCGTAGGACAGGCAGAGCTGGACGCAAGCGGCCTCAGCCCTCCAGGTCCAGGCGGTCCTCCAGCTCGCGGAGGGCGCGCATGAGGCGGTCCTGGCGGATGCTGGCGGTCACGTCGCCGCGCGTGCGCTCCAGCACGCCGCGCAACTGGTCCACGCGGCGGCGCAGGCCGCCGGTGATGGCGTCCGGGAAATCGAAGGCGAAGAGGGCGGCATAGACGGCGTCCATGGCGTCCAGCAGCCGCTCCACCTCGTCGTCGTGATCCTCGCGGAGCACGTCCAGGATGTTGCGCCGCAGCTCAGAGGCGGCCTCGGCCAGGCCGTTGAGGTAGGTGCTCGGCTCGACCTCCAGGGCCTGGGGGGTGGGCAGGGCGTCATCGCCGCGCACGAGGGCGTAGGTGACCATGGCCTCCACGTACTCCTTGAGCGCATCCTGGGTATAGCCGGCGTATTCGATCTCCGGATAGCCGGCCACGGCGGCGCGCAGGTCCGCCGCCGCCGCACGGGTGGTGGCGAGCCGCTCCTCCACCAGCTTCCACTGGCGGCGATGGACGGCGCGGATCATGTCTGCGCAGTGGCGGATGAGCGCCCGCGACTGCTTGAGGGCGGCCTCCCGCCGGGCGTCGCGGGCCTCGAACTCGGCATGGATGGCTTCTACGATGGCATCCAGGTTATTCATGCCCGGCCTCGCCCTGCTCGCCCTGCTCCTCCGGCCCTTCCGAGTCGGGGAGGCGCACGCTGCGGAACAACTGGTCGGCCAGCGTGGGGGGGACCTGGATCTCGCCGTGGGCGCTCTCGTACTTGGCGATGGCGTCGGCGAGGGCCTTGAGCAGCATCTTGGCGTTGGTGGGCGTCATGACCACGCGGGACTGCACGCGCGCCCTGGAGGCGTTGGGCAGGGCCAGAATCTGGACGAAATCGAAGATGATCTCCGAGGTGGACTGAAAGAGCAGCGTGGCGTTGACATACTGGGCGGTGAGGTTGGGCGGGTACTCCAGCCGAATCTGGCTACGCTGGGGTTGGGAACCCGACGATGGGGATGCAGTCATGAGGACTCCTTCAACAGGTAACCTATCGCTTAACTCGCTGGCGCGGGGGCCAGCCGACAAAAAGCAACAGGGCAAAGCCCAGGCAGGCCGCCCGGCGAAAGGCGCGCCAAAGCCAGGGCAACGCCCAAGCAGCAGACCGGCAGCCCACCCCACGAGGCCGACGCCGGGCGGGCGCTAGAAGGGGATGTCCTGCAGATCCTCCGGCGGGGGCGGGCCAAAGCTGCCCTCCGCGCTGTAGCCGGTATCCTCGTCCCGACGGCTGAGGAACTTGACATCCCGCGCCATGATCTCCAGCGTGGCGCGGGGGTTGCCCTCGCCGTCCACCCAGGCGGAGGCGTCCACCTCGCCGGTGACCAGGACGCGCATGCCCTTGTGGACGTACTGGTTGCAGGTCTCGGCCAGGCGGTTCCAGGCGGAGACGCGGAACCAGGTAGTTTTCTCCCGCAGCTCGCTGGTATTCTTGTCCGTCCAGCGGCGGTTGACAGCCACGGAAAAGTCACACACCGCCGCGCCGCTCTGGGTATAGCGCAACTCCGGGTCGCGCCCGACATTGCCGACGATGATCGTATACTGATACATGCTCCCTTGCTCCTTCCGCTACCCCGCCCTAAAAGGGCAATGCTACAGCAGGACAATGGTGCTGTCAAAACGGATGCCATCCATGATAGCACAAATGTTCCGAATTGTCGCCTGTGAATTTTGGGGCAGCGCAGGCCTGGGCACAGCGGCTTGAACGCGACCCAATGCGCATCGGGCCAAGGGCCAGCAAAAACGCGAGGGCAGCGGCGCGGCTCACTGCGCCGCTACAGCGGGGCCGCCGGGCGCGGGGGAGGCGGCGGAGCGGAAGTTTGGCTGGCGGAGCCGACACAAGGTGGCATACACGGTGAGCGTTGGGGGCGGGTCAGAAGGGGCGGGACAGCATGGACGCGACCGCCGCCCCGGCCTGCGGATCGCAGAGCAGCTCCTCATCGACCAGCACGCCATCCACGCCAGCCAGCACGCTGGCCACGTCCTGGGGCGTGCCCAGCCCGCCCATGCTCACGGTGGTGATGTGGCGGGGGATGAGGGGCACCAGGCGGCAGGTGGTGGCGAGGTCCAGCGCGCCGGTGTGGGGGTCGCGGTTGCTGATGGCGATCACGCGCGGCTCGAAGGGGAGGGCCATGCGCAGGTCGTCCTCGTTGCGCACCTGCACCACCTCGGTCATCAGGTTGCGCTGGGTGGCGGAGATGAGGCTGCGGAGCCGGTCGGCATCCAGCATGGAAGCGATGAGCAGGAGGCCGTCCGCGCCCGCCGCGCGCGTCTCCACCACCTGGTACTCGTCCAGCACGAAATCCTGGCGGATGACGGGGACATCCACGGCGCTGGCGACCAGGGTGAGGTGCTCGATGCCGCCCTGGTAGTAGCGCTCGTCGGTGAGGACCATGAGGGCCTGCGCGCCGTGTGCCACCAGGCGGCGGGCCAGGGCGACGGGATCGTAGGGGCCGGCGGACTGACCCTGGTCGGCCCCGGAGCCGGGGTTCATGACCCTGGCGACCAGCGCGACGCGGTTCTCGCGGAGGACGCTGCGCACGTCGCGGGGGCGGGCCTGCATGCTGGCCAGCGCCCGGAGGCTGGCCAGGGGGGTCATCACCTGGAGCTGGGCGACGAGCTTTTTCTTGTGGGCGATCACCTCGTCATAAGGCGGAAGCGGAGCGGTCATACCATAACTGCGCCCTGGATGAATCGAAGTTGTGCGGATAAGGCCACATTACAGCGGATTGTAGACCCGTTTGGCGGCCCGCGCTACCGCGCACCCCATCCCCTGGCCCCGGTCTGTACACCCCCACCAGGGGGGAAGGGGAAAAGCCGGGCAGCAGGCGGCGACAGGCGCGGAGCAGACGCTTTTGGCACAAAACCGCGCGCCCCAAACGGCCCGCACCCGTCGCATGGGCCGCCGGTTTCGGCTATACTGAAGGGCAGCGCGCAACGACGCCCCAGAAAGGACCGCCAAGGTGAAGATCAGCCGCGAACAGGTGGAGCACATCGCCGAGCTGGCCAAGCTGGAACTGAGCGAGGCGGAACTGGAGACCTACGCCGGGCAGCTCTCCGCCATTCTGGACTACTTTGAGCAGCTCAATCCGCTGGACACCTCGGCCATCCCGCCGACGGCCTCCGTGCTGCCGCTGCACAACGTGCTGAGGCCAGACAAGGTGGCCCCCTCCCTGCCGACGGAGGAGGCGCTGGCCAACGCGCCGGACGCCGCCGACAACCAGTTCCGCGTGCCCGCCGTGCTGGACGAAAGCCCGTAGCGCGGCCCCCCTGGGGAGTAGGGAAGGACGAGGCGGCATGGGTGGCCAAAGGCCCGACCAGGCGCTGATCCTGGTCATCGAGAGCGACCAGGATGTCATCGACCAGCTCGCCCTGTACTTCGGCGGCTCCGGCATGGCGCTGGCGGTGGCGACCAGCGCCGAGGAGGGGCTGCAACAGGCCTTTGCCCGCCGCCCCAGCATCGTGCTGCTGGGGGCCAGCGTGGGCGAGGTGGACGGGGTGGCGGTCTACCGGCAACTGCGCGGCTCCCCGCTGACGGCCCACATCCCGATCATGTTCATCGCGGACTACCGCCACGCCAAGCGGCGCAACCAACTGCTGGCGGAGGGGGCCGACGACGTGATCATGCGCCCGTTCGACGTGGAAATCCTGGGCCTGCGGGTGCGCAACGCGATCCAGCGCACGCGGCGGGAAGGGCTGATCGACCCCCTGACGGGGCTGCCGACCGGCTCGCTGGTGGAGGAGAAGATCAAGGCGATGGGGCAGCGGGCGGGCTGGTGCCAGATCGGGCTGCGCATCGCCCACTTCGACGCCTTCCGCGCGGGGTACGACTTCATCTCCGGCAACGAGGTGCTGCGCTACGCAGCCAGCGCCATCAACGAGGTGGTGCGGGAGCTGGGCGGGGAGGAGGACTTCGTGGGCCACGCGGGGGAGGCGCGCTTTGTGGTGCTGACCCGGCGGGAGGGGGCGCAGGCCCTGATCCAGGCGTTGCAGGCGCGGCTGGACGAGGGACTCCAGCAGTTCTACAGCTTCATGGAGCGGGAGCAGGGCTACCTGCTGGTCGAGGATGGGCGGGGCGGGAGCGCCCAGCGCCCGCTGATGCGGCTGGAGGCGGAGATCAAATCCGCCTAACAAACACAGACCACGGCTAAACAATCAAAATTGGTCTTCCATCCCTATCCATTCAAAAGGCCCAAAATGTGCTATCATTTATGTGACACATAATTAGTAGAAGGTAATGGAGACATGGGCTATATCGAGAACAATCTGGTCAAAGGGGAAGAGATCATCTACAAAACAAAGCTGCACTGGCTGGTGATCATTAGGCCAGCCCTCTCTCTTTTCATACTGTCGTCAGCAAGCATATACCTTCTGACCTTGTACCTCTCGCCCTTACCCGGTGGAAATTTCCCTTTAGCCCTAACTGTGGCCATCTTCCCAGCCACCTTAGGCCTTGTTGCCGGATTGATCCGATACAGCACATCAGAGTTTGGACTGACAAACCGGCGGGTGCTCATCAAAGTAGGATGGCTTCGCCGCCAAACATTGGAACTGAATCTTGGCAGGATTGAGAGTTTCCAGGCTCACGAGCCGATTCTGGGTCGTCTATTAGGGTTTAGCGACCTTACCCTGACAGGCAGCGGAGGCACAAGACAAACCTTCAAAGCTGTAGCCAATGGCAGCTTGTTCCGCAAGCGTGTTGTCGAATTCTCAACGGAAGCTGAAAAACAGTACCAGCAAGCGCCCTACCAGCCCCCCTATGCTGCGCCAACTGCTTCCTCACAAAAAGACCTCTTTGCTGAGATAGCAGCAAAGCAATACGAACACGCTCGGAGGCTTTACCAGAGTGGCAAGCGAGAGCAGGCAATTGGAATCCTGGAGGCCCTAGCTGAACAGGGCTACACACGCGCGCAGCAAGCACTACACAAAATAAGAACAAGACAATAAGCCCCACCCCGCCAGGAGAGACGCCCCGTGCCCTCAGAATCCATCGTCTTCAACCGGGCCGCCGACTTCTACGACGCAACGCGGGGCTTTCCACCCGGCGTGGAGGGGGCGGTGGCGGCGCTGCTGAGCCAGGCGGGCGGGCTGACCCCAGCCAGCCGCGTGCTGGAGATCGGGGTGGGGACGGGGCGCATCGCGCTGCCGCTGGCGCGGCACGTGCGCGCCGTGGTGGGGGTGGACCTCTCCCGCCCGATGCTGGCGCGGCTGCGGGCCAAACAGGACGCCCAGGCGGTCCACGTGATGGAAGGGGACGCCACGCGGCTGCCCCTGGCCTCCCACGCCTTCGACGCCGCCGTGGCCGTGCACGTCTTCCACCTGATGGCGGCCTGGCAGGAGGCGGCGCACGAGCTGGCGCGGGTGCTGCGGCCCGGCGCGCCGCTGCTGCACGGCTGGAACCAGGGCGGCGACCTCTTCAAGCCGCTGCAGGAAGCGTGGGAAGCGGCCATCCCGGAGGACCGGCGGCGGGAGGTGGGCGTCCGCTGGCGGCAGCGGGAGACATTCCTGGCGGAGCAGGGCTGGCGGGTGAGCGGCGAACACAGCCTGCCCTACACCTACCTGCAGGCCCCGCAGACGTTTCTGGAGCGCATCGAGGGCCGGGTGTGGTCCCGCACGTGGCGGCTGAGCGACGAGGAGATCGCCAAAGGGGCCGCCGCCGTGCGGGCCGCGCTGCGGGCGCACTTCCCGGACCCGCAGCGGCCCCTGCCGGTGACGGCCCAGTTCCGCGTGCAGGCGTTGGTGCCGCCGGGGAGCTAGCGCATCGGGCGGGCGTCATGCAGGCGGCAGGCCAGCGGCTCCCCACACAACCGGGGAGCCGTTTTGCCGTCCGGCGGGGCGCGGGGGCCGAAGCGGCCCCGCAAAAACGAAGCGCGTGGTAAACTAGAGTCGTGCGCTCTGTTGTGGAGAAAAGGCGGTGCGCCATGCCAGAGGTGCGGCTGCTGCTGATCGAGGACGACCCCGACGTGGCCGAGATGCTGGTCACCTACTTCGACATCCTCCAGGTGGAGATACTGCACGCCACCGACGGCAGCGAGGGCATCGCCCTGGCCCGCGCCAAGGCCCCCACCCTGATCCTGCTGGACGTGATGCTGCCGGACATGACGGGGTGGGACATCGCCCGGCAACTGCGCAGCGCGGCGCTGACCCGCTACATCCCGATCATCTTCCTGACGCAGCGCACGGAGCGCTCCGCCCGGCTGAAGGGGCTGGGCCTGGGGGCGGACGACTACATCACCAAGCCGTTCGACGTAGAGGAGCTGCGGCTGCGGGTGCGGCGGGCCATCGAGCGGGCGACGCAGGACCGGCTGTACGAGCCGCGCACCGGCCTGCCGGGCGGGCCGTTGATCGAGGCCGAGCTGAAGCGGCTGGACGGGAAGCAGGGCTGGCAGCGGCTGGACGTGCACATTCAGGGGTTGGAGGCCTTCCGGGACCACTACGGATTCCTGTCCGCAGACGAGGCGATGGCCTTTGCGGCCAAGACGCTGCTGGAGGCAGTGCGGCAGTGCGGGACGGCGGATGACTTCGTGGGGGTGACGGAGAGCGACCACTTCGTGGTGCTGACGCACACCAGCCAGCTCGAGGCCTTCCAGAAGGCGATGGAGGAGGGCTTCGCGGCGGGGGTGCGAGCGCTGTACAACTTCCAGGACGCCGAGCGCGGCTACCTGCTGCTGCACGCCGGCACGCGGCAGGAGCAGCGCGTGCCGCTGATGACGCTGAGCGTGGAGCGGGCGGGGTAGCGCGGCCCCAGACGCCCCCGGCGGGCCGGGGCCTGCATCAAACGCCCCGGTAGTGGTATACTCCCCAGCGGTTTGCGCACAACTGGCCACACGCGGAAAGACACACGATGATCGATCTCACCATCTCCGAGGCGCTGCACAGGCTGGACAGCGGGGAGGTCAGCGCCGTGGAGCTGACCCAGGCGCACCTGGAGCGCATCGCCGACCTGGATCCCCAGGTCAAGGCCTTCCTGACCGTCACGGGGGAGCGGGCGCTGGAACAGGCCAGGGCCGCCGACCAGCGCCGGGCGGCGGGGGAGCGCGCGCCGCTGCTGGGCATCCCGCTGGCGATCAAGGACGTGCTGTGCACGCGGGGGGTGCAGACCACCTGCGGCAGCCGCATCCTGGAGGGCTTCCTGCCGCCCTATAACGCGACCGCCGTGCAGCGGCTGTTCGACGCGGGGGCGGTGATGCTGGGCAAGACCAACACGGACGAGTTCGCCATGGGGTCCAGCACGGAGAACTCCGGGTACTTCGTGACGCACAACCCGTGGGACCTGGAGCGCGTGCCCGGCGGCAGCAGCGGGGGCAGCGCGGCGGCGGTGGCGGCCCGCATGGCGATCGGGGCATTGGGCACAGACACGGGGGGCAGCGTGCGGCAACCGGCCTCCCTGTGCGGGGTGGTGGCGCTGAAGCCGAGCTACGGGCGGGTCTCCCGCTACGGGCTGATCGCCTTCGCCTCCTCGCTGGACCAGGTGGGGGTATTTGGGCGCACGGTGGAGGACGCGGCGCGGCTGATCCAGGTGATCGCCGGGCACGACCCGCTGGACTCGACGAGCATGCCGACGGCGGTGCCGGACTACCTGGCCGCGCTGCGGGAAGGGGACGGCCTCAAGGGGCTGCGGGTGGGGCTGCCCCAAGAGTACTTCATCGAAGGGATGCAGCCGGAGGTGGAGGCGGCGGTGCGGGCGGCGGTGGATACGCTGGCCGGGCTGGGGGCAACGGTGCGGGAGATCAGCCTGCCGCACACGGAGCACGGCCTGTCGGTGTACTATTTGATCGCCCCGGCGGAGGCCTCCGCCAACCTGGCGCGCTTCGACGGGGTACGCTATGGCCTGCGCATCGAGCGGGGGGAGATGTGGCCGACCTACAAGGCGACGCGCGGGAGGGGATTTGGGCCGGAGGTGAAGCGGCGGATCATGCTGGGGACGTATGCGCTCTCGGCAGGATACTACGACGCCTACTACCTGAAGGCGCAGAAGGTGCGCACGCTGATCAAGGGCGACTTCGACGCCGCTTTTGAGCAGGTGGACGTGATCGCGACGCCGGTCTCCCCCACCACGGCCTTCCGAATCGGGGAGAAGGCGGACGATCCGCTGGCGATGTACCTCTCCGACGTGTTCACGCTGCCGGCCAGCCTGGCGGGGATCGCCGGGCTTTCCGTGCCGTGCGGGTTCGACAGGCAGGGGCTGCCCATCGGGCTGCAACTGCTCGGCCCGGCCTTTGGGGAGGACGTGGTGCTGCGGGTGGGCCACCGCTACCAGCAGGCCACGGACTGGCACACCCGCGCCCCGGACCTGGGGTGAAGGCGGCGAAGCCGTGGGGGGACACCTGAAGCGGGGGAGCGCCCTGCCCTGGCTGCTGGGGGCGTTCGTGGCGCTGGGGGTGGTCTACGGCTGGGCCACGCCGATCTTCGAGGCCTCCGACGAGCTGTGGCACTACGGCATGGTGGAAGCCATCGCGGAGAGCGGGCAGCTCCCGGTGCAGCAGCCGGGCATCGAGACGCCGTGGGAGCAGGAGGGCAGCCAGCCGCCGCTCTATTACCTGCTGGCGGCGGCGGTGGTGGCGCCCATCGAGCGGGGGGACACAGCCCCCGCGTCAGGCGGGGACGCGGACGCGCTGCGGCAGCCCAACCCGCACGCCAAGGCGGGGGTCCCCGGCGCGCCGGACAACAAGAACCTGGTGCTGCACGACGACCTGCACCCGCCGCCGCAGGGGACGGCGCTGGCGGTGTACCTGCTGCGGGCGCTGGGCATCGGCCTGGGGGTGGTGACGGTGAGCGCGGTCCACGCCAGCGCGCGGCTGCTGGCCCCGCGCAATGCGGGGACGCGGCCCGGCGTGGCGCTGCTGGCCGCCGGGCTGACCGCCCTCAACCCGATGTTCCTCTTCATCTCGGCCTCGGTGAACAACGACAACCTGGTGACGGCGCTCAACAGCGCCATCATCTGGCAGACGCTCCTGCTGCTGCGGGATGGCCTGAGCCTGCGGCGCAGCGCGCTGCTGGCGGTCCTGCTGGCGCTGGCCTCGCTGAGCAAGCTGAGCGGGCTGGTGCTGGTCCCGGCGGTGGCGGTGGCCGGGATATGGGTCGCCCTGCGGCCCGGTGGCAAGGGGGGGCGCGACTGGCGCGGGCTGGCGACGCTGGGCGGGCTGATGATCGGCGCGTGGCTGGTGCTGGCGGGGTGGTGGTACGCCCGCAACGTGACGCTCTACGGGGAGCTGTTCGGCACGCAGACGATGGCCGCCGTGGCCGGGCCGAGGGAGGAGCCGTTCACGCCGGGCACGCTGCTGGCCGAGTTCGAGGGGTTCCGCATCAGCTATTGGGGGCTGTTTGGGGCGGTGAACGTGCTGGCCGCCCCGGCCTTCTACGTGATCATGGACGCGGTGACCGCGCTGGCGCTGGGGGGGCTGGCGGCGCACCTGTGGCGGCGGCGCGGGGAGCGGGGGGCGCTGTTCCCCCTCCTGCTGCTGGGCGGGATCGTGATGCTGGGGATGGCGGGCATCATCGCCTGGACGGCGCAGACCTACGCCTCGCAGGGGCGGCTGCTGTTCCCCTACATGGCGGCCATCAGCCCGCTGCTGGCGCTGGGGCTGGCCGAAGCCCGGCTCCCGGCGCGGCTCTCCGTGCTTATCGCGGGCGTGTGGGCGCTGATCGTGCCGTTTGCCTACATCGCCCCGGCCTACGCGCCGCCCCCGCCGCTGGAGGCGCTGCCGGACGAGGCCAGCCCGGTCTACGCCCGCTTCGACGGGGTGGCGCTGGTGGGCTACCGGGCGGAGATGGCCCGCTACGAGCCGGGGGAGGCGGTTCCCATCACGCTGTACTGGCAGGTGATGGCGCAGAGCGAGCGGGACCTGAGCCTGTACCTGCACGCGGTGGACGACGCGGGGAACGTGATCGGCAAGGTGGACACCTACCCCGGCGGGGGGCGGCTGCGCACCACCACCTGGCAGCCGGGGGCGATCTACGCGGACCGCTACGCCGTGCCGCTGGAGGCGGAGGCGAGCGGACGCTCGCGGCTGCGCATCAGCGTGGGCTGGTGGCACCGCCCGACGGAGACGGTGATCTCGCCTACCGCCGAGGACGGCGCCCCGCTGGAGAGCGTGATGCTGGAGGCGGGCGGCTTTGCCGGGGCGGCGGAGGAGCCGTTGCCAGCGGACCTGGTGGAAACGGAGCGGGTCAGCTTCGGGGGGGTGATCGCCCTGCTGGGCTACCAGTGGGCGGGGGACAGGCTGCGGCTGGCCTGGGAGGCGACGGGAACCCCGGCGGACGATTACACGGTCTTCGTGCAGGTGCTGGACGAGGCGAACCAGATTGTGGGCCAGGGGGACGCGCCCCCGGCACTGCCCACGCGCTACTGGCGCGCCGGGGAGCGCCACGTGACGGAGCACCCCATCGCCTACCCCCTGCCGCCAGCGGCGGGGAGCTACCGGGTGGTGATCGGCTGGTACCGGCCCGGCGACTTCGCCCGGCTGGAGACGGCGCACCCGGACAACGCCTACCCGCTGACGGCGATCCGGCTGCCTTAGCAGGGCTGGCGGCAATGGCAACAAGGGGAGAAGCGTGGCAAAATAAACCAAATACAAACTTTGTGGACCCGAATGGAAAATGTGAGGTAGGACTGCGATGAAAGTGATCATTCCCCTGGCGGGGTTCGGCACGCGACTGCGCCCGCATACCTACAGCCGCCCCAAGCCGCTGATCAACGTGGCGGGCAAGCCGGTACTGGGTCACCTGCTGGACAGGCTGAAGGGGCTGCCCATCGACGAATACGTGTTCATCGTGGGCTACCTGGGCGAGCAGATCGAGGCCTACGTGCGAGAGCACTACGGGGACAAGCCGAGCCGCTACTTTGAGCAGAAGGAGCTGAACGGGCAGTCGCCCGCCATCTACCTGGCTAAAGAGGCCATCGAGGGGCCGGTGCTGATTCTGTTCGTGGACACCATCTTCGAGGCGGACCTGAGCTTTCTGGCAGAGACCGAGGCCGAGGCTATCGCCTTCGTCAAGCAGGTGGAGGACCCGCGCCGCTTCGGGGTGGCGGTGACGGACGAGCGGGGCATCGTGCAGCGCTTTGTGGAGAAGCCGGACAGCATGGAGAACAAGCTGGCCGTCATCGGCATGTACTACATCCGGGACTCGCAGGCGCTGCTGGAGGCCATCGAGACGCAGTTGCGGGAGGGGCTGCAAACCAAGGGGGAGTACTACCTGGCGGACGCCTTCCAGCTCATGATCGAGCGGGGGACGCAGTTCCAGGTGCACGCGGTGGATACGTGGCTGGACGCGGGGACCGCCGAGGCGGTGCTGGAGACGAACAGGCTGCTGCTGGAGCGCGGCGGCAACAACATCGCCGGGATCAAGGCGGAGGGCTTCGTCATTGTGCCGCCGGTGTACATCCACCCGACGGCGCAGATCAGCAACTCCGTGATCGGCCCCTACGTGAGCCTGGGGGCCAACTGCGTGGTGGAAAACAGCATCATCCGGGATTCGATCATCGGCGAGGACTCGCGGGTGACGAACATCCTGCTCTCCGGCAGCCTGGTGGGGCAGCACGTGGACGTGCGGGGCCGCTTCCGCTCGATCAACGTCGGCGACTCCACCACCCTGCACTACGAGTGAAAGCCAGGCAGCGACGGCATGCAATTTGCCAAACTGGAAGCGCTGGGCAACGACTTTATCGTGACGCAAGCAGCCAGCCCGTCCGAGGCGGAGGCGCTGGCGGGGCGGGCGGCGCGGCTGTGCGACCGGCGGCGGGGCATTGGGGCGGACGGGCTGATACTGGCGCTGCCGCCGACGCAAGGGGGGGCGAACTGGGGGATGCGCATCTTCAACGCGGACGGCAGCGAGGCGGAGATGTGCGGCAACGGGGTCCGCTGCCTGGCGCGCTACCTGCGCCGGAGCGGCCTCGCCCCCGGCGAGGGTCTGACCGTGGAGACCCTGGCGGGGCCGATCCGGATCGCCTGGCAGGGGGAGCAGATGCGGGTGGAGATGGGCAGGCCGGTGCTGGAGGCGGCGGAGGTCCCCACGGCGCAGCGGACGGGGCGGGTGATCCTGCGGGAGCTGAGCGTGGAGGACCGGGTCTTCGCCGTGACGGCGGTCTCCATGGGGCCGCCGCACGCCGTGGTCTACGCCGGGGAACTGAGCGACGCGTTGGTGCTGGGCTACGGCAGCAAGCTGGAGGGGCATCCGTTCTTCCCCCGGCGGACGAACGTGGACTTTGTGCGGGTGATCTCTGACAGCGAGCTGGAGATGCGGGTCTACGAGCGGGGGTGCGGGGAGACCCCGGCCTGCGGGACGGGGGCCTGCGCCGCCGTGGTGGCGGGGGTGCTGACCGGGCGCAGCGGCCACCGCGTGACGGTCCACCTGCCGGGCGGGGACCTGGAGGTGGCGTGGGACGGCGACCCGCAACATTCGGTCTACCTGACCGGCCCGGCGCGGTGGGTGTTTGCGGGGGAGATGGCGGTTCCCTAGCGGGCAGCGCGGAGCGGGGGCGAAGGACGGCCCCCGTTTTTTTTATTCCTCTCTGCGATAAATCAAGCAAATTCCCCCTCAGAAGTGAAGATTTTTACCAAAATGCTGATGAAATTTGATAGAGACCTTGACATTTACAACATGCCGTGCTATGCTTTAACCGAAGTTTGAAAGCAGCAAGGGTGTTTAACTCAATCAGCGCGAGGTTCAGCCATGTATCCTGCCCCCCGAAACTGCCCCGTCTGCGGCGGGGAGATGATGATCACCCGCCTGTATTGCCCGGACTGCGACGTGACGTTGGAAGGGCGCTTCACCTTTGGCGGGCTGGGCAACCTGACCACCGAGCAACTGGCCTTCGTGGAGACGTTCGTCCGCTGCGAGGGCAAGATCACCCGCGTGCAGAAGGCGCTGGGCATCTCCTACCCCACGGTGCGCAGCCGCCTGGAAGAAGTGATCGTGGCGATGGGGTACGAGCCGGGCGAGATGGCCGAGGAAGACGAGGCCGACGAGGAGCTGCGGCGGCAGGTGCTGGACGACCTGGCCGCCGGGCGGATCACCTCTGAGGACGCGGTCCGGCTGTTGCAGCGCTGAGCCGCAAGGCCGGAGGGGGCCACGGCCCCAGGCACGGCGGGCAACCTGACGAAGGGAAACGGCGATGGTCGAGCAGCTATACCTGGCGGAACAATTACAGGACGCGCACAGAGCGCACATGCGTCGCCTGGCGCAGGAGCGAAGCTGGCTGGAGCACGTGGCGGCCCTGGCCTGGCTGGTGGCGCGGGCGGCGCTGCGGGGCGTGGGCTACGGGCTGCTGCTGGCGGGGCAGGCGTTGCTGCGGCTGACACAGCCGCCCCGGCGGGCGGAGCGCGCGCCGGTGCAGGGGCGGGCGCTCTCCTACCAGGGGAACAAGTGAGTTGGTCTCTGCATAGCGCCGGGGGCGTCCGCCGGACCACACGGCGGGGGCGGACGGCCCGGCTCCACGGAGGACAGACATGACCAGTATCCATGTAAGCGGCGAGGCCCCCCACGTTCTGATCGAAGCGGTGGGGGGGGACCTGCGGCTGCGCGGCTGGGACCGGCTGGAGGTCTCCGCCCAGGGCGACGAGGCGCGGCTGGCCAGGGCCACGGAAGAGCGCGTGATCCTCTCCAGCAACGGGGACCTGACCGCCCACGCGCCGATACAGGCCACGGTCGAGCTGAGCAGCGTGGGCGGCGACGCCAAGATCACCGACCTGGGCGGCACGCTGTCCATCGGCAAAGTCGGCGGCGACCTGATCCTGCGCAAGACGGGGTCGGTGCAGGTCGGCCAGGCGGGGGGCGACGTGCGGGTCAAGCGGGCGGCGGGCAGCCTGCGCATCGGCCAGGTGGGGGGCGACGTGACCATCCGCGAGGTGGAAGGCGAGACCTCCCTCGGTCGCGTGGGAGGGGACCTCTACGTGCGGGACGTGGGGGGGGCCTGCCAGGCCGAGCAGGTGGGCGGGGACCTGGTGCTGAGCACGGACTTCATGCCCGGCGCGAGCTACCGCTTCAGCGTGGGGGGGGACATCGTGTGCCGCGTGCCGCCGGGGGCCAGCGTGCGGGTCCGCGTGCCCGCCGAGGCGGAGCTGGGGCTGGACGCGCCCGGCGCGGAGGTGGTGGAAAGGCCGGAGGGCGAGGAGATCGTGTTCGGCGCGGGCGAGGCGGTGCTGGAGCTGGAGGCAGGGGGCGAGATACGGCTGGTGGAAGAAGACGAGGACTACATGATGGCGATCAACTTCCAGCTTGAGGAGGACCTGGAGTCGCGGCTCTCCGAGCTTGAGGAGCGGCTGAGCGAGCAGCTCTCCGGGCTGGACGAGCTGATCGCCAAGAAGGCGGAGAAGTTCCGCACCAAGGCGGAGCGGGAGGCCGAGCGCGCCGCCCGGCAGGCCGAGCGGCTGGCGCGCAAAGCGGAGCGCATGGCGGAGCAGGGCAGGCGCAAGCGCTCCTTCACGTTCAGCCTGGGGGGCGATCCGTTTGAGGGGGCCTTCCCACGCGGGGCGCGCCGCCCCGCGCCCCCCACCCCACCACCGGAGCCGGAGGAGCCGGTCACCGACGAGGAGCGGCTGATGATCCTGCGCATGGTGGAGAAGAAGCAGATCACTGTGGAGGAGGCGGAGAAGCTGCTGGCCGCGCTGGAAGGCCGCAAGGCCTGAAGCGAGGACGCGAACGATGCTGACCGCAGCCGGGCTGCAACAAAAGCAGGCCTCCGGCATCCGGCGGGTGAAGCTGGGCCGGGACCTGGGGGCGATTGCCGACCTGATCGAGCGCTGCTTCAGCCCCAGGCTGGACGCGGGGGGCCGGGCCACGATCCGGGAGATGCGCGCCCTGAGCCACCTCGGCCCGCTGCTGGGCCTGCTGGCGCTGGCCGACACGATGCTGAAGGGCATCGAGCAGGGCTTTGTGTGGGAGGAAGCGGGGCAGATCGTGGGCAACGTCACGCTGTACCCGGCGGACTACCCGCCTGAGCTGGGGCGGACGGTCATCGCGGCGAACGTGGCGGTGGACCCGGAATACCGGCGGCGGGGCATCGCCCGGCGATTGATGGAAGCCGCCCTGGAGGCCACGCGGGCGGGCGGCGCGGCGCGGCTCATCTTGCAGGTGGAGGCGGACAACGCGCCGGCGGTCCGGCTCTACGAGGGGCTGGGGTTTCACATCCAGCGCACGTGGCACCACTGGCGGCGCAACGGCGAACTGCCCGGCCCGGAGCGCCCGCGCCAGACGGCGGACATCGGCCCGCGCCCGGCGGGGCGCTGGGAGGAGGAGTACGCGCTGGCGGCGCTGGCCTTCCCGCAGGAGCGGGGCGGGCTGGGCTGGCAGCGCCCGCTGCACCCACGCGAGTTCCAGCGCCCGGCAGCCAGGCAGGCCCTAGACTTCTTCAGCGGCACGCTGGTGACGCGCTGGGTGGCGCAGGAGGGGGGGCAGATCGTGGGGGCGCTGTGGGCCAGGGCGGGACTGACCAGCGCCAGCACCCAGCTCACGCTGATCGTCCACCCGGCGCGGCGGGGGAGCCTGGAAGAGGCGCTGCTGAGCCACGGCATGTGGCAGCTTGCGGGGGGCTACCGCCCGCTGAGCGCGGAGCACCCCGCCGACGACCAGGCCGCGACCGAGGCCTTCCAGCGCCACGGGTTCACCAGCCGCCGCACGCTGCATTACATGGCGCTGGAGTTTTGAGCGGCCAGGGGACCGCCAAGAGGATGGCTGACATGCACGAACCACAACGCGAAATTTTGCGGATGCTGCAGGACGGGATCATCAGCGCCGAGGAGGCCAACCGGCTGCTGGCGGCGCTGGGCAGGCTGCCGGAGGTGGCTACCCAGGAGGAGGAGGCGGAGCAGCGGGACGAAGGCGAGGCCCCGGCGGCGGGGGAGAGCGGGTCAGCGGCCCCTGCCGGGGAGGAGGCGCACGCAGCCAGCGTGGCCGCCGTGGCGGCCTCCAGCGTGGAGGCGGTGCTCCAGCAGTTGCAGGCGGGGCAGCTCTCCGCCGAGGAGGCCAACGTCCTGCTGGCGGCCCAGGAGGGCGGCGACCCCGGCGCGGCGGCGGCCGAGGGCGAGGAGCCTGTGACGGGGGAGGTGATGCTGCCGCACGCGCCACCGGACATGGAGCGCCTGCGCCGCTTCTGGCAGGTTCCTTTCGTCATCGGGCTAGGCTCCCTGGTGCTCAGCGGGCTGTGGATGTCCGCCAGCTACGGATCGCCGGGCTTTCTGGGCACGCTGAGCTTCATTTGCGGGTGGAGCGTCTTTATGCTGGCGGTGCTGACGGTGGGCGTAGCCTTCTGGAGCCGCTCGGCGCGCTGGGTGCACCTGCGAGTGGCGGAGAAGGACGGCCACCACTTCGCCATCAGCCTGCCAGCGCCGCTGGGGCTGCTGACATGGGGGGTGCAGGTGGCGCGGCCCTTCGTGAAGGGCGAGACCGCGCAGCAAATGGAGGCCGCCGCAGCGTTCATCCAGGCCATGCAGAAGGAGATGGAGCAGCCGGACAGCGAGCCGCTCTTCATCGACGTGAACGACGAGGGCGACCAGGTGCAGGTCTATTTTGGCTAGCAACAGGAGAGGGGTTCGGGGGCCAGGCCCCTGACCGGCCCTCTATCTCGCTTTACGATGACGGAAAGGACGCCGCAACATGGGAACCGCAGAAGAACGGATGCGGATTTTGAAGATGCTGGAGGAGGGGACGATCACCGCCGACGAGGCGGCCAAGCTGCTGCAAGCGCTGAGCACGGGCAGCAGGGCCAGCCCCGGCGGGCGGAGCGTCACCGGGCGGGAGCCGCGCTGGCTGCGGGTGCGCGTGACGGACATGAAGACCAACCAGGTGAAGGTGAGCGTCAACGTGCCGATGGGGCTGGTGCGCACCGGGATCAAGATGGGGGCGCGGTTTGTGCCCACCGACGCGGATTTTGACTACCAGGAGCTGATCGACGCGATTCAGAGCGGGGAATCGGGCAAGATCGTCGAGGTGACGGACAACGAGCAGGGGGAGAAGGTCGAAATCTGGGCGGAGTGAGCGGCCCTCCCCCCATCATCCCCGGCCCCTTCCCCCACAAGCAGCCCCATCCCCTGGCCCCACCGGTTGGGGGGAAGGGCAGCATACCGGCATGCCCTGGCGAAGAAAAGGCCGGAGGCGGGAGGCCATGCCCGCCAGGGAGGCCCACACGCTATTTCGGCCCGGCGCGCGCCGTATCCTACGCCGGAGGGCGAGCCAGCAATTCCCGGTATAGCTCCTCCAGATCGCGGGCCAGGCGGTCGATGCTGAAGCGGCTCAGCATGGCCGCCTGCGCCCCGCGCACGTCCGGCGGATGGCGCAAGGCGCGCAGGATGGCCTCCGCCAGGGCCGGGGCGTCCCCCGGCGGGACCAGCGCCCCCAACGCCCCACCCTCCAGCAGGTCCGGCACGCCGCCGACCGCCGTGGCGACCACCGGACAGCCCGCCGCCAGCGCCTCGATGGCCGAGACGGGCGTGCCCTCGTTGTGGCTGCTGACAACCAGCAGGTCCAGGTCGCTGTAGATGGGGGCCAGGTCTTGCTGCCAGCCGGTGAAGGTGACCGCGCCGCACAGGCCGAGCGACTCGACCGCCGCCTCCACCTGGGGGCGGGTCTCGCCATCCCCCACGACCAGGAAATGGGCGTCCGGCAGGGCGGCCCGCACCCGCGCCGCCGCCTGCAAAAAGAGGGCGTGGTTCTTGATGGGGACCAGCCGCCCCACGATGCCGACCAGGGGCGCTCCCGGCGGGATGCCCCAGGCGGCGCGGCAGGCCCCCGCCTTGCGCGGCGTCCCCGCGTAGCGCTGCAAATCCAGCCCCAGGGGGAGCACGCGGACCTTATCCCGCGCCGCGATGTGGTAAGTCTCCACCAGTTCGTCGCGCAGGCCGTCGCTGAGGGTGACGATGGCGTCGGACAGGCGGGCCGCCAGGCGCTCCAGGGCCAGGAAGAGGCGCGTGCGGGCCGGGCTGAAATAGCCGTGGAAGACGTGGCCGTGGAAGGTGTGGACGATGACCGGCACGCCGGCCAGCCAGGCGGCCACGCGCCCGACGAAACCGGCCTTGGCCGTGTGGGTGTGCACCACGTCCGGGCGCAGGCGGCGGATGAGGCGGTAGAGCGTGAGGAGGGTGCGCAGGTCGCGGAGGGGGTGCAGCTCCCGCCCCAACTCCGGGATGACCAAGGGCTGCACGCCCAGGGACCGGGCGTAGTAGGCCATGTCGCCCTCGTGGGGGCCGACCTGGCCGCAGACCAGGGTGCTGTGGAAGGCGGGCGGGCCGAGGCGGGCCGTGAGCAGGGCGACGTGCACCGCCGGGCCGCCGACGTTGAGGCGGGCGATGACGCGCAGGACGCGGATGGGGCGGGGCCGGCCGGTCATGGCTGCGGGGGGGCCACCTGCCGGTAGAGGGCGAGGGTCTGCTCCACCATGCGCCCGGCCTGGAAATGGGCCAGCAAGCGCGCCCGCCCGGCAGCGCCCATTCGCTCGCGGAGGTCGGCGTCAGAGAGCAGCGCACCGAGCGCCTGGGAGAAGGCCTCCACGTCGCGCGGGGGGCAGAGCAGGCCGGTCTCGCCATGGACGACGACTTCCGGGATGGCGCTGACGGCGCTGGCGACGACGGGCACGGCGTGGGCCATGGCCTCCAGCAGGGCCAGGCCGAAGCCCTCCCGCAGGCTGGGCATCAGCAGCAGGTCCAGGGCGGCCATGACCTGCGGGGCGTCCGCCCGCCAGCCGAGGAAGCGGACACGCCGGCCCAGGCCGAGCGCGGCGGCCCCTGCCTCCAGGTCCGCCCGCAGCGGGCCGTCGCCGACGACGAGGAGGCGCGCGCCCGGAAAGCGGCCCGCCTGCCGGGCGAAGGCCCGGATGCCATAGCTGATGCCCTTGGCGGGGATAAGGCGGGCGACGATGCCGACCAGCAGGGGGTCGCCCGCCAGGCCAAGCTCCCGGCACAGGCTTTCGCGCGCGGCGGCGCGGTCCAGGCGCTGGGGGACATGCTCCAGGCCGTAATGGATGGTCGTCAGGCGGGCGGCGGGCGCGCCCTCCACATCCACACTGAAGCGGGCGATGGCGTCGGAGATGGCGACCCCGGCATCCACCATGCGCCACAGCGCCCGATTGAGGCGGCGCAGGAGGGGATGGCGGCGGCGGGGGTCGTCGTTGTGGCGGCTGGTGACCACGGCCCTGACGCGGGCCAGCCGCGCCGCCGGGATGCCGTAGAGGTCGGCGTGCTGAAGGTGGGTGTGGACGATGTCCGGGCGGAGGGCGCGCAGCCGCCACCATAGGCGGGGGTAGAGCGTGAGGTCGGCGTGGTGGTAGATGCGCAGCCGCTCCGCCGGGATGCCGCGCGCCGCTGCCGCCGCCACGAAGTCATCCACGGGGTTGCCCGGCTCCACCAGGAGCAGAAAGCGGGCGTCCACGCCGTGCTGACGCAGGCCGCCCAGCAGCATGAGCAGGTGATTCTCCGACCCGGCGATGCCGGTGATCTTGGTGAGGTGCACGACGCGCAAGACAACACCCCCGTCGCGGTGATAATCCGGCCTAAAGCGAGTATACTACCAGAAAAGCGGCCCGCAGGGCCACCTGCCGGGGCCGTTGGGTAACATTTTCGTTTGACCGAACCGGCTGCCACACTACCATGAGAGGCCATGACCACCAACCCCAAACGCCTGCTTGACGAATTCGGCGTGCGGCCCAAGAAGAGCCTGGGCCAGAACTTCATGCACGACCCCAACGCGCTGGAGAAGATCGTGCGCGCGGCGGCGCTATCCCCACAGGATACCGTGGTGGAGGTCGGCCCCGGCACGGGCGCGCTGACCCGCTACCTGGCGGAACGAGCGCGGCGGGTGATCGCCATCGAGCTGGACGACCGGCTGATCCCGATTCTGATCCACCAGGTGGGGGACCTGGACAATGTGACGCTGGTCCACGCGGACATCCTGGAGACAGACCTGGGGCTGCACATCGGGCGGGAGGAGCCGTACTGCGTGGTGGCCAACCTGCCGTACTACATCACCAGCGCCATCCTGCGCTTCTTCCTGGAGCGGGCGCACAAGCCCCGGCGCATGGTGGTGATGGTGCAGGAGGAGGTGGCGCAGCGGCTGGTGGCGGGGCCGGGCGAGATGAGTCTGCTGAGCGTCTCCGTGCAATATTACGGGCAGGTGGAGATCATCACGCGGCTGGCGCCGGGGGTGTTCTGGCCGCGCCCGGACGTGATCTCGGCGCTGGTGCGCATCGAGCCATACCGCAACGCGCCGCCGGTGCAGGTGGCGGACGAGGCGGCCTTCTTCCGGGTGGCGCGGGCGGGCTTCAGCCAGAAGCGCAAGCAGTTGCGCAACGCGCTGGGAGCGGGGCTGGGCCTGGGCAAGGAGGAAGCGGCGGCGCTGCTGGAGGCGGCGGGCATCGACCCGCAGCGGCGGGCGGAGACGCTGACGCTGGAGGAATGGGGAGCGCTGACAGCGCAGTTCTTGCAGGCCCAGGAGGCGGGCTGAGGGCCTCCGCTGGGCGGGCGAAGCAGCCACGGCATTGCGCTACAATAGAGACCCGGCAGAGGCCCGGCATGCCAGGCGCAGACAGGGAGGAGGGCACGGCGTGAGACGGATCACGGCCATGATGGCGGGGGGAGCCATCCTGCTGGCGGCGCTGGCGGGCTGCAACTTCAGCCCGGCCCCGGCGGTTCAGGAGCAGGACCTGAGCGGCGAGCAGAAGACCCCGACGCCGGCGGCCAGCGCCGCACAGGAGACGACGCCCACGGCCACCCCGACGCCGATCATCATCGTGGTGACCAACACGCCCACGGCCACGACCGCGCCCCCCACCAGCAGCGACCTGGGCATCCGGCCCACGGCCACGGCGACGGAGGTGGACCTGGGCTTTTTGCCCTCGCGGACGCCGACGGCCACGCCCAGCAGCACGCCGGTGCTGCTGCCGGCCAGCACGCTGCTGCCGAGCGCCACCCTCCCCGCGCCGACCGCCCTGCCCTACACGGCCACGCCGCGCGCCCAGGTGTGCGCCACGTGCGGGGGGCTGCGGCTGCGCGACAGGCCGGGCACGGCGGGGACCATCCTCACCACGCTGAGCGCGGAGACGCCGCTCAACGTGGTGGGGCGGACGGCGGACAACACCTGGCTGCAGGTGACCACGCCGGACGGGCGGACGGGCTGGGTGGCGGCCAGCTACGTGGAGGTGCACGTGAACCTGAACCTGGTGGGGGTCTCCGGCGTGGCGGCCAACGCCTCCCCCACGCCGACCACGCCGCCGGCGCAGGTGGCCGGGGGGCCGGGGGCGGCGGTGAGCGAGATCGTGACGGGCATCACCGCCCACGCCCGGCAGATCTTCCTGGCGGGGCAGGCCAGGGGCAACCTGGCGCACGCCTTCTCCCGCGTGGGGGACAGCATCACGGCGGCGGGGCAGTTCCTGAACCAGATCGGGACCGGCCCCTACAGCCTGGGGGAATACGGCTACCTGGCGGACGCGATCAGCTTCTTCTCCGGGCCGAACGGGCGGGGCGGCAACCCCTTCAGCGCGCCCTCGGTGGCCGCCTACCCCGGCTGGAGCACGGAGAGCCTGCTGGACCCCAGCCTGGCGGACCCCAACCTGTGCCAGCCGGAGGAGAACCCGCTGCAATGCGAATACCGGCTGAACCGCCCGGCGGTGGCGCTGATCATGATCGGGACCAACGACGCGGGGGGGCTGCCCACGGAGACCTACGCCGCCAACCTGCGGCGCATCGTGCAGATCTCCATCGACATGGGGGTGATCCCGGTGCTGAGCACGCTGCCGCCCAAGCAGGTGGACGCCTGGAACAACGCGCGGGTGGACGAGTTCAACCAGGTGATCGTGGCCACGGCGCGGGCGTTTGACATCCCACTGTGGAACTACTGGCAGGCCTTGCAGGGCGTGCCCAACCGGGGGCTGAGCGCGGACGGGGTGCACCCCTCCGCGCCGCCGGACAACCTGAACTGCCACTTCGACGCGGAGCACCTGGCCTACGGCTACCCGGTGCGCAACCTGACGGCGTTGCAGGCGCTGGACCAGTTGTGGCGGCAGGTGCTCTACGACGCCGACACGCGGGAGGCGGCCAACGCGCAGCAACCGCTGGAGAGCGGCGCGCCGTCCAGCCCGGCGGCCTACCAGTGCCCCGGCGCGCCGCCGCCGCGCCTGGCGGTGGGCCAGCAGGGGCGGGTGACGCCGGGGCTGCCCAACCGGATGCGCAGCGAGCCGTCGCTGAGCGCGGCGGAGGTGGGCAGCATCCCCGGCGAGGGGGTGTTCACGGTGGTGGGGGGGCCGGTGTGCGCGGACGGGTACACGTGGTGGCAGGTGAGCTACGCGGGGACGGTGGGCTGGACGGCCAGCGGGAACAGCGCGGAATACTGGGTGGAGCCGAGCGGCTGAGGGCGCGGGGGGCGGAGGCCAGCGCGTTTGCGAGAACCCCCCTTAACCGGCCTCTTACGACATAGGGTCACTAAGGGGGGTTCTCGCAAAAAAAGGGCCGTTTTTGGCCCCCAAAGGGCTTGATCTATGGAGAAAAGCTTGATAAAATCAATGCAAAGCGCGGTGGAGCGGCCTGATCTTAAGGGAAAAGGGGTGAATCGACGCCAAATTGGGGCCAAAAATAGTACTCGCGTACTATCGGAATCCATCTCATGCCCGTAAGGGCATTACGACTATACTA
>FWPU01001585.1_pt1 | contig 48245 bp, 37 predicted proteins | sample 2228361 | NCBI WGS metagenome assembly FWPU01 (sample SAMEA103939777, study PRJEB20133) | metagenome
GCCCGGTGCTTGACGACCAACTCATGAAACTGCCTGCGGGAGAAGATCGCAATGAGTTGACTGAAAATGCTCGCACAACGTACCATCGGACCAGCCTCCTTCCTGTGGGTTCTGTTTTCACGAGAAGGAATCTACCCACGAGGAGGCTTTTTTTTCAACCTAACCATCACGGTTCCTCGCAAAACCGATTTTGGACAAGAGTGAGTCTCGTTCGTTATTTAACGAACGCCGAATAAGGAGAGAACATATGAAACGCGGTCTGACAAGTCGCTATGAAACCTACACCATCTCCGGTGAGGCTGTCCGAGCGTTCATACCACGTCCTCTTCCGCCCGAACCGCCGCTGGAAATCAACGCACGGCGCCAGCAGTTGCTCGAGCGCGCGACCGTTGCCCTAGCCCGGTTGGACAGTGTCAGCCTGCTGCTGCCGGATCCCGGTCTCTTCCTGTATGCCTATGTGCGGCGCGAGGCGGCGCTGTCGTCGCAGATCGAAGGCACACAGTCCACGCTCGACCAGTTGTTGCTGTTCGAACTTGAGGAGGCACCCGGTATCCCGCTGGACATGTAGGGATCATCGTCAGGGTGCCTCTCGCTTCAGGGCTCTTAGCGGGATCGTTCAGACCGGATACCGCCTTCCATAAAGGAGATCATCGTTTTTTCAACCGCCGGGGAGAGGTTTTCGATCGCGGGGACACCATTTGTCGGCATCGATTACAAAACCGGCCTGGAGGCGGTCGAGTGGCTGAAACCGAACTTTCCCGCCGATGCGCCCCTGGCTGCCTATGCCCTGCGCTGGATCCTCATGTTGCCGGAGGTAAGCTGTGTCATTCCCGGCGGCAGCCGGCCCGAACAGGCTGAAGCGAACGCCCGGGTATCGGGTATGCCCCCTCTCACACAAGCGCAGTTGCAGGCCGTCCAGGCTGCGTATGACAAATATTTGAATCCGGCGGTGCACCAGCGCTGGTAAGCAGCATTACGGCCTGATCCCCCAACCCTTGAAGAACGTGTAGCAGAAAACGCCGTCCGGACCGGCGGTCCGGCGCAGATCGGAAATGCCTTTATCAAAATCTTCAGCACTCATGAGTTTCTTTTCGAGAGCCCGCTGTCGTATGCCTTCGATCATTGCGGTGAAGGTGTTGAGAGTGAAGCCCTCCGCCAGAGCCGGGCGCGATGGGTCTGCATAGACCAAGCGTGGTGACACCCGGCAGTTTGAAAAACCTGCGGCCTTAAGCAGGGGAAAAAGTTTCCGTCCGATGGCGGCGTCGCCGCCGATCTCAGCCTGCAGAGACACCTGCACCTGGATGACGCGGCGCGCCTCTTCAGTTTCCGGATGGAAGAAGACCGATCCGTGATCGCCTTCAATGACCGTCACACTGCCTCCCCTTTTTAAAACCAGCTTCAAAGCCGTGAGCGCACGAACCGGATCGTCTATGTGCTCAAGGACAAAACAGACAAACACATGATCAAAATACTCAGCGGGGAAGGGAAGGGAGAAGATATCGGCCTTCTTAAACACGACATTGGTGATGCCGGACATGAGTGAGAGCGCCTGCGCCCGTTCAAGCGATGATTCCTGAACATCAACCGAGATGAAGGCGGTATCAGGATTCCGCAGGGCGATGTGAAGTGTCTGGGCGCCCGTGCCGCAGCCTGCCTCCAGCACCCGCGAACCTGCCGGGAATATGGTATCATAGTGCAGGAGCTCGGAGAGGGTATTCGCTTGGTCTGAGAGACGAGCTGCCTCGCGCTCAGAGTAGCCGTGAATGTAATTGAGCGTTTCCAACGACCCATCCCCATGGAGAGAATAACGGCGCCGTCAAAGATACGCCCTTCAATCATTGCAGCTGGACGGCTTTAGGGATTAGCTACTGGAGGCGCCCCTGCAGGCGGTTTTTTCATGCGGAAAAACTCTTTTTTATCGTAACGGTGAGTTTTAAAGCTATCCCTACGCACAAGGTTCTTGAGGCCGGCTCAATCGATCTATTTCATACTATAGCAGGATTCTTCACATTCAATCAAGTTTCGGCAAAAAGCAGCTCACCCTTGCCCGAGCGCCCTCTTTTTCCGTACAGTGCTTTTATAAAGAGCAAGGTGCGGCCGCACGATTTCATCGTCAAGGGATAGGAACCTGCTTTCAGATTGACGATTTTCAGAATCTTTTACCCCACCTGAGTTGATTTCTTCAGGATACCGTCCGACGCTACATCGAGGTGGCCGGGGAGTTCGGCCTTCACGAAGGCGCCGAGATCGAGTCCTTGCAACGCTCTCAACGGCTGGGAGAACCGGCGGCAAGATTCGGAGCGGTCCGGCGGGCCTTGCGGCGGAGAGCCCTCGCGTATACGGCCGGCAGGCTGTAGAGAAAACCGGCGGCTAGAACCTGAAGGAGGCCAGCCGGCCGGCCTCGGGCCGGAAACTGGGCGCAGCCGCAGTCTCCGCCTCCTCCGGCATGACCAGATGGCGGCGCCGGAGGTTCCTGAGCCGGATAGAGTCCCCCGAGATTCCCTTGATCGTCCACGGCGCGGACCGCAACGAAGTCGCCTGCGCCCAGGTCGGCAAGGAAGATCTCCTCCCGTTCTCCGGCCGGCCGCGGGTTCATGGAGACCGGAAGGGCTCGCGCCGCAGGCCAGTTGAAGGGGTCGATGGCCTCGCCGCCGGTCCGGATCTCGTAGGAGGCGGCCCTGCCGTGGAACCCGTCGTCGCCTACGGCGGTCCAGGCCAGGCGCAGGCCTTGTCGGCCCCCTTCCTCGGCCGGCGAGACCGCAAGATCGGCGATCGATGCGGGCGGCTCCGCGTCCGCAAGGGAATTTCCTGTGGCTCGGTTGTCGTGGTGGAAGGTGGGCCATTCAGGCTTCTGGGCAGCAGGGGCCGCCGTGTCCCACGCGAAAAGGTATCCCTCGCGCGTCACGACCAGAACCTCGGCCAGGCCGTCTCCGTCGATGTCGCCGACCGCGGGCGCGCCCACGATCCAGCCGCCCGTGAATTTGGGCCAGTCCGCAGGCTCGCGGCCCTGGAAGTCGAAGGCGTGAAGCAGATAGTGTGAGGTGCCGTCCACGATCTCGGGCAGCCCGTCGCCGCTCACGTCCGCGATCGACGGCTGGACGATGAAATGGAAGCCCTCCACGACCCGGGGAAAGGCGGCCAGGAACGAGCCCTCTCCGAGCTTCCAGCAGCCCAGCAGGAACTCGAAGTTCGTTTTCAGGCCTTCGAAGAATCGGGCCACTGCCAGAAAGGCGCCCACCCCGCCCGTGGCGAACTCGGGCCTTCCGTCCCCGTCCAGGTCTCCCAGGGCCGCGTTGGCCGGCAGGGTGAGAAAGAACCACTCTTTCGAGTCGCTCTGCGCGCCGAAGCGGCCTCCGGACAGCTCTGCTCGGACCGTGCCGTCGCCCGCAAGGATCCTGGGCGTTCCCATGACCGCGTAGCTCAGGATCTCGAGTGCGCCGTCCCCGTCGAGGTCCGCAAGGACCGGGTTCATGGGATGCCCTTTGCCCACAGTGGGGAGCATCTCTCCGGCCGGCGTGGGCACCTCGACCGGCCAGCCCGGGACCAGCCGCCCGTTGCAGCGGAAGGCATAGAGCCTTGCGGTCTGCTCGGGCACCGAGCCGTAAAGCTCGTTCGTTCCGACCACGATTTCCGGATGGAGCAGCCCGTCCGCTTCGGGCAGGCCGTCGATATCTCCGACGGCAGGCGTCGAGGCGATCTTGTCGATCTGTCCGCCTTCGGGGTCGCGCGCGGCCGCGGGCCAGCCTTCGAGCAGGGTTCCGTCGTGGCGCCAGGCGTACACGCGCTGGTCCATGGCCGCTGCCACGATTTCCAGCGCCCCGTCCATGTCCAGGTCGGCGAGGACCGGAGAGGCCAGGAAGCGGGATTCCAGCCAGGGGCTCTCCCGGGCGAGGTCCGGGTCTGCCGAGACCGGAAATCCGGGCCTGGGCGCCCCGTCCGGCTCAAAGACATAGATGTTTCCGTTCATGGCCGCCGCCACGATCTCCGGGAGGCCATCCCGGTCCAGGTCGCCCACTGCCGGCGTGGCGACAACGGGCGTTCGGGGCGGTTCGACGGACCCTGTCTTGAAGGCGGGCGCGCCAAGGAGGCTTCGGCGCCTCGATGCTGAGGCGCTTTCCGCCGGATCGAGGGCGACCGGCCAAAAGGTCGGCCTGCCGTGCAGGGACTCGAAGGGCGTGCCGTCCCCCCTGAGGACGCTCAGCGTGCCGTCGGTCGTGGCCAGGATGATTTCTTTCCTGTTGTCCCCGTCCATGTCGGCCAGCCGGAGGGAGGCCTCTCCCGAGGCTTCGAGTCGAACGGGGAAGCCGGGATGCAGGGTCGGGTCGTGATGCAGAAAAAAGACTCTCCGGTCCTCGGCCTGATTGCCCTCGGCGTCCGTGACCGCAAGCCGAAGCGTGACAGCGGGATCGTGGGGCGACGTGACCGGGAAGGGACCCTCGCCGTGAATGAGATCGCGCGTGTTGAGCGAACAGACTTCGCCCTGGAAAGGTTGCGAGAGAGAAGAGGAGGAGCAGGAGGTGCGGAAGTCCGCCTCGGCTGGGTCTGTCCCGGGCGCCCACTGCAGCTTGTAGCGATACCCCGAGGAGCGTGCGGCTGAGACTTGGCCCAAGACCGGAATCGCCCGAGACCCCTCCGGATCCGCCAGGGCGTACCAGGCAGGGGAAAGAATCCGCGCCACCGGAGGAATCGTGCCGGGCGACACGGCTCGCACCGCGCGGTCGGCCCGGACGCGGCCGTAACCGGTCCACTGGTCGAAGCCTTGCTTGCAGGCATAGACCGTACCGACGATGTCCTCGGCCGTCATGCGGAGAATCTGGACGGCCTCGTCTGCCGTCAGGGGAGGCTGGATGCCTGCCTCAACGCCCCTGGAGAAAATCAGGGCCGCCACACCGGCTGCGTGGGGCGTGGCGTTCGATGTGCCGCCAGCGTGGTCCTGGTAGCCTTCCGGGAACAGGGCGCCCCGCACCCAGGAGGGTGCCGCCACGTCAATGTGGCCTCCGTAGTCCGAGTAGTTGGCCCGGGTGGCCCACGATGTCGGGCACAAGGGCGGGCAGGGCAGACCGCTCGTGTCCGGGTGGAGGGCGCCCACGCCGACCACATCGTCATAAACGACCGGGTAGTTGTGATGGAAGCTGTACTCGTTGCCCATGGCCGAGACGCACACCGCGCCTTTTTGCCGGGCGTAGGCAAGGGCCTGCCGGAGGAAAGGCGTGTTGGACATGCACCCCAGGCTCATGCTGAGAACCCGGGCGCCGTTGTCCGCGGCGTACAGCACGGCCTCGCCGAGCAGGTGGGAGTGGCTCACGTGCGGCGTGTCGCCCACCCTGAGGGCCATCAGCCGGCATCCCGGGGCCACCGAGGCCATGCCCAGGCCGTTGTCGGTTTCGGCCGAGTGGACCGAGGCGGTTCCGGTCCCGTGGCCGTACCCTGTTGCGTCGAACACGTCGTTGTCGCCGTCGAAGAAGTCCCATCCGCTGATGTCGTCCACGTAGCCGTTCCCGTCGTCGTCCACTCCGTTGCTGAAGGCACGGAGGAGATCGCCCACATCCGCGCCGTCGGCCTCGGGGTCGGCGATGCGGCTGTCCTGAGCATAGTCCAGGACGCTGAAGACGCCGTCGCCGTTCAGGTCGTAGTCGGCGGCCTCTCGACCCTCAGCGTCCTGGGGCAGGGGAAGCTCGCCCCGGTTCAGATAAAGCTGGTTCCTCAGGTCCTCGTGACGATACTGGATCCCGCTGTCCAGATTCGCGATGACGACCTCGGGGCTGCCGCGGGTCACGTTCCAGGCCTCGGTGGCTCCGATCCCCCGGCCGTCGGACATGAGGTTCCATTGTTCCTCTGTGCCGCCGGGCGGTCCTGTCCTGAAGAGCGGATCGTTGGGTTCCGCGGTTCCGTCAGCTGCAACGGCGGGAAGCGCCAGGGCGGCCGGAAAAGCGAAAAGGAGAGAGAACAGAGCCAGAACAGGCAAAAGACGGATCGAAGCGGAGCAGGGTCTCGCGAGGACCGGGGCGGCTCGACTCATGGCGCCCTCCCTGTTTTTCCAGCTCTCTTCAAAGCCATTGTTTTTTTCTGAACAGATACAGCATCCAGCCGGCGACGAAAATCATGACGGCCCAGACAAGAGGATACCCCCAGCGCCACTTCAGTTCGGGCATGAATTCGAAGTTCATCCCGTACACGCCCACGAGGAACGTGAGAGGGATGAAGATCGTGGCGATGATCGTGAGGACCTTCATGACCTCGTTCATGCGGTTGCTCACGCTGGTCAGGTAGATGTCGAGCATGCCCGAGAGCATGTCCCGGAACGTTTCGATCGTGTCGATCACCTGAATCGTGTGGTCGTAGACATCCCGGAGGTACAGGCCGGTCTCGGCCTGGATCAAAGGGGACCCGGAGCGCTGCAGCGCGCTGATCACCTCCCGGAGAGGCCAGATCGATTTGCGAAGGGTGATCATCTGGCGCTTGAGCCGGTGAATCTCGTGAGAGGCATGCCGGGTCGGGTTGTCGATGAGCTGGTCCTCGAGCGTCTCGATTCTTTCGCCCAGGGATTCGAGAACCAGGAAATAGTTGTCGACGATGGCGTCGATGAGCACGTAGGCGAGGTAGTCGGCTCCCATCTTCCGGACCCGGCCCTTGTTGGCACGGATCCGGTCCCGGATCGGATCGAAAACGGCTCCTTCCCTTTCCTGGAAGGAAAGGACGAACGTGCGGCCGAAGACCAGGCTCACCTGCTCCTTCTGAATTTCCTGCGTGGCCGGGTCGAGCGAGAGTTCGTTGAGAATGAGAAAGAAGTATTCCCCGTACTCCTCGGTCTTGGGGCGGTTGTCCGTGTTCAGGATGTCTTCGATCACCAGGGGATGGATGCCGAAGCACTCGCCCAGTTCGCGAAGAATCTCCACCTCGTGCAGCCCGTCCACATGGATCCAGGTCACGGTGGGCGCCTCACGGTAGGGCAAAGCCTCGCGCACAGACCGGATCTGTCTCTCCTCGAACCGGTCCCGGTCATAGTCGAAAAGGGTGATCCTGGCGGACTCGACCTTCCGCTCCCCGATGTGGACCAGGGTCCCGGGCGGCAGACCCGCCTTCTGGGAGCGTTTCTTCGCCCTCTTGCGCACGGCTAGTTCCCCTTCTTGGCTTTTCCACCCGCCGGCTTTTCGAAAGCGGGCTTGAGCCAGTTCGTCGTGTGGGCCAGCGAGCCGCCGAACCTCTCGAGGGGGCGGAATCCGGCTTCCTCGGCCAGGCGCCGGACCACCGAGGCTCGCTGGTAGTGGGGATCCGGAAGCACCTCGGTGATCGAAAGAACGCCGCCGGCCTTGAGGGCCCGCCGGATCTCCTGCAGAGCATCCGCAGGGTTCGGGACCTCTCCCAGAACGGTCACAAGGAGGGCCCGGTCAAAGGAGTTCTCCCGGAAAGGAACGCTTTCCAGGCTCGCCCGGACCGGACGGACGTTCCCGGCTCCGGCCGCGGCTTGCCGCTCCCTCAGTTTTTTCAGCATGGAGGTCTGAAGGTCCAGAGCTACGATCAGGCCCGAGCGTCCCACGCGGGTTGCCGCAGGGACGCTCACGCGGCCCGGCCCGCATCCCGCGTCCAGCACGCGCATGCCCGGTTCGACTCGAGCTCGACTGAGGAGAGTCTCGCTCCCGGCGACGGCCCGCATGTAGGGATTTTCCAGCATCCAGGAAAGGGAGGCCGGGCAGGGAAGAGCTTTTCTTCCGGCGCAGCCGCGCCAGGCAAGGCCCGCGGCCGCGACAGCCAGGACAAGAGCGGCTAAGATCAAGATCAGAGCGGTCATGTTCGGCCCTTACGTATGGGCGATGCAGCATCGGCTGCAGGGATCGCATGGATGCAGGCGCCGGCGACACGGACGACCGGAGTGCGAAGGCGGGTTTCCGCGCCGGTCGGCCGCTGGTGTCGCGGAAGGACCGGCTCCTTCTATGCGTCCCCCGGGTTCCGAAACTCCCGGGGTCTGTCCGGCCGGCCGCGGCAGAGGCCAAACTGCCTGCGTCTTCTGTAAAGGGTGCTCCTTGAAAGCCCGAGCTTCCGGGCTGCTTCTCCGATGCGGCCTCCGCAGGCCTCCAGCGCCTCCTGAACGATCGACTTTTCCAGGGCGAGGACCTTTCGCTCCGGGCCGATCGCTTCGGGTCCGGCGGGATCCAGGAGAGAGTCCGGCAGATGGCCCAGCTCGACGGTTTCGCCGTCGCAGAGGCAGACCGCGAAATTCAGGCAGTTTTCCAGCTCCCGCACATTGCCGGGCCAGGCGTATCTGCGGAAGCGGTCCAGCACGTCCGGATGGATGAGGCGGACCTGTTTCCCGTGCCGTGCGGCGGCCTTGCCGAGCAGGTGGAGCGCGATTTCCTCGAGATCCTCCATTCTCTCGCGCAGGGCCGGAAGCCGGATCCGGACGATGTTGAGCCTGAAGAAGAGATCTTCGCGGAACCCCGAAGCTCTTACCTGCTGGTCGAGCGGCGAGCTGGAGGCTGCGATGACTCTCACGTCAACCCGTCGGCAGGCGGTATCGCCGAGCCTCATCATCTCCCCGTTTTCCAGGACCCGCAGGAGCTTGGCCTGAATGCCCGGCTCCATGGAGTTGACTTCGTCCAGAAAGAGCGTGCCGCCGTCCGCACTCTCGAATTTTCCGGTCTGCCCTTCTTTGCGGGCGCCCGTGAACGCGCCGGGCTGGTATCCGAAGAGTTCGCTTTCCACGAGTTCTTTGGGGATAGCCGCGCAGTTGACCGCCACGAACGGGCCCCGGCTCCTGGGGCTCAGGTTGTGGATGGCCTGGGCGAAGAGCTCCTTGCCTGTTCCGGTTTCTCCCTCGAGAAGGACGGGCAGATCCGTGGAGGCAAACCGCCGAGCAAGCTCCTTCGCCTTCTTGAGCAGGGCCGAAGAACCCCGAATGTCGTCGAAGGTGTAGCCCGTCCGGGGACGGCCTTTGGAGGCTCCCGGCGCACTCCAGGAGCGCTTTTCCTCCTCGATGAGGAGCACAGCCCCTGGGGGGCCGCCTCCCTTGGGATGCAGGGGATAGGTCTGGACGAACAGCCGTCTTTCCGGCATGCCGGGCTGGAAAAGCTTCAAGAGCCCCTGCCGGCTGCGCGCCTCCCTCAGGGCTTCCTCCACGGCGGGGGACTCCATGAGCGCGCGGTAATGGGTTCCCGCCAGGTCGGACAGGGGTCTGCGGATGATCTGCGCTGCCTGTGGGTTGGCGTGGACGATGCGCCCCGCGGCGTCCAGGACCAGGACGGCCTGCTGGGCCAAACCGAAGGTACAGTCCAGGATCTGCCGAGATTCCTGTGCCCGATGCAGAAGCTGCTGAACGTGCAGCTCGGCCTGGATGGACCGCACCGTGGTCATGGTCAGGCCGAGGAGCAGACGCATCTCCCGGGCCTGTTCGTAGGACGTCGTGACATCCAGGCATCCCCGGAACTTCCCGTCGATGTCCACGATGGGAGCGGCGGCACAGCAGCACCAGTGGTAAATGCGGCTGTAATGCTCCTCCTGCACCATGACCACGGGCTTCCGCTCGACGAGAACAACCCCCGGAGCCGTGCTGCCCAGCACGGTTTCGCTGCAGTTGCCTCCGGCAACGAGCCCGGCCTCGTTGAAATCCTCCAGGACCCTTCCCGTGCCGGACTGGTACAGGATGTTTCCGTCCGGATCGCAGAGCAGGATGGCGTGGGAAAACCGGGTAAGGCTCTTTTCAAGCAGATGGAGGCTGGATCTGGAGACGTCCAGAAGCGGTTGGTTCCTGGCGACGAGATCCTTCCATTCCTGCTCGGAGAGGACCCTGGAGATGTTCATGTCCAGGGGGTCCAGGTTGGCCTCGGCGCACCGCTTCCAGGATGTAGCAACGCGGGGCGAGAAGGCGCCGGGCGCCAGCGCGCCTCCCTTCGTAAACGCCTCCCAGGCCTCGTATCGGTGGGTCCTCGGCAGGGAGGGCTTGAGCAGCATGGGGCATCCCTCGGGCGTGTGCCACGCGCGGAGTTCGCCGGCCGGGCCCTTGGGTCGGCCCGGCTTTTTCAAGCTACAAGAACCCCTCTGGCGTGTCAAACGGCCCACGGTGGACCCCGGCCCGCAGGCCCGGCGTTGGCGCCTGCGGGCCCGCTGCCCCTCAGAACCGGTAGCTGAACTGGAGAGCGAAGACGTCCCAGGAAGCTTCGAGCTTCATGTTGTTGAGTTCCGAATCGATGGGCAGGCCGCCGAGCTGCGCCGTCACGGACTTGTCCACTCCGCTCTCCGCGCGGTTCTTCACCGTGTTCTGGAACGAGTGGACCCAGGCGGCGGCCAGCTCCAGCTTGCCGAGAAAGATCGAAGAGCCGAGGGTCAGGTGGTGATCGAAGACGACGGGCGCGAGGTAGTTGGCGAAGTTCGGCGCCGTTACGACCTCGCCGTAGTTGTACCCGGCCCTGAGCACCATCCAGTCCGTAAGCTTGTAGCTTCCGCCAACGGCCACGACGCTGGAATCCTCGTAGCGGAACGGGATCTTCAGGCGGTCGACGGGCATGGCGGCCACGTCGCCTCCGCGGAACCGGATGAGCATGGTATCGTTCGTGGACGACCAGAAGAGATACCGGTAGTCCACGCCGACCAGCACGCGGTCCGTGGGCTCAAAGGCCAGGCCGACGCCGATCACCGGCGGCGCGTCGAATCCGCTCACCGAGGCCTTCATGTCGTCGAACTCGAGGATCGTGCCGCCCGGGAACGGGCCCAGGCCGAGATCGAGCCCGCTCACGTCGAGCTTGACGAAAGCGTCTCCCTTGCGGGTGTCCAGGTCTGCCATGTAGGCTCTGGTTTCGCCGCTCACGCCGATCCGGAACCGGTCCGAGGGCCGGTACAGGAGACCGAAGCCGAAGGAGAAGCCAAAGGCGTCGGCCGTGCCCAGGTCAAGGTACGAGCGGCCCAGGGGGGCTCTCAGGTCCAGGGTCATGTAGTCCAGGCCGAAGCGCGCGCCGATGGAGAGCGTTTTCGTCAGCGAGTAGGCCACAGCCGGGGACAGGCGCAGATGGATCCACTCGGAATAGGCATTGAGCCTGGAGGTGCGGTTGGCGACCGGATCTGGATTGAGAGGCGAGGGAACCGCGTTGAAATAATTGGACGTTACGGTCCAGTCCGTGGCCAGTGCGTCCGGCGCGGCCAGGGAAAAGCCGAAAACCCATTTCGAGTCCGCGCCGCCCGGGCGGTACACCACTCCAGCGGTGGGAGCAAGCGCGAACCGGTCCTTGTCGGTGATCCCGTCCGGGTTGTTCGGGTTGAACATGTCCACGTTCCAGAATGTGAGGATACTCATGTTCACGTCCGCAATGCCCCTTTCGATCTGGGCCATGCCCGCGGGATTCGTGTTGATGGAGGTCGAGTCCGAGGCCACCGCGATGTCCATGCCTCCCATGCCGATGGAGCGGGCGCTGAACCCGATCGCCCGGGTGCCGTTGATGAAGGCCTGAGCGTCCGGCGCGGCCGCCAGGCAGGCGGCCAGGGCGCAGCAGGCGAAGACCAGAGCGGCCGGAGCGGTTCTCAGCTTTCTTTTCTTCATGGTTCCCCCCTTGATTTGGAATGGCCTTCTGGGTGTGAGTCCTCCGAGCCTACTAACAGATCTCGATTTCTCGTATGCGAAGCTCCTGTCCCCGGACGACCCGCACCGAGGTCCCCCGGCAGACCGGGCACCGGAATTCAAGGTTTTTCACGCGGAACTCCTTCTCGCAGGTCCCGCAAACCGCCACGATCGGGGTGACCTCGACCTCGAGCCTGGCGCCTTCGGCGGCCGTTCCCTTGGCCGCGAAAGCAAAGCAGAACTCGAGCTGATCCGCGATGATGGCTCTCATCTCTCCGGCCTGGATCCTCACCGTGGTCACCCTTGTGCCGCCGTTTTCTCCCGCGGTCTTGAGAGCAATGTCCAGGATGCTCTGCGCAATGCCGAGTTCATGCACGGCTGCGGTCTTCCGGGCTTTCGCTTCGGGCCGCCGCCGGAATTCCGCTGCCGAGCCTGCGGCCTGGCATGCCTTGGCTCCTGGCGGACGGTTCGCGGCGGACTCCTTCTTCGGAAGGCTCCAGGTCTCGCCTCTGTCTCCGGGCGAGAGCCTCTCACGCCTTGAGGCTGCTTTTTTCGGTCAGCCGGGAGATGGCTCTTCCCAGGTTGACCGCTATGAACAGAAGGGGCACCGCCCAGATCTCCGTAAAAAGAAACCTCTTCAGACGAATCCACTTCTTGTTGTAGTAGTACATCCGGGTTGCCATGCCGATCTCCTTCCCGAGTTCGCGAGGGGATTTCCTCTTTTCAGGACGATTCTTGTTCCTGGAACCTGGCCACGTCCCGGGGACGAAATTCCCATCGCCTTCCGACCTTGGAGGCTTTGAGTCTTCCGGAGCGGGCGAGCTTGATCACGTCGTCCGGACTCAAATCCAGGATTCGGGCCACCTCTTTGGAACGGAGAAGTCTTTCCGGGCTCTTGTCGCCGCTCATGACGGCTTCCTTTCCTTGTCCAGAGCGTTCGCCGCGGCCGGCCTTGCGCCGGCCATGGGTTGCCTGGAGCAGGCCGGGTCTCTTACCGCGCGGCCCGGGGTTGGGCCACCGCCTCCTGGGCCTTGCCCATCCGGGCGAAGGCCTCCACGTCGAAAGGCACGCCCTTGTTCTCGTCCCGGACAAGGGAGATGGCGCCGTGCGGGCAGCGCTGGATGCAGGCCCCGCAGCCCATGCAGAGATCGTAATGATAGACGAGCTTCTTCCCTTCCGCGGTCTGAACGATTTCCCGGGCGAGATACGGGCAGGACGTGCAGGCACCGTCTGCCTTGCACTTGCTCATGTCTGTCACGACCGAGTACCCGGAGGGGGCCGTGATGTTGAGCGGGCCCAGGCCCGGGATCTTCCGGGCCATGCGCTCGACTTCCGTGCCGAAGCAGCAGCAGCTGCAGCAGGAGCAGAGCACGCCCGAGCGGTAGCCCGTGGCGTCCTTGGACCAGATCGCGAAGGCGTATCCCTTCTCCTGGTTGGCGCGGATCTGGGCCAGGGCCTCTTCCTGCGTGACCCTGCGGGCGTTCATGCGGGGCATGTGTTCGGTGACGAAGTCCACGCCGATTTTGCCGAAGAACAGACAAGTGTTGATGGGCTGGCAGGGGTCGCGGCCCAGGGCGGCCTTCTCCAGCCTGCAGGGGCAGTCCACGAAGGCCAGCTGATCGTAGTTTTTCAGAATGATCTTGTTGGCCAGCTCGAAGGGCACGACCTTCTTGGCCACCTCCTGGGGGACCGTGATGTCCTGGTCGATCTTGAGGAGCTTTTCCACGTCCTGGGGCACCATGACCTTGCAGTGGTAGCGCTGCATGACGTAGTTGTAGAACTTCGGGGTCAAAGACCAGCGGGGATGGCGGGCGAGCCACCGGAGAATGGTGCTCGCACCGATCACGTAATGGTCGTAGATCGTGTAGTAGAGGTAGCCGTGGATCATGTTGAAGACGCGCAGGATCCCCTTGGCGTTTTCCCCGTGCATCTTCCAGAAATTCCGGGTCGACTGTTTCACGAGGGCCATTCCTTGTCTCCTTCTTGTGAAGAGGGGTTTCTAGGATTGGCCGGCGTCGAGCTTCCGCAGCTCCCGCCGCATGATCTTGCCTGTGCTGGTCTTGGGCAGATCCTGGACAAACTGGACCACCCGGGGGACCTTGTAGGGCGCCAGGTGTTCCCTGCAGAAGGAGAGGATCTCTTCCGGCGACGGACGGGCGCCGCCCTTGAGCACGATATACGCCTTGGCCAGCTCCCCCTTGACCGCATCGGCCACAGGCCCCACGGCCGCCATGGCCACGGAAGGGTGCTGCTGGAGGACCCTTTCGATCTCGGCCGGATAGATGTTGTATCCGCCCGTGAGAATCATGTCTTTCAGGCGGTCGACCACATAGAGGTACCCGTCCGCGTCCATGCGGGCGATGTCTCCGGTGTGGAGCCATCCGTCGGGCTCGATGGTCTCGCGGGTCGCTTCGGGCTTGCCGTAGTAGCCCATCATCACGATCGGCCCGCGGATCAGGAGTTCTCCGGGCTGGTCAGGGCCGAGCGTCCTCGACGGGTCGGCGGGATCGGCGATCCGGGCTTCGCATCCCGGCAGAGGCAGGCCGATCGACCCGTGGCGGTTTTCCCCGTAGAAGGGGTGCGTGGTCCCCAGGCCCGAAATCTCGGTCATGCCCCAGAGCTCGATCAGGGGGCATCCGAAGCGGGCTTCCACTTCCTTCATGACCGGAACGGAGATCGTCTGGCCTCCCACGGTGCAGACCCGAAGGCTGGCCAGGTTGTATTTGCCGAGGGCGGGGTGGTTCAGCAGCATGATGTACATAGCGGGCACGCCCTCGAACACGGTCGCCTTCCATCTTTCCATGGACTCGAGCACGGTTTCCTCGTGAAACCGTTCGACAAGGACAAGCGTTCCGCCGGCCAGGAAGGTCCCGTTCATGACCACGTTCCCGTACACGTGGGCCGTGGGCAGGCTGGTCACGACCACGTCGTCCCGCGTCTTCAGGTGAAGCGTGGCCGTGAACTGGGAATTCAGGAGCACCCCTCGGTGGGTCAGCATGGCGCCCTTGGGATGACCCGTGGTCCCCGAAGTGTAGCCGATGGTGCCGAGGTCGGTCGGCGAGCAGGGTTCGACGGCAAGCTCGCTCCCGCCCTGTTCCAGCAGGCGGTTGAAGGCCAGGGCGGGTGAGGGCGCCTCGTCCCCGTAGACCACCACATGCCGGAGCGTCTTCGCCTCGGGCAGGATCCTGAGGACCGAGGGAGCCTTGTCCTGGGACGTGACCAGCACGGAGGCGCCGCAGTCGTTGACCACGTAAAGCACTTCTTCCGGCGTGAGCATGACGTTGATCGGGTTCACCACGGCGCCGAGCTTCAGGACCCCGTAATACGCCACGATCCATTCCCAGCAGTTCTGGGAGTAGATGGAAACCCTGTCGCCCTTGCCGACACCGAGGTTTCGGAGGCTGCTGCCCATCCGGCTGGAAAGCACATCGAGGTCTAAGAAAGAAAAAGACTTGTCTTTGAACACGAGGGCGGTCTTGTCGCCGTACCGTCTGGCGCACGCACGGGGCAACTCGCCGATGGACTTCAACGCTGCCATTTTTTCTCCCGAAGAAAGAAACGGTAGCCCACCCGGTCTTTCTCTCCTCTCCGTGCTCCCTCCCGGCGAAAGACCGGGTGGACCTCCCGGTGCGTTCTCAAAGGCAACGGGCCTCAGCCGCTCCTGGGCAGCGGCGCGGCCTTGGCCACTGGGACCCCGAGCCGCTCCTTGAGGATCTTGGCCATCCTCAGGCCCTGGGCCGTGCAGGTCCAGACGCAGGGCAGACCCATGGACTCGGGAAAGGCGCTCGTGTCGCAGACGAAGAGGTTCTTGATCTTGCTTTCGAAGTTCGTGTCCACGTGGTCGCCGATGCGGACCGAGGCGCAGGGATGGGCCGCGAAGGGCTTGCAGGAGAAAAGATCCGTGCATCCGGCGGCCTTGAGAATCCGGGTGGCGATCTCCTCGCCCTTGCGAAGTTTCTTCCAGTCGTTGGCGGTCAGGGGCTTGGAAAAGGATCCGTCGTCGAAGATCTTTCCGCCCAGATCGTCCTTGATCTTGGTCATGATGCTCACGGCATGGCGGAACTTCGCGAACTTGGGCAGGTAGGACCAGCCGCCTCCGACCGTGGCCGAGGCCAGGTACATCCCCCAGGTGTGCATGACCGGGCTCAGGACAAACCCGTCGCTTTCCACGAAACTCGAGCAGCCGAGCCCCATGTCGATGTCGTTCACCGTGGGCAGTTCCTTGTGGAAACCGTACGTGAACCAGAGGGCGTCGAACCCGAACTTGTCCCCTGCCCCCGGAACCCCGGAGGCGCGCAGAATGAGCGGCGAGCCCAGGCCGCCTGCGGCCAGGACCACGGTTTTTCCGAAGTATTTCCTGCCCTGCCGGGTTTCCACGCCCACGGCCTCGCCTTGCTCCACGATGGCCCGCACGACGTGGGAGCGGGTCACCAGGTCGGCCCCGTATCGCCGGGCCTCCTCCACCGGCACGCGGCCGCTCCACTTGGCTCCCGACGTGCAGCCCTTCATGCAGGCGCCGCCCACGCACTTGGTCGAGTCGATGAACTTGGGCATCTTCTTGAATTCGTAGCCCAGGCTGTTCGCCACATCCATGAGGCGCATCTGGGCCTTGCCGATAAGGCGCTCCGGGAAATCGTCCTCGATTCTCATGTAGGCGTGGGCCTCCTTGAGCTCCTCGCTCAGGTCCATGCCCACCCGCTCGTACATGCCCGGATAGGGCGGCATGGCCGACCCGCAGCTCATGACCGCGGAGCCGCCCACGGTAATACAGCGGGCCACCATCATGCCCTCCCGGGTGGAGAGCAGGCCGAGCTTGTCGAAGTGCAAAAGCGCCGGGATCTGTTTTCCGAGAAGCCAGTTCGGGTGATAGGCGCCCTTTTCGAGCATGAGGACCTTCTGGCCCGTCCTGGCCATCTGGGCGGCCACCGTGGCGCCGGCCGGACCGGTCCCCACGACGATGACGTCATACTGCTTTTCCATGTCCCCCTCCTTCCTTTTTTTCAGAAGTCGAAGAAACGGTCGAGGTCCTCGTCGGCCAGATCGAAGACCGTGTTGTGGGGCAAAAGCTTCTCCGTTCGGAAGAATTCCGGCAGGCGGTCGTGCCCCCGGGAGAATCCGGCGGCCTCGTTGAAGCTTCTTTCGGTCTTGAGGATGCTTGCCCCCAGGGCCGAGAAGTCCTCTGCGGTCCAGGAAAGGCCGAGAGCTCCGTTGAGGGTTTCCAGCACCCCCTCGAAGCCCTTGGGCAGATCCAGAATGGCGAAAGCGATGAAGAGGCAAAAACCCGTGGAATCCAGGGCCGCGCTGGCGATCTGGAGGTTCCGGGAGAGTTCCACCTGCCCCTCTGTTCCCAGGGGATCCACGGATCCGCCCACGTTCATCACGTTCGATGCGATGGCGTACCCGCTCGTGTGGTCCGCCCCCATGGGGGAGGTCGAGTATGTGACGCCGATGCCCTTGATCGCCCGGGGGTCGTAGGCAGGAAGCCCCTGGCGCTTGACGACCGGAACGCGCACGACGCCCAAGGCCTGCCCGGCCAAAGCCGCGCCGTTGCCCAGGAGGCGTCCGAGGGGGGTGGCCCGCCGGATTTCTTCGAGAAGGGCGAGAGCCCCCGGGCCGTCGCCGAATTCCTTGAGACCCGCCTCCATGGCCACGCCCAGCGTGACGCCGGCCTCGATGGTGTCGATTCCGATATCGTCGCAGGTCCGATCGATCCGGGCGATCACGTCGAGATCGTCGATCCCCAAGTTCGAACCGTTCATGACGATGGTCTCGTATTCGAGGCCCGAGGTGAGGTATCGCCCCTGCGCGTCCAGGTACACGTTCGAGCAGCGGATCACGCAGCCCGGATGGCAGGCGTGAACCGGAACGCCCTTTCGGGCCGTGATGAGTTCCGTCATCCGCTCGCCGCTGATCCGCTGGGCCCCTTCGAACCGGCCGCTGCGGAAGTTTCGCGTGGGCAGGCCGCCGGCTTCGTTGATGATGTTGACGACGATGGCCGTCCCGAACTGTTTCAGGCTCTGGCTCGTGACCGGGTGCTCCTGAAGAGCCTCTGCGAGCTTCCGGCACCCGCTGCGGAAGAGGTCAGGTTCCCTGGGAGCCACAACCCCGCACCCCGAATCGTCCGCGACGATCGCCTTGAGGCCTTTGGATCCCATGACCGCGCCGAGCCCTCCCCTGCCTGCGTGCCGGGCCGGCCGGCCTTCCGTGTCCGTAACCGCGACGCTGGCCATGGAGAAAGCGTTTTCGCCGGCGGGACCGATGCTCACGATGGCGACTTTTTCTCCGTGCTCCTTTCGAAGCGCCTCGACAGCATCGTAGTTGCCGAGTCCTTTGAGAGAGTCGGCGGCCAGGAGGTGCGCGCCGGTGCGGTCGATCCTGAGAGCGTAAGTTTTCCCGGCCGGCGGCTGACCTTCCACCACGATGGCGGCGTATCCAAGGCGGGCGATTTTCTGCGCCGCCGTGCCGCCCGCGTTCGCTTCCTTGATGCCGCCCGTAAGGGGGCTCTTGGCGCCGACCGAAAGGCGCCCCGAGCATGGGGCGGCCGTTCCGCCAAGCAGGCCCGGGGCCAGCACGAGCTTGTTGTTCGGCCCCAGGGGATGAGCCAGCGGGGGGACCTCATTCCGGACGAGCTTGGCCGTGAGGCCCCGGCCCCCGAGTGTTTCGAGGGAAGCGGGCAAGGACACGCTCTTGACCCGGCCGTTGGTCATATCCACGCGAAGAATCTTTTTCTCCATGATGCGCGCTCCCTGTGGCTGTGTCCGAGGACGGAAAGAATCCCAAGCGGAACTCCCGGGCGCCGGTCCGCTTGGCGTCCGTCCCTGAGCAAGAAGCGTGCCTGTTGCCGCGCGCGATCGAGATGCGGGTCCTCGGATCCGCCGGTCAGAGTTTGCGCAAAAGAAACAGCCGGATGGCTGACAGAGACCGGTCCCGGCTCTCGACCGGCCACAAAGGGGCTGGTTCACATCTGATTCAGGCTTGTTTCAGCGGGCCGGGCTGTGAACCAAGGAGCAGGGCTTCGAGTTTCAGAGACTGTCGAAAGAAGATGGCCTCTTCACGCCTCGACGGTACCAGCCTACCCCTGTTTGCCGGCCCGAGCAAGGAAAAAACGCCTTCGCCCCCTGAGTGCCTGCGGGCTGGCCGAAAGCCGCTATCGAAGAAGAACCTGGTACTCGAACACGCTTTCGCCCCTGGCGGGCACGGAGATCTCGAATTCCACCCTTCGGGCATCTTTCTTCAGCACGGGCGGCGTCTTTCCCAAGAGCTGCCAGTCCCCCCAGTAAGACTCCGCCACCGTGACGTTGACGCTTTCCTGCTTCTGGTTGCGGATCCGGATCTCGATCGTCTCCTTGCGCGTATTCCCGGCGAGCCTGGCCGACTCCTTGACCGTCCGTTCACCCACGAGATCGAAGGCCGCACCCAATGCGACGCGCACCCGCTCGCCCCTGGGGGCATGATCGATACGGTCCTCTCCGAGGAGCCTCAGGCCGCCCGCTTCGTCCTTCTGGTAGACCCGGACCCGGCCGCCTGGAAGGGGGACGTTCGGCCCCTCGCCTTCCCGGTTTTCGAACTCCAGAGTCGTCTCGACCCGGGCTGCGTGCTTCTGCCCTTCGTATCGATAGGCCTTCCTTGTTTTCGCTGTCACGGGCCCGCAAAGGGGAAGTTGCTTCATTTCCCCGTCAGGAAGGTCCGCCTTTCGGCCGAGCTTGTAGAGATGATACTCGGCGAAGGGAGTTTCCTGGAATTCGGAGGCTTCCTTGGGTGCGGCCGCCATGGCTTCCAGGACGCGCCTCTCCGGAGGGCCGTACGAAGCCTGCGCCCTGTGGATATCGCCCGCCACGAGTCCGATCCGGCAGTCCCGGTAGGAGACGCCTGAGCGGTTCTCGATCGTGGCCCATCCGGCAAGCGAGAGGGTTGTCTCCCCTTGCCCGGTCACAGCCAGGTAGTCCGCCCGCCAGCTGATCCCCTCAGTGAGATAGGAGAGAGCCGCTCGATAAGTGCCGGGCTTTTCCGCGTCCAGGATCCAGGCCAGGGAGGGCTCGGTGACGAGGCCCTCGGCCGGGGAGAAAAGCTGGACTGCGGCAACCGAGTCGGACTTGACGACTTTGAGCGAGTCGTCCCCTTCCCGCAGGAGCAGGTCGCCGGAAAGGGCCCCGAGCAGGGTGCCGGAATGGGTTTGCCCCTGCTTGTCGGTCACAAGCACGCGGCCTCCCTTGGCCTTGGCGAGGAGGCGGTCGGCATCGGTCGCGTCGAAAGCAAAGCTCTGTTCGAGGACGCGCCAGACGCCGGGCCCAGAAAGAGGCTGAAAGAACACGGACGAGGGATCCACCCGGGCCGGGATGCCGGTCAGCCGATGCGTCTGGATTCCCCGCGCAAGCGAGAGGGTACGGACCTCCCGGACGAGGGCCAGATTGTCCCTGTAGATCGTAAGCTGGGTCTCGGACTCCTCCTCGGCGGCCGAAAAGGCCGCTGAAGCGAGGAATAGAAGGCCCGGAAGGACAAGGAATCGGCGTCGGAGGCCCATGGCTGCCCGCCTTTCTGCCGGTGGCCGGCGATAAGGTGTGCCTCGGCGGCGGAATGTCCGCCGGCGCGCGTTGCGAACCCGTGCAGAGTCATTTTACAGTACCTCGGTTGAACTTGACACCGTCAAACGCCTCGGGATAAGTAGAACCAGCGAGGGAGATTCACGAAGAACGAGGGAGAAAGACATGGCGGCACAGGCGCTCAGCTACGACTGCGGCCGGACCGATGAGCCTCTTCTGTACAGCCCCATTGGAGACTTCCTGGCGGAAATTGCCGGCCGATTCCCCGAAAACGACGCGCTTGTTTCGGTTTATCAGGGCCGGCGTTTCACCTACCGGGAGTTCGACCGGATCACGGGGGACCTCGCCCGGGGCCTCATGAAGCTCGGGGTGGCCAAGGGAGACCGGGTCGGGATTTGGGCCGTGAACCGGTGGGAGTGGGTGGCGGCCCAATTCGCGACGGCCAAGATCGGCGCCATTCTCGTGAACATCAATCCCGCCTACCGGACCCACGAGCTGCGATACGCTCTCGAGCAGTCCCAGACCCAGACCCTGATTCTGATGGATTCGTTCAGGCAGTCCCTGTACCGGGAGATGCTCCTCGAGATCTGCCCCGAGGCCGAACGGTCCAGGCCCGGAGAACTCAAGGCCCGGGCCCTTCCTTACCTGCGCAATCTGATCCTCATGGACCGGAGCCACCCGGGCATGTTCTCCTTCGAAGAGGTTCTGGAGACCGGCCGGGGTGTCCCCATGGAGGAGCTCGACAGGCGCATGGCGGCCATCGATGCGGACGACGACATCAACATCCAGTACACGTCCGGCACGACAGGCTTTCCCAAAGGGGTCACCCTCACCCATTTCAACATCCTGAACAACGGATACCACGTGGCCAGGATCCTGCGGTTTACCGAAAAAGACAGACTGTGCATTCCGGTTCCTTTTTACCATTGCTTCGGCATGGTTCTTTCGAACCTGGCCTGCGTCACCACGGGCGCCACCATGGTCATCCCCGCCCCGGCCTTCGACCCGGTCGCGGTGTTCGAGGCGGTCTCTCGGGAAAAGTGCACGGCCCTGCACGGCGTGCCCACCATGTTCATTGCGGAACTGAATCATCCGGACTTCGGCAAATACGATCTCTCCACGCTTCGGACCGGGATCATGGCCGGCGCTCCCTGCCCGATCGAGACCATGAAAGAGGTGATCGCAAAGATGAACATGCGGGAAGTGGTGATCGCCTACGGGCAGACCGAGGCCTCGCCCGTGACCACCATGACCCGCATCGAGGACACCCTCGAGCGGCGGGTCTCCACCGTGGGCCGGGTGATGCCGTGGCAGGAGCTCAAGATCGTCGATCCTGTCACGGGCGCCACCCTCCCCAGGGGCCAGCAAGGGGAGCTCTGCTTCCGGGGCTACCAGGTGATGAACCGCTACTACAACAACCCCGAGGCCACGGCCGAAGCCATCGACTCGCGCAGGTGGCTCCACAGCGGGGACCTGGGCACCATGGACGAGGCCGGATACGTGAAGATCACAGGCCGCATCAAGGAAATGGTGATCCGGGGCGGCGAGAACCTGTATCCGCGGGAGATTGAGGAGTTTCTGAGAACCCACCCCAAGATCATGGATGTCTACGTCCACGGCGTTCCCGACGTGAAGTACGGAGAGGAACTGATGGCCTGGATTCTCCCCAGGCCGGGCGAGGTTCTGACCGAGGAGGAGGCGAGGGACTTCTGCAAGGGAAAGATCGCCCATTTCAAGGTGCCGCGGTACTGGAAGTTTGTCCAGTCCGCCGAGGCCTTCCCCATGACCGTGACCGGCAAGATCCAGAAGTTCCGGATGCGGGAGATCGCGATTCAGGAACTCGGCCTGGAAGAGGCGGCGAAAATCAAGACCGCTTGAGGCGGGTTCGGGCCTCCCGACGTTTCAGGAAAGGGGGCCCTTGAGCAGCCGGACGTCGTCGATCCAGACGGTGCCTGCGCCGTTGATGACCAGGTTGAGTTTCACCAGATCCGGCTTTTCGCCTTTCTTCAGAAAGAAGACCGTCTCCTCTGTGGTCCACTCGGTCGTGCCGGTGAGGGGCGACTGGAGGCCCCGGGAGAAGAACTCCCCCCGGCCCGGAAACCGGCACCACATTTCCAGGAAGACCGGTCCGGTCACGTTCTCGGTCCGGATCTTGGCACGGTAGATGAGCCGCGCCTGGTCCACGTTGAGATCGGTCACCTCGAAGAGACGCACAACCGTGGAGTCCGCTGCATCGATCCGGAGGGACCCGTTGCCGTCGGTGGAGTGTTCCCGGTCGAGCAGCACGCCGGACTGTGTAAGAACCTCCTTCAGAGAATCGAGGGGGAACCTGCGCAGGTCCGCAGCAGTGCCTGAATCTCGGCTGCAGCCGCAGGCCAGAACCGCAAAGAGCAGGGCCAACGCCGCCAGGACCGACTGTTTCGGATGGATCATCGCGTCTTCTCCTTGAGCTCCGGGTCCTTAGGGAGCTTCCTCAAGCAGAGGGCTGCACCTCACCGTCTCCTGCGTGCCTGCAGTCCTCAAGGCGACCAGGTAGATCCTGCGGTCGGATCGGTTTCGAACAGCGTGCTCCACCCCGGCGGGAATCTCGAACAACCAGGGGCCTTCCCCCTCGAGCGGGATTTGTTCGACCACGCGGCTCCCGTGTTCCCTCCAGGCAAGCACGGCCGGTCCGCCGAACACGACGAGCCACTCGGTGCTCTTGGGGTGGAAGTGGTTCCCCCGACAGGCTCCGGGTTCCAGGGAGGCTGCGTGAAGATCGCCGATCCGACCGCTACCCGCGGCGCAGGCCTCAAGCAGGTCCACACGCCAGCCTCTTTCGTCCTTGGAGGTCCCGGTTTCCAGAGAGCGGACTTTCGGGGTTCCCGTTTCAGTTCCTCCGTCGTGAAAGCGTCCATGGGCAAGGCCCGCGGGTGCTGCCGGGCAAACCCGCACCTAGAGCCTAGTCCACCGCCACGCACCAGTGGAACCGGTCGGGCTTCTCGCCGTATTGGATTCCGGTGATCTCCTCGTAGAGCTTCCGGGCCAGGGGTCCGGTCTTTCCCTCGTTTACCGTGACGGACTCGTCCTGGTGGCGGATGAGACCCACCGGCGAGATGACGGCCGCAGTGCCGGTGCCGAAGACCTCCTCCAGGGTTCCCTTCCTGGATGCGTCCAGAATCTCCTCGATGGAGATCTTTCGTTCTTCGACGGGGATCCCCCAGTCCTTGGCGATGCGGATCACCGAGTCCCTCGTGATACCCGCCAGGATGGTTCCCTCCAGGGACGGGGTCAGGAGCCTGCCGGCCACGCAGAAAAAGATGTTCATGGTCCCCACTTCCTCGACATAGCGTTTCTCGGCCGCGTCGAGCCAGAGAAGCTGGGAAAATCCCTTCTGGATCGCCTCCTGCGCCGGGAGCAGGCTGGCCGCGTAGTTGGCCGGGGTCTTGGCCATGCCGAGCCCGCCCTTGGCGGCCCGGATATACTCCGTGGACGTGACAAGGCTGACGGGGTTGAATCCCTCCTTGTAATAGGCCCCGACCGGCGAGGTGATGATGAGGAACCGGTAGGTCTTCGAAACCCGCACGCCGATGTAGCTGTCCGAAGCGAAAACAAAGGGCCGAATGTAAAGAGAATATCCCTTCTGGCGGGGTACCCAGTCGCGGTCCTTGGCCACCAGCGCCTTTAGAGCTGTCAGGAAGGTATCGAAGTCGATCTCGGGTATGCACAGGCGCCGGCAGGAGCGGTTGAACCTTTCGTGGTACTTGTCCGGCCGGAACATCTGCACCGAGCCTGAGGCTGTCCGGAATGCCTTGAGGCCTTCGAAGACGATCTGTCCGTAATGGAGGCAGCACGCCGAAGGCAGGATTTCGATGGGCCCGAAGGGCACGATGCGGGCGGATTTCCACGTGCCGCCCTCAAACTCCATGGCGAACATGTGGTCCGAAAAGACCTCGCCGAAGCCCAGACGGGTGAAGTCGGTCGAGGGGAGCCTGCTTGCTGCGGCGGGAAGGTACTGGATTTCCACCGGGGGTCCTCCTGGGTGGGCGGCTGTTGACGGCTTTTCAAAATCCGGATACACAGGCACCAGATTCGAATAGGACAAATCCGCCAGGAAATCAATATCGAACTTCTGCAACGGGGGAACAGGGCGTGCGACTGATTCTTGTCCGCCACGGCGAGGCCGCTCCGGTGGAGGTGGATCCGAGCCAGGGTCTTCCTGAACAGGGGGTCCGGAACGTGGAGAAGGTGGCGGCGTGGTTTTCGAGAATCGGCCTGCGGCCGGATGCCGTCCAGGAGAGCGGCAAGAAGCGGGCTGCCCAGACGGCCGAGATCCTGGCTCGCGCGGTCTCAGGCGGCCGAAAGCCCGAAAGCGTGAGGGGGCTCGGACCCCAGGATCCGGTCGAAGGTGCCTTGGAAAAACTCGATTTCCTCGAGGGGGATGTCCTCTGGGTCAGCCACCTCCCCTTCCTTTCGCGGCTGGTGTCGAGACTTCTCGTGGGGCAGGAAGAGCCCGAGCTGGTCCGCTTCCTGCCCGCAAGCGCGGTATGCCTTGAGCGGCGGCCGGACAGGCGATGGGCTATCCTTTGGATGGTGTCTTCTGAGATTCTTTGACGATCTCCCCGGCCTGAAAGCAGTGCGAAGGTGGCAGGCGCCCGGGCTCGCAGGGCCGGGCAGCTCCTTGACACCCGGGCACAGGGCCCTAAGATGAGGACTTCCCCTTCGGGTGAGGACCACCGCTTGTCTTGGAGGAGGTCCCTCGAGTGCGAAGAAGACATCCTTTGCCGCCCCAGGCTTGCCCGCCAGAAGAAGAACCGCGGGGATGCCGGTCCCGGGACCCGAGCAAGACTCTCCGGGTCCAGCCGGCCTTTTGGGGTTTTTTTCTCTTGCTTCTGGGGGCCTGGGACGGTCCCGGGGTTGCGCAGGAACCGGACCGGCAGGCTCGCAGAACCCCGGTGGTCGAGATTGTCGAACGCTGCAGTCCCGCTGTGGTGAACATTTCGACCGAAATCGACGAGGGCCAGCCTGCGTATCCGTTTTTCAGGGGGCCGAGAGATCCCTTGTGGGAGGACTTCTTCAACCGGTTTTTTGCGCCCCAGTGGGAGAGCCCCATGCGCAGGAGGAGTCTGGGCTCAGGGGTCCTGATCGACCGGCAGGGCCATGTCCTGACCAACCACCACGTGGTTCTCAAGGCGAGCAAGATTCACGCAACCCTGGCTTCGGGCAGGGAGTTCCTGGCCGATCTCGTGGGCGCCGACCCGGATTCGGACCTGGCGGTACTCAGGATCCCCTTGGATGCGGAGGTTCGGCCGATACCCATGGGGAGGTCGTCGGACCTCATGATCGGGGAGACCGTGATTGCCATCGGCAATCCTTTTGGCCTGTCCCACAGCGTGACGACAGGGGTCGTAAGCGCCCTCAACCGGTCGATTCAGGTCGGTGAGCAGACGTACAAGGATTTCATCCAGACCGATGCGGCCATCAACCCCGGCAACAGCGGAGGTCCTCTTCTGAACATCCAGGGAGAACTCGTGGGCATCAACACGGCCATCCACGGCGAGGCCCAGGGGATCGGCTTCGCCATACCCGTGGACCGGGCACGCCGCATCGTCGAGGACCTGCTGGCCTACGGGGAGGTGCAGCCCGTCTGGTTCGGCCTGGATTTTCAGCCCCTCACGCCCGAACTGGCCGCGTATCTGGGGTTTTCCGGCCAGGCGGCGCTCCTGGTGGCCCAGGTCTTTCCCGGCGGGCCGGCCGAAAATGCAGGGCTCAGGGGACGGGACATCCTCGTGCGGGTGGGGCAGACCGACGGGCCCACGCCCGAGGATTTTCGCAGGCTCCTTCAGCAGACACGGGTGAAGGACCGCGTGCCCTTCCGAGTATTCCGGCAGGGCCGGTATCTGGACTCTTTCTTGACCGCCGAGGTCCTGCCCGACTCGGTTGTGGACGCTCATTGCCTCCGCACTCTGGGGATTCGACTGGCCGAGGCCCCGATTCCCGGCGGCCGGGCCGGACCCATGGAGGGGCTCGTGGTGGAAGCTGTGGCCCGGGGCAGCCAGGCAGACCGGATCGGGCTCAGGCCCGGGGACGTTCTCGTGAGACTCAACGACCGGGTGGTCCGCAGCCTGAAGGAGTTCAGGCGGGAGTACGCAAGGCTCCGGTTCCGTTCGAACGTGACGGTGCAGATTCTCCGGGGAAGATATCTTTACTACGTTACGCTGGAACTCGGCGGGTTTCCGTCTTGATTTCCCGTCGCTGATCCTTACCTTACAAGGTCGGTTCCTTCTGGATCCGGGCCCCCTGCCCGGACCGACCTCCGGCGAGCGAAGCACTCGGGGCCTGAGACGCTCGATGAAACAGAAACCTCTGCCGGACAGCCACGAAAAGAGAAAGCTTCTCTACGACAAGAAGCTCACGCCGCAGGAGCTGGGAGCCGTGGGGGAGAGATTCCTCGAGGCCGGCCGGGTGTACGAGGCGGCGGAGTTCTTCCGAAAGGGTTCTTACCGTCCGGGCTGGGCCAGACTGCGCTCCCTGGCCGTGGAGCAGGGGGACAGCACGCTCCTGGAACTGGCTCTCAAGGGGGATCCTGTCGGGGATCCCGGGCCGCAGTGGCAGGCCCTCGCGAGACGGGCCATTGAACTCGGCAAGTTCTCGCATGCGGCACGCGCTTTCCGCAAGGCCGGGGATGAAGACGGGGCAAAGGGCGCAGAGGAACTCCTGAAGGAGGTCTTTGGCCGTGAACAGGCGTGACTATTACGAGGTCCTCGGCGTGCCCCGCAACGCCTCCGAGGAGCAGATCAAGAAGGCTTACCGAAAGCTTGCCCTCCAGTACCATCCGGACCGCAACCCCGGAGACAAGGACGCGGAAGAGAAATTCAAGGAAGCGGCTGAAGCGTACGAGGTCCTTCGGGATCCTGAAAAGCGAAGCCTCTATGACCGCTTCGGCCACGAGGGCCTGCGAAGCTCCGGGTTCCAGGGCTTTACGAGCTTCGACGAGATCTTTTCGAGCTTTTCCAGTATTTTCGAGGAGTTTTTCGACTTCGGCCCCCGCAGGGGCGGCCGCCGGGGCAGGCGAAGCGGCCCGCGGCGCGGAGACGTTCTCCGGTACGACCTGACCATCTCCCTCGAGGAAGCGGCGCTCGGCAAGACTCGGGAGCTGGAACTCCAGAAAGAAGAATCCTGCGAGGTTTGCAGGGGCGCCGGCCATCCTGAGGACATTCCTCCCGAGAGGTGTCCGCAGTGCGGCGGCTCGGGGCAGATCCGACACACCCAGGGGTTCTTCACCATTGCCACGACGTGCAGCCATTGCCAGGGCCAGGGAGTGCGGTACAGGGAGCTGTGCAAGGCCTGCAGGGGCCGTGGCAGGGTGGTCCGTGCCAAGACCGTAACGCTGAAGATTCCGCCCGGGGTGGACAGCGGATCCAAGCTGCGCCTGGCCGGAGAGGGCGGCCCCGGGATCGCAGGGGGGCCGCCGGGCGACCTCTACGTGGTGCTGCACGTCGAGCCTCACGAGTTCTTCGAGCGGGACGGCGATGACCTCCACTGCCAGATCCCGATCTCGTTCACCCAGGCGGCCCTGGGAGCCGAAATCGAGGTTCCCTCCCTGCACGGGACCGAAAAGCTCGTGGTCCCCAGGGGCACCCAGACCGGCGACGTTCTGCGGGTTCGCAAGAAAGGCATGCCGAGCCTCCGCACCGGCCGGGTGGGCGATCTGCTCGTCCATATCTTTGTCAAGACTCCTGTCAATTTGTCCCCCGAGGAAGAGAGCCTCCTCAGGAAACTGGCCGAACTCCGCGGAGACACAACGGTCGCGATGCCGAAGGAACCTACCCCCTTCGACAAAGTCAAAGACTACATCAAAAGGAACCTCCGCTGAGCCCTTTTTTCCCTTTCCCTGCAAGGAGAGCTGCCCATGATCGAAGTGGAGAACCTGACCAAGCGCTACGGAGACTTCACGGCCGTCGAAGACCTGTCCTTCCGGATCGAGAAAGGGGAAATCGTGGGTTTCCTCGGCCCGAACGGGGCGGGCAAGACCACGACCATGCGGATTCTCACGGGCTTCCTGCCTGCCACGAGCGGGAAAGTGAAGATTTCTGGCTACGACATCTTTTCCGACCCCATGAACGTCAAGAAACGGGTCGGGTATCTGCCCGAGCACCCGCCGGTCTACACCGAGATGACGGTCGAGGGCTATCTCCTCTACGTGGCCAAGATCAAGGGTGTGCCGAGGAAAAAGCGCAAGGAAGCCCTGGCCCGCGTTCTGGACCGATGCGGTTTGTCGGACGTTCGCACCCAGATCATCGGCAAGCTCTCCAAGGGCTATCGCCAGAGAGTCGGGCTGGCCCAGGCCATGATCCACGACCCGGACGTGCTGATCCTGGACGAGCCCACGATCGGTCTGGACCCCAAGCAGATCATCGAAATCCGGCAGTTGATCAAGTCCCTTGCGGGTGACCACACGATCATCCTGAGCACCCACATCCTGCCTGAGGTGACCATGATCTGTCAGCGCGTCCTGATCATGGATCGGGGCAGGATCGTCGCCGACGACACTTTGGAAAAACTGACGGAGAAGGAAAGCCTGGAAAACGTGTTCATCAAGCTGACGACGGAGGACGTGCAATGAAGGGGGTGAGGGACGTCTTTCATGTGGCGGGCCGGGAGCTCCGATCGTACTTCGTCTCTCCGGTGGCCTACGTGGTCCTGACCGGCTATGTGGTGTTGACGGGTTGGTTCTTTTTCAACCTTCTTCTCCAGTTCAATCGCGTCCTGAGCATGTATGAAATGATGCGCAGGCCCGACATCGCGATGCGGATGAACCTGAACGAGATGGTCATGACGCCTCTTTTCTACAACATGACCGTCGTGCTTCTCATCATGATTCCGCTCATCACGATGAGGCTGTTCGCCGAGGAGAAAAAACTCAAAACCGATGAACTTCTTCTCACCTCGCCGATCACGGTCGATTCGATCGTCGCCGGCAAGTATCTGGCGAGCTTGGCCATCTTCGCCCTGATGCTGCTCCTGACAGGGGTCTTTCCCTGGATCCTGTTCCACTACGGCTCCCCTGCGCCCGAGCTGGGCACGATCCTGAGCGGCTACCTGGGCCTGTTCCTCCTGGGAGCCTCATTCGTCGCCGTGGGCCTGTTCGCCTCTTCCATCACGGAGAACCAGATCGTGGCCGCCGTGATCTGCTTCGTGGCTCTGCTGCTCTTCTTCATCATCGGGTGGCCTTCCGAGACTGTGGGATCCACCACAGGAAAGGTCCTGGAATACCTTTCTCTCATCGAGCACTTCAACGATTTCGCCAAGGGACTGCTCGAAAGCCGGCACTTCGTTTACTTCCTGAGCTTCATCTTGTTCGCGCTCTTTCTGACCAAGCGGTCCATCGAATCGTTCAGATGGAGGTAGGATCTCATGAAGAAATCGAGCCAAATCGCGGGGCTTTGCGGGCTTCTCCTTCTGCTATTCGGGCTGGCCGAGTATCTGTTCACCAAGGACTTTTCGCTCTATACGATCCTTCACCTGGGCGGCGGGGCCGCTCTTGTCCTGTTCAGCCTGATCGTGAACTTCGGCGGGGTCCTGTCCTCCCTGGGCGAGCGGTCGACCCGGTACGGCGCCAATGCGGTGCTCTACACGGCCATCTTCCTGGCCATCCTGGTGCTGGTGAACGTGGTTTCCAACGCCCATCCCTGGCGAAAGGATCTGACGGAAGAGGGGATCTTCAGCCTGTCCAGCCAGAGCCGCAAGGTGCTGGATAGTCTGCAGTCCGACGTGGAAGTGCTGGCCTTTTTCCAGATGGGCAAGGGCAGCAAGCTCGAGGATCTTCTCAAGAACTACGCCCATGCCTCGAATCGCTTCCGCTACGAGTTCATCGACCCGGTCAAGCATCCGGAAAAGGCCAAGCAGTTCGAAGTCACCCAGAGCGATATCCTGGTGGTGAAGTGCGGCGAGAGAAATACCAAGATCACCGGCACATCAGAGGAAGACATCACCAACGCCATTCTCAAAGTGGCCAAGCAGGAACAGAAGAAGATCTACTTTCTTTCGGGTCACGGCGAGCCCGGCTTGGACAACCAGGAGGAGAATGGTTACGAGGTGCTGAAAAAGGCTCTCGAGAACGAGAGCTATCAGGTGCAGGACCTGAAGCTCTTCACCCAGGAAAACGTCCCCGACGACTGCGCGGTTCTGGTGGTGGCAGGCCCGAAGAAGGAGCTGGAGGCGGGCGAGATCGAGGCGCTGGAGCGATATCTGAAGAAGGGCGGGGACGCCCTGTTTCTGCTGGATCCGGCCGGTCCGGCCGGCCTGGATGCTTTCCTCGCCAACTGGGGGGTCAAGGCCGGCAAGGATGTGGTCGTGGATCAGGTCTTGAGGCTGTTCCAGGGGCCGACCCTTGGCGTGGACCCGATCGTCGAAACCTTCGGATCCCACGAAATCACGCAGGATTTCCAGGGCCAGGTGCTGTTTCATCTGGTGCGCTCCGTTCAAGCGGCAGATTCTCTGCCCGAGGGGGTAACCGCGGTCTCTCTGGCCAAGACGAGCCCGCAGAGCTGGGCCGAGACCGATCTGGACACCCTGTTTCAGAAGAGCCAGGTTTCCCGGAGCGCCGAGGACCTGCCGGGGCCGGTTTCCGTGGCGGTAGCTGTTACGGCCAAGGCGGAAGGGGCCGGGGAGAGAGTGTAGGGGGAAGAGAAGGACGAAGAAGGTCGGGCCTCAGCGAAAATCGCGGTCTTCGGCGATTCGGATTTCGTCAACAACACCTGGATCTCAAGGATGTACAACGCCGATCTTCTCCTGAATGCGATCAACTGGCTGGCGGGTGAAGAGGAGTACATCTCCATCCGGCCCAGGGCAACGCGGGGGTCCAGGGTTACCATGACGCCCCAGGAAACCAGAAATGTCTTTTATTTCTCGGTTCTTATCCTGCCCGAGGCGCTGCTCCTTTTCGGCCTGGCCATCTGGTGGCGAAGGAGGTGATGGAGGATGAAGTTCCGCACCACCCTGCTGGCGGCTCTGCTGCTCCTGATTTTCGGAGGGTATGTTTACTATTTCGAGATCAAGAAGCCGGCCGAGAAAAAAAGCGCGGAAGAGAAGGAAAAGACCGTCTTTGACCTGGCCTGGGACAACGTGGCGGGCATGACCGTGCAGAATCAGCATGGCACGTTCGTCTTTGAGAAGGAAGAAGAGAAAAAGGAAGAGGCTTCCTCCGGGGTCGTCCAGGAACCCCGGTGGAAGCTCGTGGAGCCGGTGAAGACAGAGGCCGACCAGGCGAACCTGAACGGCATGTACAACACCCTCAAGAGCCTCAAGGTGGAACAGGTTGTAGCGGAGGAGGCCGAGAACCTTGCGGCTTTCGGCCTCGACAACCCCCTGGCCAGGATCACAGTCCGCCTGAAGGAGGGTCAGAACCCTCCCTCGCTCTTGGTAGGCCAGAAAAGCCCGGTGGGATTCAACTCTTACGCGATGCGCGAGGGCGAAAAGCGGGTGCTCCTTCTCAGCACGAGCCTCGAGAGCCAGTTCAACCGAAAGCTTCTGGAATTCAGGGAAAAGAAGCTTTTCGCCTTGCAGAGAGATTCCGTCGAGTCTGTCAGGATCTTTCGCAAAGGGAGCATGGTTCTGGAATTGGCAAAGGAAGGCGATCTCTGGCAGATCCGGCACCCCTTCCCGGGCCGGGCCTCGGAGAGCGAGGTCTCGGACCTCCTCACCAAGATCACGGGCTTGCGTGCCGCAGCCTTCCACGCCGAGGAGCCTGCGGATCTCAAGCCTTACGGCCTGGCTGATCCGGAGTGGAAAATCGAGGTGACCATGCAGCCGGGCCAGGTTCAGGCGACACTTCTAGTGGGCGGCTCCTATGCCGACGAGGAAAAGACGGAGTACGTGTACGCCAAACGGGGCGAACGGCCCATGGTTGTCGGGGTGCGGACGGATTTCCTGGAGGCCCTGCGTCAGAAGCCGGAAGAGTACCGAGAAAAGAAGGTCATGCCCCTGAAGACTTGGGAAGTGGCAAGGGTCGATCTGGAGTGGAGAGACGCCAAGGCGGTGCTTGAAAAGACAGAGGCCAACGAGTGGCGCCTGGTAGAGCCTTACAAGGCCAGGGCGGACTCGGGAAAGGTGAACTCCCTGCTTACAGCGCTGAGCCGCCTGGAGGCCGAGGAGTTTCTTTCTGCTCCGGAGAGCGAAGCGGACAGGGCTCGCTACGGCCTGGATGCGGCTGCCTTGAAGCTCAAGCTGGAGAAAAAGGCCGGCCAGGGCGGTTCTGAACAGAAAGACCAGGAAGGGGCGACCATGATCGGGGCCGTTTCCTTCGGACGCGGCAGAGAAGGGGAGAAACAACGCTGCTACGCCATGGCCGAAGGAGACACGACCCTTTATGGCCTCTCGTGCGACTTCCTGAACCAAGAAGTCCCGACGGATCCCGATGCCCTGCGGGAAAGGAAGCTCCTGGGATTCTACCGGTACCAGGTGGATTCGGTCGAGTGGCAGGGCCCCGAAGGGCCCGGCATGATCAAGCGGGCCCAAGAGGGATGGGACCTGAAGAAGCCCGAGCGGGGCAAGGTGGACGGTGATGCGGTGAACTCGTTTCTTGACGCTCTTTCCTCTTTGCAGGTGGACCGGTTTGTCGGCCCTCACCAGGGGGACCTGGCTTCTTTCGGGCTGGCAAAGCCCGAGTACCGCATTTCCATCCGGCAACAGCAGGACAAGGGGGAGGAAAAGATTCTGGGGACCCTTCTTTTTTCGGCTGCGGGGCCCGAGGGAGACGAGGGTCACCTGTACGCCATGACCGAGGGCGAAGAGTGGATCGGGCTCGTCCGGCGCGAGGACAGAACGAAAGTGGTTGAAAAACTGACCTCTTTTGTGAAGAAACCTTGACACCCCCCTGCCGGATGCTTACCTTGCGGGCGCTGGACGAAGCGGCAGTCTGATTTCACTCCTATTGAAGGCCCCTTCGGGAAAGAAAAAAATACGGGGGCATAACGCCAGGAAAAGGAGCTTGGTCTCATGGGCAAGATTATCGGCATCGACTTGGGTACGACGAACTCGGTCGTTGCAGTTATGGAAGGTGGCGACCCGGTCGTCATCCCGAATGAGGAAGGGGGCAGAACAACTCCCTCGGTCGTGGCCTTCACCAAGGACGGGGAACGGCTCGTGGGCCAGGTCGCCAAAAGGCAGGCGATCACGAATCCCCAGAACACGATCTATTCGATCAAGAGGTTCATGGGCCGTCGCTATTCCGAGGTCGCGGCTGAAATCGCCATGGTGCCCTACAAAGTAGTGGCCGCGCCGAATCAGGACGTGAGAGTGAAGATTCGGGACAAGGAATTCTCCCCCCCGGAGATCTCCGCCCTCATTCTGCAAAAGCTCAAAGTGGCGGCCGAGAATTATCTGGGCCAGAAGGTCACGGACGCGGTCATCACCGTTCCCGCCTACTTCAACGACAGCCAGCGCCAGGCCACCAAGGACGCCGGGACGATCGCGGGCCTGAACGTTCGCCGGATTATCAACGAACCCACGGCGGCGGCGCTCGCTTACGGGCTGGACAAGAAGAAGGACCAGACGATTGCGGTCTACGACTTCGGCGGAGGCACCTTCGACATTTCCATCCTGGAGGTCGGGGACAACGTGGTCGAGGTCAAGGCGACCAACGGGAACACTCACCTCGGAGGCGACGATCTCGACCAGAGAATCATCGAGTGGATCATCGCGGAGTTCAAGAAGGACCAGGGAATTGACCTGAGCAAGGACCTCATGGCTCTGCAGCGGCTCAAGGAAGCGGCCGAGAAGGCCAAAATTGAGCTTTCCTCGACCCAGGAGACGGAAATCAACCTTCCTTTCATCACGGCAGACGCCAGCGGTCCGAAGCATCTCAATCTCAAGCTCACCCGGGCCAAGTTCGAACAGCTTGTGGACGATCTGATCCAGAAGACCCTCGAGCCCTGCCGGATGTGCCTCAAAGACGCAGGCCTCACGCCCAAGGACATCGACGAGGTCGTGCTGGTCGGCGGCTCGACGAGAATCCCGAAAGTGCAGCAGGTGGTGCGGGAACTCTTCGGCCGCGAGCCGAACAAGAGCGTCAACCCGGACGAGGTCGTGGCCGTGGGCGCGGCGATTCAGGGAGGCGTGCTGGCCGGCGAAGTGAAAGACGTCCTCCTGCTGGACGTGACGCCTCTGTCGCTGGGAATCGAGACCCTGGGCGGCGTCATGACGAGGCTCATCGAGAGGAACACGACCATTCCGACCCGAAAGAGCGAGATCTTCTCCACCGCGGCGGACAACCAGACGAGCGTGGAAATCCACGTGCTGCAGGGAGAGCGGGACATGGCGGCCGACAACCGGACCCTGGGCCGCTTCCACCTCGTGGGGATTCCGCCGGCGCCACGGGGCATTCCGCAGATCGAAGTCACCTTCGACATCGATGCCAACGGGATTCTTCACGTTTCGGCCAAGGATCTCGGGACCGGTAAGGAGCAGAAGATCACGGTGACGGCCTCCAGCGGTCTGGACGAGTCCGAAATCAAGCGAATGGTGGAGGACGCTGCCAGGCACGCCGAGGAGGACAAGAGGAAGAGGGAAAGAGCCGAGGCGCGCAACCAGCTCGACAGCCTGGTGTACACCACCGAAAAGACCATAAACGAGCACAAGGACAAGCTCTCGGATTCGGATCGGAAGCCGATCGAGGAGGCCCTTGAAAAAGCCAAGAAGGTACTCGAGCGGGCGGACACAGCCGAAGTGTCCGAGATGAAGCGGGCCATGGAGGAGCTGACCAGGTCTTCCCACAAGCTGGCCGAGATCATGTATCAGCAGGCCGCGGGTCAGGCGAGAGCTTCGTCCGGCGCCCAGTCCGGTGGGCCCCGGTCTTCCAAGAAACCGGACGAGGACGTGATCGACGCCGAGTACGAGGACGCCAAATAAACGCCGCTCTGCGTCGAAAAGCGAGCCCTTTTTGGAGAGGGGGAGAGGTGAACCCCCTTTCTTTTTGCGCTAAGATCGTAAGCCAGGAACCTTTCGAGCCGGTCGAGGATCGAAAAGCAAGGGCATCGAAGACCTAGGTGCAGCTCAGGGAGGAACTGGAAATGAATACGTTGAAGACAACACTTCTCCTGGGGCTTCTCACGGGCCTCATCCTGTGGTTCGGGGGATATGTGGGCGGCCAGTCCGGCATGGTCATCGCGTTCCTTTTCGCCGTGATCATGAACTTCGGGGCCTATTGGTTTTCGGACAAGATCGTTCTGGCCATGTACCGGGCCAGGGAGGTGGATCCGGCCCAGGCTCCGGGCCTCTACAGAATGGTCGAGCGGCTGGCCCAGAGAGCGGGCCTGCCCATGCCCAGGGTTTTCGTGATCCCTTCTGAATCGCCCAATGCTTTTGCCACCGGCCGAAATCCGAAGCACGCCGTGGTCGCGGTAACCCAGGGGATTTTGAAGCTCATGCGGGACGAGGAGCTCGAGGGTGTCCTGGCCCACGAGCTGGCCCATGTGAAAAACCGCGACATCCTGATCAGTTCCATAGCGGCGACCCTGGCCGGCGCCGTGATGATGCTGGCCAACATGGCCAGGTGGGCTGCGATCTTCGGGGGCGTCGGCGGCCGCGACGACGAGGACCGGGGCGGCGTTCTCGGCCTGATTTTCATGGCAGTGCTTGCGCCGTTGGCGGCCATGCTCATCCAGTTCGCCATATCGAGAACGCGTGAATTCGAGGCCGATTCGACGGGCGCCCAGATCGCCGGCAATCCGCTGGGGCTGGCGAGCGCCCTGGAAAAGCTCGGCCTGGCGACCCGCCGGATCCCCATGCAGGCCAACCCGGCCACCTCGCACATGTTCATCGTGAATCCCCTCTCGGGGAAAAGCCTTCTCAACTTGTTCAGCACCCATCCTCCGCTTGAGGAGAGAATCCGGCGTCTGAGGGGAGCGATCTAGCAAAAGGGAGCAAAGGAAGATCCCATGGGCCAGGAAGAACAAGAAAAGAAGGAGCCGGCTTTCCGGGTAAGCGACAGAAGACGGTTTGCCGGCGCGGATCGAAAAGCCGCGCCGGACGAAGGGGAGACGAAGAAAGAAGCAAGGCCCCCGGAAAGCGAGGAAAAGAAAGAATCCCGGTCTGAGAAGGAAGCCGCAGGGGCGGCCGGGGAGGACAGGCGCGCTCCACGGGATCTGCCTCCTGTCAACTTCGCCACATTCGTCATTTCGCTGAGCAGTTCTGCCCTCATTCACCTCGGGCTGGCCGAAGACCCGGTCACGGGAAAGATCGACCGGGATCTTGCCCTTGCCAGGCAGACGATCGATATCCTCGGAATGTTGCAAGAAAAGACTCGGGGCAACCTTTCCGAAGACGAGTCACGCTTGCTCGAGAGTATTCTTTTTGACCTGAGAATCCGCTTTGTCGAGGAAGCGGGAAAAGCGGGCGGTTGAACCCAGGCAGGGGCGACGGCAAGAGCCTGGTCAGCTCGTAGCGTCCGCTGGAGAGAAGGGAGCGGAGAACATGAAGAAAAGCAGAGTCGGTATGCGGATCGGAGCCGGCGCCGGCATCCTGTTGCTGGGCGTGATGATCGGGCTCGTGCTGGCAGCTTCGTTCGGCCAGACGGGCAAACTTCACGCACTGCTGGGCATCGGGGAGGGAGAGAAATCCCAGGCGAAACAAGAGGGAGGCCAAGCCGGCGTGCCGTCCCAAGGCCTGCCAGGCGCTTCTCAAGTGTGTCTGCCGGACTTCGGCGCATTGGCCGAGGCGGTGGATCCGGCTGTGGTCAACATTAGCACCACCGAGACCGTGAAAGGCCGGACTTCCTGGAGAGGCTTCGGCTTCGGCGGACCGGGCGGTCAGGGAAGGGAGTTCGGTCCGGGCCAGGAAGATCCGTTTCAGGAGTTCTTTGACCGCTTCTTCGGCGGGATCAATCCTTACGGGGATCTCAAGCGCCAGAGCCTGGGCAGCGGTTTCATCATCGAGAGTGAAGGGTACATCCTCACAAACCATCATGTGGTCAAGGACGCCGACGAAATCCGAGTGATCTTCCGCGACGAGAGCGAGACCCAGGCCAAGGTCGTGGGCAAAGATCCCAAGACGGACATAGCCTTGATCAAGGTGGATGTGGGAACGCCTCTGCCCACGGTCAAACTGGGCGACTCGGACAAACTGAAGGAGGGAGAGTGGGTCCTGGCGATCGGCAATCCCTTTGGTCTCAAGTACACGCTCACCGCCGGGATCGTGAGCGCCAAGGGACGCGAGATCGGCGCAGGCCCCTACGACGACTTCATCCAGACCGACGCATCGATCAATCCGGGCAACAGCGGCGGTCCCTTGCTCAACATGAGGGGCGAGGTCGTGGGCATCAATACCGCCATCGTGGCCGGGGGCGCGGGCATTGGTTTCGCCATTCCGATCAACTTGGCGCGGGACATTCTGCCCCAGCTCCGTTCCAAAGGCTATGTTTCCAGGGGATGGCTGGGGGTCATGATTCAGAAGATCACCCCGGAGCTGGCGAAATCCCTTGGCCTGGACAAGCCGGTCGGGGCTCTGGTCTCGGAGGTGACCCAGGGCGGCCCTGCCGAGGGTTCCGGCCTCGAGCGGGGGGACGTGATTGTTGAATTCCAGGGCCAGAAGGTCGAACGTTTCAACGATCTTCCCAGAATGGTCGCTGCTGTTCCGCCCGGCACGACGGTGGAGCTCAAGGTCCTGAGAAAAGGAAAAGAGAAAACGATCAAGACCAAGCTCGGCGAGCTCCCTGAAGAAAGCGCTGAAGAGACCGAGACCGGGCAGGGTAAAGGGGAAGACCTTGGCCTCGAGCTGCAGGAAATCACGCCCGGCATGGCCCGCGGCCACGGCCTTTCGTCCGACAAGGGCCTCATCGTCACAGGCCTGGATCCCCGCGGGGCCGCGGCTCAGGCCGGGATTCGCAGGGGCGACATCATTCTGGAAGTGAATCAGAAGGAAGTGAAGACCCTTGCTGAGTTCCGCAAGATCGTGGGGGAAACCAAGAAGGGCGAGATGATGCTCTTTCTCGTCAAAAGGCAGGAGGGAGCCCTGTACCTGGCCCTCGAAAAGCCTTGAAAACCGCCCGGGTCGGCCTCAGGGGCTGTCTCGGGATTCCCTCCTGAAAATCGGAGGATGTCGGGCCCCTCCGGCCCTGCCCGGCCGGAGGGGCCCTTTTTGTGTGCCTCGGATTTCTGCCCCGGGCTAGACCGCCTCGATCAGCATGGCCATGCCCTGGCCGCCTCCGATGCAAAGGGAGGCGAGCCCCAGGGACAGATTCCTCCTGCGAAGTTCATGGAGCAGCGTGACCAGGATCCGGGCACCGCTGCAGCCGATGGGGTGGCCCAGGGAAATGCCGCTTCCGTTGACATTGGTCTTTTCGATCTCCAGGCCGAGTTCCCGCATGCAGGCGATGGCCTGGGAGGCGAAGGCCTCGTTGAGCTCCACCCGGCCCACGTCCGACAGGGACACGCCGGTTTTGGCGAGAAGCTTTCTTACGGCCGGGACAGGCCCCAGTCCCATGTAAGCCGGGTCAAGGCCTCCCGAGGCATACCCAAGGATCCGGGCCAGGGGCCGCACGCCGAGTTCGGAAGCCTTTTTCCCGCTCATCAGGACCAGAGCCGCGGCCGCATCGTTGATTCCCGATGCGTTGCCTGCGGTCACGGTTCCGTCTTTCAAGAAAGCCGGGGCCAGGCGAGCCATTTTCTCCAGCGTCGTCTCCATGGGCCTTTCGTCCGTGTCGAAGCGCACAGGATCTTTCTTTTTTTGGGGGATCTCCAGGGGCGCGATCTCCTCTGCGAAGATCCCTTCCTGGATGGCTTTGCGGGCCCGCTGGTGGCTCAACAGGCCGAGCTTGTCCTGCTCCTCCCGGCTGATGCCATAGGTCCTGGCAATATTTTCGGCCGTGACACCCATGTGGTAGCCGTAAAAGATTTCCCAGAGGCCGTCGTGGACCATAAGGTCCACCATTTCCTTGTTGAACATCCGGCTTCCCCACCTGGCCTCGGGAAAGGCGTACGGGATGAGGCTCATGTTCTCCATGCCGCCCGCGACCACGACTTCCGCCGCGCCTGAGCCTATGGCCTGGGCGCCGAGAGCAACGGCCTTCATGCCGGAGGCGCATACCTTGTTCACGGTAAAGGCAGGGGTTTCCACAGGCAGCCCTGCCCTGACGCTGGCCTGCCGGGCCGGGTTCTGACCCTGCCCCGCGCTGACCACGTTCCCCATGATGACCTCGTCCACGAAAACCTGCTGAAGCGCATCCGGCCAGGCCGGCGCCTTCTTTTCCGGTGCGCAGGGGCCTGCTTCGTGAAGGGGGGCCGGCCCAAAGGCCCTTTGAGCATCCGGAACCACGGGCCGCAGGCCCGCTTTTTCAAGGGCTTTCCGGATCACGTGGGCGCCCAGGTCCACGACCGGGACCTCTTTTAAAGCTCCTCCAAAAGCGCCGATGGCCGTTCGCGTCGCGCCGACGATGACCACTTCCTCCATGGCGACCTCCTCCGCAAAGCTGGTTTCTTGTTTCTTGGCACCGGCCCCGGGCGAGCCGGATTTCCAAAGTACCGGCCCTTTTCCTGCAGGTCAAGGTCCAGGGACGCATGCAGAGGCGATGTGAGGCAGTTCCGGGGGAGCCAAGAAATTTTTCAAAGAGGCCGTTCATCCGTTTGACATGATTTTTCGAAAGATGCTAGTTTCGCCGCAACGGCACCGGCGAGGAGGGAGGGGAAGGGGCGAGGCAGGACCTCTTTCTCCGTACCCGGAGAGGCACACAAGTGACCGAGTCACAAGGGGGGACAAGGACATGCAAAGCGCCGCCAACCTTCGGCCACGCGTGGTCATGGGACAACGGAAACCTTTGCGCATTGCCGCGATCCTGGCAATGTTGGGCATCGCCCTGGCCATGGCAGGCCCGCCCCAGGATGCCGCCGCCTATTCCTTCGAGACTTTCGGCATCCAGGGCAGCCTCGACACCACGGCTTCGGCAGGGGTCTCTGTCCGGGTCTCGGATCGGAACCCGGAGCTGATTGGAGTCGCCAACGGCGGCAAGGCGAACACGATCAATGCAGACGACGGGAATCTCAATTACGATCAATGGGACGTCACTTCCCTGAACGTGAAGGTTCTCCATGAGCTGGACCTCTCGTGGCGGAACTTCGGGTTCTTTGGCCGCATGTACTACTTCTACGACTGGGCCGTCATGGAATTCGAACCCGAATGGAAGAGCTTCACTGAGAGCGCCCAGCGGCGGGCCGGCATGGACATCCGGCTGCTCGACGCGTACCTCAAGGGCGATTTCGACCTGTTCGGTCGTCCCGTAACGATCCGCGTGGGGAACCAGGTGCTCAACTGGGGCGAGAGCACGTTCATCCAGAACGGAATCAGCATCATCAATCCGGTGGATGTTTCGGCCCTGCGCGTGGCCGGCGCCGAGCTGCGGGAGGCTCTTCTGCCCGTGCCCATGGTGAGCCTGAGCGCAGGCGTCACCGAGAACCTCACCATCGAAGGGTTCTACCAGTTCTACTGGGAAAACACAGAGATCGAACCCGCAGGGACCTTCTTTTCGACCACCGATGTCTTTAGCCCGGGCGGAAACAGGGCCTACCTGGCTTTCGGAAAAATGCCGCCCGACGGCCCCTCCGACGTTCCCCCGACCGAGGTCTTCCCGCCCCTGGGCGCCTATTTCCCGCGCCTCGAGGACGACGAGCCCGACCATCAGGGCCAGGGCGGCGTTGCGGTGCGGTACTTTGCGCCCTGGCTGAACCAGAGCGAGTTCGGCTTCTACTATATCAACTACCACAGCCGGCTTCCTCTGGCGTGCATCCAGACCGGAACCGACCCGGGGCTCAACACGAACCCGACGACGATCGACGAGCTTCTCGCTCTCCTGCAGTACGGGCTTTCCAACGGCAACTATGCACAGACGGGCGGGCTTTTCCGCAAATTCCCCGAGAACCTGAAACTTGTCGGGGGCAGCGTGAGCACGAATCTTCCCTTTGGCGTAGCCTTCCAGGGAGAGGTGAGCTACCACATGGACCAGCCGCTCCAGGTTGACGACGTGGAGCTTTCCTTTGCCGGCCTTTCGCCCATGGACGGGGTGCTGAATGCTCTGCTGCCTGCCGAGTTCCTGCTGGAGGGCATCCCTGCACCGGAGCCGGGTCCGATCTTTGCCAAGAGCCAGTTGTGCAACGGGACAGCGAAGGGGTTCAGTGAGGTTGTCGAGGGATACCGCAGGAAAGACTACGTCCAGCCTCAGATGACCCTGACCAAGATTTTCGGACCGACACTCGGGTCTGACCAGGTTGTCGTGCTTGGAGAAGTGGGTGCGGACTGGATCTTTGACATGGAGGACAAGGACGAACTCCGGTACGACGGACCGGGTACGGCCACAAGCGCCAATCCGGACTTCCTGATCACGAGCTACCCCATGGCCTCTTCGGCGATCGACATGCCCGGCGTCAGCAAGGAAGGCTTCGCCGACCCCTTTTCGTGGGGATACCGGCTGGCCATTCGAGTCGATTTCAACGATGTTTTCGCTTCGGTCAATCTCAAGCCCTCGGTCGCTTTTTCCCATGACGTGAACGGTACGACGCCCGGGCCGCTGGGGAATTTTGTCGAGGACAGGAAAGTCGTCACCGCGACGCTCACGGCCGAGTATCTCAACGCCCTGAAATTCGTCGCCTCCTACACGAATTACTTCGACGGCGGCAAGCGCAACGCGCTCAACGACCGGGATTTCGTCTCGGTCGCGGCCAGTTTGTCCTTCTAGGGTGTGGGTACAACCAGAACCAGAACGGATTTCTCAGAAGAACAAGGGAGAAAAGACCATGGGCAAGACCTTGACGACGCTTTGTGCCTGTATGCTGGCTCTGTTGCTCGCCGCAACGTTCGCGCACGCAAAGGTGACGGCCGAGGAGGCGGCGAAGCTCCAGGGGGAGCTTACACCGATGGGCGCGATCCGGGCCGGGAACGCCGAGGGCACGATCCCCGAGTGGACAGGCGGAATCACGAAATGCGAGGAAGGCCGCAAAGAGGGCGAGGCCTACAAGAATCCTTATGAGGACGACAAGATTCTCTACACCATCACAGCCCAGAACATGGCCGAGCATGCGGACAAACTCACCGAAGGCTACAAGGCCATGTTCAAGCGCTACCCCGACACCTGGAAGATGCAGGTCTTTCCCACCCGCCGCAGCGCGGCCGTGCCGCAGCGCATCTACGACGCCGTCTTGAGAAATGCCACCAAGGCGGAGCTCGCAGAGGGCGGAAACGGAGTCCTCAATGCGGGCGAGGGAATTCCCTTTCCCATTCCGAAGCAGGGGATCGAGGCGATCTGGAATCATCTGCTCAGGTACCGGGGGGAATCGATCTATCGCGTCTACGGCCAGATCCCGGTCACGGCCAGCGGGGCCTACACCCCTGTAATCATGGAGGAGAAGATCCTTCTGCCTTACGCCCAGCCAGGGGCCACAATCGAGAGCGTGAACAACAAGTCCGTTTACTTCTTTCAGACCGTCATGGCTCCGGCCCGGCTTGCCGGGGAGCTCCTCCTCGTCATCGATCCCATCGACCAGGTCCGGGAGCCCCGGACCGCTTTTACGTACAACGCGGGCCAGCGCCGTGTCCGGCGGGCGCCCAACATCGCGTACGACAACCCGGGCACGGCCTCGGACGGCCTGAGGACCTCGGACCAGCTCGACATGTACAACGGCGCGCCGGACCGATACAACTGGACCCTGGTGGGAAGACAGGAAAAGCTGGTGGGCTACAACGCCTACAAGCTTCAGTCCCCGGGGCTCAAGTATGCGGACATCATCAAGCCCGGCCACATCAATCCGGACCTGCTCCGCTACGAGCTTCACAGGGTCTGGGTGGTGGACGCCAAGCTGAAGGAAGGCACGAGCCACATTTATGCCCGCAGGACGTTCTATATCGACGAGGACAGCTGGCAGGTGCTGGCCGTAGACATTTACGACGCCAGAGGGCAAATCTGGCGCGTCCATGAGGCGCACTGCATCGTTTACTGCGAGCTGCCGTTCCTCGGGCCTGTGGGCGAGTTCAGCTACGATCTCCAGAACGGCCGCTACATCGCCGTGGGACTCACCAACGAGACCCAGGCCTGGAAATTCGGCGTGAAGTACAACCTGGAAGACTTCACGCCGGACGCCATGCGGCGGGCCGGCCGGCGTTAGGTCGGGCGAGGGGATTCGTACGGATGCCGGCAGGGTTCTGGCCCAGGGCCAGCCCTGCCGGCTCGTGTCTTTTCGTCTTCTGGGCTCGGCGCAGGAGCTTTTTTGCCGACAATCCGAGGTATGACTCTATTTCTTCTGCAGGCCGGACCGGGTGATCCTTCCTTCTGGGAAGCGCGCCCTCCGGCGCAAGGGGTGTGGCGTGACAAGACGAAAGAGAGTAAACAGGCTGCTTGCGGCCGCCTGCTTGAGCGCCGCAGCGTGGGTTGTTTCCATTTCTGCGGCACCGGCAGAAGAGGAGGACGCCTTGGGCCCGATCGTGTGGGCCGAAGCTGCCCGGCTGGCTCCAAAATCCCTGCTTGTGGGGGCTGCACGGTTTGACGGCAACCTGATCGCGGTCGGGGAGCGGGGGCACATTCTCCTTTCCGAGGACGGCGGCGCAAGCTGGACTCAGGCCCGAGTCCCGACCCGGAGTCTGCTTACGGCCGTGACGACGGCAGAAGGAGGCCACGCCTGGGCAGTGGGCCACGACGCGGTCATCCTCCACAGCGCAGACGGAGGCAAGAACTGGGCCCGTCAGTATTTCGCGCCCGAGGAGGGGAGCCCGCTTCTGGACGTCTGGTTCGAGGACGCGAATCATGGGATCGCGGTGGGCGCGTATGCGCTCTTCCTGGAGACCCGGGACGGGGGCAAGACCTGGGAGCGGCGGGACGTGGATGAGGAAGAGCGGCACTGGAACGCGATCGCCCACGGCCCGGATGGAACGTTGTACGTGGCTGCCGAGTCCGGCGTGGTCTTCCGGTCCGGCGACAAGGGTAGAAACTGGGAGCTGAAAGAGACTCCCTATCGAGGGTCTTTCCTGGGATGCCTCTGCCTGTCGAACGGCGCGGTTCTCGTTTACGGACTGCGGGGAAACGTCTATCGTTCCACGGACCGGGGCGAGTCCTGGCAGCACATCCCCACGGACCAGACCGTCACGCTCATGGGCGGGACGCAGACTCCGGACGGGACGGTCGTGATCGTGGGCCTGAGCGGCACCCTGCTGGTGAGCACGGACGGGGGCCTGACTTTCCGCTCCATGAACCGGCCGGACCGGCAGGCCTTGGGGGCCGCCATCGAGGGCGCTCCCGGCAGACTGCTTCTGTTTGGGGAGAACGGCGTGAACCTGGTGGAAGGGGTGTTGAAAGGATCTTCCTCCTAATCCAATAGCTGTCAGAGGAACATTCGCCCATGCTGAGAGACAGAATCATCGCGTCCCTGGAGAGTTTCATCTTCGGCCGAAGGAAGTTGGTAGAGACCTGCTTCGTCTTGTTCACGCTTCTGATGGGTTATTACGCCTCCAAGATCCGGATCGACGCGGGCTTCGAAAAGCTGCTTCCCTACAAGCATCCCTACATCGAGACTTTCAAACAGTACAGGGACGACTTCGGCGGGGCCAACCGCATTTTGATCGCCGTTCGGGCTCGCGAGGGCGATATCTTCACGCCGGAATTCTTCAAAATCCTCAAGCAGGTTACGGACGAGGTCTTCTTTCTGCCCGGCGTGGACCGGAGCACGGTGCAATCCATCTTCACGCCCAATGTGCGTTTCATCGAGATCGTGGAGGGCGGTTTTTCGGGCGGCAACGTGATTCCGGCGGAATTTCAGCCCACGCCCGAGGGGCTCGCGCAAGTGAGGGAGAACATTCTCAAGGCCGGCATCGTGGGCCGCCTCGTGGCGAACGATTTCACGGCGGCCATGGTGAGCGCCCAGCTTGTCGAAGTCGACCCCACCACGGGCGAGAGGCTCAATTACATCGAAGTCGCCCGCCGGATGGAAGAGAAGATCCGAAAGCCCTTTGTGAGCGACAAGGTCGACATCCACATGATCGGCTTTGCCAAGATGATCGGCGACATCGCCGAGGGCGCGGCCGGCGTGGTGCTCTTCTTCGGCGTTTCCGCCGTGATCGCCTACTTCCTGGTGTATCTGTTCACCCATTCCCAGCGGCTCACCCTGCTCGCCCTTTTGTGTTCGGCCACGGGCGTTCTCTGGGACATGGGCCTCCTTATGATGCTGGGCTTCGGCATCGACCCCATGTCGATCCTGGTGCCGTTTCTCATTTTCGCCATCGGCGTTTCCCATTCGGTTCAGATGGCGAACGCGTACGCGACCGAGCTCCAGGCCGGCGCCGACAATCTGGCCGCGGCGCGCACGGCCTTCCGGCGTCTCGTGGTGCCGGGCAGCGTGGCCCTGGTCACGGACTCGGTGGGGTTCCTGACGATCCTGTTCATCAAGATCCGCATGATCCAGGAACTGGCCCTGGTGGCCGGCCTGGGCGTCATGCTTCTCCTGTTCACGAACCTCATTCTGCTGCCTGTTCTTTTCTCGTACCTCCGCCTTGGTGAGGAGTTCCGGCATCGCTACGCCCGCCGGATGGCCATGCGGGAGCGGATGTGGGCTCCCCTGTCCGCCGCGGCAACGCGCAGAAAGGGCGTGGTGATCATCGTGGTCGCGGCGATTCTTCTCGGCCTCGGCCTCGATCGGGCCCGGAACCTTCAGATCGGCGATCTCCAGGCGGGCGTTCCGGAGCTTCGCCCTGATTCCCGGTACAACCAGGACGCGGATCTCATCACGGATCGATTCTCGATCGGCGTGGACATCATGAGCGCCATCGTGGAGACAGTTCCGGACGGGTGCATCCAGTACGATGTCATGGAGGAGATGGACCGCTTCGACTGGCGGCTGGCCAATGTGCCCGGCGTGCAGTCCACCCTGTCCCTGCCCCAGGTTGCCAAACGGATCGGGGCGGGCTGGAACGAGGGAAGCCTGAAATGGCGCGTCCTGCCCAGAAGCTCGGTCACCATGGTGCAGGTGGTGAAACCCGTGGAGACTTCGACGGGTCTCCTGAACCGCGACTGCAGCGCCATGCCCGTGATGGTCTTCGCAGAGGACCACAAGGCCGAGACCATCGATCGGATCGTATCGGCGGTCAAGGGGTTTGCGGAGAAGGACGCACAAGTGAACAAGTATCGCCTTGCTGCGGGCAACCTGGGCGTCATGGCGGCCACGAACGAAGAGGTGAAGAAGACCCAGTTTCCGATCCTTTTCTGGGTGTGGTCGGTGGTGATCGTGCTCTGCCTCGTGAGCTTCCGGTCGGTGCGCGTGACCTTGTGCATCGTGGTTCCGCTGGGACTGGTTTCCGTGCTGTGCAACGGGTTGATGAGCGTTCTCCAGATCGGGCTCAAGGTCAATACCCTGCCGGTGGCCGCACTCGGGGTCGGGATCGGCGTGGACTACGGTGTGTATATCTTCAGCCGTATGCTCCTGCTTATGGAGCCGGGCCGGAAGCTTCGCGAAGTGTATCGCGAAACGCTTCGGAGCACCGGAAGCGCGGTCCTCATCACGGGCCTGACCCTGGCGGTCGGCGTGAGCACCTGGGCGTTTTCTGCCCTCAAGTTCCAGGCCGACATGGGCCTTCTGCTGTCCTTCATGTTTCTTGCCAACATGCTCGGCGCGCTTCTGTTGCTGCCGGCGCTGGCAAGTTTTCTGTTCCCGGACAAGCAGGCCTCTGTGGAAAAGTAGCCCCCTGGGAGCCTGTTGAGAGACAGCGCCCGCGCAGGCCCGGCAAGAAGGCCCGAGAGGCGAGGCGCTCCGTGCCGGGCGGCGGCTGTCAGGCTCCGTGCGACAAGGCCCTGCGGATCGGGTATAATCATGAAGAGCTGCAGACGGGGTGGCAGAAATCCGACACACGGAAACTGCCAACCCCTTTGAGTCCCTCGCGCCGAGGGGAGGCGCCGACTTATGGAGCGCAACGGGTTGGCCGGCAAAGCGGGTTTGCTGGCCGACTCTGCCCGTTTTGATCTCTGCGGAGCCTGCGCCCACCCCGGCGGCCAAAGGCAGAGAGACCCTCTTTCCCCCGAGCGTTGGATCTACCCCGCAACCCTGCCCGACGGCACCACGGTCCGTCTTCTCAAGGTCCTCCAGACCAACGTCTGCAGGAAAAACTGCCTCTACTGCGCTAACCGGGTGACCCGGGACATCCCCCGGGAAACCTTTTGCCCGGACGAGCTTGCCCGGCTTTTCGAATCCATGCGCCGGGCCGGGTTGGCCCAGGGGCTCTTTCTCAGCTCAGCGATTTCAGGCCATCCGGACGCGGACATGGCCCGCATGATCGCCACGGCCGAGATCCTGCGCAGCCGGCTGCGGTTTCGCGGTTATCTTCATCTCAAGATTCTTCCCGGAGCGAGCCGGGGGGCGATCGAGCAGGCGGCCCGGCTGGCCGACCGGATCTCCATCAACCTGGAAGCGCCCGGCGAGGATGCCCTTCGGAAGGTGGCTGGCCAGAAGCGGTTCTTTCAGGACATTCTTTCCCAAGTCCGGTGGATCCATGAGGCTGTGGCAGACCCCGGACTGCGGGCCAAGAGCCACACCACCCAGTTCGTGGTGGGCGCGGCGCAGGAAACGGACCGCGACATTCTGGTCTGGACGGACCGTTTGTACAGGACCGAGGGTCTGGCCCGGGCCTATTTCAGCGCCTATCAGATCCCGGACCCCGACACGCCTCTGAGCTGCCCGCCCGCTCCCCTGCTTCGCGAGCACAGGCTCTATCAGGCGGATTTCCTTTTACGGAAATACGGGTTCCAGCTTGAGGAATTGATCTTCGAGTCCGACGGCAACCTGAGCCTCACCGCAGACCCCAAGCAAGCCTGGGCGCGAAGGCATCCGGAGGCCTTTCCCGTGGATCTCGCCACGGCGCCTCGGGGACTCTTGCTCCGGGTGCCCGGCATCGGGCCGGTCTCGGCCGCGAAGATCTGCAAGCTGAGAAGGGAAGGGTTCGGGCCGGATCCGGCCGCTTCCCTGAGACGGCTCGGTGTGGTCGTGGGCAGGGCGCTGCCTTTTTGTGTCTGGAAAGGCCGGACTTTGGCCGTGGATTCGCGGCAGCAGGCCCTGAGCTTTGACGAAGAAGATTCCGTGGAAAGAGACGTGTCGGTGGCGCGCGGCTCCTGGGGCTCCGGGCCGGGCGCCGAGGCTTTTGTCTCGGCCGATCTTGGATGTTGACAGAGA
>FWPU01002665.1_pt1 | contig 48237 bp, 39 predicted proteins | sample 2228361 | NCBI WGS metagenome assembly FWPU01 (sample SAMEA103939777, study PRJEB20133) | metagenome
CCTTCGGCCAGCTCGGGCATCTCTCCTTAAATATTATAAATATTCTATTTTATAAATAAAAAAATTTCAAATTTTTAATAACTTAGCCTGAATTTCTGAAAAATGCCTCTGGCACTACTTTTTAAAAAATTGTGTCTTATTAAAACAAAACTTATTCCGATAAAAAAACTGGAGGTAAAAATGGTTAGAAGTATCTTTACCGGTGCAAGCGGAATGATGGTTACAATGGAAGAGTTAAACATTGTTGCAAACAATTTGGCAAATATAAACACAGATGGATATAAAAGAGAAACAAGTGTAACAAAAGCTTTCCCTGAACTTTTAGTAAAAAGAGTAAACGATGATGGAAGTGTAAAATTTCCTCTCGGTAGCTATGACCTTGCCCCGATTGTGGGAAAACTGGGAACAGGTGTTGAATTCAACGAATCTTATGTCAGATTTGAACAGGGCAGTCTTATCGAAACTGAAAATGATTTTGATTTTGCCCTTGAGGGTAATGGATTTTTTAGCATAATGACTGAAAACGGAGAAAGATACACAAGAAATGGAAACTTTAAAATCAGTGTAGATGGCTATCTTGTAGATATGCATGGAAATAAGGTACTTGGAGAAAATGGGTTTATAAGAATTGGGAGAAATAATTTTCAGGTAGATAAGGATGGCACAATATACATAAATGCAGACTATGAACCTGAAGATTTTGTTGATAAAGCAGGAAATGAATGGAAAAATCTACAAAGGCTTGATAGACTTAAAATTGTTGATTTTCCTGAAAGAAGATACTTAAAGAAAGATGGCTACACATGGTATAAAGAAAATGAATTTTCTGGAGAGGCATTCATTATAACAGGTGAAAACAGACCAAAGGTTTTACAGAGGCATCTTGAAAAGTCAAACGTAGAACCCGTTGTTGAAATGACAAGAATGATTGAGATAAATAGACTTTACGAGGCCAACCAGAGAGTAATTCAGACTGCGGACGAAACCCTTGCAAAAGTTATAGGAATAGGCAGGGGACTTGGTACAGCTTAAATTAAAAATCTTTTGACCACTTCTCAAATCTTATCTTCCAGCATTTGAAAATCGCCTCATTAATAATACCGCTATTCATTTTTGTTGTACCTTCATACCTATCTCTGAAAGTTATAGGCACCTCTTTAATCTTATAACCTTTGTAATATGCCTTTGCCTTCATCTCTATCTGAAAAGAATAACCATTTGAGCTAATTTTATCAAGGTTTATAGACTCAAGAACCTTCTTTGAATAACTATTATAACCCCCTGTAAGATCTGTAAGGGGAACACCTGTCGCTATTCTTGCATAAAAATTTCCACCCAAACTCAAAAACAACCTTTTTAAATCCCAGTTCAAAATTCTTACACCATTAATATATCTTGACCCACATACTACATCATAACCTTCATTTATAGCCTCAAAAAACAGCGGTAACTCACCCGGATCATGCGAAAAATCTGCATCCATTTCAAATATGTAATCATAGCAGCCCTTTTCAAGAGCCCACTTAAAACCAGTTACATATGCTCTACCAAGACCAGCTTTTTTTTCTCTTTTTATGAGATTAACCCGATTATTAACTTTTGCAATAGATTCAACTATCTGCCATGTGTTATCCGGAGAATTATCATCAACCACAAGAACATCCAGATTTTCCGATTGCATAAGCACAGAATTAATAAGTTTCTCGATATTCATTGCTTCATTATATGTGGGAATAATAATAAGAAATTTCAAATTCCTACTCCTCTAATATTTTATCTAAACCCAAACTTTTCAAAAAGATTAAATATTCCCAAAATCAAATTTAAGAAAATATTTTAACATACCACTCATAAATAATCAAAAAATAAAAAATTGCCATAGTTATTAACAAAATTTTGCAATTGTTTTTCTTAATTCATTATAGAAATAAGGAAATGACGGAAAATTTATCATCTTCGAAAAATCCTCAATTTAGGAAAGAAGCAAGTTTTAGTTATTAACAAAAAAGTATTGATAAATTTCAAAATTCTGTTATCATATATATACCGCTTTAAACAATCATTATTACTTAAATGGGGGAAAAATGAAAAATATTTCTGAACTTCTCATTGAAAGAATATTAAATGGAGATAGTCATGACCCTCACCATTTTCTTGGCATGCACCTTGAAAATAAAATTATTGTTGTTAGAGTCTTTAATCCGCAGGCAAAAGAAGTTTTTGTCTTAAATGAACAAAATGCTTCAGAATTTAAAATGGAAAAGATCCACCCTGCGGGTTTATACGAATTAAAATTTAAAGAGTATAAAGATTTTTTCCCTTACAAGCTTAAAATAGAATATGAAAATTCAACCCACATTACAAAAGACCCCTACTCTTTCCTACCTACAATCACGGACTACGACCTTTATCTTTTCAACGAAGGAAGTCATTATGAGATTTATAACAAGCTGGGAGCACATAAAATAAAAGTCGGTGAAACAAAGGGTGTGAGTTTTGCAGTATGGGCACCGAACGCTAAATCTGTAAGTGTGGTTGGGGATTTTAATAACTGGGATAGAAGAAGACACCAGATGAGGGTTTTAGGAAACTCAGGTGTATGGGAAATATTCATTCCTGATCTTAAGGAAGGTGATTTATATAAATTTTCAGTAAAGCAGGCTACTGGAAAAATTGTTGAAAAGACTGACCCCTACGGATTCTATTCTGAAACAAGACCAAAAACCGCCTCAATTGTTTGGAACCTAAAAAAATACAACTGGAACGATAGTGAATGGCAGGAAAATAGAAAAAAATCTGAAAATAATATACATAAACCCATCTCCATATATGAGGTTCATTTAGGATCATGGAAAAGAAAAGTAGAAGAGGGTAATAGATTTTTAACCTATAGAGAAATAGCCAGCGAACTTGCCAGCTATGTTAAAGAAATGGGTTTTACCCACATAGAGCTACTCCCTATAGAAGAACATCCACTTGATGCTTCATGGGGTTATCAGGTCACTGGATATTTTGCACCCACAAGTAGATATGGAACCCCGGAGGATTTCATGTACTTTGTGGATGTAATGCATCAGAATAAAATTGGGGTAATACTTGACTGGGTACCGGCTCACTTTCCCAAGGATGACCATGCCCTTGCAATGTTTGATGGAACTGCACTTTACGAACACTTAGACCCCAAAAAAGGGGAACATGCAGACTGGGGTACAAAAATTTTCAATTATGGCAGAAATGAGGTGAGAAATTTTTTGATTTCAAATGCACTATTCTGGATAGAAAAATATCATATAGATGGTCTCAGAGTAGATGCAGTGGCTTCAATGCTTTATCTTGACTATAGCAAAAAAGAGGGAGAATGGGTACCCAACCAGTTTGGTGGAAGAGAAAACCTTGAAGCAATAGATTTTCTTAAAAGAATGAATGAGGTTGTATATTCAAGAAACCCCGGTATAACAACCATTGCTGAGGAATCAACTGCTTTTGGTGGTGTCTCACATCCGGTTTACCTTGGAGGTCTTGGATTTGAATTCAAATGGAATATGGGATGGATGCACGATACCCTTGAGTATTTTTCAAAAGACCCAATTTATAGAAAATACCATCAGGGCACGATAACATTTTCAATGATTTATGCCTATAGCGAAAATTTTATACTTGTCTTTTCTCATGACGAGGTAGTACATGGCAAGGGTTCACTCATAAACAAGATGCCAGGAGATTTATGGCAGAAATTTGCAAATCTGAGAGTCTTATATACATATATGTGGACACATCCAGGTAAAAAACTACTATTTATGGGTCAGGAATTCGGTCAATGGGATGAATGGTCAGAATCAAAAAGTTTAGACTGGCATCTTCTTAACTATGAAAGTCACAGAAAACTTCAGAAGCTTGTGAAGGATTTAAATTTACTTTATCAGTCAGAAAAAGCCCTCTATGAACTTGACACCAAACCAAACGGATTTGAGTGGATTGACTTTTATGATTCTGATAACAGCGTACTTTCATACATTAGAAGGGCAAAAGATAATAGCTTTGTGATTGTTGTATTGAATTTCACTCCGGTTCCACGTGAAAATTACAGAATCGGCGTGCCTGTGCCTGGCTTTTATAAAGAAATCTTTAATTCCGATTCCGAAATTTATGGCGGAACAAATACTGGAAATCTTGGCGAGAAGGAGGCAGAAAAAGTAAGCTGGCATGGAAGACCCTATTCAATAAATGCTACTCTTCCCCCCCTCGGTGGAATTATATTTAAACCTTTAAAAAAGGAGATGAAAAATGCTTAAAAATATTTTCCGAAAAAAATTGAAATTTTTCATTGCTTTTCTTTCTTCTCTCGTTATTTCTATAATTGCGGGAATTCTATTTGACACCCTTTATAATTCAAGAATTGGTCTTTTTATACAAACGATGGAAGCAAGTGTAGAATCTGCACACTATTTTTTCTCCTCAATAATAAGGGGGACATATAAAGGGGATTTTTCATCCAAACGAAAAAATATGAAAAACCTTGTCATACTTGCCATAGACGATGATTCTTTCAAAAAATACGGTAGCTGGCCATTCAACAGGAAAGTCTGGGCAGATTTATTAAACCACCTGAACAAAATGGAAAACCCTCCCATGGTCTTCTTCGATATAATATTTGGAGAAAGAAGTGCCTACCCTGAAAGTGATAAGGCACTTATTAAAGCCTTTGAAAATTATAAAGGTGTGCTGGTGGAAGATCTTATATTTGAAACTTTCACAACCTCTGTTGGAAAAGAAATAGAATTGGAAGATATGGACTTCTTACTTAAAAAACTTTCCACAGAAGGTTATGATTATTTTTCTGATAGAATTCAAGCTCTAAAAAGATTTGAACTTAACTTTTCCGAAAAATTACCCATAAGTTCATACGCAAAGGTTGTCCCAATAATGAAAGAACTTGCAAGAAGTATTGATATTTCAGGTTCTGCAAATGTTGATACAACAATAAATCCCATCACAAAGATCCAAATGGTTGTTTCAAGCTATTTTTATTATCATTCGGATGAAGAAAATAAAATTACAAATATTTACTATCCCTCTGTTGTGATTGCAATGGCTTCAAAGCTACTCGACACAGACCTTAAAAACCTTGTCATAACAAAAGATAAAATAATATTAAAAAATGCCCTATATAATAATGAAAGAATTGATTTTGGTATTCCAGTAGATGAAAACTTAAGAATGAAAATAAATTATAAATCTTATCCGGGTAGTGGTTTTATAAGAATAGTACCCCTGTCAAAATACGAAGAGTACAACTTCAACTCAAATGATATAGTCTTCGTTGGAATGTATTCTACAAAGGGAGCTTATGATATTAAACAATCACCATTCGGCATGATGTATGGGATAGAAGTTAACGCATATGCTCTTGGAACAATATTAAATAGAGATTTTATTCTGGAGAAAAGAGGTTTTGTCTTTGACAGTGCCTATATATTTATTTTAAGCTGGGTTATTGGCTCTTTGGTTTGTCTCGGGATAGCATTTGCAATTATAGCTTTGTTTCTTTCTATAATCCTCCCAATGATAATTGGTTTATTCGCTTTTATTAATGGTCTGAGTATAATCACCCTGCTTCCCATGATTTGTGGGATTGCTGTACTTACCATTATGCAGGTATATATGCTTCTGACTGAAGAAAAGGAGAAAAAATGGATTAAATCAATATTCTCAAGCTATGTAAATCCAAAACTTGTTGATATTTTACTCCAAAATCCAGACAAAATAAAACTTGGAGGTGAAGAAAGAGAGGTCACTGTATTTTTTTCAGCCATAAAGAATCTTGAAGAAATATCTGAAAAGCTTCCAGCTGAAAAAATGGTTGAATTTTTAAACAACTATTTTTCTAAAATGGCAGAGATTGTTATCAATACTGATGGCACTCTTGACAAATACATTGGCGATTCTGTTATGGCATTCTGGGGGGCCCCTCTCCCGATTGAAGGACATCAATATAAAGCATGCGAGGCAAGTATAAAAATGCTTGAGGCAACTGAAGAACTGAATAAAGAGCTTATAAGAAATGGCTTACCTGCTATAAATCTCACCATAGGAATAAACAGTGGCATAGTTGTCGTTGGTAATGTGGGATCAGAACAGCAAAAAAACTATACAGCAATAGGAGACACAGTAAATCTTGCCTCAAGAATCAAGGGTTTGAATAAATACTTTCATACACATATAATTATATCTGAAACAACCTATGAAGCTGTAAAAAACAATATAATCGCCAGAGAACTTGATCTGACAAGGGTAAAAGGTAAAACAAAACCTGTCAGAGTTTATGAACTTTTGGATCTAAAGGCTTAGGAGGTAGAAATGGCAGAAAAAAGATATAAAAATATTATTAATATTTTACTTATTTCATTTATATTTACATCCTTAATCTTGTTATTATTTTATCTTCCTAATGAATATGACGTAACTGGACTGGGGCAATTACTTAAAAAAGTGGAAAGTTTTTCTTTAAGTCTTCGATTCGGTCTTACTTCACAATCAAAATCGGATATTGTAGCTGGCACCCTCAAAAGTAAAGAATCAAAAGGAGTCTACAAACACCTCTTTCTGGTTACTTTAGATAACCCTACGGTTGATAAATATGGCACAGCAAAAATAGATTATAATATATGGGCTGATGTTTTAAATTACCTGAATAACCTCGAAAACAAACCCAAATTTATATGGTTTGATATTCTTTTTAGAGAAAGGGGGGACATTTCAAAAATTAGAGAAGAATTATCTCCAAACAAATCGATAGGACAGAGTTTTTTCCTTGAAAGTTTAAATACTCCAGAAGAAATTGCAAAAAATATACTTCCATATGAAAGTGAAATTGCAAATATATTAAAACCTCTTGAGTTGAATATAAAAAATGATTCAAAACTAAAACCATACCATATAATCAACTCAAGCATATTTGATATTTTGAGTAATTTTTACCTTCTTGGCGCCGGTAATGTTGAAAAAGAGTATGATTTTTATGCAAAACTACCGATGGTTTTAAAAGTCCAGTATTATTTAAAAGAAGAAAAAAACATAAGAATAACAAATGTCTTCTATCCTTCAAGTGCTCTTGTTGCTGCCACAAAGTTTCTGGATTCAGATATTTCAAATATAGTAATAAACAAAAATAGCATAATAATAAAGAATGCTAATCACAACGGTAATAAAGTAGATTTCGTCATTCCTCTTGACAATCAGCTTAGAATGACAATAAACTACAGGGGTCGCAGTAAATCTGGCTTTTTAAGAAGCCTCTCTCTAAAGGATGTAACAAGAGCTGGATTACCAAAAAATTCAATCATATTATTTGGAATAGATATTGAAGGGTTTACTGAAAATCAATGGCTTTCTCCAGTAGGTAATCTACCAAGTACTGAGCATCTTGCTTATTCAATAGGAACAATATTAAACAAAGATTTTATATATGAAACTCATCCAGCTTTAAACATTGCTTACATTTTTGTGCTTGTAGTATTAATTGCCTTATTTGCTGGAAGGAAAGTTGAATTTACAAGTATTGCAGCTTTTATAGCCGTAATTCTGCCGATAATTACAGGTTTTGGATTGTTTTTATTAAGAGTAAAGTTATTAACTTTCCTCCCAATGATTGTTGGTATAGTAACACTGGTTACTGGTCAGATTTATATGTTACTTACAGAAGAAAGGGAAAAAAGGCTTATAAGAGCTTCTTTTTCAAAGTATGTAAGCCCTGAATTCGTAAATATACTTATACAAAATCCAGAACTTGCTCAGACAGGCGGACAGGAAAGAGAAGTAACTATGCTATTTTCAGATATAAGAAGCTTTACTACTCTTTCCGAGGGTATGAGTGCAAGGGAATTAATTGATTTTCTAAATAATTATCTATCAAGAATGACAGACATAATACTTCAAAATAAAGGCACTCTTGATAAATACATTGGAGATGCTATTGTAGCGTTCTGGGGAATGCCAGTGATAATTGAAGACCACGCCTATTATGGGTGTTTATCAGCAGTAAAAATGATGCAGGCTTTAAAGGAATTTAATAAAGAAATGGAAACAAAGGGTAAAAATAGCATAAACATTGGAATTGGACTTAATACAGGACCTGTAATTGTTGGAAATATTGGTTCCGAGAAAAAAATGAATTATACCGCCATCGGAGATACTGCAATTATTGCAGAAGAATTACAGGATGAAAATAAAACATACAACACAAATATCATCATAAGCGAATTTACTTACCAGCAGGTAAAAGAACTTGCAAAAGTTAGAGAACTTGGTGAATTTCAGGTAAAAAATAGAGAAAAGCCAATAAAAATTTACGAGTTATTAGATATAAAAATGAAAACCTAAATCGAAATATAAGGATTTAGAAGTAGCAATGTACCAATTCAAAGTTAATAAAGTCAAAAATTTCCTACTATTGAAGTTTTGTTTCAAACCTTCACTTAGAACAATTTAAAATAACAAAATATCACTTCACCACCAACCAATTTTTTTATTTTTTACCAAAAATAAGCTATAATAATATAAATTGCTTCTTTAACCGGGAGGGAAAATGGAAAGATATACAGCTGAATCGATAATTTCTTTGGACTTCCCTGAGTGTGTAAGAGTTCGTCCGGATATGTACATTGGAGACAGAGGTATTGATGGACTACACCATCTTGCCTACGAAATTCTTGATAATTCAGTTGACGAACATTTGGCAGGATTTGCAAAGAACATAAAGATAATCTTAAAAAAAGACTCCACTATCGAAATAGAAGATGATGGCAGAGGTATTCCAATTGAAACACATCCTGTAGAAAAAATTCCTGCAATAGAAGTTGTCTTATCAAAGTTACATTCAGGAGGAAAATTTGACCGCAGTGTTTATAAAGTATCAGGGGGACTTCACGGAGTTGGACTTTCTGTGGTAAATGCTCTTTCAGAATTTCTTGAAGTGGAAGTATATAAAAATGGAAAACACTACTTTATCAGGTATGAAAAGGGCAAAAAAGTTTCCAGTCTTAAAACCATCGGAGAAACAAATAAAATTGGAACACTCGTAAGATTCAAACCTGATTCTTCTATTTTCCAAACAAACAAATTCAGTTCCTCCGCTCTACTTTCAAGAGCAAGAGAAATTGCCTTTCTCAACCCCGGTTTATCAATCGAATTTATTGATAAAACTTTAGAAAATTCTGAAACAGGTGAAGACTACATAAGATATTCTTTCACTTACAAAAACGGAATTGAAGATTTTCTAACGAAAGAGCTAAACAAAGAGGTTGAAGTTTTATTCGAGACACCAATTATAATCAATGGAGCTGATGGAAATATTTCTGTAAGTCTGGCCATCCAGTATAGAAATTCAGGAGATGACCCGGAAATCTATAGCTATGTAAACTCAATTCATACCAGAAACCATGGTATTCACGTTGAGGCATTCTGGATGGCATACGAAAAAATAATGCAAAAATTTGCAGTAAGGCTAAACATTGATAAAAAAGCTGAGAAGATTGATAAAAAAAGCCTTTCTTTTGGTTTAACATGCGTTTTAAGCACAAAGATTCCAGACGCAGAATTTAAAGGACAAACGAAAGATAAACTTACAGAGCCTGTTTCAGCAAGAACTATAATCAGAGACATTATTGAAAAAGAACTCTCTCTCTACTTTGAAAAAAACATCGAACTGGCGGAAAAAATAATTAAAAAGGCTCTCCTTGAATTAAAGGCATTAGAAGAGGCTGAAAAAGCAAGAGAAGGTGTAAGAACCGGCGTGATAAAAGGCAAAAAGGGTATTGCTGCAATTGTTGCAGGCAAACTTGCAGATTGCACTACAAAAAAGAAAGAGGCAAGAGAGTTATTTATTGTTGAGGGAGACTCAGCTGGTGGCTCTGCAAAGCAGGGTAGAAACAGAGAAACACAGGCAATTCTTCCATTAAGGGGTAAAATACTCAATGTTGAAAAAAGAATAGAAAAAAGTGCTCTAAATTCAATACTTGCGAACGAAGAGATAAGAACTTTAATTGCAGTGATCGGTACAGGATATACCGTCTCTTTTGACTTAGAAAAGCTGAATTACCACAAGATAATTATAATGACAGATGCTGATGTTGATGGTTCGCACATCAAAACCCTTCTTTTAACTTTCTTTTACAGATTTATGAGACCACTGATAGAAAATGAGCATATATATGTAGCAATGCCACCTCTTTACAAGATTTCAAATGGGAAACATATAGAATATGCATATACAGATGAAGAAAAGGATGAAATTATTAAGAAATATTTTAAAAATTCAAAATACGAGATTCAGAGATATAAAGGGCTTGGAGAAATGAACCCCGAACAACTCTGGGAAACCACCATGAATCCTGAAACAAGGAAACTGATAAAGGTTAAGATTACTGATTTTGAAGAGGCTGAAAATATGGTAAAGATACTTATGGGAGATGATAACAATACAGGACAGAGAAAAAAATTTATTCTTTCCAATGTTAATTTTGTTACAAATATTGATGATATTGGTTGACAATATGAATAAGGGTTTTTTTATAGTTTTTGAAGGTATCGAAGCCTGTGGAAAAACCACACAGGCAATTTTACTTTCAGAAAAACTTAAAAGAAATAAATATAATGTTGTTCTCACCAGAGAACCTGGTGGTACAAAATTTGGTGAAAAAGTAAGAGAACTATTACTTCACTCAGAAGATATTTCGCCTCAAACAGAACTCTTTTTGTTTTTAGCAGATAGAAAAGAACATATAGAGAAACTAATAAAGCCAGCCCTTTCCGAGAAAAAAATAGTAATAAGTGACAGGTATTTTTATTCAACAATTGCATATCAGATTGGTGGCAGAAAAATGGAAGCCTCTTTTGTAAAACAATTAAACACTACAGTTGTTGAAAATGTTTTGCCAGATGTCATATTCTATTTAGATCTGCCTGTTGAAAATGCCTTCGCAAGAAAATCAAGTTCAAAGCTTGATAGAATAGAAAAAGAAAATCTTTTATTTCACAACGATATTCGTAATGAATATCAAAAAATTTCAAAAGAATACGAGAATTTTATCTTAATAGATGCAACCCTCAGCATTGAAGAAATACATTATAAAATTTGTAGCAAACTTGAAAAATACAATTTTAAATTTGCATAGATTGTCAGATTTTCATCTATTCTAAAAACTGGAGGTTAAATATGATTAAGTTTATTCTCTCAATTATTCTCATTTTTGTCTCACTTTTTCTATTAGTTAAACCATTTTTTAAGAAGGGTGGAAGAATATTTGCTTCTTTGCTTTTAGTGGCTGGTGTTGTTCTTTTAATTATTTCTTCAATTGTTGTAATTCCTGCAGGTTATACAGGGGTCTATATATTTCTGGGAAATGTCTCGCATAATTCTTTAAAAAGCGGCGTAAATATTGTCCCACCTTATGTAACGATTGTTACATTTCCAGCAAGACTTCAGGAACTTACACTTGCCGGCGAAAACGCTATCGATGCAAGAGTGGTTAATGGATTAATGATAAAAACTGATTGTACAACACTTTATAGACTGAACGAATCCTCAGTCCCACTAATTTACTCTTCTTACGCAATAAGTCTTGAGGAATTGGTCAGAAAAATATTACTTCCCGTAATTCGGACAGAAATTAGAAATGTCATAAGTAAATACAATGCAGACGAAATTTACTCTATAAAAAGAGAAGAAGTCTCAAAGGAGATAGAAAAAATTTTAACTGAAAAACTTCAACCAAAGGGTATAATTATTGACAGTTTCCTAATTAGAGCAATTTACCTTCCTAAGGAGGTTGAAGATGCTATACAGATGAAACTCAAAGCTCAACAGGAAGCTGAAGCAATGGCTTTCAAAAAACAAAAAGCTGAGGAAGAAGCAAAAATAAAAGTAATTGAAGCTAAGGGACTTGCTGAAGCTCAGAAAATAATAAATTCAACACTTACTCCTGCATATCTTCAACACGAAGCAATACAGGCTTATAGAGATCTAGCAGGTTCTTCAAATACTACATTCGTTATTATGCCAACAAGCCCAAATGCCGCAGGTTTACCCATCATACTTAATGGAGTGAGATAAAAAATCCTCGGAAAGTAAATACTGATACATAAAGAGGGAAAATTTTATCTTTCTTATATAAAAGTAAGTCTCATTAAAGTCTATACATTCTACCCACAAATCCTCATTTACTCTGTATTTTTTAATCCAGTTATTTACATTACCTTCGCCAGAATTGTACGCAGCTATTGCATAAGTGGAGTTTTTATACTTATCCAATAGCTCCTTTAAATGAATTAGCCCAAGATAAAGATTGTCTTCAAAATCGTAAATATTTGCTTCCAACCTCAAACGTCCCTTAAGTACATCAAAAGTATAAGGCATAACCTGAGCTACACCAATTGCACCGGCGAATGAAACTGTATCTTTTTTGAAATGACTTTCCTCTCTTATCAATGAGAGAGCAAGAAGAGGTTCCGGAAGTATTCTTTCAATACTGCCAATGTAATTTGTCGGAAACACTTTAAACAAATCAGTCCTTTCAAGAAGAAAAAATCTTTCCTTCTCTCCAAGAAATCTCAAAAAGTAATAATTCAGTGTACTTACAGAAAAATCAAATATCCCTCTGTTTGTCAAAAAATCATAATTGTTGTAAAAAAACAAATATTTTTTTGAACCAATAAACTTTTCAATCAACAACAACCTTTCCAGCACCATAAAATAAGGTAATTTACTCTCAAGTTCAAAAAAAACTTTAAAATCAGAATTATTTAATTCAAATTTTTCTTTAAATTTTCTATTTGATTGGGCAATAAAGATTCTAGATTTTTTTATGAATTCAGCCTTTATTTTCTTGCTTAAAGGAAAATCTATATATTTCAAAGAAATAACAAACAGAGCATCCTTTTCAGAAAAACTATCTTTTTCTTTCAGTTTTTTTATTTTTTCTCTAAATTTCACCATAAACCAATCATAATACTTTTTTCTCATCTCCTTTTCATATTTCAGGCTAATAATCCACTCATAAGTAAAAGGATAATCTAGCACAATCTTTAAAAACTTTCTGTATGCAAAAAATTCATTCCTTTTTTCATAATCAATAAGGGCAGAAACATATAAATAATAATGTTCCATTCCATCTCTCGTTAAAATGAGTGAAACCATTTTTTTCGCAAGTGTAAGATTATTTCTAAGCAAAGTTCTGAAAATTTCTCTTTTTTGTGTGGACAAGAGTACCTTTCTTTTTGAAATCCTTTTATACCATGCAAATAACTCCTCATACTTAGAGGCTCTTTTTGAAATTCTAATCCAGTAATCATAGGATGCAGGAGCATAAAAATCTCTGTATTTTCTTATAAGTTTGTAAGCCCTTTCATTGTACCCATCCTTTAAAAGAAGGTCCAGAAGTGTCTGAAAAGTTTTCCAGCTCACCCTTTTCCCGTTTCTCACATATTTTTCAAGATAATCAAAAGCTTCTTTTTTATTTCCAGTTTTATAGATAATATACCCAATGTTTCTATTATAAAAGTCGTAATCCTCATATTTCAAAATATAAATATCGAGTAAATTTTTTGCATCAATATACTTGTTTCTATTGATTAAATGAAAAATAAAATCCTCAAAATTCCTCTTTGTAAATTTTTCAAATACATTTCTATCAATTAATTCAAAATAATCAACCAAATATGAAAAATGAATCTTCTCAAGTGTATACTTTTCAAAAACATTATAATTGGTTAAAAGAATATGTGCCAGAATGGGATAAACTTCATTTTTTGAGGTTAATTTTGTTATACTTTCAAATTGCCTCTCTTTCCATAGCAAACTTAGATAGACCCTCTCAAGTTCATCATAAAACAAACTGTTCTTTTGAGTTTTTAAGATATTAAAAAAATGTTGAGAATTAAAAGCAGAAAAACTTGTTACGCTTGATAGTTTTCTAATGTAATCAGCATAGAAATAAACAAAAAACTTAGAAATTAAATCATTTGTTAAAGAAATATTTGTAATCTTTGAATAATAAATTCCTGCATTTGAATAATCTTTTAATTTAAGGTAGGAGTTAGCAAGAAGGTAATAATCAAGTTCACTCAAATTTGTATTACTTGCTAAAGTGACAATACATCGTCTAAAAAAAAAGTCTTTGTAATAATCATATAGAGTTTTTAAAAAACCATAAAAAAAAATTGGAAAAAAGAAAAAGAGATATAATTTTTTCATTAATCTACCTTTTTACTAAGTAACAGGTAATCACAACTCCTTCTGGTTGTGAGCTGATAATTATTTCTATTAATCAAAAATTTTCTCAATTAAACCTTAAAATAATAAATTAAAAAAACAATAATTTCAAATTTTAACCTAGAAAAATTATATCTTTAAAGTCTTAAGATTATTTGATTTATTTTCTTAAAAGTATTAGAATGTATTAAAAGGTTCTTATGCATAAGACAGATTTTTTTATTGATTTTATTTTCACAATCCTTATATCAGCATTTATTGGACTTGCTTTTGCACTGGTAGTGACTTTTATACACCAGAGAACTCCTGTGCTACCCACTTTCTTAAGAGGGATACTTATTGGTATAATTGTTGGTACTGCTTCCCATATTAGCTTTGCCTTTGTTTATCTAAAACTCAAAATAAATGAAAAAATCTGTTTTCTAATTGTATTTATAGTTACAGGAATAACAACGCTTATTTCCCTTATCCTCTCTGGATTAAGAAATATTGTATTGCTTCTATCAATCTCCTTGAGTGCAGGTACTATTGGTTTAATAATAGCAATAATTCTATGTAAGTTTAATATATGAAAAATAAAAAGACATTTATAAAGGTCGTTAATGTTTATTTAAAAGGAGATTTATTATGAAAAAAATAAAATTCATAAACCCTTCTTTTTCAAAACCTATAGGCCCGTACTCAACAATGGTAAAATGTGGATATTTTGTTTTTTTGTCAGGTCAAATTGCCTTAAATCCTGATTCAAACTCAATTGAAGAAACTACAACTTACAAACAAACAAAGAAGGTATTGGAAAACATAGAAAAAATAGTCTCAGAAGTTGGTTTATCAAAGGAAAATATAATCAAATGCACCGTTTTTCTAAAAAACATGGGTGATTTTTTTGAAATGAATAAGGCTTATGAAGAATTTTTTGGCGAACACAAACCAGTGAGAACAACCGTAGAAGTCTCAAAACTTCCGAAAGATGCACTTGTAGAAATTGAAGTGGTGTGTGGCAGGTAAAAAATGAATGCCATTTTTAAAAGAAAAAGCATACGTTCCTACAAATCAAAAAAAGTTCCGGATAAACTGATAAAAAAAATATTAATGGCTGGAATGGCTGCTCCAAGCTCATGGAATTCAAAACCATGGTTTTTTATTGTAATAAAAGAAAGAAAAACCATGGATGAAATTGCAGAAAGGCATGGGTATGCAAATATGTGTCATGAAGCTTACTGTGCTATACTTGTTTGTGCTAATACGGAAAATATGAAAGAAAAAGAATTCTTTCCTCAGGATTGTGCAGCAGCAACAGAAAACATGCTCATAGAGGCTACACATTTAGGACTTGGCAGCGTATGGATTGGAATATACCCCAATGAAGACAAAATGAAACTCTTAAGAGAACTCACGGCCCTTCCAGAAAAATTAATTCCATTCAGCCTTGTAGTAATAGGCTACCCTAAAGAAAAGAAAAAATCAAAGAAAATATATTATTCCGAGAAGGTATATTTTGAAAGATATAAAAATTTAACTCATTCAGAATAAAAAATCCAATAATAATTTATAAATAACAATTCAATTATATACTTACAAATTTAAGAAACTTAGTTCATTTCACAAATCTGGTTTTTAACAATATATAAAAAACATTTTTTGTATTCTATAATTTGAAGTAAACCCATTGACCTTCAAACTTTATTAATTAAGTTATATCTAAAATTTTCCGAAAAATCATACAGTAAAAAAATTATTGGTTGTCAAGTTTAGTTAAAAATGGGGGAGAGATATGCAGTTAGCAAAAGTTGTTGATGTGGTTCCAGAAAAATGTGTAAATTGTCACAGATGTATATCTGTTTGTCCAGTAAAATATTGTAATGATGGAAGTGGAGATCATGTCAAGGTTATAGAAGACCTTTGTATTGGTTGCGGTGAATGTTTAAAAGCATGTACCCACGAAGCACGAATTATAATTGATGACCTCGACAAAGCTCTTGAAGCATTAAGAAGAAGAGAGCCAGTTGTGGCAATTGTTGCTCCTGCTGTATCAGCTAACTTCCCCGATAATTACTTAAGATTAAATGGATGGCTTAAATCAATTGGTGTAAATGCCGTGTTTGATGTAAGTTTTGGAGCAGAATTAACAATAAAATCATACCTTGAGTACATAAAGGAAAAGAAACCTGCAACTGTCATTGCTCAGCCCTGCCCTCCAATTGTAACATATATTGAAACTTACAAACCAGAGCTGATCCAGTTCTTAGCGCCAGCTGATAGTCCAATGGTACATACGATGAAAATGGTAAAAGAGTTCTATCCAGTCTATAGAAATCACAAAATTATGGTAATCTCCCCATGTATAGCCAAAAGAAGAGAATTTGATGAAGTCGGAATTGGTGATTATAATGTAACAATGAAAAACTTGCATGATTATTTCGAAAGGAATCATATTATATTATCTAACTATCCAGAGGTTGATTTCGATAACGACCCAGCAGAAAGAGCTGTGTTATTTTCCTCTCCTGGTGGATTACTTGAAACTGCAATTAGAGAAATTCCAGAAATAAGGCAAAAAACTAGAAAAATTGAAGGACCGCATACAATATATCCATATTTATCAAAGTTATTCGAAAGTATTAAGATCAGACGTTCCCCATTACTCATTGACTGTCTCAACTGTGAAATGGGATGTAATGGAGGGACAGCAACTTTAACAGACAATATTCCTATGGATGATGTTGAGTATTATGTAAGAAAAAGAGCTAATCAGATGATAGAATACTATAAAAAGAAAGGTCTTGTCTCTAACACTGAAAGACCGAAGGTGCTAGAGAAACTTTTAGAAAAATACTGGAAGCCAAAGTTATATGATAGGAGTTATATTGATCTTTCCCATCTTTTCAAAGAAAAAATAAAAATTCCAGATGAAAGGGAGAAAAAGGGTATATTTTTAAGAATGTATAAAATAACAGAAAAAGATTTTAAAAATTGTTCCTCCTGCGGATATAATAGCTGTGAAAGGATGGCCACAGCTATCTTTAATGAGCTAAATAAAGTAGAAAATTGTCATTTCTTTCTTCTTAAAGAACATGAGGAAAGTAAAGAGTTGATTCTTCAGGATAAAGAAAAGAAAGAACAAATAATATATAGCTTAAACGAAATACTAATTAACATTGAAGAAGGTATAAGTAAATTAACATCAGCAGCAAAAGAGTTAGAGGCCTCGAGTCAGGAACAGATAAGTGCAGCAACTGAACATTCCAGTGGTATAACAGAGGTAAGTGCTACAATAGAGGAACTTTCTGTTACAGCAAAGCAGATAGCGGAAAGTACAGAACAACTTGTTCAGGCGACAAAAAATGTTGTAAACATCTTGTCTAACAATAAGATATCGCTTGAAGGAGCATATAATAGAATTATGAATATTAGTGAATTAATTGAACAGAATGCTAAAGAAATAATGGACCTAAACAAGAAATCTGTATTTATAAGCGAGATGGTAAAAATTATAACCGATGTAGCAAACAAGACAAATCTTCTTTCTTTAAATGCTTCTATTGAAGCAGCAAGAGCTGGAGAAGTAGGAAAAGGATTTAGCGTGGTATCAGCAGAAATTAGAGAACTTTCAAAGGAAACAATTGCATCGGCAAAGAAGGTTACAAATGCAGCTGAAGAAATAAAAAATTTTATCGAAAAGATAGTCGAAAATTCAAACAAAGAAGTTAATGAAATAAAGGAAAGTGTATTTAAAGTAAAAGAGGTGGTTAACTCAACGGAAAACATAATGAATGAAATGAATAATAATTATTCATTTCTGAGAAAGATTGAAATATCTACAAAACAACAGGAAGTTGGCTCACAACAGGCTGCAGAAACAATGAAACAGATGACAGAAATATCGAAACAATCTGTTGAGGTTTCAAATCAGAGTCTTAATTCCGTAAAAGAGCTTGTTGATTTAGCAAACAATCTTGACGAACTTGTGAAAAAGTACTCTGATTTCAAAAAATAAAGCTCAAAACTGAGGGAAAACATTGTGATAGAAGTCCTTATTGTTGATGATTCACAGGTAGTCCATGAAATCTTAAAAAAAGTCTTTAAAGAAAAAAGTCCAGAAATAGAAGTGATAGGTAATGCTTATAACGGGAAAGAAGCTTTAAATTTTATTCAATTCCATACACCGGATATTATAATAATGGATATAGAAATGCCAATTATGGATGGACTAATTGCCACAAGAAAAATAATGGAGGAGAAACCTGTCCCCATTATAGTATTTAGTGCAGCAACAAAGAAGATTGCAGATCTTGTGATGAAAGCACTTGAAGCTGGCGCTGTAGATGTTGTTGAAAAACCAGAAACTCTTGGAGAAACCGGTATAGAACATTATATTGAAAAGAATCTTATAAACAGAATAAAAATATTTTATGGTTTTAAAGTTATTAAAAGATTAAGTCCTATAACTATAAAAAAATTATTGGATGAAAAAGAAAAATTAGAAAAAATTGTTAAAAAAAAGGCTCAACCACATATAAAAAATACAACTCCCATAGTTGGTATAGCCTCATCAACAGGTGGTCCACAAACATTAAAAAGATTATTTTTACAAATAGAAAAACCAACATATCCGATAGTTGTTGTTCAACATATTCCTCATAATTTTATAGAAAGTTTAAGAGATTGGTTAATGCTTTATACTAAGTGTGAGTGTGAATTTGTTAAAGAAAATACATTACCACAGATTGGAAAAATATACCTTGTAAATACAGACAAACATCTCATTTTTTCGCATGATGGAAGGTTTAAGTTTTCAGAGGCTCCACCCATATACGGTATAAGACCATCAGCGGACTATATGTTTGAGTATCTTGGCAAAACTTATAAGGAGAGAGCTATAGGTATTGTTCTAACTGGGATGGGAGATGATGGAAAAGAGGGGGCAAAAATTATAAAGGAAAATCATGGGACAATAATAGCTGAGGCAGAAGAAGACTGTATAATCTTTGGAATGCCCAAAGCTATCATTGAAGATGGACTTGCAGATAAGGTAATGAAAATAAATGAAATAGCAAGATTTTTGAATCAATTAACAGAAGTTTTTTAACTTAGTAATCTTTATAATGGGGGGATCTTGATAATGGAAAAATACTTGCTTGAGGTTAAAGAAATCTTACTTAAAAGTACTGGTATAAGAATATCAGATGATAAGAATAATTTTTTACTTTCAATATTGAATAATATAATTTCAAAAGAAAAATTAAATATAGAAACTTACATAAATATTTTAAAAAATGATATAAAAAAAGTTATAGAGCTCGCCACACATTTTACTGTTCAAGAAACAAGTTTTTATCGAAACAAAGATCATTTTAATACCTTAAAGGAAGTAATTCTGCCTTATTTAAAAAACATAAAAACAGACAAAACAATCTCTATTCTATCTGCAGGTTGTGCAACAGGTGAAGAACCCTATACCATTGCTATAATAATTGACGAATTTTTCGGGGGAGAATTACCTGACTGGAAAATAAGTATATATGCAATAGACATATCAAAAGAAGCTCTGGAAGAGGCAAAAAGAGGAAAATACACTGAATACAAGATGAAAAACATAGAAAAGCACTATATAGACAAATATTTTGATATAGAAACGAATAACTCGCGAAATTACTACAAAGTAAAAGATAACATAAAATCAATGGTGACTTTTTATAATGAAAACCTTCTTTCCCCGAAAAGCATTATCGATTCATTGAAACTTGATGTAATTTTCTGCGAAAATGTCATAATATATTTTGACTATTCTTCTACAGAAAAATTGATAAATAGGTTTTACAATGCTTTAAATTGTTCGGGTTATCTCTTTCTCGGTTATTCAGAAACATTAAATATGATAAAACATAACTTTAACCTGTGCTGGAATAATCAAACATACTATTATTCCAAAGAAATAAATCCAAAACACAAAGAAGAAAAGTCTTTTACAAATCTTGAATTAGCAAATACTGATGTATTGAAAGACGCAAAAATTTCATATGAGAATTATTTATATCATATTATGAAAACCTATCTTAAAAATGATAAAGAAAATTTAAAGAAACTATATATTGAATTTCTTCATATTTACCAAAAAAATATAGATTTTATAAAGGACGAAAAGGCCTTCATAGTTTTTGGAGAATACTTTATAGACATAAGTGACTTTTCAGATGCAAAAAAAATGTGTGAAATGGCATTAGAGAAAAAACCTAATTCCTTAGACGCTCATAATCTAAATGCCTATATTTTACTATTACAAAACGAACCCTTCCAATCCTTATTCTCTCTTAACATTTCATATAAAACTAATCAAACAAATGCAATAACTTTGTATCTCATGTACAGGACATACGAAATGCTGAACAACAGCGAAAAAAAGAGAGAAATAGCAGGCCTTCTAAGAAAACATTACAAAACCTATGATATAAGTTTTTTCCCATACAATTCAAACAGAAAGATACAATTTTACACTGCAATAAATAAAATTGTAGAGGAATACTAATGCCAGAACTCGAAAGGTACTTTGATAAAAATATATATGTGGTGGATGATTCCCCCGTTATAAGAACATTAATCGCAAACTGCCTTATAGAGGAAGGTTTCAAAAATATTGAAACATGTGAAAATGGAAAGGAAGCCTTTGAAAGAATTACCAAATCTAAAGCAGATTTGGTTATTACTGATTATGATATGCCAGAAATGGATGGGGAAGAATTGGTTGATAAATTGAGAGAAAAATTTGGTAACGACATATTAATTGTAGTATTGAGTGCTCAAACAAGCAAACAAAAAATTGTTGAAATGATGAGAAAGGCTGATGATTACATCATAAAGGATGAAATGGACCTCATAAAGTCTGATATATTTTTTGTAATCAAGAAATGCTTTGAAAATTATGAGTTAAGAAAAGAAAATGAAAATCTACTTTTAGAACTTAAAGAAAGAGATAAAAAAATGAGAATAGAACTTGAAACTGCAAAAACACTTCTTGCCGAGTTTAATGAATTAAATGATGTAAAAAGCTCGGTCTTTAAGATAACTTATTACAACAAAATGTCAAACATTATAGGCGGTGATTTTTTAACATTGAGAAGACTTTCTAATAGAAAAATAGGAATACTTATAGGAGACATTTCGGGACACGGAATACCAGCCGCCCTTTTAATGCTTGTTTTTAAAAATGCAGTTATTGAAGCGATGGAAAAAAATTCTACCACTTCTGAAACAATGAAAAATATCAATGAAAAACTTTCTCATCTCTTCCCTGAATCAAAATATGCCACAATTAGTTATTTGATTCTCGATGAAATAGAAAAAACAATTACTTTTACAAACGAATTCCAAAATCCCATCCTGTTTATAAAAAATTCCGGAGAATTAATAGAACTTGATAATGGAAAATACAAACTAATAGGTATATATACTGAAGAAATTTTGGGTAAACCCCTTGAATTCAATCTTGATAAGGTAAAATTGGAAAAAGATGACAAAATAATCCTTTTTACAGATGGAATTATAGAAGCAAAAAATCCCGAAACAAATGAAGAATATGGTTTAAAGAGATTAGAAGAAATCGCCAAACAACATTACAGTGAAACCGTAACAAATATAATTAAAATAATTCTTCAGGATTTCTATAGCTACACAAAACAAAAATTTTTTGACGACATCACCATACTCGGTGCAGAGCTTTGCTAAAGGAGGCTCCAATGTCATATATGAAAGAAATTATCCAGAACATACTTGAAGAAAAAGAAATAAAAAAAGAAGAGTCAATATACTATAATTTTCTTGTAGCAAAAGAAAATAACGAGCACTATGCTATAACATTAGATTATATTACTGAGGTATGCGAGGCAAAAATAACTGATTTACTTAAAATACCTCTTGTAGAAGATTATATTCTTGGAATTTTGAACATAAGAGGAGAAATAATACCCGTTATTTCAATCAACAAAATTTTAAATCTACCATTTTCTAAAGAAAACATAGGATATGTTGTAGTTATAGAAAATAATTTTAAGATTGGAATTGCTGTTGATGAAGTAAAAGATATTTATCAAATTTCATCATCATCATTAAAGCCAATATTTCATTCGCAAGAAACACGAGTCTCAAATATTATTCCTTATGAATTTGATATAGAAGAAAACAAAGTTTCTAACGTCTTGGATGTTATCGCATTATATGATTCAGATTTTATTAAGTAGGTGAAAAATGAATGGTTTTCTTATTACAAGGATAGAAAATGAGACTATAAGTATGTATTATCGAGAGGTGAAAGAGATAATGGAGATAAATAAATCCAAACTTACGCGAAAAAGACTTGATGATACATGCTATGAACTCCCGCATTTGAATCATTTTGGGAAATGGATCCCATTATTTGACTTCCAGCTAATTCTAAACATTAAAAACAAAATATTTCCCAAGTTTGCTGTTCTTATTAATGACTTTCAGGAAAATGTAAAGTACGGCATTTGTTTTCCAGATATAATAGAGGAGATAAAGGTGGAAAGAAAGGATATACTCATTTTTCCCGACTTTTTATTGAAGAAACAATTTTTAACACTTTTTTATGGTTTAATTTATTTAGAAAAAAATCCAACTTTGTTTTTAAGTTTTTCTGAAATTCCATCTTCAAAACAAATTGCAGATTTTATCTTTCATCTAAAAAAAGGGGGAAAGTATGCTAATTACGGAAGACATTAAGAATCTATTCAAACAGGAATCAAGAACCCATATTGAAAAAACAAACAATCTTATAATAGAACTTGAAAAAAATCCAGATAACATCGATTTAATCAAAGAGATAAAGAGGGAAGTGCATACAATAAAAGGTTCAAGCAGAATGATTGGTCTAAACAATATAAGCAAAGTAGCTCATCAGATTGAAAATGTATTTGAAAGCCTCGAAAACAAAGAGTTGAGAATATCCTCTTCGCTGGTTACACTTATTTTAAAATGGCTTGACTGGATAGAAAATTCTCTTGAAAAAATACCCGTAGAGCTTCCATTAGAAGAAAATTTTGAAGAATCCTTTCAAAAAACTATTGAAAACATAAAAAAAACTCCCTTAATAGCCGAACAACAAAAAACAGAAAAGAAATTGGAAGAAAAGAAAATAAAGAAGACGGACTACCTCTCAATAAAATTTGAAAAAATAAAATCTCTTCTTACTTTAAGTAATATTTTTACAAATTACCAGGGTAGATTAAATTACTTTCTTGATAAATTTGAACAGATAAATTTTGAAACAATTTCTCGTAGTGAACTCATATCGATTGTAGAAAAGATTATAGATGAATTTTCTTACGAGTTGCATTTCTACGAACTATATACAAAGCAATTTCAGGATCTTGTTTCCTCTCTTATACTTGTTCCTCTAAGTACTATATTTGTGAATTATCCAAGACTTGTAAGGGACATTGCTATAACAACTCAAAAAGATGTTAACTTTATAATGGAAGGGCAGGAACTCGAGATAGATAAACAGTTGATAGAACATATAAACGAAGTACTTATTCACCTCCTCAGAAACGCAGTAGATCATGGTATCGAAACTCCTATGGAAAGAATAAAAGCAGGTAAACAACCAAAAGGTAATGTTACTTTAAGAGCTTATTCACATTTGGATAGAATAATAATAGAAGTTAAGGATGATGGCAGAGGAATTAACATAGAAAAAGTAAGAGAAAAAGCTCTCAAAAATAACCTCATTTCCCAAGAGGAGGCAAAAATACTTACAGATGACGAAATCATCCAGTTTGTTTTCAAACCTGGATTTTCCACAAAAGAAATAGCAAACGACTTTTCAGGCAGAGGTGTTGGTCTCGACGTGGTTGCAGATACAATGAGAAAATTTAACAGCGAGGTTATAGTCAAATCGGAAAAGAATAAGGGAACAATACTTTCCCTTAGTTTTCCTCTAAATTCTTCAATAATGTCTATAACAATATTTGAAATTAACGAAGAAATCTTTGCCATTCCATCTTTAAATATAGAAAAGGTTTTATTATTTTCAGAAACAAGAACTTCAATTATAGAAGAAGAAAATATGTTTGAATACAAAAATAAATGGATACCTTTAATTGATTTAAACAAACTGTTTTATGGTGAAAAAACTCCAATTAAGAAAAATATAATTGTCATTTCCTGTCAAAATAAGCATTATGGCTTTCTTGTAGGTAAAATTGCTAATGAAAGTAGAATGGTTATAAAAACCATTTCAAGTTTGCAACACAGATTGACTATAATATCCGGGATAATTTCTTTGAGTAATAGAGATGTGTTAGTACTAAATCTTTTCGATATAATAGAAAAATATAGGCTAAAAGAAAAATTTTCAAAGATGTCAAAATAATTTGCCGCTCGTAATTATTAACACAACAATTAATACAGCACTATAGATGCTAATCCTCATGAAAAACCGACTTTTTTGACAATAATTTTCCAATTACTCCCAACCTTGGTACTTACATACCTATATTTCCATATCTTCCGTCTTCCTGCTCTTTTTTTTCTTCCACAACTTAATAATTGCACAATATCTCAATTTTGCTACTTAACTGTCAAAATCGAGAAAAACTGCTAATCACTTTCTTTTTTCTTTGAAAATTCCTGTTTTACTTTTTGTAGTGTTTCTATAACGCTGGAATCTTCAATTATTGTTTCTATCCATCTTGTTGGATCAACTTCAAGCATTACGACAAATGGAAATTTTACCTTTTCCTTTTTAGAATTTATATAAATTTTAACTACTGGCTTAAGAGTTGATTTATCAGAAAGTTCTATTATTTCAGCTATTTCTTTTGTATTAAGTATCACAAAATCACCTGTTTTTATAACCTGCCCGGTGGCCAGTTTTGGGGGCATCTTATTTACAAATTCTATTGCTAGCCTTGGAATGAACTTACTTCCTGCATTTTTCTGAATCGAAAGAAAAGCATTCCACATTGGATAACCCTCTTTGTAGCTTCTTTTTGTGATTATAGCATCAAAAGTATCCGCAATTGAAACAATCTGAGCTGCTTCATCTATTTTTTCACCAGACAACCCGAATGGATAACCACTTCCATCATAACACTCATGATGAAGCAAAGGGATAATCTGGACAACCTCGTTAAATTCCTTCTGGGCTTTTACAAGCTCATATCCATAAATTGTATGTTTTTTTACCAATTCATACTCATTCTCAGTGAGTTTACCATTTTTGTTTATAATCTCTTTTGGAACAAGCAACTTTCCCATATCATGTAACATCGCCCCAGTACCAAGATTTCTTATTCTTTCACTTTCCCAGTTTAAAAAAGAAGCAAAAAGAATAGAAATCAAACTTACATTAACTGAATGAGTATAAGTATATTCATCATATTCTTTAAGTTCCATAATATTCAGGACAGCTTCTGGTTTTGCCACTGAAATATCGTGTATAAATCCATCCACCACCGCTTCAATCTCCTTCTTAGGCAAAGGCTTTTTCTTCTCTATATTATTTGCTATCTCCTGAGAGGTAAGATAACCCTTTTCGAGGGTTTCCTGCTTTATGATTTCTGGCACGTTTATCTGTTTTTTCTCTACTTTCTTTGTATAGTAAACTTTCTTTATACCTTTAGCCTTTAGACTATTAATCAGTTCTAAGGAAAGAGGTTCCTTTGCATTTGCTATTTTTTCCCCGCTTTCTGTAAATAAATCACCGTTAAGTACCATGTCTTCGTATAGAAAAGAAGTGTATAATTCGATATTTATCCAGCTTTCTTTTTTGCCATTCATATTTTTATGCTAATAAATAAATTAACATTGCCAATAAAATTATAGCTATTATCCCCATAGCAATAAATACAAAATGAAATGGAATTTCTAAGGCCTTTGCCTTTTTCTCAACTGGTACATTTTCAATGTTTTGTTTTTGCTCCAGCCCGGTAATTTCAGTTTTCTTTTTCCTTTTATCATATAACGGATCATACATTTTTACCTTTACGTTATCTTCATCCATTGATCTTCCGTAAATTCCAGGCCCAATATTAACAATAACAGTGTAAATTTTTCCTTCCTTTACAACCTTTATTACAGAAGCCGGTACAGGTAACAAATTACCATCCTCACTTGCATTCAAAAGATCAATAAAATATTGTCCCCTGTTGCTCTGTTCAGTAATTTTTATGAAAATCTTATCACCCTCTTTAAGCTCATAAATTGGCACACCACTTACTGGAGATAAAACTAAAGAAACTTCGAGCAATACAGCTGAATCTTCGGGAATAAAAGATTCTGCTGGTTTTGCCTGAGTTTCCTGTTGAGGTGATGGAGTTAAGGCTGATAATATATCCTTTCCTGAAGTATCAGTTTGCATCTTTCTTGTAGATTCAATTTGACTTGCGGGTAATGTTTCTATTGCCACATCCACTTTTATGTTCTTGTCTCCAGCCGGTCTGGTCAAAGCCTCCTCAAATATATTTTCTACCTTATTAAGCTGTAGTTTCTTTATATTCCCCCATATTTCAGGCGTTCTACCAGACCCCATCTGAAATAAATCATCAAAACTTGCCTGAACATCATGGGTAAGACTTGTAGCATATTCTCCCTTCCATTTCAATTTGACAATTATGTTTTCTATTTCATTCCAGGGGATTGAAATATTATTCTCATAAAGCGTACTGAAATGAGAACAAACTACATCAAACTTCTCTACACTTTTACTTGCATTGTCCATGAAAACAATAAATAAACCAAAGGAACTAACTGATGGGGCTTTAAATCTTCCTTTTATTACGATAATTGTTTTTTCTGCTGGTTCACTCATATTTAACCCCGGTTTTTTTAACTTTTACAGAAATAGTAAACTTCAAAAATAATTTTTTGTCAAGTAATTAAATAAATATTTTACTAAAAACACAAAATAATTTATAATCTTTTAAAGAAAATATCGGAATAAAATAGTACGAAATTGAATGATATTTCTAACACTTGTACTGAAGTATTTAAAAAATTAAATTCTCTCCATATATCTTTGAATTTGTAGAAGGTTATATAAATGAAAAGAATTCTTTATTTTGCCATAAAATATCTCAGATTTAAAGCAAGTGAGAGAGGACTATCTGCTATTGCAGTAATCGCTTTCTTAACTATTGTAATAAGCAGTATGGCTTCTGTCGTTATTTTATCAGCTGCGAATGGAATTCACGAAAATTTTTTAAAAAAGATTATGGCTAAAGACGCTCACCTGATTTTTATTGGAGCAGGAAAAGGAATCTCAGGGTACGAAAAATATATCGATAAATTGAAACAGGTTGATGGAGTAACTTCTGTTGAACCATATTTTGAGAAACAGGCCCTTTTAAAAGGAAAGTTGAACGTTTGGGGAATAAATATTATGGGGATTTCTCCAGATTTTTTTGAAAAAGACAGAGACGTTAAGGAACAATTCCACATAGAGTCCGGTAGTTTTAATCTATACAGCAACAGATCTATTCTGCTTGGGTACAATCTTGCTTTAAATATTGGAGCAAACGTAGGAGATTATGTCGACTTAAATATTTTTTCAGAGGATTTTTTAAGCCTGCAGTATAAATTTAAAGTAATAGGTATTTTTACCGCCGGACATAAGGACTATGACTCAACACTTGCTTTTATATCCTTTGAAGATGCACAGGATATCTTTGATTCAGAGGGCTATGCTTATGGAATCGCATTAAAAGTAAAAGAGCCTTATCACATAGAAAAATATCTTCCAGAATTAAAAAAAATATGCCCCTATTATTCTTTTACCTGGAAAAGATTGCACCGAAATGATCTTGCTGCTCTTGAAGATGAAAAGATGCTTATTATGATTATTCTTGTCTTTTTCTTTATAGTTGTCGCCTTTAATATTTTAAGTACAATGATTGCAATGGTGCTGGATAAAAAAGAAGAAATTGCCATACTAAAAGCAATGGGGCTTAAACCAAGCCAGACCATGCAAATTTTTTTACTTGATGGTTTTTTTATTGGAATGACAGGTGGAGTCTTTGGCTCATTTATGGGACTTTTGCTTTCAGTTACTTTAAATGATATTTTGAAATTTATAGAAAAATGTGTTAATATTTATTTCAAAACTTCTTATTTCCTTTTAAGATGGACCGGGAAGGTATCACCTCTTCCAAAATTTGAATTTTTTAAATCTGATGTATATTACATCAGTAGTTTTCCGATAAAAATAGAGTTTGGAGATATAATTTTTGTTATGCTCTTATCTTTATTACTTGGAACCCTTGCTGTAATTTTCCCCGCAATGAAAGCAGGAAAATTAAGGCCTGTTGAGGTATTAAGAAATGACTGACATAATTTCGGCATCTGGTTTATCCAAAACTTATAAAACAATGGTAGATGAAGTGTGTGTGTTTAGTAACCTTTCTCTCAAGATATCAAGAGGCGAAGCAGTTGCAGTTGTTGGGGAAAGTGGAAGAGGTAAGACTACTTTGCTTAACATACTAAGTGGGCTTGACAGACCAACTTCTGGTGAGGTTATATTTAACAATATAAGAATCGATAATCTTAGTGAAGAAGAAATTTCTGATTTCAGGAATAGAAATATAGGTTTTATTTTTCAACACCACTATTTGCTCAACGATTTTAATGCTCTTGAAAATGTTTTAATTCCACTTAAAATCAGAGATAAAGAGATAAATAAAGCTGATTTAAAAATGTCAAAAGATCTACTTGAGAGAGTTGGTTTAAAACACAGGATGTATCACTATCCAGACCAGCTTTCAGGGGGTGAAAGGCAGAGAGTTGCTGTGGTAAGAGCACTCATAAATAATCCATCGGTAATTTTTGCGGATGAGCCAACGGGTAGCCTTGACAGAAAAAATGCTGAAAATATAGAAAACATACTCTGGCAATTAAAAGACGAACTTAAAATTACACTTATAATTGCAACCCACAGTAGAGAGATAGCAGGTAGATGCGATAAAATTATTGAACTTTGAAAAAAATAATTAGTTATAGAGGTGATTTATGGGTAAGATGGTTTATTTAAATGGAAAGCTCGTTGAGGCTGAAAAAGCAAGTATTTCTGTATTTGATCACGGTTTACTTTATGGAGACGGTATTTTTGAGGGTATAAGAGCCTACAACAGAAGGATTTTTAAGCTTGATGAACATATTGATAGGCTCTATAACTCTGCTAAAATCATTATGCTTGATATTCCTATAAGCAAAGAAGAATTTAAGAAGGCCATCATTCAAACCTGTAAAGCTAATAACATCGTTGATGGTTATATCAGGCCTGTTGTTACTAGAGGAGTTGGCACACTGGGTCTATCTCCATGGCTGTGTTCAAATCCAAGCATATTCATTATAGCAGACACTATCCAGCTTTATCCAAAGGAAATGTATGATAATGGACTTGCTGTTGTTACTGTTGCAACAAGAAGAAATCTGACTGAAGCTGTCAATCCAATGATTAAGTCATTAAATTACCTTAACAACATTATGGCTAAAATCGAAGGTAGAATTGCAGGGGTTGAGGAGGTTATCATGCTTAATCAGGAAGGTTATGTTGCTGAGTGTTCAGGTGATAACATCTTCATTGTTAAGAACAACAAGATTTATACACCCCCGGTAGTTGTTGGAGCATTGCCCGGAATTACGCAATCGACTGTTGTAGAACTTGCAGAAAAAGAAGGGTACCCTGTAATTGAAAAACTCTTCTCAAGGGCAGAAATGTATATCGCCGATGAGGTATTCCTCACTGGAACAGCTGCTGAGGTTGTGCCTGTTGTTAAAGTAGATGGAAGAATTATTGGTGATGGTAAGCCTGGAAAAATCACCAGAACTCTGATTGACAAATTTAAGAAATACGTCGTTGAAACCGGGGTGCCAATAGAGTAAATCTATATTCTACAAACTTTTTACCAGGGGTAGTTAAAAATTTACTCCTCGAGGAAGCAATAGTACCCACGGTTAAAACTGAAGTTAATTTCTCTATTTTTCTTTTTTCATGCACTATGAGGTGGGGAAATTTTATGAAAAAGTTAATCTTTACTTTAGTTTCGCTCCCGGCTTTTATCTTTTCACTGGAGAACTCCGTTGATATTTTACTAAAAAAAATGACACTTGAAGAAAAAATTGGGCAAATGCTTTTTGTCGAGGAAGAGCATATTTCAAACAAAAATGACATCTCAAAATACAAACTTGGGGGGCTATTTTTTGGTGAAAATGCCTTTCCTATTCCAAATACACCGGCAGAATGGATTAAAAGGATATCCTTTTACCAGAACAAGGCCGCTAAAACAAGACTAAAGCTTCCTTTGTTTATAGCAGCAAATATTTACCATGGTAACAATAAGCTTTTGGGTAGCGTTATTTTTCCACATAACATAGGAATCGGTGCAACCTTTGATGAAAACCTTGCCAAAAAGTCAGGGGAAATAACAGCAAAAGAAACTCTACCAATCGGCATAAACTTTGCACTTTTACCCTCTCTGGCAGTTATAAAAGACATAAGATGGGGACAAACCTACGAATCTTATTCGGAAAATCATGAAATGGTTTCTCTTTTCATATCAAATTTTCTTATGGGACTGCAGGGGGAAAATATCGGGAAAAAATACAGTTTGCTTGCCTGTATAAGGGGATTTCCGGGAGAAGGAGCAATAGAAAAAGGCTTACATTATGGCGATATTAAGGTTGACGAAAAAGAATTAATTGAAGTACACTTAAAACCTTTTGAGACTGCTATTAAGGCTGGGGCAAAAGCTATAATGCTCTCTTACGCAAGCTGGAAGGGTGAAAAAATCCTTTCGAGCACATATCTCGTGAAAGATATTTTGAGGAAAAGGCTTAATTTTAATGGAGTTATTTTATCAGAAAAAAATGCTGTTTTTGCTCTTGATGGAAACTATGAAGAACAGGTTAAGACTGCACTCAACACTGGAATAGACATATTTCTCGTTTCTGTTAATTACAGGCTACTTTTTGACACGTTAAGAAACCTCGTAAAAAAAGGAGATATTAAAGAAGAAAGAATTAATGAATCCGTAAAAAGAATTTTATCTCTCAAGTACGAGTACAATATTTTCTACGAAGTTAGGTCAGATTTTTATTCGAAAGATATTACCAGAATAGGAAGTAAAGAGCACAGGGAGGTCGCAAAAGAAATTGTAAGAAAAGGGGTAGTTTTATTTAAAAACGATGGTATTTTACCATTAACAAATGTTTATCAAAAAGTTTTAGTGGCTGGAAAAAATGCAGATGACGTTGGAAATCAATGTGGTGGGTGGACAATATATAAATACGGAAGCTGGCAAAGATGGCTCCATCACACAAATGTGCCCTTTATTGAGGGCAAATCCATTTTTCATTCTTTAAAAGAAAGCCTTGATAATGTGGAAATAGTTTTAGAAAGAGAACCAAAAAAATTGAAGGAGAAAGAATACGATCTGGCTATCGTCGTAATTGGTGAACGCCCATACGCTGAAAAATCAGGCTACCGAAAAATGTTAACGCTGGATTATTCAGACTTTCTGTATCCAGACCCTTATGTATTAGATTACAGGGATTCAAGAGTTGTAAGAAAGATTTATGATGCTAAAATTCCGATGGTTGTAGTTTTTATCACAGGCAGACCTTTGTTTATTAATGATATTTTGAAAAAAAGTAAGGCATTTATAGTATCCTTTTTACCCGGAACAGAGGGAGATGGAGTTGTCGATGTACTAACGGGACGATACCGACCTCAAGGAAAACTTCCAGTCAGATGGCCTAAAAATATGTGGCAGATACCAATAAAATATAACAAAAGAGAAAAACCCCTATTTCCATTTGCCTATGGTCTCTCATATTAAAAAGGGTTTTTTGGTTCCCCGTAGATGGATATAACCTTCTGTAAGGTTTCTTCCAATCCCTTCAAAAGAAGGTAGTCCTTCATTTTTATATAGTAATTATAATCTCTATCTGAAAGAACATAGGCTGTAATATAATTATAGAGAGCTGACTCATCTTTAGCCATTTTCTGGAGTTCTGCCATTGCAAGATAATTTTTAGCTTCCGAAGGATATGTAACAAGAACAGAATTCATATAAAAAAAGGCATTCTTAAAATCTTTTTTTGCCACGTATTCGTTCAACTTCTTATTAATAAGCTCATCTTCGGAAAGGTTGTAAGCTTCTTTATTGGCAAAAAAATAATTTTGTGGATCTACAGGAGGAGTATATTTTAAAATCATATCACTATACGGCGGTTGCTTTGAAAGTAACAAGATGGAACGAAATGCAAGAAATTCATGCAAAGGGGTAAGATAAATTTTTTCTTTAATCAAATCAGGGTTTTGAAAAAAAGAAATTAAAGCTTCTCTCTCGTTTTTATTAAAATCATAGATGTCAGCAATTTTCTGAGCAAGAACACTTGCCATTACAACATGTCCTTTAAAGTTAAAATGAAGATGATCAATAAATAAATCATTCCCAAATCCATTAATTCCAAAGTTAGTTAAGATTCTATCAGGTAAATTGACAAAGTAAAATTTTTGATTTTTTCTGTAGGAAAAAGAAAACTTTCTTAATTCCTCATGCAGAGTACTTCTTTCTCTGAATGGCACAATGTCAAGATCTTTTGCATGAATAAAGTTTGAGATGCTTTTATCCCTTTTGTAAATCATATTGTACAATGCACAAATGTAACGTATGTTTGCGTTATTTGTAAATGAAATTAAATTTTCAAGCTCACTTTCAAAAAGTTTTTTATCACCTTTGCCAATAAGTTTATATAATGAAAGAATCTTATTAGAAATAAAAGGGTCATTTTCACCCTTAAAAGGAGGCATACTCAAAATATTACATACAGGCTCAACAAGTATTACATTCACATCCCTTCGGGTAAAAAAGTCGACAATTTCTTTTATATTTTTTACGTAAATTTCTGCAACTTTCAAATCAAGTTTCTCATTTTTAGGAATTATCCTGTTATTAAACTGTTCAGCCATCATTGTCCTTGATTTTATTTCTTTCCATTTTGACTGCCCGAGAACCTCAAAAATGAGCTGAAAAATCCTCAATTCCTTCAGGAGAAGGTAGATTTTTTTTGTAAAATGATTGCCCCCTGTTGTAGCGGAAATTGTCCCATAATATTCATTGTGCCCCGAATAAATAACTATAAAATCTGGATTATACTTAAGTAATTTTTTTGAAACATCCATCTCATAATATGAAGACATTGCAGAAAAACCAAGATTAATAACCTCAACCTTTTTGTACCTTTTTATCTCATTTAAAGCAACTTCAAGAATTTTTGAAAAGGAATGATTGGAATAGTATGGGAACCCTTCAGCTGCTGATCCCCCAATTACGATACCTCTCAATATATCAGCGGGTTTGTAGTACAAAAATAGGTTCTTTATTGGATCATGAGTTAAATCTATACTTTTTGGATAATACTTTAATCTCAAAGATCTATTGTCCATATAAAAATCCTTGATTTTTGGATGCCTCACAAATGGATCAGTACTGTAACCGATATTCAGAACTCTCAAAATAAACTCTAATCCCACAAACCCCAGTAAAACAAGAAGAAAAAACACAAAATTGAATATTAATCTTTTCACCTTGGACTCCTCAACAAAAAATTTTATATAATTGCAAAGAGGCTTTTTCAATATAACTTCTCCACTCTTTTTGGATCATTTTCTTTTTCATCTATATCCTGCCACTGTGGTTCAATTGAATTCTCTTTAATTTCATCTTTTCCAGATATTCTTAAAATTAACGCAATTGGTGTAAAAACAAGATAAAAAAATAAAGCTAAAAATATCTTTGTAATTAAGTTACCTATCGTCGAAGTTATAAAAAAGGTTGCTTTTAAAAACTGCGGATTTATAAATGCAAATAGAAAATGATACACACCAATTGCCAGAACAGATATCTTTAAATAAATATTAAAATGCCTGAACCCAACTATTAACAAAATAATCATTCCAATTGCAAAATATAAACCAAATCTTTTCAATCCTTTATATGGCTTTTTTTCCATTTTTTCAAATCCACCTCTGGTTGTTCTTCTTTGTATAAAATATAATTCCCTATAGCAAGAACATCAATATTTGTCCCCATAAAACAATAGAAAGCATCCTCTGGAGTACATACTATTGGCTCACCTCTTACATTGAATGAAGTATTTATAATTACTCCACACGCTGTTAATTTTTCAAATTCAAGAATCAGGTCATAAAATAAGGGGTTGTCATCCCTTGAAACCGTTTGAATTCTTGCGGAGTTATCAACATGTGTTATTGCCGGCAATTCAGACCTTTTAAGTTTAAGTAAATCAAGTCCCTTTTTGCCTGCGGTATCCACTGAAATAAGCAACTCCTTTTTTACACTGGCTATAAATAACATATAAGGTGAAGGTCTATCCCATTCAAAATATTCCATTAATCTTTCAAATCTAACAGCTGGAGCAAATGGCCTAAAAGACTCTCTAAATTTTATCTTTAAATTCATTAAGGATTGCATATTTTCAGATCTTGGATCCCCAAGTATGGAACGATTGCCCAGTGCTCTTGGTCCAAATTCCATCCTCCCCTGAAAAAAACCAACAACTTTCTGAGAAGCTATCTGTCTTGCCACCTCTTTAATTAAATCTTTTTTCTCAAAATAATGAAACTTCGCATTGAATTTCTTTAAAACACTCTCTATCTCATAATTGGAAAAAGAAGGTCCAAGGTATGAACCCTTCTGGAAGTCTTTGTGGTTTTTAACATTTCTCTCATTATTAAAATATTCATAGTAAACGTACAGAGCAGCCCCCAAGGAACCCCCAGCATCACCAGAAGCCGGTTGAACCCATACATTCTTAAACCCACATTCTTTTAAAATCTTTGAGTTTGAAACACAATTTAGCCCTACACCACCAGCAATAGTAAGATAATCCATCCCGGTTAATCTTTTCACCTCATTGCAAATCAGAACCATGATTTCGTCAAGAACCTTTTGAACCGAAGCAGCTACATTCATATAAAAATCATCTGGCAGAGTTTCAGGGTTAAGTGGAGGTCTACCAAAAAGCCTTTCAAACCTTTTATTTATCATTCTCAGGCCAGAAATGTAATTAAAATATCTTTCATTCAATACATAAGAACCGTCTTCATTAATCTTTATGAGTTCCTTCTTTATCAAATCAGCATAAACTGGTTTACCATAGGGAGCAAGCCCCATCAACTTATATTCTCCCGAATTTACCTTAAACCCACAATAATAAGTAAAAGCTGAATACAACAATCCAAGAGAATGTGGAAAGTTAATCCTTTTAAGCAGTTTTACTCTGTTTTTCTGCCCGATACCTATAACCGTTGTTTCCCATTCCCCTACTCCATCCACGGTAAGAATTGCTGCCTCTTCAAAAGGTGAAGGGAAAAAAGCACTGCCTGCATGTGCCTGATGATGTGTTGTAAAAAGAATCTTACCTTTGTAGTCTAAAAGCTTTCTTATCTCATCCTCAATCCAGAGTTTTGATTTTAGCCACAGAGGAATAGCCTGAATAAAAGAGGACAAACCTCTCGGGGCAGTATGAATATATGATGAAATGATTCTTTCAAACTTTACTATAGGCTTATCGTAAAAAACCACTGCATCAAGCTGGTTAACTTCCAGTCCACCTTCTTTTAAGCAATAATTTATCGAATTTATTGGAAAAGAAGCATCCCCTTTCCTTCTTGTAAATCTTTCTTCCTGTACAGCGGCAACAATATCACCATCAATAACAAGTGCACTGGCAGAGTCATGATAGTAAGCTGAAATACCAAGAATCTTTAACATAGACTTTAAAACAATGAGTAAATAAATGGCGCGATTGCCTGTGATTGTGAAACTATAATTGCAAGGGCAACTATTCCGAGTAAAACAAGCAATGGAATAAGCCAGAGTTTCTTATTATCTTTAACATACTCAAAAAATTCTCTAATGAGTCTTGCTTTTGACATCAATCTGCCTCCAGCATATTTAATAATGGAAAAATTATAAGAATTTTTAGTCAAATAGTCAAATAATCAAATCGGATAAAATAGCAATAAGCTATTTCCTGAACTTTGGAATTGTCAATTCTAAAAATTAGACTTTTATATTCATAATTTATTATATTTCCAGAAGAGGAAAAGTAATGCAATTAAATTTCAAAAAACTTGAGCTTTCAGACAAAAAGTTAATAGACCTCTATTTTACAACCTATTCTCCAAAAATTTCTGAATATACCTTTACCAATCTTTTTATGTGGGGTGATGTCAGAAACATAAGATTTGCAAACCTTCTTGATGGAATTGTTTTCATGGGAGAAAGGATAAAGGAAAAATATTTTTATCCCCCCATCGGAGTAAGCGAATGCGAAAAAGCATTTGAAATTATTGTCAACTATGGTATCAAAAACAATTTCAGCTCAATATCTCTGATTCCAGAATACCAGATAAAATTTTTAAAGAATAAAGGGTTAAATTTCTATCCTGATAGGGAAAATTTCGACTATGTTTATAAAAGCGAAAAACTTGCATTATTAAAAGGCTGGAGACTTGATGGAAAAAGATGGTTTATAAAAAAATTCAAGGAAAATTATAACTTTATTTACAGAAGATTTAACCAGGAGGATAAAAATAACTGCATTTCCTTATTTGAAACCTGGCTTTCGGGCAAAGATAATTCTCCCCTTGCAATGGATGAATTTCTGGCTTTCAAAAAATTTATAAATAATTTTGAAAGCCTCTCTGCCACCGGTGGAGTAATTGAAGTAGAAGGAAAAATAATTGCTTTTGAATTTGGAGAACCTCTTGACAATAATACTTTTGTAATACACTTTGAAAAGGCTAATACCTCATATACGGGAAGCTACCAAATCATAAATAATCAATTCATCTTAAATGAAGTCTATCCGACTTATAAGTTTGTTAATAGAGAACAGGACATGGGGCTTGAAGGACTGAGAAAAGCCAAGTTAAGTTATGCCCCCTTTAAATTCATTAAAAAGTACGAAGTTAAAATAAACTTCTAATTTTTTAAATTGAACGATTTTTTACAGAAGTAATAAAGATAGACCTTAGGTGATAACACATATAGGGTTGTCGTTTAGTATTTATATCTATTATAAATAAAAAACTGCTCAATTCTGGAAATTGGAATTACTTGCCTTGAAATAAACTATTTTTGCATCCCATTCGGAATATTTTTTTCTTTCGTCTTTACTTATTTTGACATTTTACCCTTTTTGATTTAAAATATTCTCTTTACGAAAGTTATGGAGGCAATATGAAAACATATAAGATTGCTGTTATCCCCGGTGACGGAACAGGGCCTGAAGTAGTGGCTGAAGGAGTAAAGGTTTTAAAGGCTGCATCTTCAAAGTTTAACTTTAAGCTTGATTTTCAATTTTTCGATTATGGGGGAGAAAGATACCTTAAAACTGGAAAAATAATCTCTAACGAAGAAATTAACGAACTAAAGAATTTTGATGCTATTTATCTTGGAGCTATAGGTCACCCTGACGTAAAACCGGGCATCCTTGAAAAAGGATTGCTTTTAAAAATAAGGTTTGATCTGGACCAATATATAAACCTAAGGCCTGTAAAACTTTATCCTAATGTGGACACTCCTCTTAAGGAGAAAAAACCTGAGGATATAGACTTTGTGGTGGTAAGAGAAAACACAGGTGGAATATACACCGGTCATGGTGGAGTAACAAGAGAAGGCACACCGGATGAAATAGCAACCCAGCTTATGGTATACGATAGAAGAACTGTCGATAGATGTTTAAGATTTGCCTTCGAGCTAAAAAAGAAAAGAAATCAGCAGGGCGAAAAAAATAAATCAAAACCTATCCACCTTGTGCATAAAAGGAATGTTTTAACTTATTGTGGAGACCTATGGTTTAGAGCATTTGAGGAAATGGGTGAAAAAGATTATCCCGAAATACCCCGGGACTATATGCATGTAGATGCAACCACAATGTGGTTTGTAAAAAATCCAGAATGGTTTGACGTTTTGGTAACTGAAAATCTTTTTGGCGATATAATCACGGACTTAGGTGCAATGATACAGGGTGGAATGGGAATTGCAGCAGGAGGAAACATCAACCCCGAAGGCGTTTCAATGTTTGAACCCATAGGTGGTTCTGCACCAAAATATACAGGTAAAAAAATGATAAACCCGCTTGCAGCTATTGAGGCTGGTAGAATGATGCTTGAACATCTCGGAGAAGAAAAAGCAGCAAACGCAATCCAGAATGCAGTGGCTTTCACCTGCACAAAACTTAAAAGCCTTTCTGCTGGAAAGATGGGTTATAATACAGAAGAAGTCGGTGATCTTGTGGCAAATGCAGTTTAGTTTCTTCAAAGGATTCAAGTTTAAAATGATCAATTTTTAAAAATCGCATATTTTTTATCAGGAGAAAATCTTATAATGCCGGGTATCAGTCCCGTAAAAAACATTTCAGTTTCTGATTGCTTCAAATCAAAAAAGATTTCCATACTCATGCCCTTCCTGAATGAAGAAGCTAAAATTGTAGAAAATGTAAATGAGGTTAAAACATTTCTGGATTCGCTGGGGCTGAGCTATGAAATTGTTTTAATAGACGATGGATCCACAGACAATTCATATAATCTGTTAATTGAAAACTTTAAAGATTCAGAAAAGATAAAAATCGTGAAGAATTTCCTGAACTTTGGAAAAGGCTGGGCTTTAAAAACAGGATATGAAATTTCTACAGGAGATCTTATCCTTTTCCTTGATTCAGACTTAGAGCTTTCACCTGCACACTTACCAAATTTTCTAAAAATTATGGAAGAAGAAAATGCGGACGCTGTAATTGGCAGTAAGTTACACCCTGATTCTGTACTTGAGTACCCTTTTTATAGAAAGATTCTAAGTTATGGTTATTATTCATTCGTAAGAGTTTTATTTGGTCTGCCGATTATGGATACACAAACAGGTATAAAACTTTTTAAAAGAGAAGCTCTCGAATTATCACTTCCAAAGGTTTTGGTAAAAAGATTTGCATTCGACATTGAATTACTTTTAATCTTACATAAATCTCGAAAAAAGATCGTTTCTGCCCCTATAGAATTGAAATTTTCAAGAGGTAAATTTGGCTGGAACTTCAAATTTGAGGTGATATTAAAAACCTTCTGGGATACATTTGCAATATTTTATAGAGATAAAATCCTAAAATTTTACGACCGACCATTTGGAGAAAATAAAAAATTTTTTTACTCAATTGTGCTTTTTTCTGAAAAGAATGATGACTTTGAAAAATATGCCTTAAGCAGGTTTCAAAACCTGCTTTATCCCAATTATGAGATAATTCTTGTTGGTAGCGAAAAAATTTTCTCCGAAAAAGATTACAAATTTCTCCAAACAGAAACCGATAAAACCGAAGTTGAAAAATTAAAGCTTCTTTTAGAATCAGGGCTCATAAAAGGAGAAATTCTTGTTTTCTCAAGATTAAATTCCTTTCCAGACGAAAGGTTTTTGTATAATGCATGCAGGGTACTTTCACTCGAAGATGTGGGTTGTATAGGTGGTTATTTAATTCCATCTCCAGAAGCAAAAAAATTTGAGGATATATCTTACAAAACATTAAACAGTATCTTTTTGAATTTTAATCTTGCATTCAGATATAAACCTCTTAATTTTAGAAAAGTGAAAGAATTACACATGAATGGAATCTTTGTAAAAAAAGAAATATTAAAATTTGAAAAAAACTATAGGGAAGAAAAAAGACTTGAGCACCTTATATCCGAAATGGTTTTAAGCTCAGGCAAAAAAATTTATTATTCTCCAGATATTATGCTTTATCACAAATTCCCGACAAACCTTCATGAACTTTTGAATTATATCAAGCAAAATTCTATCTCAAGAGCAGAGGAACTAAAAGAAATTATCTTAAAACGAAAATTAAAAAATCTTTCCACCAGCTTTTTTATACCCTTTGTTTTTTTTGCCCTCATATTTTCTACATTAGTAAGTATGAATAAAACACTTGGGGAAATATTGTTATTTTACTACTTCATTTTAATTTTAAGCAGAATAGTAAATTATGGTGCTATAAATGGCATCTTTTTATCATTCCTGCTTTCTATATTGCAAATTGTTTATTGTTTTTTTTACATAATAGGCTTGTTCAGGTTTAAAAATAAGTAAAGTGATGTAAGAAGTTATATAAAAACTGGCTTGAAATTAAATAATACTTTAAAATATAGAATAAAATCTATAGGGAGTCTTAAATGATTGAACAAATTTTAAAAGAGTCAATCAAGGTAAAAGAAAAAATCTTAAATGATAAAACCTTCATTGAAAAAATTAAAAAAACTGCAAGCCTTATAGTTGAATGCTATAAAAGAAATGGAAAGGTTTTATTTGCAGGTAATGGCGGAAGTGCAGCTGATGCTCAACATTTGGCAGCAGAGCTTGTGGGGAGATTTTACCTTGATAGAAAGGGTCTAAAGGCAGAGGCATTAAGTGTAAATACATCCTCTCTCACCTCAATTAGCAATGATTATGGTTTCGCCTCCATTTTTGCAAGACAGATTGAAGCCAATGGAGACAAAGGGGATGTTTTTATTGCAATTTCCACAAGTGGCAATTCTCCAAATATTATTGAAGCAATAAAAGTCTGTAAAGAAAAAGGTATAATTGTGGTTGGTTTTACTGGTAATAGTGGTGGAAAAATGAAAGACATGTGTGATATACTTATAAATGTGCCTTCTGAAATTACTCCAAGGATTCAAGAAGCACATATAACATTGGGTCATATTATATGTGAAATTGTGGAAAAGGAGTTGTTTGGCAATAAAAAATGAAAAATGTCTTATTCCTTATAGTTTTTATTTTTCTTTTCAATTCTTCTTACTCATGGAGAAGTTTTCAAAGGTTTTATGCGGGAGCTGAAGAAATTGGCATAGGATGTGCTGGTGTTTCAGATACGGGTGCAGAAAGTGGAATAATTTACAATTTAGCTTCAATAACCACGCTTTATTCAACAAATAGAAACTTTATATTTTCATACGAAGTTTTTACAACATTCAAGCTTATTGACATATTGGCTCTTAAAGTAGATTTTGATTTCGACATATTTCCTTTCATCTGTTTTATTTATCCAGAGAAAGACTGGGGACTATCTCTATCAATAGAAAATCTATTTCATTCCCCAGAAACAACCACGGAGCTTTACATCAGATTTATAAAGGTTGGATTCTCATATAAAATACTTGAGAACCTGAGCATTGGGATCGGGTGCGGACCTGTTCTGGCTAATGAAAACAATGGAAATGCAATAAGCTTTGCATATCAGGCTGGAATTCTTTTCAAGCCCCTTGAAAAATTACATCTTGGGCTCTCCTTCCTTTCTCCGGTTGAAATTAACTGGCATACTACTCCATATGGTGAAAAATTAAAAGAAACCTATCCCATGGAATTAAACATCGGAGCAAGCTATCATATTTTAAAAGAAGCAATTCTTTACTTTTCAATGGAGAATTCTTTTTTAAATCAAATAAAATTCATTGTTGATGAAAAAGACACTTCTCCTGAATGGACGAAAAATGGATTTCTATACCTTAAACCAGCTATTGGTCTAAGATTCCTTGAAAGATTAACCGGAGGACACTTAAGTATAGGTGTTTTCATGGATTATAACGCAACTGAATATTCTGTAAATCCACAGTATAATATAACATTTGGCTTTCGTGGCTATGGAAAAAACTTTAAGTACAACCTTTCTTTCACAGATGGGTTTATAATAGGGCTTTTCTACGACAAAAATATCCCCAACGAAAACATAAATATCAATTTAAGTTTTTATCTGTAAAATAAGTAAGAAATTCAATATTTTTACTTTTATTTCCGGTAACAGGGGAAGGTATAACTTCATGACACCGAAGCGATATTGAACCTGCAAACTCCAAAACCTTTTTTATAGCAAGCTCATGATATTTTTCCTCTACAACCCCACCTTTTGAAATCTTATCCCTTTCAAGTTCAAATTGAGGTTTTATTAAAGCTACTATCCAGAAATTTTCCTTCAATGCATTTTTTAGTGGTAGTAAAATTTTTGTAAGTGATATAAAAGAAACATCCACAGTGGCTATTTCAGGTTGTGGATCAAACATACTTCTCTCAATATATCTGGCATTTGTATTTTCCATTACCACAACCCTTTTATCCTGTCTCAACTTCCAGTGAAGTTGATTTGTACCACAATCGACTGCGTAAACCAGAGACGCACCCTTTTCAAGTAAAACCTCAGTAAAACCACCTGTTGATGCCCCTATATCTACTGCTATTCTGTTTTCTGGTGAAAGTTTAAAATATTCAAGAGCATATTTTAACTTTAAAGCTCCCCTGCTTACATAAGGAAAAATCTCTTTAAGACGTATCTCTACATCTTTATTAAACCTAATCCCCGGTTTTGTAATTACCATCTCATTGACAAGAACATTACCAGACATTATATGGCGAACCGCCTTCTCTCTTGTCTCAAATAAACCCCTTTTCACAAGAAGAATATCAAGTCTTTCTTTTGACATTGTTTTTTAAATAAACAAATTATTATCTGCATGTTCACTTGCCTCAAGATATGAAGCAACTCCACCTATCTCAACACCATCTATAAGTTCTTCCTTTTTTATACCCATAAGATCCATTGACATCTGACATGCAACAAGCCTTGCACCATTTTTAAGTGCCATCTCTATCATATTTTCGAGCTGTTCAACCTTTTTCTTTTTCATAAGCCATCTTATCATAACGGGACCAATACCAAGCATATTCATCTGTGAAAGCTTTAAACCCAAACTACCTTTCGGTAACATCCAGCCAAACATTCTCTCTATAAGATTCTTCTTTATTTTGCCGGATTTTCTTTTCCTTAAAACAGAAAGCCCCCAGAAAGTGAAAAACATTGTTACCTTTCTGTCCATTGCAAGTGCACCATTCGCAATAATGAATGAAGCTATTACTTTATCAAGGTTGTTGTCAAAAACAATAATTGTCTTATCATTACCACCACCATTTGTTTGTGCCACGGTTTTCCACTCCATCTTTTCAATCACTGCATTAACAACTCCTTTTTCCATATTCAGCGAAAGAAGTTTATTCCCTGTTGCTTTTGCCCATGAGATTACATCATTATAAAACCCTGGATCTGTGGCTTTAACTTCGAGTATATCACCCGGATTGATTCTGTCCATCTCAGATTTAAGTTTCATTATAGGTCCCGGACACTGCATGCCACAAGCATCTATAGAAATCTTCCTTTTTGGAGCTTCCATGGATAAGCGAAATGCTTCCCCGCTTTCATGTTCATCGGTAAACTTATCTGGATTATCCTGTGGAGAAATACAAGCTGAGTAGGTTAAATAACCCCCGACAAGGTTCTTAATATTTTTAAATCCGTGGGATTTTAAAATTCTTGTGGCAACATAACCTCTTAATCCTACCCTGCAGTACACAACAATTTCCTTATTTTTATCGAGATCATTAATTCTTTCTCTCAATTCATCCACAGGAATATTTACAGCACCCGCAATCATACCACCTTTCACCTCTTCTGGCGTCCTCACATCAAGAATTATGGTTTTTTCTCTATCAAGATTTTTAATCTCATTCCAGTATATTGGAGAAACAAGTCCTTTTAATATGTTTTCAGCTGTAAATCCAGCTATATTTACTGGATCTTTTGCTGAGGAGTATGGGGGTGCATAAGCCTGTTCAAAATTTAAAAGATCGTATATAGTACCATTCTTCTGGATAAACGAAGTAATTACATCAATTCTTTTATCCACCCCATCATAACCAACACACTGAGCACCCAGAATTTTTCCATCCTTTTTTGAAAATAGAACCTTTAGACTCATGGAGAAAGCATCAGGGTAATATGTAGCATGTGAAAATGGATGAATTATAGTGTAAAGGTAAGGAATATTTTCCTGATTTAAAATTTTCTCATTTAACCCCGTAATACCAGCCGTCAGATCAAAAATTTTTACTATTCCACTGCCCACAGTTCCAGAATATTTTATCTTATTACCATACACTATGTTATCAGCAACAATTCTCCCCTGTTTGTTTGCAGGTCCAGCAAGTGGAATCAAAGTGGTTTTACCAGTAATAAAATTTTCTACCTCTATAGCATCTCCGACAGCATAAATATCAGGATGACTTGTTTGCAGATACTCACTTACAAAAATACCCCCACGTTCACCAATTTTAAGTCCAGCTCTTTGAGCAAGCTTTATATCTGGTTTTACACCTACTGACAGAACAACCAGATCGCACAAAATAATCTTTCCATTTTTTAGCGTAACCTTCAACCTTTTTGCTTCTTCGTCTATAGAAATGATTGAATTGCCAAGATAAAATTCAATACCCTTTGATTTCAGGTGACCATGAATTATTGCAGCCATTTCAAAATCAAACAAAGGCATCACCTGATTTGCAACCTCTATAATTGTAACAAATATCCCTTTTCTATGAAAATTTTCAGCAAGCTCAAGCCCTATATAACCCCCACCAACAATCACAGCTCTTCTCGGATTTTCATTATCCACAAATGATTTTAATCTGTCAGTATCTTCAACATTTCTTAACGTGAAAACCCCTCGGTGATCAACGCCTTTTATATCCAGTACAACTGGTTCTGCACCGGGAGAAAGAATAAGTTTGTCAAAATCTTCAGTATATTCCACTCCGGTGTTAAGGTTTTTTACCCTCACCAGTTTTGCTTCTGGATCTATATCAACGACCTCATTTTTTACCCTAATATCTATGTTAAATCTTTTCTTTAAAGCCAAAGGTGTCTGAACAAAAAGCTTATTTCTATCTGCAATAACCCCACCAATGTAATAGGGTAAACCGCAATTTGCATAGGAGACATAATCCCCCTTCTCAAAAACTATAATTTCCGCCTTCTCATCAAGCCTTCTCAACCTTACAGCAGCAGACATTCCACCGGCTACACCGCCAACAACTAAATATTTTGGCATTTTAACCTCCAAAAAAAATGTTTAATCAATTTTTTATTGAACTAAAATCACCGCTTTAATCCAAAAACAATATTAAAAACCCGTGGGAAAAATACAATAAATCCTACAATTATAGCATAAACTGAAGCAAGAAAAACAAAACCAGCAGAAATATCTTTTATTATTTTTATTTTTTCATTGTATTGAGAATCAATCATGTCGAGCGTCTTTTCAATGGATGTATTAATCATTTCAGTTATAACCACAATAAAAATTGCTGTTAAAATAAAAATCCATTCCATCCTCTCGATCTTCAAAAGAAAGGAAAAGATTATAACTAAAATTACACAAAAAATATGAAAACGAAAATTTTTCTCAGAAAGAAAGCAAAAAAATATGCCTTTCAAGGCATTGATAAATGGTATAAAAAATTTTTTCATTTTAAACTAAAATCTTCTAAAATAACCTCAAAAATTTCATCAAAGTTTTTATAAACATTACTTAAACCCTTCAATTCGTAACTTCCCTTAAGAATATAACTTTTCAAGTAAGGAAGGGCAATCACATCACTCTCTTTATCTCCTATCATTACACTCTCAAAGAGATTCACATTGTATTTTTCTGCTGCCTTTAAAAACATCCCCGGTGCCGGCTTTCTATCAAGGCTGTCTTTTTTGTACTTTTCCACCACCCCATCTTTATGGAATGGACAATAAAAACTATCAATAATATTTATTCCTTCCTTTTTCAAAACCTCTTCGAGGTGAGTCTCAAATTTTAAATAATCTTCCTCTGTGAATTTACCTTTCGCAATTCCTGCCTGATTTGTAACTATAATAAAACCATCAAAGTAAAATTGCAAGGCTTTTAAAAAATCTATTATCCCATCCTTTAACCTCAACTCCTCAATTTTATAAACATAGCCTGTGTCCTCGTTTATTATACCATCCCTATCAAGAAATACAACCCTTTTTAATTCATCCTCAATAACATATGGAAAGGGAATACCATAAACTTTAGAAAAATCTTTTCTATTTAGTTTCTCTTTTGCTTCAACTATACCAAGCCCGCTTCCTGCAAAAATACCGGATTCAAGGTAACCATCATCAGCAAGGAGTTTATTTTTAATTTGATAATCCTCAGAAATTAAATATTTTTCTTTATATCCATTATCCATCCTCAACGAAAGCGTAATTAGAGACCTTTTTTTGAAATGAAAATCAAGAAAAAAATCAATATTTATATATGGGCTTTTTTCATCAACAAAAAGAAAATTTTTAAAACCATCAAGAGAATTTAAATCTTTCACAACTTTAACATTTTGATTTCTGTAAACACAATAAGAAGAAACAACAAAAATATTTTCAAAATTTAACGAATTGAATTTTGATATAATTTTCTCAAGAAAAACCCTGCTTTCTCTCTTTTCAGATTCTGAAGAAAGGTTAATTATCCCGACCAAACTTACTTCCTGCCTTCTATCACCCATTTTGTCTCAAGGGCAATCATTAACTCTTCATTCGTAGGAACAACTAAAACTTTTATTTTTGAATCAGCCTGACTTATCTCTGCAAGTTTTGCCCTTGTATTTCTGTTTTTTTCAAAATCAATCTTTACGCCAAAATTTTGAAGATTCTCAAGGCATTTTTCCCTTATATGCCATTCATTTTCACCAATGCCAGCAGTAAATATTATTGCATCAACTCTGCCGAGCTCTATCATATAAGCACCAATGTATTTTTTTATGCTTTTAACCAGAACCTCAATAGTGATCTTTGCCCTTTTATCCTCATCCACCTTTGCATAAATATCTCTCAAATCATTGGAAATTCCAGAGAGACCAAAAAGACCTGATCTTTTATTGAGAACATCATTCATCTGTTTAACTGAAAGATTCTCCTTCTCCATAAGAAAAAATATAATAGCGGGATCAATACTACCACATCTTGTCCCCATTACAAGTCCTTCAAGAGGCGTAAAGCCCATCGATGTATCAATAGATTTCCCCTCTTTTACGGCTGTAATGCTCGAGCCATTTCCCAAATGGCAGGTAATACAATTAAAATTGTCCAGATTGATATTTAAAAACTCCGCTGCTTTCATCGTAACGTATCTGTGTGATGTACCGTGAAAACCATATCTTCTTATACCATACTTTTCATAATACTCATATGGAATGGCATAAATATAAGAAGATTCTGGCATCGTCTGATGAAAAGCGGTGTCAAAAACAGCCACCTGTTTCGTATCAGGCAAAATTTCCTTACAGGCAAGAATTCCCTGCAAGTTTGGGGGATTATGAAGCGGGGCAAGATCTGAAAACTTTTCTATTGATTTAATTACCTTTTTATCAATTATTACAGACTTTACAAATTCCTCCCCTCCATGAACGACACGATGACCAACAGCCTCTATATCTTTAAGAGAAGAAATAAAGGCATTTTCTTTGCTTAAGAGACATTCAATAATTACCTTTAAAGCCTCAGTGTGATTTTTTGCATCTACTTTACTGCTAACCTTTTTACCCCCTTTATTAAGAAATGAAAACTCTGCATCTCCACCGATCTTCTCAACAACTCCTTTTGTAATAACACTTTCATCGTCTGTTTGAATCAACTGAAATTTGATTGAAGAACTACCAGCATTTATGACAAGAACCTTCATTTTATCCCCCATATTTTAAAAATATATTATAAAATAAACTTTATTTAAAATCAAAAATTTAAATAGACCCCTGTGTTAACTAACTAAAATGACACATTTTATCTTTAAAATATATTTTATGTCGGCAGTATTCAATAAATTTTGTCTTCTTTACTTTTTTTGGGAACAACAAAAAAAAAGGAAAGAGGCTGCCTCTGTCAGCCTCTCGCTACCGCTACAATCGTCCCTCTGGCCAAGTAACGCAAGAATTTTTGATAAAATCTGGCAGAAGTGTAATCGGCAAAAACTTGAGCTCCTCTCTTCGGTAGTCAAA
>FWPU01002667.1_pt1 | contig 48211 bp, 41 predicted proteins | sample 2228361 | NCBI WGS metagenome assembly FWPU01 (sample SAMEA103939777, study PRJEB20133) | metagenome
CACGTGACTGGGCAGGGAACCCTGGGCAGGCAGGACCACGTCAGCCTGGGATGGAAGTGAGTGCATTTTTTCATTTGTGCATTTTTCTCTAACGCGCTGGGACCTTCTGATGCGCTCTCACCACTACCTGGGCCTGCGGTGCGTGACCGGCCGGTCCCTGCGCTACGTAGCCGAGTGGCACGGCGAATGGATCGCCCTGCTCGGCTGGCACGCCCCCGCGCTCAAATGCGCCCCCCGAGACGCCTGGATTTGACGTCACCGTAAGCGGTCGGCGAGGGCGGTCTGTCGGCCTGCAAGCTCGATGTCTTCTGCCGGCGACGTTGCGGCCCGGGGACTCGGGTGGTAAAAAAACTAGAGGGGGCTCAGAGCCCCGCCAGAGCAGCTTCACGAGGAAGGGGGAGAGAAAAAAAGTGGCTTTGGATCCTGCCGTGGCAGGCTTCGATGTCGGCTCGGTTGCGGCCGGCCTGGTCGTTCTTGGCGCAGGCGGGAACGTCCTGCACGAAGACTACCGGTTCCACAAGGGCGACGTGGCGGGGACGCTTCTCGGCATGATCGGTCGACTGGACCCGGAAAGGCCCGTTTTCACGGTCTGTACCTCGTCGGCCGCGGCGTTCTTCGAGTCGGTGCGGTCCTTCGATCCATGGGTCTGTCTGATCGAGGCGGCTCGGCGGCTGGAGAGGCGGCCGAAGAGTCTCCTCGTGGTGGGGGGCGAAAAGTTCGCCCTGCTCCGTTTCGACCGGCAGGGAAGGTTTCGCACGCTGAAGGCCAGCACTTCCTGCGCGGCCGGGACCGGCAGCTTTCTGGACCAGCAGGCCGGCCGGCTCGGCCTGGCAGGCGGCGCAGACCTTGCCGACCATGCCCTGCGGAACCGGGCTGCGGTTCCCAAGATCGCCTCCCGGTGCGCTGTCTTTGCCAAGACGGATCTCTGCCACGCCCAGCAGACCGGGCTCAGCCTCGAGGAGATCTGCGACGGTCTCTGCCTGGGCCTGGCCCGCAACATCGTGGATACGGTCACGGCAGGCAGGCGGGTCGAGGAACCTGTCGTTCTCGCGGGGGGAGTTTCGAGAAACCGGGCGGTCGTGCGCCATCTCGAGCGTCTTTTGGGATGCGCTGTCGCTGTTCCGGAGCGAGCCCATCTGCTGATCGCCTGGGGCGCGGCGCTGCTCGGGCAGGCGGCCCTCGGCAGGGGAGAACAGCTGTCCGGGCCGTATCGCGCCCCGGAGCTGGGCCGGTGGGTGGTGCAGGGGCGGCTCCGTGGAGACAAGGGCATGCAGGAGCCGCTCGAGCTTCGCCTTTCCCCATACCCGGACTTTCGAAGCGAGCAGAGCAGCCTCTTTCAGCCTGTGGCGGCGGGCTCGGGGTTCTTCCTGCCCGTGGAGAGGGATCTCTATGTCGCCTCCACGCCCGGCGACCGCTGGGAGTGCGTCCTGGGAATCGACATCGGCTCGACGAGCACCAAGGCGGTCCTGCTGGAGGCGGGACAGAACGGCCGCGGGGTGCTCGCCGGGTTCTACACCCGCACTGCGGGCAGACCTCTTGTGGCGGTTCAGGCGATCTTCGAGGCCCTACGGGATCTTGCAGAAGCCAGAGGGGTGGATATCCGGATCGCTGCTGCAGGGACAACCGGCGCCGGCAGAGCCTTTGTAGGGAAGGTGATCGGTGCGGATCTCGTTCTCAACGAAATCACGGCTCATGCCCGGGCCGCGGTGGAGCTGGATCCGCAGACGGACACGATCATCGAAATCGGGGGCCAGGATTCGAAGTTCACTGTGCTCCGGGAGGGCCGGGTGACCTTCTGCCAGATGAACACGGTCTGCGCCGCCGGCACCGGAAGCTTCATCGAGGAGCAGGCGGCCCGGCTTGGCGTGCCGTTGAGCGAGTATGCGGCCAGGGCAGAGGGCAGGTTCGCACCGCTGACCAGCGACCGGTGTACGGTCTTCATGGAGCGGGACGTCAACGATTGCCTGAGCCGGGGATACGCGCCGGAGGATCTTCTGGCCGCGGTTCTCCATTCGGTCCGCGAGAACTATCTGCGCAAGGTGGCCTGCGAGGCTCTGGTCGGGAGCCGGATCTGTTTCCAGGGCGCCACGGCGCGGAACCGGGCTCTCGTGGCGGCCTTCGAACAGAGATTCGGGCGGCCCATCTTCGTCTCGCCCTATTGCCATCTGGCCGGCGCTCTCGGAGTCGCGCTGGAGCTGGCCGATCGGCTGCCCGCCGGGAGCCGGTTCCGCGGGATCGACCTGTACAAGGAGTCGATCCCGGTGCGGGGCGAGACGTGCGGGCTGTGCGCCAACCATTGCAAGCTCCAGGTGGCCGAGGTGCGGGGCGAGACCGTGGCGTACGGGTTTCTGTGCGGCCGCGACTACGATCAGAAGAAGTTCGTGAGCCGCAACCGCTCGGGCTTCGATATGCTCCGCGAGTATCGCAGGGCCGTGGCCAGCGCGACAGGCGAGGCCGGGCTCGGCGGCCCTGTGCCGGACCCGCCCGGGAGGGCTCGTTCTTCCGCGGGCCATCCCGTCAGGCCTTCTGCGCGAAGACCTGCCCTGCGCGTGGGGATCCCCGCGGCTCTGTATCTTCTCGAGGAGATTCCTCTTTGGAAGCGTTTCTTTGCGGAGCTCGGGATGGAGGCCGTGACGAGCGAGGGGCTTCGCGAGGCCTTGAGACGGGGCCGGGAGGTTGCGGGCGCCGAATTCTGCGCTCCGATCACGGCCCTGCACGGTCATGCCCTGTGGCTGGCAGAAATGTGCGATGCGGTTTTCCTGCCCATTTCGATCGAGGGCCCGAAGGAAAAAGGGGACGAAAGCCGCCTGCGCTACCACTGCTACTATTCGCAGTTCGCCCCTTCGGTCGTTTCCCTGATTCAGGAGGGGGGACTGGAGAGACGATGCCTCACGCCTCTGGTTTCCCACGGGGCTTCGGGAGCCTCCCTGGACCCCGCCCAACTTCGAAGGCAGGGCAGGACGGTCCGGGAGCTCTGGAAGACGCTGCGGGAAAATCTGCCCGGGACCTGGAGCCTGGGGAGGGTATTCCAGGCTTACAGAAAGGCCGTGGCCGAGTTCGCCGGGTCTCGGGCGAGGCTCGCCCGGGTATACGACGGCCGGCCGGCTGAGAATGGAAAAGTCCGCGTCGTTCTTGCGGGACGGCCGTACCAGGCTCTCTGCCCGGAACTCAACAAGAGCATTCCGGACATCTTCGGCTCCCTGGGAGTCGAGGTCTTCTGGCAGGGCATGCTTCCCCGGCTTCGGGGCGACGAGAGAAAGGGCGGGAAGCGCGTCTGCGGGCAGTCGAACATTCTGGAGGAGCTTCAGGCGCTCCTGGAGGAAGTCCACTGGCGCTACGCGGCCCGCATCCTTGAGACCGCGGCTTTCTGCGCTGTCACGGACGGCCTCTACCCGGTTCTCCTTACGGCCTTCAAGTGCGCTCCGGATGCCTTCATCGCGGATTCCTTCCGAAGGCTTCTGGAGGCCAGCGGGAAACCGTACCTGGTCCTGCAGATCGATGACCACGATTTCCGGGTGGGATACGAAACCCGGATCGAGGCCGCTCTCGACGCTTTTCAAAACCACCTTCTCGGCCAGGCGCGATCGAAATCGAGGGCCGCACGCATTTCCGCCGTCGCCGCCCGGGATGCCGAAAACGGGACGGGCGAGTCTCGGACGCCCTTCGTTTTCCTCCAGCCGGAGCGGAAGCTCAACGGGAGAACCCTTCTTCTTCCCAACTGGGAGCCCCTGGCGATTCCGTTGGTGGCGGCCTGCCTCCGCAGGGCGGGCGTGGACGCCCGGGTGCTCGAGGAGGACGAAACCGCGATCCGCAAGGCCATGCGCTTCAACTCGGGCCAGTGCATCCCGGCCAACGCCATCGCGCAGGACGCGGTGGACTACATGGAACGGCACGGGTTGGATCCCGGCCGCACGGTTCTCTGGATGCCCCGCTCGGACGGAGCCTGCAGCCTGCGCATGTTCCCGACTTACATCCAGGGGCTCTTTCAGGCCTACGGGCGGGGGATGGAGAAAGCCCGTGTGTACGTGGGGGACCTGGCGCACTCGGAAATTTCGCCTCTTCTCGGCGTGGACGCCTATCTGGCCTACTGGATGGGAGGACTCCTTCGCCGCATGGCCTGCCGGATCCGGCCATACGAAACCGAGCCGGGCCGCACGGACAGGGCCGTGAGGGAGTCAGCGGCGTGGTTCGAAAAAGCCTTCCTCGGTGAGGTCCCGCGCCGGGAAGCCCTCAAGCGCGCCGTGAAGACCTTCGAGTCGATTCCGCGGCGCAGCGAAGAGCGCCGGCCCAAGGTTGCGCTCTTCGGCGATCTCTACGTGCGGGACAACGAAATCATGAACCAGGGGCTCATTCGGCACATCGAGCAGTGCGGCGGCGAGGTCGTGACGACACCCTACAGCGAGTACCTGAGGATCATCGCCGGAGCGACCTTTCGGAAATGGCTCCGCGAGGGCCGCTATCTGAACGTGGCGCGATACCGGCTCCTTTTGGCCCTGGCCGAGAGGACCGAGCAGCGGCTGCTGGCCGAGGCCGGAGCTTACGGGGAGAAGGTGCCGATCCCCAGGGGAGCGAGCGTGGAGGAAGATCTTGCGCTCTTCCGGGTGCGGCTGGAACATCACGGGGAATCCTTCGACAATATCCTGAAAGTCCGACATCTTGCGCGCAGGCACCCGGACCTGGCTCTTTTCGTGCAGGCAAGCCCTGCCTTCTGCTGCCCCTCCCTGGTGACCGAGGCCATGGCCCGCAGGATCGAGGAGGCCACGGGCGTGCCGGTTGTGACGGTCACCTACGATGGAACCGGAACCTTCCAGAACGACCGCATCGCACCGTACCTGGCCGAGGCCTCCCGTCTTCGGTCGGGCCAGCGTCTCCGGCAGGGAGCCTCATTTCACGATGGGTGCCAAGCACCGATTGAATAGGGGGGACGAAGGATGTATCTGGAACTGAACCTTGATCTGACGGATGAGCAGGTCGCCCTCCGGGATGCGGTTCACAGGTTCGCCAGAGAGGTCGTGCGGCCCGCGAGCATTGAGCTGGATCGCTTGCCCACGCCTGAAGAGGTGATCCAAAAGGGAAGTGTTCTGTGGGAGATGTTCCAGAAGGCTTACGCGCTGGGTTACCATACGATCATCGTTCCCGAGCCGCATGGAGGTCTGGGATTGTCTCCCCTCGAGCTGGCCCTGGTTTTCGAAGAAATGGGCTGGGGAAGTATCGGTTTTGCGCTGGGGATGGGCGTTGCCTGTTTCCCGGCTTTTTTCGGGTCCATGATGGATGACGAGCGGATTCTGGATGCGTTCGTAAGGCCTTTTACAAGGGACAGGGAAGCTCGGATCATCGGATGCTGGGGGATCACGGAGCCGGATCATGGATCTGATGCGCTTATGCCGGGGACCAGGCAGTTTCGTGATCCGGGGATCTGTTGCCAAGTCCGCGCTGTACGGGACGGGGACTCGTATGTCCTGAATGGACAGAAGGCGGCCTGGATCTCGAACGGGACCATCGCCACGCACTGCGCCCTGTTTTGCACCATCGACCCTTCCCAGGGAATGGCCGGTGGAGGCATCTGTCTTGTCCCGTTGAGCTTGGGGGGCGTCAGCAGGGGCAAGCCGCTCAGAAAGATGGGTGTTCGGGACCTGAATCAGGGAGAGATTTTCTTCGACAACGTACGGATCCCCAGAGAGTTCATGATCTGTGACCCGGACAGTTACGAGCCCATGACCGATCTGACCCTTGCCACGGCGAACGCGGCCATGGGCCTGATTCACCTCGGCGCCGGAAGGGCGGCCTTTGAGGAAGCTCTCCTGTATGCCAAGGATCGTGTCCAGGGGGGAAAACCCATTTCAGAGCACCCGGTCGTGAGGGCCAAGCTTTTCGAGATGTTCATGAACCTTGAGGCAGGGCGTGCCCTGGGCCGTGCCGCGATGACCTACAACTACAGTAACACGCCGCCTGCCCTGGAATACTCGATCGCGAGCAAGGTGTTCTGCACGGAGACCGCGTTTCGGTGCGCCTCCGAAGGAGTTCAGATTCTGGGCGGGAACGGGCTGAGCAGGGAGTACATCATGGAAAAGCTTTTCCGGGATACCCGCGCAGGCCTGATCGGCGACGGCACCAGCGAGATCCTGGCTCAGACGGCGGCCGAGAAGTTCATCGCCTCCTATGCTGCCGCCGTGTGAGAAGCTGAACGGCGCCCAAAGGGGAAAGGCCCAAGCTGCATGCAAGCGCTTGTTTGGCCGCCTGGTTGAGCCGCCTGCCGATCCGGACGGAAGGAGCAAGGGAGGGAAAGCCATGGCAAAGCGCAGAGAGGTCGTGGTCATCGACGCCATCCGAAGCCCCATCGGGAAATCGGGCCGAAAGGGGATGGAAAAAGGGGGACAGCTGTGCCAGGCATCGGCACAGGAGCTTTTGGCCGCCATGATGCGCGGGCTCTTGGATCGGGTGCATGCGAAGAGTGCGAAGTTCGATGAAAGCATCATCGAAGACGTGGTCGTGGGCTGCCTCAGCCAAATCGGAGAACAGGGAGGGAACATCGCCCGGATCGCCTCTCTCATGGCCGGGATTCCCAAGACGGCTGCTGCCTACACGGTCAACCAGTACTGCAACGCGGGACTCCGGGCGATCAACTCCGCCGCGCACCAGTTGATGATCGGAGACGGAGACGCCTGCCTGTGCGCCGGCGTGGAGATCATGTCCCACTACGGCATGGGCTCGGACATTCAGGTCGCCGTGGACGCCAACTACCCGGTCCGTCTGTCGCCGAGACTTCTGGAGGTGGGCATGGGCGTGCCCCAGGGCCTCTGTGCGGAGATGATCTCCGCGGAGAACGGCCACACCCGGGAGCTTCTCGACCGGGCGGGTGCCTTGAGCATGAAGAAGGCCGTGGAGGCCGAACGCAAGGGCTGGTATGCGGATCACATCGTGCCTTTCACCTTCATCTGGGAGGGCAGGGAATACCGGGTGGAAAAGGACGAGACCCTGCGCCCAAAGGCGGCGGACGATTTCGAGGGGTACCTGAAGGACCTGGCCAAGCTGAAGCCTCCGTTCAAGCCGGACGGCATGGTCACGGCGGGCAATTCCTCCCAGATCGTGGACGGAGCCGCGGCCGTGCTCTTGATGACTGCTGAAAAGGCCGAGGAGCTGGAGCTGGAGCCGCTGGCGCGGATCGTGGCCACGGCGTCGGCCGGAGGCGAACCTGTGCCCATGCTCCTGGCGCCCATTCCCGCCTCGGAAAAGGCCCTCAAGCGGGCGGGCAGGACGATCGACGACATGGACGTGATCGAGCCCAACGAGGCCTTCATGAGCCCGCTGATCGAATTTGCCAGGAGGCTGGGATACGACTATGACGACCCGCGGGTCAATCCCACCGGCGGCGCGGTGGCCCTGGGCCATCCCATCGGCGCCTCGGGGGTCCTGTACTTCGGCGAGATGGTCCATCATCTGAAGGGCACCAACGGTCGCTTCGGTCTCCAGATGCTCTGCGGGGGCGGGGGGATCGGGATCGCGACGGTGGTGGAACGGGTCTAGCCGGAGGCTCAGCCGTTTCTGGGCACGAAGCAGCGGCCCCGGCCTGAAGCAGGGCGGGTGAGCCCCTGGCCGATGCCACGGGTTCGCTTGTCTTTGACCCGTCAAACCACGCCCGTGGCGGGCTTGCCGCTTGCGACGAAAAGAGGAAGAACCGCTACGGGCGCTCCGGGAGAGACTCGGGGAGCGTTTCGACAAAGGCGCGGATTTCGTCCCGCACGCGGCGGTAGATGGCGAGGGCTTCCTCCTCGGAGCGCGCCTCGCGGGCGAGTCGGGGCGGGTCGTCGAAACTCTTGTGCAACCGGGTGGTGGAACCCGGGAACAGCGGGCAGGACTCTCGGGCGTGGTCGCACACGGTCACCACATAGTCGAACTCGACTCCTTCGAACTCGTCGAGCCGTTTGGATCGCTGCCCCGCGATGTCCACGCCGGCCTCGGCCATGACGCGAACGGCCAGAGGGTCGAGCCCCCGGGCTTCGACCCCGGCAGAGTAAGGCTCAATTCGCTCTGCCCGGAGGCGCCGGGTCCAGCCCTCGGCCATCTGGCTGCGGCAGGAATTGCCCGTGCACAGAAACAGGATCTTGAGTCTGTCCTTGTTTTGCATGGAGCCTCCTTGCCTCTGGCGCCTACGGGCACAGGATGACCCCGCGGGCCCAGAGGCAGTCGCCGCAGGTCGGGAAGGGGCTTCCGAAACAGTCTTCCTCGTTGGCTTCCGCCATCTCGCAGTCGCAGTGGATGCAGGGGGCGAAATCGAAGGAGGCGACCCTCCTTCGGAAGTCCCGGTACTCGGGCCTGTTCCAGACGGCGAGAAAATCTTCGCGGCCCACGTTGCCCACGGACCATCGCCGGACGGACTTCTGCCTGCCGAGGACGAAGCTCGTGTAGGAATGCAGAAGGGCCACGCAGGGCGCCACGTCTCCGTTCCAGGCAACGGCGGCTTTGCCCTCCCAGACAAAGGGACAGCAGGCTTCCAGGTCGGCTGGCCCGGCCGAGGGTGCGCCGAAGGAGCCCGCGTTCACCAGAAAGCCGGTCACGGCCTCCCGGGTTCCTTCTCGGATGTCGAGCCTGGGCAGGAGCACCTCGGGGGAGTCCCCGAACCTTCTGGCCGAGCGGGGCCATTCGGCGGCCGACATGCCGTAGAGGATTTCGTCCCTGAGCTCCTCGGTGTAGGGGAGCACGTTGGTCACGATGACGAAAGAAGCCCCGAGCGATCGGGCAAGCTCGGGCAGGTCCGGCAAATCCGCGAGATTGCGGCGCATGAGAACGAACTCGATCCCGATCTCGGGCCGTTCGAGGCCGGCGAAAAGCCGCGCCGCGTTCAGATAGGTCACGTTCTTCTTGACGGCATCCAGATCCGCGCCGGTCCTCGTTTGCGCGTGAGACTCCTGAGAGACGCCGTCGATGGACACGACGAGCCGGTCGAGTCCCAGGGCGAGGAGCCGGTCCGCCGTTGCGCGATGGAGGAGCAGGCCGTTGGTCACAAGCTCGGTCCTGGCGCCCGCTTGCTTGGCCAGGCGGATCATGTCCAGGATGGCGGGGTGGAGCAGCGGCTCGCCGAACCCCCAGAAGGAAATCTCGGGCATGCGCGGCAGCCGGCCGAGATCTTGAAGGAGCTTGCGGTAGAGTGCGAGTTCCATGGAGCCGCCGGGCTCGGACCAGGAGGACCGCATGCAGGTGCGGCATTTGAGATTGCAGTCGGTCGTGGGCTCGAGATAGAGCTTGGCAAGGGGCGGGTCCGCGCACCGGAGAAGGAGTCCTTCCTGGGTTCGCCGCAGGACAAGCCCTGCGCCCGGCTCGAAGCCCATGCGGGCCAGGACATCTGGCGGAATTTGAAGCCCGCCGCCGTTGTGGGGCACCAGGATCTCGTCCGGATGGCTCTGGCAGGCCTTGGCGGGAAGGGCCCTGGCACCTGCCTCCTGACACCCGAAACCTTTCTGTTTCACTTCCGGCCCTTCCCTCGGGGAGGGAGGCAGTCCGGCCTCCAGAGACAGCCTTCCTCCCCGCACCAACCCACCCGGTCCGTGCCGTAGCAGGGAATGTTGCCTTCCCGCTCCTGGATCCGGCGGATGAGCTCGGCCTTGGTGAGGCCGAAGGCCTTGATTTCCATCCTCTTGGCGATCTTCTGAATCTCCTGGTACTTCATGGCACTCCTTTCCTGAGAGTGCGGGGGAGCCGCATGGGGCCCCGGCCTGCGGCTGCCGCGGGACCGGGGGCGGCCGTCAAAGCTTGGAGAAGAGCGCCTTCAGCTCGGCCACCGTAGTCACCCGGCCTGCCACAAGGACTTTCCCGTCCACGATCACGGCGGGCGTGATCGCCACGCCCAGTTTCCCGTACTCTTTCATGTCCCGGATGTGTCCGATGTCTGCGGCGAGTCCCAGCTCCGCGCAGGCATTGAAAACGTTCTGCTCCGTGGCCTCGCACCGCGGACATCCTGGCCCCGCAATTCGAATCTCCCGTACTGCCGTGAAAACTCCTTTTACCAGGTGGCTCCATGGTTTTTCAAAACAGGCTTCCGTACAGGAGCCCGGATGCAGTCGCCGTGACGACGACCAGGGAACAGTATGCGAAAGTCTTCCTGGGTCCGATCACGCCGTTGATGACGAGCATGCTGGGCAGGGAGAGCGCAGGGCCTGCCAGCAGGAGGGCCAGGGCAGGTCCCTTGCCCATCCCGGCGCCCAGGAGTCCCTCCAGGATCGGCACCTCGGTCAAGGTCGCAAAATACATGAAGGCTCCGACGACGGCGGCGAAGAAATTGGCACCGACGGAGTTGCCGCCCACAAGCCTCGCAATCCACTCCGAGGGGATGAGTCCTTCGTGGCCCGGTCGGCCGAGCAGCAGCCCTGCCGCGGCCACCCCTGCCAGAAGAAGCGGAAGAATCTGCTTGGCGAACCCCCATGACGCTCCGACCCACTCGGAGAGTTCGTCCGTGCGAAACCAGCGAGCGAGCATGAAGGCGAGCAGCACGAGGAAAAGGCCCGAAAGAATCCATTTGACCCGGTAGACCGCGAACCAGAGTCCGGCGGTTTCTTGCGGTGCGCCCCAGTTGAGAAAAACCAGGACCGCGACCATGGAAACGAAATACGAGGCGTCCTTCCAGAGAGGACGGGCCGGCTCCGGAGAGTTCCTCCTTGAGAAAGAAAAGGTGCATGAGAAGGCCGATCGCCACGCTGAACGCAACGGCTCCGACCGCTCGGGCCACTCCCATCTCGATCCCGAGAACCCGTGCCGTGAGAATGATGGCGAGCACGTTGATGGCCGGGCCTGAATAGAGAAACGCGATGGCCGGGCCGAGACCCGCGCCGCGAGTGTAGATGCCTGAGAACAGCGGCAGCACCGTGCAGGAGCAGACCGCAAGGATCGAGCCCGAAACGGACGCGACTCCGTAGGCCAGCGCCTTCGGGGCCGCCGCGCCGAAATATTTCAGCACCGAAGCCTGGGACACGAAAACGCTGATGGCGCCCGCAATGAAAAAAGCGGGCACGAGGCAAAGGATCACATGTTCCCGGGCGTACCAGCGGACCAGGGCGAGGGACTCGAAAACAGCACCCTGGAACCGGGGCCAGTGGATCGGAAGAAGGTAGGCGGCCAGGAAGGCGCCGAGGATGTACAGGAGCTTTCGCTTTTCGCTCATTGTCCCAGGATCCATTTCTTGATCTGATCCGGGGCCGCAACCTTGCCCGTCACTTTCACCGCACCGTCGATGACCAGCGCTGGCGTCATGAACACCTTGTAGCCGGAGATGGCTTTGAGGTCCTCCACCTTGACGACCTCGGCCTGCACGCCGGCCTGTTTCACGGCCTCCCGCGCGTTTTCGTACAATTGCTTGCACTTGGCGCAGCCCGGACCGAGAATCTCGATCTTCATGGCGACATCCTCCATTGCCTTTGAGAAGACGAACGGTCGGAGGCGGGGTTCGATCCCAGAAGCACCGCGGACCGCTCCGAAGTCTGCCGTTCCAGGATGTTCTGCACGCACCGGAAAAAGCTTACGGCGCAAGGCATGACAAGGCGGTAATAGACCGAAAGGCCTTTCTTGCGGTCCTGAATGATACCCGCTTTCTTGAGGATGCCCAGGTGCTTGGAGATATTGGACTGGGTGGTGCCCGCGTGCTCGACGATCTCGCAGACGCACTTCTCCCCGGAGGCGAGATGCTGCACGATGGCCAGCCGGATCGGATGAGCCAGGGCCTTGAGCACTTCGGCCTGGAGCTCGTACCTTTTCCATTCCCTTGCGTCCATGGCGCCTCCACGTCTCCCCGGTTTTTAGAAGCCGCGGGGCCGACTTCACTCATATTATATGAGAAAATTCTCATATAGGCAATGCCGTCATCCGCCAGGGGGCAGTCCTTCATTTTACGGACAGCAAAGGCGGACGCGACGAAACGCGTCCCTCCAGATGGCGCGGCCGCCAGGCAATTGGGCAATCTTTGGAGGGGCACGCTCTGTCGTGCCCGCGGGTGTAAGGGCAGTCCCGCCAAGCGGAGGCCACTGGCCTGTCCGTAAAATGAAGGACTGGCCCCTGATTGGCGTGTACCAGGTTCGGCAGGGCCCGGGCTTTCCTCGTGGGTGCTTTGCCCGGTCAGAGGCAGGTTCAGAGAAGCAGGACGAGCTTGCGGAAAACGTCCTCCGGATCCTTGCCCAGAATGCGGATCATGGGCTCCTTGCCGGTCTCTCCGAGATCGTAGATGAGATCGGGCCTGGACGTTGCCTGTTGCAGGGCCCGCAGAGTGCCCCATTCGAGGGTCGAGCCTTCGATCCGTTTGACTCCCTCAGGCTCCTCCCTGCGGTCGAAGCTCGCGGCCTTGAGCCCCGACTCGCGCGCCCTGGCCAGAATGGACTCGGAGTAGCGCACGTTCATGGCGGATCGAAGCTCCGGGTGGATCTTCATGGCGGCCAGGATCACGCTGGCGATGTGCCGGGAAGAGCCGAAGGCCGCGGGCCTCACCGCGATGAGTCCCTCGGGCAGCCTGACGAATCTTCCGGGAAAGGCCGCCACTTCGTCGGCGCTCGCGGCCAGCGGAAGGGCAAACCCCAGGTTGGACTGGACCTCCGGGGCGAGCCGAGCCAATCCCGGATGTTTCTGGATCTCGCGGGCCACGCGCTCCAGGGCCGTGAGCACCTGAAGGCGTTCGGCGTCCCGAAAGGCGGCCGAATACGGGTTGGTCGGGCCGTGGCCTCCGCCCAGGGGGAGGGAGAACCGTATGGCGTCCGTCAGGAAGGCCTTGGCCGCCTGCACGGCTCTGGCGAGATCGAACCCCCTGGCCAGAAACGTGGCGATGGCAGCCGAATACGTGCACCCTGTGCCGTGGGTGTTGGGCGTATGGATCCTGGGGGCCGAAAACTCGGTGAAGGATACGCCGTCGAAAAGCAGATCGACGGCTTCGCTCCCGGACCCGTGTCCGCCCTTGATCAGCACGGCCCCGGCTCCCTGCTCGTGCAGAGCGCGGGCGGCTTGTCGCCGCTCCTCGTCGGTGTCGACCGGAAGGCCGCTCAGCAGACGGGCTTCGGGCAGGTTCGGCGTCACGAGGGCCGCCAGGGGAAACAGAAGCCTTACGAGGCTCTCCCTGGCGTCGTCGGCGAGCAGGGCGTGCCCCCCTTTGGAGACAAGCACGGGGTCCACCACCAGAGGCCGGATCTCGAACCGCCGGATCCCTTCCGCGACAGCTTCCACGATCTGCCGGCTGGCGAGCATGCCGGTCTTGGCCGCGTCGACCCCGATGTCCGAAGCCACGGCCTCGATCTGGCGCAGCACGAACTCCGGCGGTACCGGGTGGACCGCGGTCACCTCCCGGGTGTTCTGGGCCGTCAGAGCGGTCAACACGCTCATGCCGAATCCGCCCAGGACCGTGACGGTCTTCAGATCAGCCTGGATGCCCGCTCCTCCGCCCGAATCGGAACCGGCGATGGTGAGAACCCGCTCAAATGCCATGGGCGATCCTGTTTCCTGCGCCCGCGCGAGGCTCGCGCTTGCATCCAACGTCAACGATCGAGGCGGCTGTGGATCTCCTCGGCCGCCTTCCGGCCGCTCAGAAGCATGCCGCCGAAGATCGGCCCCATGCGCGGGCCTCCGAAGGTGGCGTTCGCCGCCATGCCCGCCACATAGACGCCCGGGAACACCTCACGGGTGTTGACGAGCGTGAGCTCTTCGGCCTTTTCCGCCCAGAGAGACTTCTCGCCCTCGATCTTTCCCGAAGGCGTGAGGAGCTTTCCTGGCACCTTGCGCTCCACGACCCGCACGAGTTCGCAGGCGTGGCCGGTCGCGTCGATCACGAAGCGGCAGGACACCGTGAGGGGGTCCACGTGGAGCCGCGCAAGTTCCACGGCTGTCCAGTTGATGACCAGGCCCGTGACGCGCTCCTGACGCATGACCACGTCCTCGACGGACATAAGATTCCAGATCCTCAGGCCTGCGCGAAGGGCTTTCGAAGCCAAGGCCGTGACGGCCAGCACGCTGTCGGCGCAGTAGTACCCAGGTTCGAACTCACGGGTGGGGACGTCGAAGGACTCCAGGAGGCTCCTGGCCTCCTCCTGCACGACGATTTCGTTCATCATCATGCCGCCGCCCCACATGCCGCCGCCCACGCTGAGCTTGCGCTCGAAAAGGCAGACCCTGTGGCCCAGGCGGCTCAGGAAGTATCCGGCCACGAGGCCCGAGGGGCCGCCGCCGACGATTCCGACGTCCATTTCCAGGCACGCGTCGAATTTCTCCTGCCAGCGTCTGAGGATCGCCCGGGTAATGGTTCTTTCATCCAGTGCCATGGTGTCTCCTTGAGAAAGCGAAAAATCGCCCCGGAGAGGGAACGATCTTCCGGCTGCGAGAGTGCGCATAAACGCTCGATGTCTGCGGATTGCCCGGCCAGGTCCTTGACCGCTCAAAGGTTTTGCAGGCAGGACGGGCTGGGCGGCGGGCAGTTTTGATGTTAGACGAACAAGGGAAAAAATCAAGCCGTCCAGGGACCCTCCAATCCGGAAAATCAAGGACTGACCCCTGCCTCGGCGTCTCGTCTTAAGCCTTGACAGTCTTTTCAGCTTTCCTTTAGATGTACCCGGCCGCAGGGCGGATCCGCCCTGCCGCCGGGCACGGAACCGGTCAAAAGGGCTCTTTCCCGGAGGAGTGCATGCTGGCAAGGGTTTCCGCATTGCGCCCTTCGTGTTGGCTCCTCCCGCTTTTTCTTCTTTTCTTTCTATCCTCATGCACGGGCCCTCTTCGCAAAGTCCTGGAGCCCGAAGCTCCCCGGGAAGCCGCACGGGCCTTGATGCCCGTGCAACCCAAGGCTGTGCCCGTATTCAAAGACGACCTGGAGGGCGCGCGTCTCCTGGACGCGGTCCGGCGCAGCCTGGAGTACTTCCAACGCCAGAATCGCGATCGCAGAGTCGGCTGCGGCCCTGACACTTATCAGGCGGCAACGATGCGCCGGCATCTGGAGAGGGTTGCCGCTGTTCTCGAAGGTCGACTGAACGGCAGAGACCCCTGGAAGACCCTGTCTGCCATGAGCAGGCCGTATCAGGGGGCCGGCAAGGACGGCCGCGTTCTTTTCACCGCTTACTACGAGCCTGTGCTCGAGGGGTCCAGAGAGCCGGATCCCCGCTATCCGGTCGCTCTTTACCGGCCGCCGGACGACCTTTTAAAGCGCGGTTCTGGCCGCCCCTACCTGACGCGCCACGAGATCGACCGGCTCGGGCGTCTGGCCGGCAGGGGATACGAGATCCTCTGGCTCAAGGATCCGGTCGAGGCCTTTTTTCTCCATGTTCAGGGATCGGGCAGAATCCTGCTCGAAGACGGGACGACCCTGAGGGTCCGTTACGCAGGCAGCAACGGCCGCCCGTACCGGAGCATCGGCGAGGTGCTGATCCAGTCCGGCCGACTGAAACCGGGCGAGGCCTCGGCGCCCTCGATCAAGGCGTACCTGCAGGCCCATCCGGAAGAGAGAGACAAGATCCTGGACGCCAACGAAAGGTATATCTTTTTTGAAGCGGTGGAAGACGGGCTCGGTCCCTGGGGGAGCCTTGCGGTGCCCCTGACCGAGGGCCGCTCCATCGCGGCGGATCCGGCCTATTACCCGGAAGGAGCCCTGGCCTGGGTGGAGACCGAGACGCCGGTCCTGGACGAGAACGGCCGGCTCCAGGGCTGGAGGCCCTTGCGGCGGTTCGTCCTGATTCAGGATGCGGGCAGCGCCATCCGGGGGCCGGCGAGGGCGGATATCTATTGGGGCAGCGGAGAGAGGGCCGGACTCGAGGCAGGGTATATGAAGAGAGAAGGCCGGCTCTTTGTGCTGGCCCCCAAGGATCCGTGACTGTCCTGGCCTGGCTTTGTCAGTCGGTTCGCTCTGCGCTCTGTTCGGCAGCCTGGGCCGACAGGGACGCGGCGGACGTTTCGAGATAGCCGGCAAAGAACTTCCGCACCTGCTCGAACTCTGCCTTGAGTTCCTCGAGAAGACGCAAGGCCTGGGCGAGTTCTTTCCTGGGATCGAGCTCTTCGAGGCGGGCTGCGATCTCCCGCATGCCCGTGGCTCCTGCGCTCGCGCTGGCTCCCTTGATCGTATGGGCTTCCCGGCGGACCGCCTCCGCGTCCTGGCTGGCCATGAGAGACTCGAGAGCCTTGAGCCTTTCCTCGTTGTCCGAGACAAAAAGCTCGATGAGCTCCCGCTCGAAAGCCTTGTCCCCGTCCGCGGTCTCCTGGATCTGGCCGATCTCCACCGGAACAGGGGCGGGAGCCGGCGGCTTTTCCTCTCTCCCTTCCTGGGCGCCGGGAGGGTCAGCCGGCAGGTACTTTTCCAGTACCCGGGCCAGGGACTTCGCATTGACCGGTTTCGGCACATAGTCGTTCATGCCGGCTTTGAGGCACATTTCCCGATCGCCGTGCATGGCATGGGCGGTCATGGCGATCACGGGAACTCCATGGTCGAGAACCCGGGAATTCGGGTCCCGGATGACGGCCGTGGCCTCGAACCCGTTCATTTCGGGCATCTGAACGTCCATGAACACGAGGTCGTAGCGGATTTTCTCCAGGGCATCGATCGCTTCCTTGCCGTTGCCGACCGCATCCGCCGAGAAGCCGAGCTTGCGCAGCATGCCCAGGGCGACCTTCTGGTTGACCGCGTTGTCCTCGGCGACCAGGATGCGGGCCCTGCGCCGCCCGGCAAGGTCGGACGCCGCGCCGGCCCGGTCTTGAGCCGTCTCTTTCTCCGGGTCCGGCCGCTGGGCAGAGGCCGCCAGAACCGAAAGAAGGCAGTTGTAGAGCTGGGACTTCTTCACGGGCTTGGTCAGGTGCGCGGCGAAGCCCATTTCGGCCAGCTCGCTGGAGCTGCGGATCTTGCCGATCGAGGTGAGCAGCACGAGCTCTGTGGCGGCGAGCGCAGGGTTTGCCTTGATCGCGCGGCAGAGCGACTCTCCGTCCATCTCGGGCATCTGCATGTCGAGAAGGGCCAGCCGGAACGGACGGCCGCCTTTCCGGGCCTGGTCGAGCTTCTCGAGCGCCTTGACGCCGTTTTCGCTCTCTTCGACGAGGCATCCCCAGGAGCGGAGCTGTTCCCTGAGCACGAGGCGGTTGGTCGCGTTGTCGTCAACCACGAGGACCCGCAGGCCCCGGATGCTCTGGGGGATATCTTCTTCCCGTTTTTCGGACGGCTGCTTCTCGAAAACCGCCGTGAACCAGAAAGTGGAGCCTTTGCCCAGGCGGCTCTCCACCCCGACCTTGCCGCCCATGAGCTCGGCCAGCCGCGCCGAGATCGCCAGCCCCAGTCCTGTACCGCCGTACTTGCGGGTCGTCGAGGCATCCACCTGGGAGAAAGACTGAAAGAGTCGATCCATTCGATCCCGGGGAATTCCGATTCCCGTGTCGGTCACGCTGAAGCGGAGCGTGACCCGATCGTCGGTCTCCTCTTCCCGGCTCACGTGTACGAACACTTCGCCTCTTTCGGTGAACTTGACCGCGTTGCCCAGCAGATTGAGAAGGATCTGCCTGAGCCGGCCCGGGTCCCCCTTGAGGGCCGTGGGCACGGTGGGCTGAAGGAGGCAATGGACTTCCAACCCTTTCTGCTGGGCCTTGAGAGCCACCATGTCCAGCGTGTCTTCCACTGCGCTCCTCAGATCGAACTCGAGGACCTCGAGCTCCATCCGGCCGGCCTCGATCTTGGAGAAATCCAGGATGTCGTTGATGAGCGAAAGCAGGGCCTCGGCAGAGGTGTTGATGGTTTCCGCGTACTCCCTCTGCTCCGGGGTGAGCTGCGTGTCGAGCAGAAGGCCGGTCATGCCGATGACGCCGTTGAGCGGCGTCCGGATCTCGTGGCTCATGTTGGCCAGGAACTGCCCCTTGGCCCTGCTCGCCTGTTCGGCGGCTTCCTTTGCCTCTGCGAGGGCTTTCTCGATCTGCTTGCGTTCGGTGATGTCCCGGGCCAGGCCCACCGCGTGCCAGCCGCCCCGGATTCGCACGGCCGACAGGGAAAGCTCGACAGGGAATTCCTGACCGCCCTTCCGCACCGCGGCCAGCTCCAGGGTCTTGCCCACGGCCGCGCCCCGGCCGGCCTCCCGGAATTGGGCGAAGGCCTTCCGGTGGGAATCCAGAAAACGCTTCGGCGCGAGGAGGTCGTGGAAGTTCCTTCCCAGAATTTCCTCCGGCTTGTAGCCGAAGATCCGCTCGGCCGCGGGGTTCCAGAAGCAGACGTTCCCGTCCGGGTCGATCATGACGATGGCGTCCTGGGCGCTCGTGCTGATGGCCCGGAGCTTTTCCTCGCTTTCGCGGATCTTCTCTTCGGCCTGTTTGCGGCTGGTGATGTCCCGGCTGGTCACGACCAGCCCGCGGACAGCCGGGTCCTGGAGGAGATTTTTCCCTTTGGACTCAAGCACCCGCCAGGAACCGTCCTTGTGGCGAAAACGGAATTCGAACGACGCGGACTCGGCGCGAAGGGAGACGCGGTCCTCGTATCGCCTCAGGACCTCAGCGAGGTCTTCGGGATGAACGAAGTCGAAGGCTGGCCTGCCAACGAGTTCCTCGGGAGAGTATCCGAGGATCCGCTCCGAAGAGGGGCTCATGTACAGAAAGGTGCCGTCGGCTCCGTGAATGGAAATGAGGTCCGTGCCCTCCTCTACCAGGGCCCGGAAGCGTTTCTCCCGCTTGTCCAGCTCTTCAAGGGTCGTCTGCAGAGCCAGCGTCTTTTCCTGCACCAGCTCTTCGAGCCTGTGGCGGTGGCGGTCGACCTCTTCAGCCGCCGCGAGCAGGCTGCGGTTCAGAACGGCGAACTCCTGGTCCAGACTCCCCGAAAACAGGTACCCCGGCTCTCCCGAGGCCAGCCGCCTGGCCGCGTCGCGGACTTCCTGAATGGAGCGGAAAATGGAGGCGAAGTAAAGAGCCACAAGGATTGCGCAGATCGCGAGGCTCGAGGCGGCAAACAGGGCATGCATTCTGTCGTGCCCGAAGGGACTGCCTCCGGCGCCGCCGGCGCTGCCCAGAGCGACCAAAGTGATGAAGAAGAAGACGATGAAAGAGGCGAATTTGCCCTTCAGGGAAAACTGGTGGGCCTCCTCGAATGTTCCCCCCGCCTCGTGGATGGCTTTCTTCACGCTGGACCTTGCCGGGCCGCTTAAGAATTCGGACAGGACATAGGTGAGATACACGTAGATGAGAAGAGAAACCAAGGCGGCCTGAACGCCGCAGAAGACTTTCTCCAGACCGGCATCCGAATCGGCCAGGACGATCCCCACGAGAGAAAAAGCGGCTGCGGATCCGAGCGCGGCCGCGGTGAGGGTGTTGCGAACCGGCAAGTCGCTCAGCGCCCTCAGGAGTCCGCCAAGGGTATCGAGATCGAGGCCGGCCCGGGGCTGCAGGCCAAGCATGGAGTCGTTGATGACTCGGAGCTTCTTGTCCTCGACCCGGAGGCCGAGACCTCTGAGCAGACCGAAGCGAACGTAATGGACGGCCGAGGCCAGAAGCATGACAACAAGAAAGGCTTGAACGAGGGACGGCGAGTCGGAATTCGCCCTGCTCGCCAGGAGGTCAAGCTCGTGGCCGCGACTCAGGAAAAAGAAGAAACCGTAAAGGGACGCCACCTGTCCGCCCAGAACGCTCACCAGGACCACGGCAAAGGTGTACGAGGTCTTTCGGGAAAGCCATTCGAGAAGCTTCGTCATCCTAGAGGCACCTTTCGGGTGAAGCGGTATGGACCTTTCGTCGGCCCCGGAAAAGGTCGGCCGGGGCCTGGCGCAGGCCAACAGGTTGCTCCTCGTCCTTGAATCGGAAAAAACCGTCCGGAAATTGAGGGACATTTGTGCTGCGAACATGCATTTTCCCCGGTCTGCGGGTAAACTTCCGCCATGGGCCTGGGTACGGTTTCAGCCCCGAGGGAGGAGGTGGCAGCCATGGCAGAGAAACCGGTCCTGGTGGCCGGCGCGACCGGGTACGTGGGAGGCCGGCTCGTTGCGTGCCTTCTCGAATCGGGCCGGCGAGTGAGGGCGGTCGCCCGCTCCCGGAACAAGACTGCATCGAGGGCTTGGGCCGGCCATCCAGGCCTGGAGGTCGCCCGGGCGGATCTCCTGGACGGGCCCTCTGTGGCCGCGGCAGCCCGGGGCTGCGGATCCGCCTACTACTTGGTCCATTCCATGGAGCCGGGCAAGGGCGACTTCGCCGAAAGAGAACGGACGGCTGCCCTGAACATGGCGGCTGCGGGTGCGCAGGCCGGCCTGGACCGCATCATTTATCTGGGGGGACTGGGCGATGAGACCGCTCCCCTGAGCCATCACCTGCGTTCGCGCATGGAGACGGCCCGTCTGCTCGCCGCCGAAGGCGTGCCGGTCACGCATCTTCGGGCCGGAGCCATTCTGGGCGCGGGCAGCGCTTCCTTCGAGATCCTGCGGTACCTTGTGGATCGCCTCCCGGTCATGATCACCCCCCGCTGGGTCCATACGCCCTGCCAGCCCATTGCGATCCGCAACGTGCTCGCCTACCTCGTGGGCTGCCTGGAGTGCGACAGCACCGTCGGCCAGACCTTTGAGATCGGAGGGCCCGAGGTTCTCACGTATCGGGAGCTCATGGAGATCTATGCCGAGGAGGCCGGCCTTCCCAGGCGTCTGGTTCTCCCGGTGCCGGTGCTAACGCCCCGGCTGAGCTCGTACTGGATTCATCTGGTCACCCCGGTCCCCGCTTCGCTGGCAAGGCCACTGGCGGAAGGGCTGAGCGTGCCGGTGGTCTGCAAGGAAAACCGGATCCGTTCATTGATTCCCCAGCACCTGCTTTCGTGCCGGGAGGCGATCCGCGTGGCCTTGCAGCGGGTCGACCAGATCGGGGCGGGCGGGCTCGCGGCGGACGGACGACGGGCCGGCCTGCCGCCTGAATGGGCCCAGGAGGGAGACGCGGTTTACGCGGGAGGCACGGTTTTCGAGAGCGCCTGGCGGGTCCGCATCCGGTGTCCGGCCGAGGCTGTCTGGGAGCCGATCTCCCGGATCGGCGGCGACACGGGCTGGTATTACGGAGACCGTCTGTGGGCGCTGAGGGGATGGATGGACAGGCTCGCCGGAGGGCCCGGACTCCGCCGCGGCCGGCCGGATCCTTCGTTGCCTCTCCGGGCCGGAGACTTTGTGGATTTTTGGCGGGTTCTGGAGGTCGATCCGCCAAGAAAGCTTGTCCTTCTGGCCGAAATGAAGCTTCCGGGGCAGGCCACGCTGGAATTTCGGCTTTTGCCGGCCGGGGAGGGAGTGACCGATCTTGTGCAGGTCTCGAGGTTCCTTCCCAAAGGTCTTGGAGGCATACTGTACTGGTACCTTCTCTACCCGGTTCACGGGCGGCTGTTCAGAGGGATGTTGCTTGCGTTGGCCCGCGAGGCAGGCGGCCTGGTCATGGAAGGCCCCCAGGCCGTCAGGGCCGGTACATGGAGGGATCAAGGAACATAGAGGGGGCCGCGGGGCTCGGCCGGGGGCGGTTCCAGGGGAGAGCGCCGCATCGTCGGGCCGAGTTGAGAATGTTCGACTTTCCTGGGCAGGCAAGAGGGTTTCGATGAGCCGATCGGTTTTCGCCCGGTACGACCGCAGGAGCCTGGCCGTTTTGGCCCTGGCGGCTGTTGTCTATGTGGGGATCGGCTTCTTCTGGCGCGCTCTGCTCCGGGAGAACCTCCGGATGGTCAACGGGTACCTGATCGCGATCTGGGTCGCCATGACGGCCCTGCTTTGCTGGGACGTGAGACCGTCGCAGGATGCGGCCCTGGCTCTTGCAGCCATGATGGGCGGGTGGGTTTTCGAGTGGTGGGGGACCCACAGCGGCCTGTGGTGGTATTTCACCGGCGAAAAGCCGCCCCTGTGGATCATCCCTGCCTGGCCCGTGGCGGCTCTGGCCACGGTGAGAATCGCCTGGGGCATAGAGGCTCTTCTGAGCCGTCTGGACTGGAACTTCGGTCTGGTCTACTGGGTCCTGGCTGCCGGTTTTGTTCTGTGGATGACCCGGTTTCTCTGGCCGTCTGTGCGGATGCCCGCGAGCTGGGTCGCTCTGGCCGCTCTCGGGGTCATTGCAGCGAGCGGAGGACGGGAGGGCTCGGCCCGGCGCGACGTAAGCCTCTTCCTGGCCGGCCTGGGACTCGGGGTCTTTCTCGAATACTGGGGCACCAGCCGCAATTGCTGGACCTACTACACCCGTCAAGTTCCTCCGCCTGTGACCGCGGCAGCCCACGGGTTTGCCCAGATCGTATACGCCCGGGTGCTTGCGGCTCTCGACGGGCTGTTGCGGCGGCGGGGTTTCCCCTGGCCTGTGGGCCCCAGGGAATACCGGGGACGGCCGGTCAGACGTGGTTGCGGAGCTTGAGCTCGGCTGGATGGGGCCTCAGGTAATGCTGCTCCTTAAGGTAGGCCTGGTCGTACTTGCGCACGTAATGGTTGAAGAGCGTGATCGGCACGACGAGGGGAACGTATCCCTTTCGGTAGTCTTCGATGATTTCGAGAAGCTCCTGTTTCTCGTCCGGCGAGAGGTTTTTCTTGAAGTACCCCATCATGTGGTGGAGCACATTGACGTGCTTGCGGACCGTGGCCTTGACGCGCAGAGCGTCCATGAGGAGGCGCTCGTAACGGTCGAAAAGCTCAGAGGTCGGCACGGATCGGGCCGCAGCCACGAGCTTGCCCAGCTCCCGGTGCTTTTCCGGGCTGTGGGAAAGGAGAAGAAGCTTGTGCCGGGTGTGAAAGTTCACGAGGCGGCCCAGGCCTCTGGCGGCAGAGAGCGTCTCCCGCCATCTTTTGTAAGCGAAAATCCGTTCGATGAAGTTCTCCCTGAGCGCCGGGTCGTGAAGCCTTCCTTCTTCCTCGACCGGAAGCGTGGGGAAATGCTCCATGAATGCGCGGGCGAACACGCCCGTGCCGACTTTGCGCGGGACCCCATGGGAGTCGTAGACGCGGACGCGCTCCATGCCGCTCGACGGCGAGCCCGCCTTGAACACGAAGCCGCAGAGCCTCTCCCTTTCGAGCTCCCGGACCCGCTTCCGTGCCCACTGGAGCATCCGTTCGGTCATGTCCTCCCGCGTCCGCGTCGTGACGAGGCGCGGAGACGCGGGATCGCCCACGAGCCGGAGGGATTCCCTCGGGACCGGAAGGCCGCATTCCACCTCGGGACAGACAGGGACCCATTCGACGCATGCACCCAGGGTTTCGGTGAGGTATCGGTCGAGCTTGTGCCCGCCGTCGTAACGGACCTTCTGGCCGAGCAGGCAGGCGCTCACGCCGAGACGGATCTTGTCTTCCATGTTTTGTCCCTTCTTTCGGGCCGGACTCGCAACAGGGGATGCCGTGCCGCCAGCGACCGGGCGGACGAGCCGCGGCTGTTCATTCCACCGCGGAATCGGCCGATCTGTCAAACAAGCGCTCCAGCCGGGAAAGAACGATGCCGGAACTAGAGGTTCTCACGATCAACCTGCGCCGCGAGTCCGACGAGGACGGCCGGAACAACTGGCCCAACCGGAAGGACCTGGTCGCCCGGCTCATTCTGGAAGTCCTGCCCCATGTTTTCGGCACGCAGGAAGGCCGAAGGCCCCAGGTGGAGTCTCTGGCCGAAGCCCTGAAAACATACCGGATTTCGGAGCGCCACCGGGACTGGGACCCTGAGCGTTTCTATCCTTGCATCTTTTACAATCCGGACGCTCTGGAGCTCCTGGCGAGCGGCGACCGCTGGCTCTCCGAAACGCCCGAGGTGCACGCGAGCAAGAGCTGGGGAAGCGCCTTTCCAAGGCTGGCCACGTGGGCGCGCTTCCGGGCCGGGGGAAACGGCGCGGAATTCGTGTTTGCCTGCGCGCACCTGGACCACGTGGAGCCCCGGGCGCGGGAAGGGCAGGCCGGCGTTCTTGCCGCTCTTCTGGAGGAACTCGACCCGGCCATGAGGCGGGTCGTGCTCGTGGGCGACTTCAACGACGTGCCGGGTTCGGCTCCGTACCGGATTCTGACCCGGTCCCTCAGGGACGCCTGGAGGGTTGGGAATCAAGGGAAGGGCGAGGAGGATACCTGGCACGGCTTCCTGGGCGAAGCCGGCTCGGCCAGAGGCAGGCTGGACTGGATCCTCGTGGGCCGGGACGTCGGCGTGCTGAACGCCGAGATTCTCCGAACCTCCTATGGCGGAGTTTATCCGTCGGACCATTACCCGGTGCGGGCCCGGCTGACAATCCCGCCGGAACCGGGGCCTTCCCATGGGGTCCTTCGCGGGATCCACATGGGCACGTGAGCCCGGTAGAGCTCGTAGGGCTCGCCCAGGGCCGCTCGGATGTCCCGCTCCTCGAGCCAGGTGCCGACCAGGACATAGATCGTCACCAGCAGAGCGAACTCAAGCTTGCCCCAGGTCATGACCGGCCCGATCCAGAGCGAGGCGATGCTGGCCAGGTACACGGGGTGGCGGCAGTAGCGGTACGGGCCCCTGAGACAGAGCTGCGGGCCGCGGGGAGGCTCGCCTCTCATCCGGCGCAGGATGCCGCGGACTCCGATGACTTCCATGTAATCGAGCAGGACAGAGCAGGAAAAGACCAGCCCGAAGGCGCCCACGAGCAGGAACGCGAGAATCCAGTAAAGGGGGCCTTCGGCCCTCCAGAGGGCGCCGCCCACGGGACGCCAGAAATAGAGCATCGCGCACTGGCTGGCGCCCGCCAGGAGGGTGAAGACGAACTTGACAAGATCCTGGCCCACCAGGCCCGCGACCGCCCGGATCCAGAACCGACGGGCCATGACGCTGTGAAGAAGGCCCCAGGCCAGGACCAGCAGCGCGTTGAAGGCTGCGTCTCTTGCGTGCGCCGGCCCTTCCTTTGGGAAGAGCAAGAAAAGGAAGAGCCAGACTCCGGGCAGGTGAAAGGCTGCGATGTCTGCGGCGGCCAGCAGGGAAAACAACAATCTTCTTCGCAGAGGAATGGCCGTTTTGTCCAACGCTGCGTCCCCTTCAGAGCAACTTCATTCGGTTCGGCCCGGGGCCTCCGCATGCGGCACCCTGTAAAGGTGATTGCGGGCATTGGGAGGCCGGTAGGTAAAGGTCTTCCAGAAGTCCGTGAACAGCCGGAACAGCCGTCCAGGTGCGGCCCTGCCGAGGAGGACATGCCCGAGGGTCTTGACGAATCGGGCGGGCAGGTTGCTGACGAGGACGAGATCGATCGCACGGCGGTAGAGCCAGCCGGTGTGCGCCCGGTAGAAAGCGCGCAGGCCGTAAACGAACTCCTGGTTGTAAGCGAGTTCGTCCAGCAGCCTGACCGAACCGCCCCCGTGGTGCACGGCCCTCACATGGGGGAGAATGCAGGCCTTGTATCCGGCCCGGAACAGCCGGACCCCGAAATCGCCGTCGTTGAAGAAGACCGGGAACCTCTCGTCCATGAACCCGATTTTTTCGATTACAGCCCGCGGGATGAGCGTGCACGAAAAAGCCGCCCCTCCGTCCGTGAACCAGAGAACCTCCTGGAAATCGCCGAACTCGAAGCGGTCCCGTCTGCGCATCCTGTTCCCGAGAAAGCGCCTGTCGATCCAGTTCCCCGGGATCGTGTACACGAAAAAGATCGTGGAAAGAGTCGGGATCCTGCCGTAGTAATTCTGAATCGACCCGTCGGGGTTGACGAGCTTTGGGCTCAGGCCGCCCGCCTCGGGGTGACGGGAGGCGAACGAGACCAGCTCTTGCGCGGTCCCCTCCAGAAGTTCCACATCCGGATTCATGACGAGAACGGTTCGGCCCGTGGAGAGCGAAAAGGCCAGGTTGTTGCCCCGGGCGAACCCGAGGTTCTCCCGGCTCGCAACGAGCCGGACCTCGGGGAACTCGGTCCGGACCATGTCCGCGCTTCCGTCGCTCGAGGCGTTGTCGACCACGATGACCTCGAAAGCGAGGTTGCGGACCGAGCGCCGGATGGCGGACAGGCAGGATCGCAGATATTGACAGGTGTTCCAGTTCACAATAAGGATGGAAAGATCCATCGGCAAAAAGGCCCCTTTTTCCGTTCTGGCGCAGGCAGCCTTACATAGCGGATTCGCGCGGGCGGCGCAAGGGGGCCCAAGGGCAGGAAGGAACGGCTCATGGGTGCAGGGCGGGCGGCCGGGAAGCCTTCCCGGTTCAGGCGGCTTTTCCAGGACCTGAGAGAGATCGAACCCTGGCAGGGGACCAAGCGGCTCCTCAAGCGGCTTCTGGAGGTCTACCGGAGGCCGATCAGCCTGGAGGAGCGGCTGAGGAGACTGGGAGCCCGGATCGGCCAGGACGTGCAGCTTCAGCCGTTCACGATCGACGAAAGGTACGCCCGGCTGCTCACCATCGAGGACCGGGCCACAGTGGGCAAGGGGACAACCGTCTACCTGAGCGATGGAGCGGCGAACACGGTATCCGAGAGCCCGGATCCACCCCCGGTTCGGTTCGGTCCTGTGCGGATCTGCAAGGGCGCCGTGGTGAACAGGAACTGCATCCTCATGGGAGGCGTGACCATCGGTGAATATGCGGTGGTCGGCGCCGGCTCCCTCGTGACCCGGGACGTGCCGGCGGGCATGGTCGCTGTGGGCTGCCCGGCAAGAGTGGTGGGACCGGTCGAGGAGTGGATCCGCAAACGATACACCGAGCGTGCCATCCGGGAGGACCAAAGGAGTTTCTATATATACATGCCCAACTGGCGCCGGAGGCGAGCGATCGGGATGACGCCCGAAGAGCAGGACCTGTATTACGAAGAAAACTTCCCGAAGCACGGGTATTGACGCAGAGCAAGGCGAGCAAGAAGAGCCTGAACAGCATGGGCAGGGCGGAAACCCGGCACCGGAAAGCCGGGGCCTGATCCTGACAAGCGGACAACCGGCAACTGCCTGGGAAAGGAGGGGCGGGGCACAATGGCACATCCTGCGTTCGATCTAACGGGCAAGGTGGCGCTGGTAACAGGAGGCAACAGCGGGATCGGCCTGGGAATGGCCGAAGGTCTGGCCAAGGCCGGTGCGGATGTGTGTATCTGGGGGACCAACCCCGACAAGAACGAACGGGCCTCGAACCGGCTTGCCAGCCACGGCAGAAGGGTTCTGGCCCTGCGCTGCGACGTGGGGGACGAGGCCCAGGTGGAGGCGGCTTTTGACGAAACCGTGAGGAAGCTGGGCCGGGTCGACGCCTGCTTTGCCAATGCGGGCGTGGGGCCCCTGGCGCCTTCTTTCGCCGAGATGACCGTCGAGGAGTGGCGCAGAGTCCTGCGGGTGAACCTGGACGGCGCGTTCTTCACGTTCCGGGCCGCTGTCCGGCACATGATGAAAAGGGGCGGGGGCGGATCCCTGGTCGCGACAAGCAGCCTGGCTTCGCGGGAAGGCCAGCCCCGGGGCGAGCATTATGCCGCTTCGAAGGCCGGCGTGGTGGCCATGATCAAGGCTCTGGCAGTGGAGTATGCCCGGTACGGCATCCGCGCCTATGCGGTGGTGCCCGGATGGATCGAAAGCCCCATGACCGAGGCGGTGTTCCAGTGGGACCGGTTTCGGGAAAAGGTTCTGCCCAGGGTGCCGATGCGGCGCTGGGGCAAGGGCAGCGATTTCGAGGGGATTGCTGTCTATCTGGCGAGCGACGCCAGCGCCTATCACACGGGCGACGAGTTCATCGTGGACGGCGGATACGCCATCTTTTGAGGGCAGGGAGAGATCTTGTGGACACCGTGATCGTGACAGGCAGCGGTACGGGCCTGGGGAAGGAGACTTCTCTGTATCTGGCGGAGCGGGGGTTTGCGGTCTACGCCGCTGTCCTGAACGGAGAACAGGCAGACTCCGTCGCCCGGGCTGCCGGGGAGCGGGGCCTTTCGAACGTCCGGACGCCCAGGTTGGACATCACGGACGCGAAGAGCATCCGTTCCTGCGTAGACGAGGTCGTGCGGGAGACCGGCGGCGTGTACGGACTGGTCAACAACGCGGGTATCGGGCTGCGGGGTTTTTTCGAAGACCTGGCCGAACCCGAAATCCGCAGGCTCTTCGACGTGAACGTCTTCGGCACCCTGGCGATGACGAGGGCTGTCCTGCCTTACATGCGGGCCGCCCGCAGGGGACGCATCGTGATCGTCACCTCGATCGGCGGCCGGATCGGATCCCTGGGCGTTTCCACCTATTGCGCGACCAAGTTCGCCCAGGAAGGATTCGGAGAATGCCTGTATCAGGAGGTGCTCCCTTTCGGGATCCACGTGTCTCTCGTGGAGCCGGCCATCGTGAAGACCGAGCGATGGGGGATTCACAGGGGGGTGGCGCAGGGAGCCGAGAATCCCGACAGCCCCTACTCCTCCTGGTTCAGGCGGGAGGAGGCCCTTGCGGACCGCCTGGCAAGTTCCACGCCCACCCGGCCTGAGCACGTGGCCCGGGCCATTCACCGCGCTCTCACGGCCGCCAGGCCCAGGCTGCGCTACATGGTGGGCAGGAGGGCCAGGCTCGTCTACCTGCTCAGACGGTACCTGCCGGACCGACTTTTCGAGACTCTGTATTTCGGCGGGGTCGTCCGCTATGTCACGCGCTCGTCCTGATCCGGCGGCTTCCAGGAACCCGATCCCCGAGGAATCCGGCAGAGGACTGCCGGGAAGAGGCCGGAGCGTTCTTGTGACCGGAGCCTCTGCAGGAATCGGGCTGGAGACGTGCCTTCACCTGGCCCGTAAGGGTTTTCACGTTTATGCCACGATGCGGGACCTCGCCAGGAGCGGCGCCCTGGAATCCCGGGCCGAACAGGCCGGGGCACCTCTTTGCGTCCTGCGGCTGGACGTGACCGAGGAGGAGTCGATCCGGGCTGCGGTGCAGAGGATCGTGGAAGACCGCGGTCCGCTCTACGGGGTCGTGAACAACGCCGGCGCCATCGTGCGCGGGTTCTTCGAAGACCTCGAGGAAGAGGAAATCCGCGGGATCTTCGACACGAACTTCTTCGGCGCCCTTGCCGTGACCCGGGCCGTCCTGCCCGGGATGCGCGAGGCTCGAGACGGGCGGATCGTCATGGTCGGCTCGGCGGGCGGCAGGTTCGGGATGGCCGGCGCCACGGCGTATTGCGCGACCAAGTTTGCGCTGGCCGGCTTTTCGGAATCCTTGGCGCAGGAAGTCGCCCCTTTCGGGATCCGGGTCGTCTTGATCGAACCCGGCATGGTCCGGACCGAATTGTTCGGCCGCAACATCGGGGTTTCCCGCAATGCGCGGAGTCCTCAAAGCCCGTACGCGGAGACGTTCGAGGCTCTCTTGACCCTTTCCCTGGAGAGAAGCCGCGAAGCTTCCCTGAAAGCAGTCGATGTGGCCGAGTCTGTGGCCCGGGCGCTCCTGTGTAAACGCCCCCCGATGCGCATCCTGGTGGGACGGACGCCGCGACGGGTATCCCTGCTGAAACGATACCTGCCTGAAGAGATTTTTCAGCGCGTGTTCACGTGGGCCTTCTATCGCAAGCTTCGCCGTGTGCAGAAGAGGCAGTCAGCCTCTCCGTAAAATGAAGGGCTGACCCCCACTGCTCCTCTTCATTTTACGGATACGGCCATGGCCTGCTCCCTTGCGCGCCCAACCCCGCTCGCGGGCACGACAGAGCGTGCCCCTCCAGAGGAGGGAACGGCGCCGCTACGGGCACGACAGAGACTGGCCCTGGAATCTTCTGGAGGGACGCGCTCCGCCCGCGTCCATGATGCCATGTCCTGCCGTTCTTTGAAGGGACGCGTTCCGTCGCGTCCGTCTTCCTGGGCGGCTGGGCACGGCCCTGATCCCTGGCGGCTGAAAGGGGCCGACTGGAACCTGCTGCGCCTGCGGGCACGACAGAGCGTGCCCCTCCAAGGAATGCCGGACGGCCTGCCTGCCACGCCTCTTGAAGGGACGCGCTCCGTCGCGTCCGTCTGAGCTTTTCACGTAAAGATTCTATTCCCTTCTTCTGGATTTTCCTTTGAGGAACCTGTCGGCGCCATTGGTTTCTTGGCCGATTCTGGCGCACTTTTTCAGACGGTTGAGGAACTCCTTTTCAATGTCCTGGTTCCGTTTCGGGAGATGGAAGAGAACCAGCAGAAGCACCATCGCAAGTCCGAAAAGATACGCTTTGTCCTGGCCGGGCAGGAGACGACGGACAAGCAGGACGGTGCTGACAAGGACTACGCACCAGACCGCTGGCGAGAGGACGAGTAAGGCTAGGAGAAGATGCCTTTGTTGTCGGTTTTCCTGAAGAATGACGCGGACCTTTGGTATCAGCGTGACCAGGGGATAGGCGATCTGGCTGAATCCGACAAAGCCGAATCCCAGGCCCAGCAAGAAAATCACAAGGTCCAAGTATACGGAGTCGAGTTGCATGCCTTCTCCGTCTGCAGGGATCCTCAGGCAGCGCAGGCGAGCAGGGTGCCGTCGCCGCAGTTGGGACAACGGTGGGCTGTGCCCGGGCCACCGGCGAGGATGAATTTCTCGCCGCCGCAGTGCGGGCACGGAGGCAGTCGGGTGATCTGCGCAAGGGGGGGAGCTTCTGGACTGCTGTTCCAAATACTTTCCAGGAAGTTCCTGCGGGGTTCTCCATGTCTCGGGAATAGGAAGTGTTTCGCCAGGACAAGATTGACGAGGCCGCTGCAGCCCGGGCAATAAACACGGATGCTGACACCGAGGGTGCCTGTTCTGCTTTCGGTGTGCGCGGGGGAGGAATCCCTCCGTTCGGAAAGACGGTGCTCCAAAGGCTCGGTTTCGAGGAATGCCCAGGGCCCGGATGTTTCGAAGGCGTAGCCGCAGCGATCACACCGGTGTCGGTAGTACATGCCCATGTCCCTTCCTCCGTACCCCTTCAGACGGTCTTCTCTGCGGTTTTCTGACGGGATGTCTTGAGCAAGGGTCGTGCCCAGCCCGGTGGCCGGTAGAGGGTATGGGAGGGCTAGCGACCTATGTGCTGAGAATATCAACATTTTTATGCAAGAATCTGGAGCTTGCCGGCCTCCTTGGCATCGGACCCGTGTCGCAAATACGCAACACCCTCGCCTTCTGCCTCTTCATCGATCCTTTCAAAGGAGCTGTCATGGAAGGCATTTTGGAGGCTTGGCAGCCGGCCGCCTCGCGTCGCGGACTGGCAACGGGTGTTCTGGATTTGCAACAGGGCGCAGATTTTTGTTGTAAGGCGTTCTCGATTTTGGTACGCTGTTATTATTGGAATATGGGAGGAGACGCGCCTTCCATGTCCGCGGAGGAAGAGGAACTCGAGGGATGCTTCGCTTGACGGTTCTGGAAGGCCCTGACAAAGGGCTGGCTTTCGAGACAGACGAGGGACCTGTTTCCCTCGGCAAGGGGGCCTCGAACCAGCTTGTACTCAGGGATCGCTACGTTTCCCGGTGCCACGGCGAAATCCTCTGGAACGGCAAGACCTGGGTCTTTAGAGACCTGCGCACGACCAACGGCTCGGCGGTCCGTCGAGGGGGAAAGGTCTTTCCCGTGGGGTTGGAACAGAACCTGAAGGTTGAACTTCAGCCGGGCGACTGCGTTCTGCTTGGCGACAGGGACAACCCGACGGTGGTTTCGGTCGACTGGGTGCCCTCTTCCGGACTTGAGCAGACGGTTGGGTTGTCCGAAGACCCGGCTGTCGAGGTCCGGGAGCGGACCGAGCTTTCGAACTGGAAGAGGTTCGAGGATTCCATCTCTTCGGACGTGCGGGCAGTGACGGGCTTCTACAGGCTTGCGACGATGCTAAGCGAGGCGAAAGAGGAGGAGGGGGATGTTCAATCCCTCTTCAGCGTGCTGGCGGACGCCTTGTTTGAGACGTTTTCTGCCGCCAGCCATGTGGTGGTGGCCGAGCTCTGTAGGCATGAGGAATCAGGGGCAGAAGAAATCGCGGTGAGGTTTTGTGCGCAGCGACCTTGCGGGGCCCCGAGGGAGCCACGCTCCGAAGGTGCGATCCCTTTCAGTCGCTTGCTGATCCGAAAGGCCCTTGCGGAGCGGAGCGGTTTCGTCTTTTCCGTCATGGGGGACGAATCGGCTCGTTCGCAGAGCATGGTGGAGGCGCGCATTCAGTCCGGAATGATCGTACCCTACCGAACGGATCAGGGCGACTGTATCTTACAGGTCGACAACCGATCGGTCGGCAGGGAATTTGTCCGGAGGGACCTCGAGATTTTCACCGTGTACGCGGTATACGCAGGACAAATTAAAAATCTTCACAGCCGTACCCGCGCCCTTGCCGAGCAAAGGAGGAAGCTCCAAGAAGAGAATACTCGGCTGAAGCTCCAGATTGGCAGCCGCTCCGGAAAGCCGGAGGAGATGCTCGGCGTGAGCATGGAGATGCAGCGCCTGTTCGCGCTGGCGGGAAAAATCGCGGATCTGCCGACGACCGTGCTGATCCAGGGGGAGACCGGCACAGGGAAAGAACTCTTGGCCAGGGCGCTCCATTATAACAGCCGGCACCGAGAAGGGTCTTTTGTGGCGGTGAACTGCGCTGCTCTGCCTGAGACGCTCCTGGAGAGCGAAATCTTCGGCCATAAAAAGGGGGCGTTCACGGGCGCGTATGAAAACAAGCGCGGTCTCTTCGAGCTTGCGGATGGTGGAACGCTTTTTCTGGATGAACTGAGCGAAATGGCTCCATCGACGCAAGTGCGACTTCTGAGGGTACTCCAGGACGGAGTCTTTCGTCGTCTGGGAGAAGAGAGAGAGCGAAAGGCTACCGTCCGGGTCATCGGAGCGACCAACAAAGATCTGGAGAGCGAGGTCCAGAGCGGCCGGTTCCGCCGAGACCTTTACTATCGGCTGAGCTCTGTCGTCATTTCGATTCCGCCCCTCAGGGAGCGTCGGGAGGACATTCCGGTTCTATGTGCGCACTTGATCAGGAAGATTTCGGAAAGACTCGGTATTCCCTGCGCCAGCCTGACCAGGGCTGCTCAGGAGGCGCTCCGGCGGTACGACTACCCGGGAAATGTCCGGGAACTGGAGAACATTCTTGAGAGCATGCTCGTACAGGCGTGGGGGCGGCCTTTGGGGGCCGACTATTTGCCCGTCTACCTGCGCGGTCCGGAACCGCACGGGTCGGGAAATCCGTTGGAGGAAGGCCCCGGCACCTATGTCGAAATGAAAAGGCTCACAGAGACCCTTCGCCTGGATGTCGAAAAGCAGTTTGTCGCTCACTGGCTCGAGAAGCACAAGAGCGTGGTCAAGACCGCGGCGGCAGCCGCAGGCATGAACCGCAGCCGGTTCCACCAGTTGATACGGAAGACCGGCCTGGATCCATCCCTGTTCCGCTAATCGGTATCGGGTTTTGCAGGCCGTGGGAGGGCCGTGAGGGCCACCCGGCCTTCGGGACTTCGAAGAGGCCGGCCGCTCTTGCGGGAGGAGCACAGACTTCATGGCCCACGGGCAAATGGCCGGTTACCGGCTCCTTCGCAAGCTCAAGACGGGCGGGATGGGAGAGGTGTACCTCGCCTGCAGGCGCGGGCCCGAAGGATTCGAAAAGCTGGTGGCGCTCAAGAAAATCGTTCCCCAGCATGCCGCGGACCCGCGCTTCACTTTTCTGTTTCTGCAGGAAGCGCGGGTGGCCGCGGAACTCAGGCATCCGAACATCGTCCAGATCCACGATCTCGGAGAGGCGGAGGACGGCTATTTCCTCTGCATGGAGTTCGTGGACGGGCCGAATCTGCGCGACTTTTTGGATGCCCACCGTCACAGGGAGCTGCCTGTGCCCGTCGGGGCTGCAGTTTGGATTGCCGCCAAGGTTTTCGCCGCACTGGATTACGCCCACGAACGGGCCACCAGCGGCGGCATGCGGCTGGGGGTCGTGCACCGTGACTTGAGCCCGCCCAATATCTTGCTCTCTCGAGAAGGGGAGGTGAAGCTGACGGACTTCGGACTGGCCAAGGTGTCTCCGTGGAGCCATGAGACGAGCACCGGGGCCCTGAGGGGCAAGTTCCCCTACATGTCGCCTGAGCACGTGGAGGGTCGGCACCAGGATCACCGTTCGGATCTTTATGCGACCGGCGTGGTGCTGTTCGAGCTTCTGGCCGGGCAGCCCCCGTTCAAGGATGAAGGCAGTCCCTTGAAGCTCTTGGAGGAGATCCGGTCGAGGGCTGCGCCGGACATCCGCGTCATGAGGTCCGACGTGCCGCCCGCCGTTTCGGATCTCTTGCGCTCTCTGCTGGCCAAAGAGCCGGCGGACCGTATTCAGAGCGCCCGCCAGGCCCAGCTTGCCCTGGAACGCGACTCTTCGTACCGGGGGTATTCGGAGCGCAGGCTCGCCCGCCAGATCGCCCGGGTCTGCCCCGGGCCTGTGGCGGTTGCGTCCGACGAAGTAAGCCCCGGGGACCGGACGCCGGACGCGTCTCGCCCCTTTTCGAACCGTCCGGCCACCGCCCGCAGACCGCAGCGGGCCGACAGAGTCACTTTGCCTCCCACTCCCGTCGCTCCGAGCCGGGCCGAAGCTCCCCACCAAGGGATGCCGACACGATTTGTCGGCCGGGCTGAGGAGATGAAGTTCCTCGTCGAGCGTTTTGAAAAAGCCCGGACAGGTTCCGGCTCTGTCGTGGGAATCAAGGGCCAAGCAGGGGTAGGCAAGTCCCGCCTTGTTCTGGAGTTGCGAAGGGCCCTGGCTTCCGAAGGCTATACCTATCTGGAGGGCAGATGCGTGCCCTACGGCGGCGCGATCTCGTATCAGCCGATTCTGGAAGTCGTTAAGGCTCTCATCGGCCTGGAGGAAGGGGATCCCGTGGAGCAGGTTCGCCTGAGGGTCGAAGAAAAGGTCCGCGATCTGGACCTGGAGCCCGCGAGCGCGTGCCCGGCGCTTTTCGATCTGCTTTCCTTCGACCAACGAGACGAGAGAAACCTTCAAGTGAGCCCCCAGGAAAGGAGAAGGAGGATTTTCGAAGCCGGGCGAAACCTGCTTGTCGCAGAGAGCCTGCATCGGCCGTTGGTTGTGGTTCTCGAGGACCTGCAGTGGATCGACCAGACTTCGCGGGAGTTCGTGGATTCTTTCGGCGAGGCTGTTCCGGGCAACCGGATTCTCTTTCTGCTTCTTTACAGGCCTGAGTTTCATTCCCCATGGGAGGGCAGGCCTTGGTTTACCGAGATCTGCGTGGGCCAGCTCTCCAGCCGGACGAGCGCGGCTTTGCTGCAGTCTGTTCTGCGGGACGGCGAGGTGGCGGAGGAGCTGAGCGACCTTGTTCTCGCAAGGGCGCAGGGCAATCCTCTGTTCGTGGAGGAGCTGGCTCAGGGGCTCATCGAAAACGGGTCGGTCGTAAAGAGGGGCTCCCGGTACGTGCTGGCACGGGACGCAACGGACCGGGTGCTTTCCGACACCATCCAAGGCGTCATCTCGGCCCGCATGGATCGGATCGAAGAGAACCTGAGGCGGATTCTGCAGGTCGCCTCGGTAATCGGAAAGGACCTTACATACGGGATCCTGACGAAAATCATGGGTATCGGGGAGGAGCTGAAGGTCTGCCTGCTCAGGCTCCAAGGCCTGGGGTTTGTCCTGGAAAAACGGCTTGCCCCCGAGCTCGAGTACGTGTTCAAGCACGCCCTGACCCAGGATGCGGCGTACGACAGCTTGATGAAGGAGGGGCGGGAGGGAATTCACGCCGAGGTCGCGGAAGCAATCGAGACTCTTTGCGCGGGCAATCTTGATGAATACTGGGGGCTCCTCGCCCACCACTATGCGAGCGGCGGGAATCTGGAAAAGGCGCTGAAGTACCTGATCCTTGCCAATGAAAAGGCGATCCGGACGAACGCATTGGAGGAGGCGAAAGCGCATTTCGATAGGGCCATGGAGGTGCTCGATCGACTTCCGGAGACTCTGGAGAACCGACAACGGAGGATCTCCCTTCTGGCAAGGCAGGAGAATGTGTTCCTCTTGCTCTTTCGATTGGCGGAGTATCGTCAACTACTCGAGCGCTTCGAGCCCTTGGCTGCGGCGATCGAAAAGCCCGGCCTCAAGGGTGCTTATTACGCCCGCCTTGGGTATTGTGAATTCGGCTTCGGCCAGTCCGATCGGTCGATCGAGCACGCCATGGCGGCCGCCGATCTTTGCGACCAGGCCGGGGATCCGCTGGAGTCGGCGTATGCTCTTTATGTGGCCGAGTGCAGCTATGTCTATATGGCCGACACGCAGCACGCTCTCTCCTGCAAGGAAAGGGTGATGGCCAGGCTCTCGGAGCGTTTCGATCTCACAGTGTACGTGCGGGCACGCGTGCTGGCTTCCTGGGCACTGTCTCTTGCCGGTTGTTGGAACGAGGCGGTGAAAGAAGGCACAGATGCCCTTGCCAAGGCAACCGAGTATTCGGACAGGAGCCTCATCTCTTTTGCTTCGATGGCCCTGACGGTGGCATTCGGCATGAAAGGACAGATGGACAAGGCCATCGAATTCGGCGAGCTGGGCGTGCGCACGGCGCTTACGCCCGCGGACGAAGTGATGACGCGGTCGTACCTCGCGTGGGCCCTGAGCAGATCCGGCCAGCCAGCGGCAGGCGCCGAGCTCATGGATTCCCTGTTTCGCTCCCTCCAAGCTCCGGGGCTCTTGAATTATAGAATGCCGGTCGGGGCACAGCTTTGCGACGTGCTTCTGGCCGAAGCGGATTACGACGGGGCGAGAGAGGCGGCGGAAGAACTGCTCGAGCTTGCCGAGCTCTGTGGGTGGAAATGGTTTGCGGGCAGAGCCAGGAGATGCCTGGGGGAAGTGGCGCTCCGCACAGGGTCCCTGAAGGAAGCCGAGGACCACCTCGGGCAGGGCCTGGCGATTCTGGACTCGATCGGGGCGGAAAACGAAGCCGCCCTGGCCCGGGCCGCCCTGGGCCGGCTGCGCATGAAGCAGCGCCGGTGGACACATGCCCGCCGAGACTTGTCCGAGGCTCTGGCGACCTTCGAGCGGCTCGGCACCCTCATCGAGCCGGACAGGGTGAGACAGGACCTCGCCGCCCTGCCTGCCTGAAAAACGGGTGCAAGAAGAATCCCAGATGCCCCTACTGCCACTGGGGGCCGGTGAACGTCTCGCGGGTCACGAACTCGTGAAGGTTCTTTCTGGGCGGCGCTTTCGGTGCAAACGCCGGATGCCCCACGGGCAGGATTTCCACGACCTCGAATCCCTCTGGCACCTCCAGGACCCGGGCCGCCTCCTTGTGGTTCAGGGCCCCGACATGCACCGTGCCCAGGCCCAGGGCGTGGGCGGCCAGGGCGATGTTCTGGGCAGCAATGCCCAGATCGAACATGTACCAGTCGCCCTTGTCCGTTGCGGCTGCGTTCCCGTACAAGCCGGATTTGCCGCGCTCGGCCACAAGGACGAGCAGGACGGGCGCCTGGTCGAAACCCTTTGCCGCAGGGTTGGCCGGCAGCAGGGTCTCCTTGAGAGCCTGCTTTTTCTGTGCGTCCTCGACCACGATGATTCGCCAGGGCTGCACGTTCACCCACGAAGGGGCCCACTGGGCCGCTTCGAGCAGGGCGACGAGCTGCTCCCGGCTGACAGGTTCGTCCGTAAACCTTCTTACGCTTCTTCTCTCGCGGATCGCTTGCAGCACGTCCATGGCTCCCCCCTCAGGATTGCAGTAGCTGCCCTAGGGTATAGCCGAACCCGGCCGAAACGGCAAGGGCACGGCCCCGCAAAGGCTTCCATCCCCCTGGAGGGACGCGCTCCGTCGCGTCCGTAATGCCGTTCTTTGGAGGGACGCGCTCCGTCGCGTCTGTCTTCCGGGGCGGCTGGGCACGGCCCTGATCCCTGGCGGCTGAAAAGCGCCGGCTGGATCCTGCCACGCTCGCGGGCACGACAGAGCGTGCCCCTCCGGAGAATGCCGGACGGCCTGCCTGCCACGCCTTCTGGAGGGACGCGCTCCGTCGCGTCCGTCTTCCGGGGTGGCTGGGCGTAGCCCTGATCCCTGGCGGCTGAAAAGCGCCGGCTGGAACCTGCCACGCTCGCGGGCACGACAGAGCGTGCCCCTCCAGAGAGGAGAACACAGTTGACGGGCCGGTCGACCGGCTGCTATCTGTATCAAGGGAGGCGAAGAGCCGCCTTGGAGAGGGGAGTTCATGGAAGGATCCGCTGCAGCGGTCCAGGACCCGGCTGCTGACATCGGCGAGGTGCTCGTCGAGGTCGAGGGGCTCTGGAAGGAATACGGCCCGCTGGCCGCCCTGGCCGATGTTTCCTTTACGGTCCGGCGAGGCGAGATTTTCGGGCTTCTCGGCCGGAACGGATCCGGCAAGACCACGCTGCTCAGGATTCTCACCACCTACCGGCTGCCCACGTCCGGATCCGCCCGCATCGCGGGCCTGGACATCATTCGGGACGCCCTTTCTGTGCGCCGCCGGATCGGCTACATGCCGGAACACCCGCAGCTTTATCCGGATCTGACCGTTTCGGGCTATCTCGGACTCTGCTTGACCCTGCGGGGCATATCGAAGTCGGAACGGGAGGGCCGGATCCGGGAAGCGGTCGAGCGGTTCGGCCTGGCCGCGGTCGAAGGGAGGCTTGCGGGACACTGTTCCAAGGGCTACCGGTCCCGGATCGCCCTTGCCGCTGCCGTGATGCACCGGCCCGACGTGATTTTTCTCGACGAGCCCACGGACGGCCTGGACCCCGAGCAGAGGGCCCGGACCCATGAAGAGATTCGCGCCCTCGCCCGGGAAAGCGCGGTCGTGCTGAGCACCCACGATCTCGATGAGGCTGCCCAGGTCTGCTCGCGTCTTCTGGTCCTGGATCGCGGGCGGGTGGTCCGGATCGACACCGTTGAGGCCTTCGGCGGGCAGGAGGGAATCCTGGAGGTGTTCCGGAAGACCCGCGAGCGGGTTGCGGAGGAGGAGAGATGAGACGGGCGGCGGCCATAGCGGGCAAGGAACTCGTGGCCCTTTTCTCCTCGCCTGTGGCCTATGTGGCTCTTTGCGCCGTCAGCCTCGCCATGAGCATCTTTTTCTTCGAGAATCTCCGGGCCTTCAACGCCCAGATCATGATCCTTCAGTCCCAGGCGGCTTTCGACGAGATGGGCATGGGCGTCCTGCCTCCGAACGTGAACCTTTTTGACCAGGTCCTCGTCCCCACGGCCACGCAGACAGCACTGGTGTTTCTGGCCGTGGTCCCTCTGGTCACCATGGGGATGTTCTGCGAGGAGCGGTCCCGCAGGACCGACGAGATCCTTTGGACCCTGCCGGTCCGAAGAAGCGAGGTTGCCGGAGGCAAGTTTCTGGCGGCTTTTCTCTTTCTCGTGGGCGTCGTGGCTGCGGCGGTCCTCCTGCCCGCGGTGAGCGTGGCCGACACCAGACTGGACCCGGGCCCCATTGTATCGGTTGCCATCGGGATGTTGCTTCTCTCCTTTGCGCTGGCCTCGATCGGTCTCCTCTGCTCGGCCCTGACGAACAACCAGTTCGTGGCCGCCCTGACGGCTTTCGTTGCCTCGTCGGCCCTGTTCGACTTCGGGTGGCTCACCGAGTTCACAGGCGATCAGGCGGACAGGGTTCTGGCGTTTCTTTCCATGGTTCGGCATTTCGAGAGCTTTGCACGGGGCCTCGTGCCTGCGGCGGACGTGCTGTATTTCTGCTCCCTTTCCCTTCTGGGCTTCCTGCTCACCCGGGCGGCCTTGCGGGTCGAGCGGATCCGCTGAAAGGAGGGCGGGCGCAAGCCTTGTCAGGCGCCGCCCGGCGAATCCGGGGCGGACAGCAGCAAAACGGGACTTCACAGAATGGCGCAAAAAGGGTCGGACCGGGTTGGGTTGTTTGCGGCTCTGGGCTGTCTTGCCCTGGCCTCCGGGCTTGCCGGAGTCTACCTGACCCGCCACCAGACCGGGTGGGTGACGGCCGGCAATCTGGTCGCCGCCCTGGTTTTCCTGGTTCTGGCGGCGGCCGGGGCGGTTTCGCGGGCTCGCATGCGGCCCGGCAGATTGGCCTGGCGCGTGCGCACCGGGGCCCTGCTTGAAATCGCGCTGGGCCTGGTGGCCGCGGCCGCTCTCTTGTGGGCCGCGTCCAGGGTTCAACTTGCGTGGGATCTCACGAGACCCCGCACCTTCACTCTGAGCGAGTTCACCCGCCAGGTTCTGGCCCGGCTCGACGTGGATGTCGAGGCTTTTCTGATCCGGCCCGCGGATGCGCCGGCAAGAGACAGGCTCCTGCTCGATCAATATGCCGCTGCGACGAGCCGGTTCCGCGTGCGGGAGATGCCGCCCCAGGTCCTGGATCCTGAGGCTCAACGGCTTCTCAAAGGCCGGTCCCAGATCCTCCTGCGCTCGGGCGACCGGACCCAGCGCGTGCCCCTGGCCGAGGAGGCCTACGTCACCCAGGCCCTCCTGTCGGTCACCGCCCGGTCGGAAGGGCAAGTGTGTTTTCTGACCGGCCACGGCGAGGCGGACCCCCGGAGCAGGGACCCCCGGGGTCTCGGCAGGTTCACGGCCACCCTGGAGCGCGAAGGCTTTCAGGTATCCCCTCTGCTGCTCGCCGCAGAACCGGCCGTGCCCGAGTCCTGCCGCGTGGTGGTGGTCGCCGCTCCGGAGCGGGGGTTCCTCGAGGTCGAGCGGCAGGCCCTCGAGTCGTTCTGGGAACAGGGAGGCCGGCTTCTTGTGTTTCTCGAACCCGGCCGGATCGTGGAGCTTGCCGGTCTGATGGAGTCCTTGGGCATCCGCGCACCGGAGGCCACGGTGGTGGATCAGGAGGCGAGCCTGTTCGGGAGCCAGACGCCTGGCCGGGAGCTGCTGGTCAACCGGTTCGTGCGGCATCACCCGGTGACGCAGGGTCTCCAGGAGCAGACCCGGGTGGTCTTTTCCGGGGTGAGGCCCCTGCAAGTCTTGACCCAGGATGCGTCCGGGTTTGTCTTTTCCGAACCTCTGAGCCGGCTGGAGTCGACCTCAGGAGAGGCTCTGCCGGACCAAGGGGGATCGTTTGCGCTGGGCGCTTCGGTCGAGAGAGTTTCGGCGCAAGGCGGGGCAGCGCGGCTTGTCGTGTTCGGGGATCTCGATCTGGCGGCGAACCGGCTCTTCGGGGTTCTCTACAATCGGGATCTGGTCATGAACGCGGTCTATTGGCTGGCCGGCCGGGAGGCGGACGCAGGGGTGCGGCCCAAGGTGGAGGACCTCTACCAAGCTCCCCTGGTCCCGGAGAGGGCCGTGGCGGCCTATCATTCGGTCGTGCTGCTCGTGCCCGAAGCGATCGTGGCGTTCGGGATCCTGTTCTGGCATCGGCGCAGGCGGCTCTGAGACGCTCCCGAGGCGCCCTTCTGCGGGAGGAGGCCGGGAGGCCGGGAGCCGCCTTTCAGGGCAGGGGCGACTTGCGGGTTTCAGGCGAATCGCCGGGCTGGAAAAGGGCCTGGACAGAGGGGTCCTGGTTGAGCTCGGTCCGCTGCCGGACAAAGGAGGGCACGTACCCCGTGGCCACGAACTTTCCCTGGATGCGGCCTGCCTTGTCAAAACCGGTCCGCTCGAACCGGTAGATCTGCTCGACCAGAATTTCCTGCCCCTCCTGCCTGCCGGGCAGCACCTCGCAGACCTCGGTGACTTTTCGCTGCCCATCCGGGAAGCGCACGCAGTAGATCACGAGATCGATCCCGGAGGCGATCTGCCTGCGCACCGTCTGCGAAGGCACGGCCCGCTCACTCATGCCCACCATGACCTCAAGGCGGGCGAACAGGTCGAGGGGCGAATTCGCGTGAGCCGTGCTGATCGAGCCGTCATGCCCCGTATTCATGGCCTGGAGCATATCCAGGGTCTCGGCGCCCCGGCACTCGCCCACGATGATCCGGTCCGGCCTCATGTGAAGGGCGTTTCGAAAGAGGGTGCGGATCGGGATCTCGCCCTTGCCCTGGATGTTCGGTTGCCGGGCTTCCAGGCGAATCACGTGCCGCTGGGGCAGCCTGAGTTCGGCCATGTCCTCGATCGTGATGATGCGCTCCTCGGGCGGGATGAAGCCGCCGAGAATGTTGAGGAGGGTCGTCTTGCCCGAGCTGGCTCTGCCTGCGATCATGATGTTCTGGCGGCTGAGCACGGCCAGGCGGAAGAACTCGACCATACCGCTCGTCAGGCTTCCTTTTTCGATCAGCGAGGACTCGGTGAGGACGAAAGGGGAGAACTTTCGGATCGCGATCGAGGGGCCGTCCAGGGCCACGGGCGGGATCACGATGCTGACGCGGGAGCCGTCGGGCAGCCTGGCGTCGACCATGGGGCTCGACTCGTCGACGCGGCGGTTTGTCGGCTGGGTGATGCGGTCGATGATTCTGCGGACTTCCTCCAGGCTGTTGAAGCCGCGCGGGGATGGGAAGATCTGGCCGTCCTGTTCGTAATAGACGTCGGTGCCGTTCACCATCACCTCGGTCACCGACGGGTTTCTGAGATATGCCTCGAGGACTCCCAGACCGAGAACCTCGTCCACGATTTCGTCGAGAAGGTCCTTGCGTCTCACCCACTCGGGGATCTCGCGCAGGTGCTCCCGGAGGACCCGGTCGAGAAGGGTCTTGACCTGCAGGCGGTTCTCATCCGTCCTGGTTTCCAGATTGATGCCCTCGGTCAGGCAAAGGCTCTGGAGCTCGGCCCGAAACCGGTTCTTCAACTCCTGGAAGGCCTGCTCCTGGCGGAGATGGACATCCGCTCTGGCCGCCTCGGGGGAACCCGCTTCCCTGGCCGGGGAGCCCTCCGGCTCTGTCCGCAGAAGAAAGTCGGGTGCGTGCAGCTGGTTCCTGCGCAGTCGTTCTTTCTGAAGCACCAGGGGCGCAGGATCCCCTCCCTGTTCTCGGATCTCCCGGATGATTCCGTCCCAGGCTTCGAGCGCCCGGTCGAAGGCTCCCTCGTCTTCGTGCTGCAAGGCGAGCCGGATACGGTTGCGGTACTGGATGCCCACTTTTTCCGCGATTTCGTAGGCGAGGCGCTCTCTCACGTCCGGCTCCTTCGCAGCGGGGTTTTATCGTTTATCTTTCCAATCTGCCCTCGGAACGTCAACAGGCGGCACGAAATTTTCTTGCCGTCCAGAAAGGGAGCGTGATAAGAAGCATAAGGATCCGTTCGGGAGGGATGCGCCATGAAATCCGCATATGACGCGATCGTCGTGGGGGCGGGGATCGGGGGGCTGGGTGTGGCGGCCTTGCTGAGCCGCGCAGGGGCAAGGACGCTGGTTCTCGAAAAAAACCCTTTTCTGGGCGGCCGCTGCGCGAGCTACCGGAAGGAAGGCTGCGTCATCGACGCCTTCATTCACATGTTCGCCCGGTGCGAGCAAGGTCCCTTTGGCGAAATTCTGCGCCGCGCCGGCATGCCCGACGCGATCCGGTTCTGGCACGTCGACGGCGGCCGGAAACCGGTTCTGTTCGTGCGCGGCCGGCGGTGTGTCTATCCGGACGCGAGTTTCGCCACCGAGGAGGAAATCCAGGAGGCCTGGCGGGCTCTGGGAATGCCGGAGGAGGACTACCAGGCCGCCCTTCGCGCGGGCCGGGACCTGCTGGCCATGACCGAGGGGGAGACCCACGGACTGGACAACGTCCCCTTCTTCGATTGGCTCAGCCGGTATTCGACGCACGAGTCCTTTCTGGCTTTTCACAACGATCGGACCATGCTCATGGGGGTCGTGGGGATCTACGAGGCCAGCGCCGGAGAAGTCATCCGCATGACCCGCAACTGGCAGCTCAGGGGAAGAATCGGATATCCCCTGGGCGGTTGCCAGGCGATCCCGGACGGCCTGGCGCGAGTCGTGAGAGCCTTGGGCGGGGAGATCCGGACCGGACAGCAGGTGGAATCGGTTCTCGTGTCCGGCGGAACGGCCGGCGGCGTTCGTCTGAAGAGCGGTGAAGAGATCTCCAGCCGCGCGGTCGTTTCCAATGGGGGCCTCAAGGAGACCGTCATGCGCCTGGTGCCCGAAGGGGCCCTGCCGAAATCGTACCGCGATTTCGTGGCCGGCTTGACCTGCGGACTTTTCGGAACCGACGATTTCATGGACATGTTCCTCAACATCAAGGTGCTTCTGGACGAGCCCGTCGTCGAGGCTCCGGTCGTGTTTTCCGTCCCGCTGGCAAGCCAGGAAAAGGTGATGGAGTCGATCTCGCAGATCGCCGCGGGCCGCGATCCCGGCGAGCAGGAAGGAACCTTCTCGGTGTTCATGCCCGTTCCCTCGAACATGGATCCTTCCCTGGTGCCTCCGGGCCGTCAGCTTCTCAACCTGCCCGGACTCGCCCCGCCCGGCGAGAAGGACGTCTCGAAATGGGTGGAGAGGCAGCTGAGTCATCTCTCCGTCCTGTATCCCGGCCTGAGGAACCATGTGCTCTGGTGGGACGTGGTTCGGGGCGGGGCGATCAAGGGCTTCAGCGGAAGGTTCCAGTCCGACATCATCGGCCTGGCTCAGGTTGTGGGTCAGGTCGGGCGGGAACGGCCATCGATCGAATCGCCTCTGCCGGGCCTTTTTCACGTGGGCGCGGACGTGGGGCAGGACAACATCGGCACGGAGCTGGCTGCCGAAAGCGCACTCAGGGCGGCGGACGTCGTCCTGGACTGGCTCGGGCGGTCGTGAAGGACAAGGGGGCTGTCCGCTCGCGGCGGCCGATACGGGGATGAGGATGGGGCAGGAACCGGGCCTCGGCCGGGCGGTTCTTTTCGATTTCGGCCGGGTCATCTCCGCGAAAAAACCCGCCCGGCTCTTTCAGGAGTACGAGAGAATGCTGGGCCTTGCTCCCGGCTCCTTTGTGGGCCTTTTCGACGAAAGCCCCGAGTGGCGCGATGTCCTTGTCGGTCGCAGAAGCCTGGACGGGTTCTGGGAGGCGGTCGGGCCGAGGCTGGGCCTTCGCACGCCCGAGCAGATCGACACTTTTCGGCGTCGTTTCGAGGCGGACGAGGCTCCCAACGAGACGGTCGTGGGCCTGATCCGGCGACTTCACGGCCGCTGCCGCCTGGCCGTGCTGTCCAACTCGCCTCCGGGTCTTTCGCGCCGGCTCGAGAAATGGGGGATCCTGCACTGCTTTGACACTGTCTTCTGCTCGGGGGAGGAAGGCCTGGCCAAGCCAGATCCCCGTGCCTACCTGGAAACTCTCAGGCGACTGGGTGTTGATCCGGCCCGGGCGGTGTTCGTCGACGACGACGCCGTGAACGTCGATCAGGCCAGGCGGCTTGGTCTTCAGGCCGTCCTTTTCACCGATGCCGATTCCCTCCTGGAAGAGCTCAAAGAACTGCTTCGGGGCTCCGAGGCCCCCTGAGCCCCGAAGGAGCCCGCCGGAAAAAATCATACAGTTTTTATGCTTCTCAGCCGATCCTTGGGTAGAGTCGGATAGAAGGTCCAGAGAGGCTCTTGCAAAAAAGGGGAGGCCGGCCCATGGGGCTCGAAAGCGAGGCCAGGGACTTGCGCAGGGTGGAGGCCGCGGACCTCCGGTCTGCGGCCAGGGCAGGGGGGGCCCATCCGGAGCTTGGTTCTGCAGCGGCCCAGGAAAGAACGGGCGACGCAGGATCGTGGGAAAGCGCGCTCGAAGCCGAACTGCTGGGGACGAGAACGCCGAGCGCGGACTTTCGGCCCGACTGGAGGGCGGTTCTGGCCCGCAAGTTCCTCGAAGTGAACAAGGAACTCTGGCTGATCCTTTCCATGCTTCTCATTGCCGGGGGCATGAACTACCTCATGACCGGCCAGCGCATGCTGCTTGGCCTGTACACGCTGCCCACCCTGTTTTCGGCCTATTTTTTCGGCAGACGGCACGCCACACTGACCGCTTTCGCCAGCATCATCCTCGTTGGCATTCTGGCCCAGGTGCACGATGGACTCTTCGCGGACGCCCCCGGGTCTGTTCTCGCGAGCAGCCCCTGGTACGAGATCACGGCCTGGGGAGGCATTCTCATGATCACGGCCTACGCCATGGGCACCCTCTACGAGCGGAGCGAGGCCCGTATCCGGGAGCTTCGCCAGACCTACCACGGCTTGCTCATGATCCTGCGCCAGTTCGTTTCCAAGGACAAGTACACCGAGAATCACTCGTACCGGGTGTCGGTGTACGCCACCCGGATTGCGGCCTGCCTGCGGCTCAACCCGGACAGGATCGAGGACATCCGGGCCGCCTCGCTCCTTCACGACATCGGCAAGCTCGACACCAGCCGCCAGCTTCTCTACAAGGCCGCGCAGTTCACGAATCAGGAGTATCAGGAGATGCGGCGGCACATCGACAAGGGCGCCAACATCCTGGAGCCCGTGGGCGGGTCCCTGCGCCGCATCATCCCCATCATTCTGGCCCATCACGACAGGTTCGACGGCAGCGGGTACCGTCCCACGACGGGAGAGGAAATCCCGCTCGAGGCGCGGATCATCTCGGTGGCCGATGTCTACGACGCTCTGACGAGCGACCGCCCCTACCGGAAGGCCATGTCGCCTTTCGAGGCCAGGGACGTGATCGTCAAGGGGTCTGGCACCGAGTTCGACCCCATGGTGGTCAACGCCTTTCTGGTCGCCTTCCGCAGGGGAGAGCTGGAAATTCCCGAAGTGGTCCTGTAGGGGGCTCCTGAACGGCTGGCTCGGCAGGCCGGGGCTTGTGAACGTCCTGTCCGAGAGCTTTTGGCGCCGGCATCAGAACAGCTCGACCCGGTGGAATCCTTCGGCGAGCTCGAAGGGCTCTCCTTCGGCCATCTGCCGGCATCGCTCCCTCATCCAGCCCACAGGGTCGGGATGGGGCAGGCCCTTGAACTGACTCTCGTGGCAGCGGAGAGCAGCGATTTTCAGGTCGAAGGTCGCCGTGATGTCGGACCGGTAATTGATGTCTTCGGCCCCCCAGAAGAGCAGTTCCCGGACCTTGTGCGGCTCCAGCCCCTCGGCCAGAAGGTCGGGATAGGCGAGATGATCCCTTGCCATGGGGTATACCGCGTCGAGCACGGCCTGGCCTGTGATCCGGTGGTCCCGATGCCAGATGTATCTCCGGTAAGGATCCAGCGTGGCCACGGTAACCGGGCGGTAGAGCCGAATGAGGCGGACGAGCTGCTTGCGGAAAAGGGGCGTGTCCTCCAGGCTCTGGTCCGGGTATCCCAGGAAGACAACCTCGCGCACGCCGAGAACCCGGGCCGCCGCAAGCTGCTCCTGCTTTCGGATCGCGGCAAGCTTGTCCGGGGTGAGGGACCTGTCCTCTGTGCCCTTGTCTCCGTTGGTGCAGACTACGTAGACGACCTGTTTGCCTTCTCGAATCCACCGCGCAACGGTCCCGGCCGCTCCGAATTCGGCGTCGTCCGGGTGGGCTGCCACCACCATGGCTTGGGCCTGAGACGTCATGGCAGTTCTCTCGCAGGGCTTTCCCCGGCTGCCGGCGCTCCCCAGGGGATGACCCCGGGCAGGGGCCTGCTCTCGAGGCTGCGGCCGTTTCTGCGTCTGCCGGCAGGCGCGCGGCCGGCCCGAGAAAAGACACGAACTGCATTGGAAGCTGTACGCAGGCCGTCGAACTCGGCCAGCAGGCCGGAAGCTGTCCGGCGCCAGCCGAAGGAGAGGACCGAGGCGCGGATGGCTTCCGGAGGTCGGCCCCGGCAGCATTTCAAGGCCGTTTCGATCCCCCGGGCAAGGCACTTGGGCGACCCGTCGCGAACAAGACAGCCGTTTTCTCCCTGCCGGATCAAGGTGGGCATGGCACCCACGGGCGTGGCCACGACCGGTGTCCCGCAGGCCAGAGCCTCAAGGGCCACGAGCCCGAAGCTCTCATACTGGGAGGGCAGGACGAGCAAGTCCGCGGCACTGTAGTAGAGGGGCAGGCGGGCCTGGTCGATCCTTCCGGGAAAAAACAGGGCGTCCCGCCCCAGATGGACCGGTGGCCCATCGCTCTCGGGGGTGGGCGGACTTTCAGCGCCGGGACCGTTCCCGCCGGCCACGACGAGCCTCACTCTGTCCAGGTTTCGCAAATAGGGCAGAGAGGCGACGAGCCGGTCGATCCCCTTGAGCGGAGCGAACCTGCCCACGAAAAGGATGAGAATCTCCCCGGGGTCGAAGCCCAGGCGCCTGCGCGCCTCGGCCTTGCCCGCGGGCCGGAACAGCTCCAGGTCGACCCCGCAGGGAACCACAGAGACCCTGCTCGGGTCGGCTCCCAGATGCCGGGTGAGAAAGGCTTTTTCGGCCCGGGTGGAGGCCAGAACCCGATCGCAGGCCGCGGCGAGCCTCCTTTCGGCTCGAAGCCGAATCGCGGGTTCTTTTTGAGGCTCGTCGGTCCTGTTTTTCAGGGCGCCGAGCGTGTGAAAGACCATGAAATGGGGGATCTGCCACACACGCCTGAGCCGGCTTCCCACAAGGCCGGAAAGCCAGTAATGGCTTTGAAGCAGGTCGTAGGAGCGGCCTTCGGCTCCGCGGAATCTCAGGATCTCCCCGCAGAACTCCTCCAGGTGGGGATAGAGAGCGAGCTTGTGAAGGGGCCCATGGCTCCCCGCGGGGAGCTGGACGAGGCGCACGTTTTCGTA